>Ga0315549_1000252_pt1 | contig 66445 bp, 98 predicted proteins | sample SalMarSW160200MG_FD_203101 | JGI IMG/M metagenome (GOLD analysis project Ga0315549, IMG submission 203101) | Salt marsh sediment microbial communities from the Plum Island Ecosystem LTER, Massachusetts, United States - Salt Marsh Sediment SW1601-200 ...
ATCATCTACAGAGATTAATTTCCAGTTTTCTCGTAGACTCTGATTATAAGCGGCACATAATTTCTTAATTAAAAACTGAACTAGTTCAAATTTCTTGTATTTATAATATTCAATCCTTATCATATTATATGCATCAACAAGATATTCTAAATTTGAAGTTTTATAAGCAATATCTAATCTTCTATAAAACTCTTTATTTGTATTATACTTGGAAAGATTTTGCCGATATATGTAACCGTATCTATAATCACCTTGTAACATCCTATCATCGGCTGGTTTTATTAATGAAAAATCAATATTTTGATCCGAGTAAAAATTCGTCATTAACCTATCAATAAATATAAATTCTTTAGGTTTATGGTTTTTAAACCCTTTGATAAGAGGTTTTTCAGGGGATGTCCAACTAAACTTATGTTTAATTGTATTGGCCTTTATAATAACTCCGTAGTGGTATCCTAATAAGTCCTGCCAAAGTTCATCGTAAAAAACTTGAAGATGATTCCTAATTACTTTCATATTCTATATCATCAAATATTATAGGAATTAATTCTTTGAATTTATCAAGCATTGGACAAGCAATTTCTCTCATTTGAGGATGTGCTGCTTTTGATGTTCTCAGCTTAAAAAAGTGTCTCCATTCCCTTAAATTGTATGTAATTACTATTTCAGTTTTAAGAGAATTAGGTAAAACAGACCGAGCCTGTTGTGGTTGCCAGTTTAATTCCTTTATTAAATAATTATAACTTTTTTCTATGTCATAAATAGTATGCATCCAGTAGTTTTCCGGCCAGTCAAAAGTGTTATAATGATGTGATAAAGGTTTAAACCATTCTTCATTCTCATTTAATAATCTTTGATCATACTCCCCTTCAGGAATATCTAACCAACAAGGAATTATAAAAGTAATCTGATTGTCAAACTTGTCTATTGAATAATTACAATATCTGGTAGATTCCTGAGAATAACTCGCCAGCCTGTGTCTTACTATCTCATGAGATACTCCACGATCACAAACTACCTTCACTGTGACTTTCTCATGTTCAATAACTGATTCGTGATGTCTCTCATGAAGAATCATTTGTACAAATTTCTTAGCAGAATCTTCTGTTATTTTGTCTTCCGATTTATAACAGGTACGGCCAGCTATTTCAATACTTTTCAGTATTTCTTCTCCATCTACTTTAGATAGAATTTCAAAATAAGGATTAATAAGTTTCATAATTTATAATTTTAAAATTGTTAAAAATCACTAGTATTTGGATTTATCCCAAAAACTTCTTTACACATTTTTTTATGTAAAAACAGATATGGCATAGCTAGATGATGTATAAAACCCGTTTGATTGTACATATTTGTTCCTATAATAATATTCTTAATTGCCGAAGGCAATGCAGGTAATACTGTAAACATCGCTAATCCTGATAGGATAAAAAAGTAAAGTATTTTTCCGATTGTTTTTAAAATATTCATATCATATAATTTTAAAAAGGTAAAAAATCAAAGTTAATCTGTTCCATTTGTATCTGTGCCAGGCGGTATTCATAAATACTATCCAGCGCACAATAAGTCAGTAGTTTCTCTTTTCCATCTGGTTTCTTAATCAGCTCAGTAAGTTGATTGAATGAATTACTCCCCTCATCTTTGCTTCTCATATACGGAGCAATCTCACTGCTGTAATCAACCACTCCCAAATTCACATACGCCTGAAATTTCAATCCGGTTACTCCTGTTCGATTATCCAGCATGTGAGCAGCCAACATACTATCCCAAATCCAACCTCGTGGTTGTATATTTAATATCTCATTCGACCAATTATCTTCAAACTTAATATTGTGAGCCATCTTGTTAATGTAGCTCCGTCGAAGTAATCTGATAAATGGTTGTTGCTCTTCACGATCTTGAGGCATCATAAAAACAAAAGCATGATTCGGTGTATTGGCAACTGAGGCACAAATGATTCTATGTCCTTCAGCCTGTGGTTTAATTGCGGTAGTTTCATAATCAATTGTAATCATGTCTGCATTAATATCATTTAGCAAGGATAGATCATCAATGATTTCAATTCTAGGCTTCCTCCACCGTGGCAGAGGTTTATCCAACTTATCTAAGGCGTTTACCAAATCATTCACCCAAACTGTTTCCACGGCTTTATTCTTTTCCTCTCGCATAACGTAACTAGGATGAAACACTGGACAAATCCATGCTCGTAAATCCTTATCAGGTATTGTCCAACCTCGCCATTTTGTTATTCCCCCAAGATTCTTTTTCCATCGATCTCCAATCACACTATACAGGGCAGCATTACCAAAAGTTAATATGAGTTGAGGTTGACTTTCCTCTATGAGTTCTCGTAGTCTCAAATGCCGGCAGCAGTCCACCTGGAAATTCGTTGGAGTAGTGTTATCTTTTGGTCGACAATTAACTGCGTTCACATTTAAACAATCCTCAAATAAATCAATTCCTAATCCCTCTAAGGTTTGTCTCAGAAGGCTGCCTGTTTTACCTTGCCATTGTTTACCTCGTTTATCCTCAACGGCTCCAGGTGCTTCTCCCACACAGAGGATACCTTTTGAGAAACCTCCGAAAGGTTGCATCTTTGGAGTCAATACATCCTTATATAGTCCACAAGAGGCACAAGACAAGGTCTTACCTTTTGATTGTGGTTGGTATCCTGTTTCTTTTTGTGTAAAGAATCCTTTCATATCATAAGTAAAGTAATATATATCCAATTGTCTGATTCAAACTTCAATTTATTTTTACCAATTACTAATGAGTTTGTCCGTTCTAAAATATCTTTTAATAAATTAGGTATGATTGAGAACGAAATTAGCTTACCATTGTATTTAACCCTTCCTCTACCCTCAAACCAACTTCCTAACGAAGATTTTCCTTTTACAATTATTACACCATTATCTATAATAATTTGAATTGCTTTATTGTTACTTTCGATATCTGTATCAGTAAATATCATTGCCTTGTCTATAAGTTTATTTGTAATTTGTGGCATCTCTATTGATTCTCCTCGTACTTCAATTATTTTAGATATGTCAGGAAACGTAGCTTTAAATGTTCGGCATGAAATAATTGTATCTAATTTCGTTTTAAAATGAACCCACCCTTCCCCATAAGCAATTTTTGTTGGATTTAATTTTATTACTTCTTTACAGTACTCACCTGGAATTAATACTGTTTGAAGACCTTTAGAAGACCTTAATTTGTATTGAATAGCTCTATGATTATCCGTACTTTCTATAAATCCATCTTCTCGTATATGAATGCATGTAATAATTGGTTTACTTTCATTATTACTACAAGCAATTAAAGAAAATGAAAGACCTTCAATAAAGTCTTCTGGTAAATCTTTCCATTGACTAATTTTCCCAACCTCTTCTATAGGTAACTTTATTTCTGATTCAATAACAAGACCTACTTTATTTCTACCCGCTTTGATAATTATTTGATCTCTTTCCCATTCTAAGTCAACTTCTTCATTACTTATTTTTGAGATAAATTGATATAATTCAATTGCATTTATTGCCCCTTCAATGTTTAAATTGATAGGGTGGCTTATACTTATTTTATTGTTATAAGTGACAATCTTATCATTCATAAAAGCAAATGAGGTAGTTTGTTCAACTGTCTCATTACTACCTAAAGCAGGTTTTACGATTTCGAGAGCTATTCTAAGCTCTTCTTTATTTACTTTCATATTCAAATATTTTATCAAAAATTTCCTTTATAGTTTCAGTATTAAGTTTAATCATTGGTGCATTTACTTTAAATATCATACGATCAAGCACTTTTGATTTTGATCTATATGATAATCTCCACTTTTTTATAGGGATATCACTGTACTTTCCTACAAGGAACCTAGGAACTAACCAAGGTTTATATTTATCAATGTAGACTAATATATAATAGATATTGTTATCCGTTAGTGTTTGTATTTCTTTTTTAACCTTTCTTTCATTTGAAAGATGCTTGTTTTCAAAACTTATATGCCATCTTATATCAAGATTTTTAGAGTCTTCTCGTACCCAAGGTTGGAAGAGTAGTTTTTTGTATGGGTTTTCTGTTTTGGTAATTTCAAGTAATAATCCTGTTCCAAGACGTTCAACATTGTCAGACAATCGATTTCTTATTTTTGTCCAATCTTTATAATTACGAATATCCTTCAAATCAAATATAGTATTTCCTATTCTAAATTTTACAGTATACCCTGCTTTATTTAAGATAGGGAACAGTTTATTTATAATTCGTTTGGCTGCAAATAAAACCCCTTGTCCAAACCCTCCTCCTTTGAAGGAGTCAACTTCAGGGATATCAAATAATGTATCATTCATATCTATGTTTTATTTTAATTAGTGTATCAAGTAGTGTTGAAGTATTTCCTTTGTTAGATGAAAGTGCGTATGAAATTAAGATATTAAAGTTATCTGTTTTAAGTCCTAGTTCACGAAGTTTTCTTCCTAATAATCTTACTGACTTTAAGTCACTAGTTGCTAAATATAATTTAGTGGAAGTAAATTTTTTAATGCTTGTCATTAAATAAAGAGCATTCCAAATAGATCTTTTCATATGATCTGTTTCCAACTCATTTAAAGTAAATCCATACTCCTTTATAAGTTCTTTTACTTTCTCTTTGTAGGTTAAGGGCATTTTATTAAATGATAACTCACTTTGAGAGATTTGAGGGATATCAAAGAACCCTTCTAATTCCTCACTTTGTTTATATTTCTTAACTCCTTTTGATATAGGTAAACTCCGTATATAATAATCTTTTTGTTCTTTCAAATATGGATTTGTAGGTATGTCAATCAATCCAAACCCTCCTCCTCTTAATCTCCATGATGAACTATCTACAGAATACCATGGGTATGCAAAAACTAACTTTAAAGATGTGACAGCAAATCCATGAAATTTAACTTTAGGTTTTCCATCCTCTCCTATAATTATTGGCATACAATCATCATGTAACCATTCTTTTCTTTGTATTGTAGTTCTATCATTCGCAGGACTTACTCCTATATATGCTTCTTCAATATTTACTAATCTTTCTAAATATTCTTTTGGATCCCCTTGGTGGAATGTATGTAAAAGTTTTTCATGAGGGATCTTTGCTTTTAACATTTTGGTATAATTTTCAAACCCTTTTTTTGCTGCTTTTTCAACCATATCAGGAGTAAGTCTTTTGTTAGGTTGTCCTGGAATAACATCTAAAGATGCTATAACTTCGAGATCTTTTTCATATCTCTTACAAAAAGATATGTAGTTATCAAGATCAATTTCTTTTTTGGCATTCCATACTGAGAATGCTCCAGAGTCAAGAAAAATTTTCATTTTAATAATATTATCCTAAGAGTTCGATTGTAATATTGATCAACGTTCCTCCGCGAGGATTGAAGTTACTTGTAACTTTCATCCAGTGAGGTTGACATACATGAAAACAATCTTCAAGTATCTTATTGGTAATTGTCTCCATAAACATACCTTCCTGTCTGTACGATAGAAAGTATAGTTTAAGACTTTTAGTTTCAATACATAGTTTAGAAGGGATATATTCAACTTTGATTGTAGCAAAATCAGGTTGTCCTGTTTTAGGACATAATGAAGTAAATTCATTAAATACAAATTCCGTCCTATAATTATTTTCAGGATACTGATTAGGAAAAGTCTCTAAAAGTGAAGGATTACATCCTGTATACTTGTATTGAGTTACCTTTGATCCTAGTTTGGTTAGTCCACCTATGATGTCTTTTTTACTCATTTTTATTTTATTAGTTGCATTAATTCTTCTTTAGCGGTTGGATCAGTCATAAAAGCTCCTTTGATACTTGATGTAACCATAATGGAATGTTGTTTATTGACTCCTCTCATTCGCATACAAAGATGAGAAGCTTCAATTATACAAGCTGCTCCCAGTGGTTGGAGTTCTTTCATCAGGGTTGTAGTGACCTGTTCCCCTATACGTTCTTGTATCTGCAAACGCCTGGCAAATATATCAACCAACCGTGCTAGCTTGGAAATTCCAATTACTTTTTTATCCGGAATATAAGCGACATGGGCTTTACCGAAGAATGGGAGCATATGGTGTTCACACATTGAAAAGAATTCAAAGTTCTTTAGTAAAACAATTTGATCATACCCATTGTAATCTGTAAAGGTGGTTAGAATATCTTTTGGATTTTTATTGTATCCAGAGTAAATCTCATCCCATGATCGTACTATTCGAGCAGGAGTTTCTTTTAATCCTTCCCGGTTCGGGTCTTCACCAATATATTGAAGTTGTCGGATAATATTTTCCTCAATAGTCTCCTCTTGTTCTCCCGGATGATCTACTTCCCAAGGAAATACTACCCAGTAATTACTGTATTTGAGGTAGTCTTCTTTACTTCCAACTTTGTTGATTAGAGCATGAAATGGTGTACCTGGGTACTTTTCCACATAAAGTTTCATAGTCTTTCCGGAATCAATTATATCATCTAAAAAGATAGTAGCTTCGGATGGAATATGAGTAACTACTGCGTGATCTAAGAAAGCAGTAAGAATCATCCCACCTTTTGGGATACCATAAACGGTATTTTCCGGCGTGTCAATATTATCAAGCATACGGAATACCTCTTCCCAAGTGATGTATATTTTATTATCTTTCATATTCAATTGGATCCTCCTTTCCGAGTAATTTGAATGCTTCAAGACGTTCTTGACAGGCTCCACATTTGCCACAAGATATAGATTGATTCTTATAGCACGTACGAGTATATTGATAAGGTACTTGTGGAGTAAGATTATAGCCGATTTTAAGAATATCCGCTTTATTCATATCAAGAAATGGAGCATATACAGAAACCTTTTCTTCTGTGGCAAAATTAATTGTTATATTCAACGAATGGATAAAATCTTTTCGACAATCCGGATAGATATGATGATCACCAGCATGAACTCCTAAAGCAATTGTATCGGCTCCTATTGATTGAGCAAGACCCGTCATTATGGATGCAAATATTAAATTACGACCTGGTACAACTGTTTGTTTCATTGATTCAGCTTCGTAGTGACCTTCAGGAATTGCTCCTCCTGATTGTAAAAGGTCTGAATCAAAAGATTTGAAAGTATTAACCAGGTTAAAGATATGTGCATCTATTTTATCCCTGAATCCATTTATCAGATAGAAATGAAATACATGAGAGAAAGTATGGAATTCATAAGCATTATGCTTAGAACCATATTGGAAGTTACAACAATGAACTTCGACTCCCTTACTGAGCAGAAAGCCCAGTAAGGTTGCCGAATCCATTCCACCGGATAGAGCAAGAACTACTTTCTTCATTTAAGTCCTTATTTTCTTCCTTTTTTAAAAGTCATAACTCCTTCAGCATCCTGAACAACCAGGTGAGGGAATTTATTATACTTTGGGTTCTTAGCATCGCTAAGTAAAGTAGCAATTCCGGATTTCCCATCAGGTTCTTTTTTCAGGGCTTTTTCAATGAGCTCACTTTTGGTATATTTACCTGATTCGATTAATGGAGTCAAAAATTCAATGCGGTCTGCTGTGAGTGAACCTCTTTTTTTACTCGAAGTTTTCTTCTCGGATGATCTTCTCTTCGGTTTTTCTTCCTCTTCAGGTTCTTCATCCTTCACTTTGGCTTTACTTTTCTTCGGAGCAGGTTCATCTTCTTCTTCAAGTAAATCAAGCATGTCAGCCCGCAGGTCTTTCACACCATTCAAACCTTTGTAATCATCCAGGTCAGGAAGGAGTGATTTGAATTCCTTGTTATCCTCAGCGATGTCCTTCAGCTGATCCAGCTTTTTAGCTGCTTTGATTTGATCAACTAAATCATCATCCTCAACAACTTCTTCTGGTTCTTCTTCCTCAGGTTCCGGTTCAGGTTTCCTTTTGCTACGAGCAGGTCGTTCTTCAGATTTTTTAGCTGGTGGTTCATCTTCACCAACGGTGATGTCAAGAACATCCTTCAGTACTTTTACAGCCTTTTTTGAAAATAAATCTGGCTCATCTTCTGCCAGTTCTTCAATAACACCACGGGCTTTGTCTGTGATATTTTTATCATCATCTTCTTCAAGACTTAAACATTCACAGGCTTCAATAATCTTTTCTTTGATCTCTTCACCATCGGCTTTAAGATCGATTGCTTGAGGATCATCACTCCCATCTTCAAACAGGAGGTCATTCAAATCCTTTGCACATTTTACTAATTCTGAATTTTTCATGATTAGAAATTTAATTGTTAAAAATAAAAGTTAGTTATGTTTATTCAAATTATTATACTCCCACTGCATTATCCCAAAGGATAATATGTTCGCGGGAGCAATATCGTACATTTTCTCGTATAGCTATTTCTACTACTTCTGTTTGGTTTATCATTAATTCCTTCCGGGTAGCTCCTTGTGGCATCAGGATAACTTGCTCCCGTTTGATAAGACCTTCATCCAAGTAATCACTTTTAATTTCTGACCAATCCTTATCATTTGTAATGACAAATTTAAACCAGGAATCTTCTAAGTCAGATAGAAATTTAAGTACTTCAGGTCGATATCTTTTACTCCAAGGATTTCCAGAATTACAGAGTTTAGGAGAATTATTCCAAGTACCTACAAAATCAATTAATCCTCGGTGTGGTTTTATTGTACATTCGTTTTCAATCTCTACGAATGGAAGGAGGTTGTATTTTACAGTGAATGCTACAAGGAAATTTAATAAAGCTTCTTGTTGTTTCAATGGACTTCCACCTGTAATAACCAGATGATGTCCTTTTCGTAGCTTTTCAATTATACCAAACTTTTCCATCAATCCAAATATCTCCTCGAATGAATATGGATTCCCACGATTCCAATGGGTGTCACAATACGAACAATTAAGTGTACAACCTTGGAGTCTTAAAAAGGTAGCAGGACAGCCAGTATGAATTCCTTCACCTTGAATAGTATCAGTAAAGAGTTCTGATATATTTAGGTATTTTTCTTTTGGAATCTCCTTTCTTGGAAAAATTGCTGGGGGTAAGGGGATTATTTGTTTACTCTTCATACCGTGCGGATGTTTTAGCGGTTTCTTTTACGGTCACGGCTGACAGTTGAGGGTATATCTTTTCAAATACCCTGTAGATATATCCAGCAATATGCTCAGCTGTTGGATTTAATCTATCAAATGGATAATTGTCATTCAAACACTTATGATCAAACATCTCATCAATGAAATCCTTCACCCGTTTCAAATCATTATAATCTACAACAAATCCCTTTATATCCAATTCCTTAGATTTGAGTTCAATGATTACCGTATAGGTATGCCCATGTAGTTGTGAGCATTTATGTCCAGGTGGTAATCCAAGCAGTTTATGAGCTGCATCAAAAGTAAATTCTTTAGTGATTGTGTACATCGATTTTGAAGTTAAGTTAATATTAGAGTCAATAAAATTAAATAAAAAATTTTAAAAACCAGTATTTTTTAAACGTTATTTTATCAATTATTTTAAAAATAGCTTCCTAAAAATGGTCGTCCTCTATGCAAATTTTGTAATACTGTCACCTCATCTGTTATTTCAAACTCATCCTCACGCAAGGCTAATTTGTTTATAATCATCAATCCCAGTTTCTTCTCCCGTCCCTGAGGGTCTTGATTTAATCCGTACATAGCCGTCACATGTCCATATTTACGCTTATCCTCTGAAAAGTTAGAAAGTGACAGACGTTTCTTGTCATAACTCTTTGCGTCGGATTGGGTTCCTGAAATAAATAATGCATTCCGCTTTTGACTAATCCCTCGACACCCTTTCCAAATATAATCAACTTGATGTCGAAATTCTGCACGAGGTCCATCATACACTAATAAATCCATATAATCTAATGCAATTACATCTGCATACCATCCTTCTTTTTCCCATTGATCTAGTTTAGAATTCATAATCCCTAATGTCAAAGACCCATTCGGATATGTTTCAAGTCTGAAATTACGATTATGCTTAATAAAAAATTTATCATATGCTTTCAATACTTCATTAACATCAACAGGATCATTCCCTACATCAATCTCTTTCATCCAGACAGCACCCCATTTATTTTCCCAGTACTTCGGACAATTCCAACAAGGTTTGTAGTCTGGATAATCTTTCAGGGCTTCTCGGATATGATCAATGGTTACTTCATCTCGTATGAATTCTTCTGACTTATCATCAAACACACCAAAGTCACATTCTCTCACTCGTGAGTTACAAGTATCCAGTTGATTCATAATACAATCTCGTACTGGCTGAAGCATCTTTCCACAATGCTCCGGCTTGTTAGATTTGCCTGTAAGATTAATTCCAATTCTTCGGAGCTGTTCGTAATCAGTCATGTCCCCAGCCTGAAAGAAAGCTACTTTCAAACCCTGTTTAACAGCTCGTAAAGCCATTTCAATCAATCGGTAACTCTTTCCACGCTTCTCACTAGCCATCAGTACGACAAAAGCTCTACGAATTAATTCATTGTTCCAGAACTTTCCTAATTGTCGTGGATAGTAAATTAATGATTCTCGTGATTCGGTAAAAGCCTTTTTAACATGCTGTAATGAGGATTTATGATTGAGATCAAGAGTAGTTCCAGAAATAGTTTTTAATGGTTTGAAATCACTAGCTAACTGCTCTGCTTCATGTACTTTACCATCGTCCAATAAAGCATCAATCTTTTTATTATGCTGAGTGAGATGTTGTTGACCGAGGAATAATTTTGTTTGCTTTAGTAAGTACCGTACATTGAGATCATTGTTTTGTATATACTCCTCATTCAGGTCTGGTAGTATATCCTCTTCAATTTCATTAGCAATCTCCTCTGATAATCCTGCGTTGAGTTTTTCGTAATAGATATCCTGAATGTGCTGTTTTGGTGCTTCATTAAACTCATCAAAATAATCCAGACACCATCCAGCCAACCGCCGGGCCATTTCAGATTCCAAGTATTGGACATTAAAAATTTCCCGGACTTGTTGCAGGAATTCCGTGGAGACTATGAGACCGATTACAATTTGTCGTTCAATCATCTTTTAAAAATAAATCTTCACTATACAATAAACTCTTTCTTTCAGTTATCTGTCCAGAGATATAGGCTAATTTAGCAGCCGTTTTTCTGTCCACAAATCTACCAGTGTTAGTTAAAAAACCTTGTTCTCCTCCTTTCAATGATCCAAACTTAGCCTTGCTAATTATCTTACTATGGTTTTCCCCGATGTAGATTTTATTGTTTTTTCTGATTGCTGCTTTTTGTATTAACATTTTTTGTTTCCCAATTAGTTTTCTTTATGATTTTACAACTCCTCTCAATACGAGAGGTAATACGATCATCACCAATTATCTTAGCAGCCTCATTCAACGATAGGTTTGAGGTGAATACTGTTATATGATTATTCTCATATCGAAAGTTCACAATTTCATACATGAGTTGTAATACCCAATCTGTTGGTTTTGTAGTACCAAAGAAATCATCCAATACTAAAAATTCAATCACTTTGTGATACTCCAACGATTGGTAATATCCATCAGCACGCCCAATATCAAAACAGGATTTTAGGTGAGTAATAAATTCAGAGAAGGAAATAAACTTTGATGCTGGAGTATCTTCGCGTAGATAACAATCAAGTTCATACTTCAAAAGTCTCAAAGCAGCCAGGATCGTTTTACCATATCCTACATTACCGTAGATGTAGGTGCTTTCAATAGTAGGTTCTTGATCCTTAAAATCTTTACAGATGCTTAACAGATCGTCTCGTATTCGAGGGGTAAATTTTGTTTCAATTAGTTTAGGGAGAATTTTTTCTTCCCAGCGTTTTTTAGTTCTCATTTTCCTTGGATTTGTCTAATTAAACTTTTCGGAATAATCTGTTCTCTTTTTGCTTTGACACTCGTTATTATTTTTTCTGATTGATTCCTCTCCATTACAATACCACCTAAAGGGAATTTGGGTTGATGATCATCCGTAATTTGTGAAAGAATTATATGTTTTTCAACCTCTAATGAATGAACCCAACAAGCATAAGCTACTACACGAAAAGCTCGTTTTAGATTTATAGCTTGATATTTACTTACCCCTTTCTTTGCAATAACTAGAGCTTTTTTTACATATAAAAATTGCTCTTCTGTTATTTTTTTTAGTTGATTTATTTTTTCTTCTTTAGTCATTTTTATTCCTCATATTCCTTCTTAGTATATTTCTTTTTTGTATCGACATAACCAATCGTATTCTGTGGTTTTGATAGAGAGTTGTAATTATTCCTTAATTCAAACAAACCTTTCCATCCATTTGACATAGATCGATTAATTATTTCAATAGCATTCTCTACATCATTATTAGAAATAGTTTGTAAATGATTTAATGCTGTTTGTTGAGTAGCTGAAGATTTATATTTGAAGTTAAATTCCTCTCTCTTATATCTAATCCATTTACGCCAAGTTCTCCTAAATTTAGGGGAGTTGAATGGATAATCTATATTTAAGCAATTGCTTAGCAAATCCCCTGTTATATATATCTTATTATTATTCTTATTTTTATTTAATAAAATATTATTATTATCAAGCATTTGCTTAGCTTTTGTTTTTGTTCGTTTCATCTTCCTTTCTACTCGTCCTCCTTTTGAACCTGCTTCTGCTCTTCTATCACTTATGACTGAAAATTTAGAATATTGAATATCTAAGAAATTTATTTGAATCATATTCACTCCATTCTTCTCTCTGATTTTAATAATCTTCCTTTTATCAATTAACTCCTCTATTTCTTTTTCATAATCAAAAAATCTTTCTTTCACATCCTCTAACGACATAATACAATCTCGCATCCAATAAAATCCACAAATACTATTAAAGACTCCCTGAGCAGACATTGAGCATAATGTAATAGCTCCCGTCATATGTTCAGCTGGGTAGAATTTAAAATACGGAATTTCTTTTGCCATTCTGTCTTATTTTATGCAAATAAAAACCTGAAAGGATTTAGGCTGGTCCAAACCGTGTCCTTTCAGGTGTATTATCCGAAGTTGCCCCCAGGATAACATATGATTGAGTTGTTTTGTGTCGATTTGGACCATTCTTTTTCTTTTTAAAGAGAAACTGAATGGAAGCATATCCGGAACTCCCATTCAGTTATTGAAGCAAAAGACAAACAGGAAAAAATTAGACCTAAAATTATAAAATAAAATTTTAAAATACCTAATAAATTTTAATATATTTATTAAGTTATTAATTATTAAAGAGTTACCTCCATTAAATTATCATGGAGTGCTACCAGATGTCGGGAGATTTGAATCTTTCTTTTTCCGGAACTATCTTCAACGAATAGTAGATCATATCGGCGGTTTCCTTTCTTTACTTTTACAATTTCATGTTTGAGTACAAATTCATCCTGGGCAATCTTTCGATACCAATGGGTGATTTCTTTTGAGTGAGGAGCAACTCTATCTTGAACCATCCTCCAGTAAAGTTGTTTGATACATGGTTCAATCAGATTCCTTTTTTTGCTGTTAAAGAGTTTTGTAACAGCCCAGATAATTAATTTTACAATCATTTTAGTTTGTTTTTAATGGATTAATACTAATTGTTATAGATAGATTATACAGAATAAAACTGCTAGCCATACGGTTATTTTAAGGACAATAGTTATTATCTTTAATATCATAATTTCTTTAGATTTAAGATTATCGTAATGATTATTCCAATGATAAGAATCCATACGATTATTTGTGTCGTTCTTCCCATGTCAACGAAGACATCGGGTATTTCTTGTTCTTTCATGACGGTGACCCAAAAAGTCCGTAACCAATGATCAGGATTATCCCGCCTTGAATAAATTTCCAGATTGCAGCCATTGCAATGCAAAGGATTACATACCAGATAATTTCAAATAATTTTAATGCTTTTTCCATAATTTCTAATTTTTAAATTGATATTTGTTTGATTAAATAATTAGCTTCATCTTGTTTCATCCCACCTGGGTCTCCAACAATCGGCACTCTCCAGGCATCAACACCTCGAAATTGTAATTCATTTACAAGTTTCTCAGCTTGCCGTACTGCCTGTTTTTCATCATCAAATACGACAGCAACCCGTTCAAAAGTATTAGCAATCATACGTACTTGTTGTCGAGTGTATTCAATACCGAATGTGGCAAATGCCTTTGGTCCAAGTCTCCAAACATCCGTAATCCCTTCTACACATATTCCTGTTTCCTCCCATTCAGATTGTTTACCATATAGAATTACTTTATGATGCACGAGTTCACGATCCTCCGGACAGGCTTTGTATTTTGGTTTTCTTTTATCGGAAGTGCTCCTGCCTTGAAATGATACACATTTTCCATTCCATTCAATAGGAGCTATAATACGATTTTTATAATCTCGTTTATCTAACATACTGGATGGACCGGTGCTGAGTAGTTTCCATTCATGTTCAAGTTTTTCCGGATCAAACTCACGACCTTCCAAATATTGTTTATGTCTTTCAGTTAACGGTTCTGTACTGGATGGAAAGTGAAATGCTTTCTTACGGATTTTTATTTTTTGAACTCTCGGTTTAACTAAGTATTGATCACCGTATGAATGGAGTATTTTACGAGCTTCCTGTTCGGTTACTTTTATGAGTTTGCTTATGGTTTCCGCGATAGGGTGTTTGCCACACCTCCAACAGTTGAAGTAATTATCATCGAGTGAATATCCAAGATGATTTGATTGATCTCCACAGAACGGACAGGTGGTATTTACCCAACCTGGTTGACAGTTATTTCCTTCAGTCCAGGTTGGTATGGAGTAATCTTCGTAGAGTTTTAGAATGTCAATCATTATAAGTAATGATAATACATTTACAACCACTATAAATATCATCTGGATTATTTAAGACCATTTTAGCAATAGCTTCAAATTGTAATCCATTAGGAGTATTTACAACAATTGGTAATCTTTTTAGACTTGGTTTTAGACACTGTAATTCCTTGATTAAATCATAAACTGTTTTTACTGTAAGTTCAGGCCAATATTTACCCATTAAAGAATTAACAGAATATTTTTTACGTTTTCCATTTAAAAATAGATAAATATAAGGACTCCCATTATTCTTTGCCCAAGGTTTCAATATTTTTGATTTTCCTTTTTTGTGTACAATCAAACCAGACGATGATATATAATAATTACCATCTCCTTCTGTAATTTTTTTTAAATCTAATTTTTTAAGTTTCATAATATAAATCGATTAATTCTGTTAATAATGAGTCTTGATCTGTTTCTTGTCCGTCAAGTACCCGGTCAATGATCTTCCGTTTATTATCTAGCATTTCAACTATTCGTTCTTCAATAGTATCTTCTGCTAATAAGAAATACACAGTCACACTCTCCTCCTGACCAATACGGTGGAGGCGATCCTCTGCCTGCGATATCTCACTAGGTTTATAAGGTAATTCTAAAAATGCTACATTTGAAGCAGCGGTTAATGTAATACCTACTCCGGCTGCTTTTATATTCCCAACAAATAATTGAATAGAGTTTGATTGTTGGAAGTCATCAACTATTTTTTGTCGGATTGAACTTCGGACTGATCCATCAATTTTGACGGATACATTTCTAAATTGTTGCATCAGGGTATCTACAGTGAATTGATGAGTAGTAAATACAACTAACTTCTCTCTGGTATCTAAAAAGTTTTCAATCCATTCTATACATTGGTCAATCTTCCCTCGTATGGTGAGTTGTTTTAAACCTTCAATTTTGGTGAGGGCTTCTGCATTTGATATTTTCTTTGCTCGTTCAGCACCAAGATTTTTTCTAACATAAGCAACAAAATTTCTTTCTGCTTCATTATACTCTTTTTGATTCTCAAGTGAAAAAGGAACGTATGAATAGACTTTATCTGGTAACTCACGAAGCACCTCTGATTTCTTCCTTCTAATCATGATGGTGCTCGTAAGCAGCTCGTTTAGTTCTTGGGTATTGCTAGCTCCTGAATAATCCCATCCAAATCCATTATGTCTCGCTGCACAGTATTTTTGAACAAAAGGCCAAAATGAAGGTATTCTTGAATCATCAATTATTTTACAAATATTGTAGATTTCAATTGGTCTGTTTTCGATAGGAGTACCAGAGAGACCAAGAATATATTTTGAATGTCGACTTAATTTCCTGGCAGCATAAGTACGCCGGGCTGAAGTATTCTTGATATACTGAGACTCATCAAATATAACCAACTCAGGTTTCATATCAATTAAATAATCCACCCAACCTGACCGTGGAATTTCTCTCTGCTTTTTCTTTCCGTTTTGATCTGTATACTTTTCAGTCTTATTTGCCAGGATATCGTAGTTGATAATAACAACTTCACTTTTTATAGAGGAATCCGGTTTAGTACCAAATAGAATTCGTACAGTAGGAAAAGGATCCATCCACAATCGAATCATTCTACGCCAATAACTCTTTACGGATGCCGGACAAACAATTACAGTGGTTTGAATTTCCTGATGTAATTGTAGCCAAGCAATTGCTTGAATAGTCTTCCCCAGTCCCATATCATCGGCGAGCAATACCCTTCCATTTTTCTGTTCAATCGTTGCTACACCTTTATTTTGAAAAGGTCGTAATTGACCTTTTAATCCTGGTATTTGAATTTCTTTGATGTTTTCAATGGAGCTTTCTTTTATGAATTGTATGAGTTTAGGATCAATAGAAAAACCCCACTCACGTAGTTTCTCAATATTAGTAGGAATGAGTGGGGTGGACCAGTACTTGCTTTTATCATCATGAAATCGTCTGCCTTCCAATGAGCGTATCCGGGCTAAATCTTCCGTATTGTACGGAAAAGTGATTCGTATTGCCTTCTCACCAGATTGCTCGAAAGTAGCTAATGAAGCCAATCGCAGATGTTTACTTATTTTGATTCCTGATCTCATTTTAAGATATAAAATTATAAAATTATTTTTTAATTCCTAACGGTGTTTTGTCCGCTTGATTTTTGCATGACGTGTACGAACAATCTTTGTACTAGGTTTCTGTGGTTCATTGAGCTGATCTCTCAGCTCTTTAAATCGTTCAATGTACTTTATCCGATGACGATTTAATACTGCATAGAAATCTCGGTTGTCTTTTGATTTAGCAAGAAATGGACGTTCAATGATTAAGGTACTGGAATCAAATAATTGATGAACGGTTTCCTGTCTCAAACAAAATTCACGTCCATCCTCTCTCACTTCATAAAACATTACTTTACTTCCTACTAAACGGGCTTCCAAAATAACATCACGGAAATTAGCGATGTATTTGTATTGCCAGTTGGGGATTGCTTTTGCAAGGACATTTTTGTGTATTGATTTCATAATTACAACGTTTTTTATTGGTTAAGAGCAGGAATAAATCCTGCTTTCGGTCATTTAACTCATATAATTTGGACCTCCTGATTTACCACATTTTGAGCAATGGTAATAAATACAAGGTCCATTTTCAGCGTCTCCAGTATCTTCAATTTCAAAATCATGTTTGCAGTAATGTTGATTTATTTTAATTGTAATCCAAGATAACGTAGAGATTTTTGGTAATTTAGTGTATTCTCCGGTTGATTCATCATAATCAATTGAGAAAGCATTTCTGTGTTTCCAAGATTCAAATAAATCAAAACAATTTACAATCCATTGTGGGAGTAACCAATACTTCTTTCTGCTAAAAATAATGTATTGAGGATATTTCTTATCCTTCTTCCATTTAAAAAGTAGACCACTGTTAGGATTTACTCTTGATCCGGAAGTTTCTAGACTAAAAAGTCGATTCTTAAATATTAACATAATTACAACGTTTTTGGTTAAACATATAAATAAATGCGTGAGCCTGTTTCCAGTCCTCTTACGTCTCTCCGGCTCAAGACAGATACCCAACAATTGAACTATCTAGCTCATTCAATTGATACAGGCGTGACCTTTGTGGAGCCAACGGATGGATTCGAACCATCCTCCCTTATTAGTTCGGGAGTGCCATTTTTCGCTGGCATATTTTTTTAAAGAGTCCTCAATCTATCTAACCTAAGAGTTAACCCTACACGAAAGAAACGAAACCTCCCCTCTTAGAGATTGAGGACTCACATTTGTCATAGGATAACGTTGTAATCAACCTATGACGGAGTTGTTTCTTTATGATGATGCTTCGTTCTTTTCATTTTAATTATCGCACCATAGCTTGGATTTCTACGGACATTCTTCATATAGCATGGGTAGCATTGATCTGCATCCGGATTCTTGTCAACCAAATTCTGCTTCAGTGGTTTACCACATGTTTTGCAGTGTTTGTTGCTTAAAATTTTGTAATCGTGTTTTTTGTTTTTCATTTTAATAAAGTTAATCCGTATTTTAATATTTTGATTTGAATCTTTTCTTTATCAGCATCAGCAGCATAAGCAGCAGCAGCATAAGCAGCAGCAGCATAAGCAGCAGCATAAGCATAAGCAGCATCAGCAGCATAAGCAGCATAAGCAGCATAAGCAGCAGCAGCATCAGCAGCATAAGCAGCAGCAGCATAAGCAGCAGCAGCATTTTTATTCTTAGTTGATTGTCTATTTAAGTATCTTTCAGCTGCTTCAATAGCTTTCTCTGGTCGATCATCATCAGGATACTTTTTTTGATAAATAGGTAAAACCAATTTTGCAGCAAATACGGCATATTGTACTCTCTGTTTTTTGTTCATTAATTTTACAATCAACCAATTTGCCCAATCCAAACGGAATCTATTATTAATAGAATAATTGAGTAATTTAATTGGATTCTCTATTGGATGAGATTTGAACCATTCAATGCCTTCGATACAGGCACCATAGTTACTTAATAAATTAAGAGTGATTTTTTTTGTCTTCATAACAACGTTTTTATTGGTTAATAGCCTGAAATTAATCAGGCTTTCGGTCATTTCATTGATTCAGGATTTCCATATCCCCAAATTATTTTACCGGTGAGTTTAATAAACTCCCGTTCAACTTTATCAATCTCATCAGCAGTGACTCTACTGTATCCTTTTGCTCTCATTTCATTTCTGAGATTAGTGTGTTGCTTGATAAGATTAACAATTTTCTTGTGTTTTTCTACAAATTCTTCATTATTCATAACAACGTTTTTATTGGTTAATAGTCCCTTATAAAAAGGGACTTTCGGTCATTTTAAATAAATAAAATCATATGCATGTTTATTAAGTACAATCTTAGCATTATGAATATTTGATAATGCAATAAATTTAGTAATAGCACTTTCTGAATCAAATCCAGATTCTAATACATTTTCATCCTGAGAGATTGAAAAAGTACAATCTGTCATTTTATCAAGATAATAGGTAAGTCCACCTTTCTCGAAAGTAAAAATAGTAATTTCAGTTTCGTTTTCCATAATTACAACGTTTTTATTGGTTAAAATCCTAACCATTAAAGATTAGGATTTCGGTCGTTTAATACTCATGCTGAGGATACCTCGTATAAGATAATCCATTTTTTTCCATTGTGAATTGACGATATCCTACTGTAAACCGTTTAAAGTATTCCGTTTTACATTTAGGATCAACATCAATTTGCCTAGCCCAAACAGATTCCCCATCCTTTAAAACATTCATAAAACCTTTTATGGTTTTAATGATTTGTCCTTTCAGACTTTTACGTCCTTCACATACATCAACAATTTCATATTCTGTTCTCATAATACAACGTTTTTTATTGGTTAATACAGTGAGCTTAAAAATACTCACTGTTTCGGTCAGTTTAAATTTGTTCTAATCGTTCCTGTATATCCAAGTCCATGAAAGAACCGGACAAATGAAGAGATGTCTTTTGCAATAATCATCTCACGGGAGACTTTCTTGCTACGAGAGTTACTCGTTACTACATCAACGAACCATTTGTCAGGATCGGATGTTTCAAATTCTATTGTAGAATTTTTTCTGTGGAGGCTGCCGGGGAATTTCATTTTTTTAAATCTTTACGAGAATCCTCCCATTGGATTATCCATTGTTTATCTTTAAAAATCCAATAACAATCAGCTATCCTTGTTCCATTAGAACCATCTGTAATATAATGAAAGGTAAAATTTAATGGAAGCCAGTATTCTTCCATACTTTGAGATAAACCTCCTCCAAAATTGGTTATTTTGAAAGAAGAATAAAAGTTTTGGAGTACTCCTGTCTGAGCTTTTAGTTCTTGGGAAGATAATTCAATGTATTGTCTTCCATCTCTGTATTGAGATACGTTTGTAGTTAATATCAAATCAATTCCAAATTTCTTAGAAATGATTTTCGTTAAACTAGTAAAGTCAAAATCAATCAATTCCAAATTTTTCATAACAACGTTTTTATTGGTTAATAGGCCAAGTAATAATACTTAGCCTTTCGGTCAAATTACCATCTTCTTGTTTCGGTAACCTTAACATCCTTTACTCTGAATTCTTCAGGAATGGATACTTTCCATCCTCCATCATCCTCCCAAGTTACATCATAACCCAAGGCTTCAAGTAATTTTGGTACAGGGTTATCTTTTTCTACACCACTTCCATAAATTACTACTTGATTTTCTGCTGGATTAAAGAATTCATACAGTTTGTGCATATCACAATTCCTAATTATATGAGCCGGTTTATAAAAATTATTACCTGCTTGATAAATAGGAAATTTTTTTGATTTCTCAAATGAATTTTTCATAATTACAACGTTTTTATTGGTTAATAGCAGGATAATAAAAATCCTGCTTTCGGTCACATCTATAACAAATTTAATAGGTCTTTATTATTCCTTTGACCCGTTGCAGTTCCCATATGTAGAGTTTTTGCGTGATTTTGTAACTTCTCAAAGCATTCTATTGTATCGGGTGTTTGAATTTCAGTCTGTTTTCCACCTATAAAATAAACAAATTCAAAAAATTCTCCGTCAACACTAATAGCTTTTATAGAAGTTTTTCCGGACATAGCTTCAAATTTTTTCATAATTACAACGTTTTTTATTGGTTAAGACCCAGCCAACTCGTGACCGGGTTTCAATCTTTATAATGTGCTTACAGCTTAGACCATTCTAAATAAATAGAATCTGGACGAATCCAGTCATCAGTTAACCTCACTGTAAGCAAAAAACGTTTGAAAAAGAATCTTGGGAGAAGTAATACCTTTTATGTGTTGGTGCGGTTTCGATGGCCCGGCGTGATTAAATATTAACGGTGGTGCACTGCCGGAAAGGTGAATCGCTGACTTCGATTCTTATTGGTGTCCTTTTTTCGAGCTTCTCTCTTTCAGAATGTCAATGAACGTGTAGGTAGGAAAATGTTTCGTCTTTTACTGCCAATTCCCCGGCTCATTTACGAGTCCGGGGCACACCTGCCGATTACTTACGACAGGATTGGCGGCAGGGTGTTATTTTACTGCTTTATAAAGTTCTTCAAATATGTTGTAATAAGTTTGTGAAAGACGATAACGAGCTTTTATAACTCGTGCCTTTTTGCAGGTAGTAGTGAACCTATCATAAACATTGGTAGTTTCGTTTTGAATACGATTCCAAAAGTTCTGAAGTTCTCTTTTTGAAGAAACTTTTTCAGTAGCTTCTGATTTCAAGCAGATTCTGTAATTTCCGCTTTTGAGTTGTTTAAAGTAAATTGTTTTCATTGTCGTAAGTATTTGTTTGTATTAATCAATACGTAAATATAGGTATAATGTTTTAAAAAAACAAGACTTTTTAAATTTATTTTTTAAAAAAACGCCTTTTTTTATATAAATCAGCTGTTTATTGAAAAATAATTCAAATAAAACTAGGATTAAATGATACAAATTTATAAATTTTACTCCATAGATCAAATTACTGACTAAAAAGGAGGGATGGAAATAGCATTAATCATATTAGGGAGCTGTATTTTGTTATTTATCTGTAACTGGATTTATTATGCAATTGCTATTATCCGGAGTAGAAAGAAAATCAGAAATCTACGAGAGGAATTTAACGGATATTTGAGTGGAGATATGGATGCTAACGTTCACAAATATGTCAAACGATTTCCTGAATCAGAACTTGCAAAACTCATGAGAAAAAACTAAGTTAAAAAATGATACGTACCCGTAAAAGAAAAGTCAGACCTGATACATATAGAAAACCAGGACGAAAGGGAGTATATGATTCAACTACTCCTGAACGTGCGATTTGGCTTATGGCACGTGGACTTACAGAAAAAGATTTAGCAGTAGCATTTGGAGTAAATGTAACTACAATTGAGCGATGGCAACGTGATCTTCCAGAATTTAGTGAGGCCATGCAAAAAGGTAAAAAGCAGGCAGATGAAAATGTAGTAAAATCTTTATACAAGAGTGCAATGGGATACTCTCATCGTGATATTAAAATCGTATCAACTAAAGATGGAGTATTGACAATCCCTATTTTAAAACACTATCCACCTGATGTGACGGCTTGTATATTCTGGCTTAAAAATCGTCAACGTGAAGATTGGGCTGACGTACAAAAATTTGAGAGTACTGCAAATATGAATATAAATGTTAATGGAAAACTTGACTTATCAATACTTTCAGGAGAGGAACAGAGATTAATAAAATCAATAGCTATTAAACGATTAAAATCAATAGAAGGTGTCAGACACAATTGATACATTAATACTTGATAAAAAGTCTCAGGAAGTCATTTCTCAAGCTATAAATGACCCGGTAGATGCTATCCGTTCCCTCGGAGGATTAGATTTTTATGAATTCTTACAAGTATTTTGGGAACAGATAACTTTGGATGAATTTGTAGATAATTGGCACATACCTATGTTATGTAATGAATTACAAACGTTAGCAGAAAGAGTGGCAAAGAAACAACCTAAAGAATACGATTTAATAGTAAATATCCCTCCAGGTACAACTAAAACAATAATATGTTTAATTGCGTTTCCAGCTTGGGCATGGACTAAGTGGTATTGGATGCAATTTATAGCAGCGTCACATAGTATGCCTATTGCTTTAAAGAGTGCAACTAAGTGTAGGGACTTAGTACGGTCGGATAAGTATAAGATGATATATCCATGGTTGGACATAAAGGCGGATGAGGATACCAAGTCAGATTTTAGGGTTGTAAAAAAGACGTATGTCAAAGCTGGCCATGTACCACGAATATCTATTGGGGGTGGACGGTTTACTTGTTCAGTAGGAGGTTCAGTAACAGGGATGCATGGTCATATTGTATTAATTGATGACCCAATTGACCCTCGAAAAGCTATTAGTGATGCAGAGATTGAATCTGCTAATCATTGGATGGATGAAACGATACCAACACGTAAGGTTAATAAGGAAGTTACTCCCACTGTTTTGATAATGCAACGTCTTCATCAGAATGATCCTTCCGGACATCTATTAGAAAAGAAAGAGAAACGGATTCGGCATATATGTCTACCGGGAGAAATTGTTAATTACAATAAATACATACAACCAAAAGAATTTAAAGAATATTATAAAAATGGATTATTGGATCCAACACGTATGTCATGGACTGTGTTAAAGGACATGGAAATTGATATGGGACAATACGGTTTCGCCGGTCAGGTTGGACAGAATCCAACTCCACCAGGTGGAGGTATGTTTAAAGTTGATCATTTCCAGATGATTCAAACAATGATTCCTGAAGTGAGTATAATGCAAACGATTCGATATTGGGATAAAGCAGCTACAGATGAAGCTGAATTGAAAAAGGGAAGAGATGCAGCATATACCGTTGGAGTGAAAATGATACTGACAGATCGTGGAAAATATATTGTTGCCGATGTAAAACGAGGACGGTGGGAAACAAACGAACGGGAAAGGATCATACGAGAGACTGCTGAAGTGGATGGACAGAAAGTATTAGTTATGACAGAACAGGAACCAGGGTCAGGTGGGAAAGATAGTGTACGATCAACAATTACTAACCTGGCCGGATATCATTGTGAAGGAGACCCCGTGTCGGGGAAAGGAAGTAAACCAATTCGAGCAGATATATATAGTGTACAGGTAAATAATGGTAATGTGTTATTGTTGTCAGGGGATTGGAACCGGGAGTTTGTGGAGGAGCACCGGTTCTTTCCTTTTTCTAAGTACAAGGATCAGGTTGATGCCGCTGCCGGTGCATTTAATAAATTGACGAAGAAGAAACAAGTTAAAATATACACATAAAATGATTAAAAAACTTTTTCTTTCGATGTCAGAGTGGTTACTTGATTGGGCTGATATTATTTTTTTATCAATACTGACTTTATCATTGGTTAGTTTAATTATAGTCTGGATAACACAATGAGTGAAATGAACAAAGCAATAATATCTGAACATCTATCCTACCGAGAAGCAGTATACAGTGATACTGCCTTACGATTGGGTATTGATAATTACCCAACTGAGGCTCAGTTAGAGAGCATGGAGGATTGGGCGTTGCATATATTTGAACCTCTACGTAAAGGACTTGGAGATCGTCCTATTAATATCTCTAGTATGTTCCGATCATTATCATTAAATAAAGTTATTGGTGGAGCTGAGACAAGTCAGCACATGGAGGGTGAGGCAGCTGATCTGGATAATGATAATCGGGAGGAAGGTCCAACCAATGCAGAGATATTTCATTATATACGTGGATATCTTATATTTGATCAATTGATTTGGGAGTATGGAGATGATGAGAATCCTGCTTGGGTCCATGTAAGTTATAATGCCGGGAAGAATAGGAATGAGGTTTTAAGGTGTCGTAGAATAAATGGTAGAACTAAATATGAGTTGTATGACCGTAGCTGAAATATACGAGAAGGATTATAATATATTTATCAGGTATGCTATGAAACACTTTACCCGCTTTAATGAGGAGTGGGCAAGAGATTTAGTACAAGATACTTTCTTACGGGTACTCCGGTATCTTAAAAGTACAGGGAAGAGTTTGATTGAAGGAACAGAGCGGACTTTCATCATTGGAGTTATGCATCATGTAGTTATTAATAATTATCGTTGTAAGCATAATAAGATGGCAAAACGATGTTCAGATCTAGCGGAGGTAGAAAAAGTAACAATAGATCATGATTTTAACTTGGATATTGACATAATCCATAAAGTATTACAAGGCAGAAGTTCGGAGAATAAGACATATCAATACTTTTTAAAATATTTACAAGGTTATAAACTCAAAGAAATAGCAGAAATGGAAAATACAACAATTCAAAGTGTGAAGTCAGGAATGAACTTTTGTCGACAACGAGCAATCAAATCCAAAGTGATATCAAGTATGGTTGCTGTATATACGGCGTTTTTATTAATAGGATGTAATCCGAAAGACTGTCCTGATTGTCCGTCATGTCCTCCCTGCAATCCAATAACTATTCATGATACCGTAATAGTGGATAATACTTGTTATCCTTGTATTGATTCTGCTAAGCAGGTTGCGTTAGAAGAGATAAACGATTGGTATTTATTCAAAGTAGACGAATTAGATAGTTTACATCAATTGGCGATGAATGAGGTGGATGAATACCGCGAGCAAGCCATATACGAAATTGATACTATGCGTGAGAATTTTATTATATGGCGAGATGCTGAGGTAGAGTATTTAGCCTTATGGAAAGACTCCGTTGAACGATTACATATCTATGATAACTTAACAATTGATTGTCCAGAGATGGAGGCAATTGTATATTTTGATGAAGTAACAGGAAAGCCCGTATTGAAAATATTAGAATAAATGGAAAAACCTAAATCTAAAGATTCAAAATGAATTATATGAAGGTCAGACCCGTTCATTCAATACTTATATTATAATTCTTATTTTTATGTTAATATGTGGTATTGTATTTTTTATCATTACAGTGCTTCAGATTGGAATTACTTGTTAATACATAAAACAAAACGACATGTGGGCAATAATAAGTACGATTTGTCTTCTTCCTCTTCAAATTATGTATTTAATCATAAATAGATTTAATGAGCATAAACAGAAGTGGTACGTCTTACTAATCCCATTGTGGATTGTAGGTTTAATTTGGTTAGTGGTATTGATTACACTAATCATACATATAATCAATTTCGAAGGATAAATGGAATAACAAAATAAAACTTTAAATGAAAATGAAAAAATTACTAATTGCTTTAATATTCATCGGAATGTCTATTACGAGCGTCGAAGCTCAGTGGAAGACTTATACCGATGGATTTAACTTCAACAACCTATCTGGTACAGATACAGCATTCTACTATAATGTATTTGAGTCAAGTCCAAAGAGGGTATACGATGGATTATGGTCAGTTGGAGTGCTGGATGATTTGATTAAATCCGATTCCCTTCATGTTACTATCGGAGTGGCAAGTGAAGTAGGAGATTTTAAAGAATTGTCAATAACGAACTGGCCGTATGAACTCGGAACGGATTCAACCATAGTGAATGGGAGCTATTCACATGGACATGCTGCGTATGATGATATTATACCATTTCGATATTTGGTTGTGAAGTATTATAAGGATGCAACCGGGGAGTTTGAAGTGGCAGTCACATCAGCTGATTCGGTACGACATAAAATATATATGTTTGAGAGATGATAAAAAGTCTGTTCATAACATTATTATTAATTCCTTTTACTCTTATAGGGTTTGGACAAGCTTTGGCTGATCGAGGATTTATCAGAGATTTTGATGGATCCAGTATTGTCAATAGAGCAGTAACAGCGACTCTATATGTTTCCCCTAATGGTGATAATTCAGATGGTTTTACACTGAAAAGAGCTTATCAAACATTGTCAGGAGCTTTAAGTGCAGCTTCAACAGATAAAAATGAATGTACGTTAATAGTTGTAGGAATTAATACCGATGCAGACTTTTATGACATCAATACACCAGATGACCCAACTTTTACAGGTAACTATATAATAAAAGGAACGAATAATACATGGCAAAAAATCAAGAATACTCACGCCGAAGCTACTTCGATACTTAAATTCACTGGTCATGTTTCTTTGGATGATCTTAGCTTCGATCTTGGTACGGGTAGTGCAAATGGAGTGATTATCACACAAGACGGTTTCCGTGTCAATTCATGTCGGTTTGCCGGGACAGAATTAACAGGTGCAGCAACAGCTCTTCATATTGACGGAGCAACAACCTTAGAGGACGGGAAGATTATAAATTGCGAGTTTTTAGGTGATAGAACTTACATGACTGGGATATTAATGGATAATACCGCATTTCATGAGATTTCTGATATTTTATTTAATGAATGTTTAGCGGCCATACAGATAGTTAATGATGCTAGTGATCTCAATACATTTGATGGAATGTACATAAAGAATTGTGCTATCGGAATAGATATTGATGCGGGAAATGAGCAACGTATTTCTAATGTACAATTTGCGGATAATACAGTGAATATAGACGATGAAGTTGGTGATCATACTTTTGATAATTTAAAAGGTGATTTCGCCGTTACTATCCTCCCAGATAATCTTGTTGGCATTACTATTGCAGCTAATGCTACTGCCAATCTCTGGGGAGCAGATACCGAGATAATCGCTGCTGATGTTATTGATGCACCGTTTAGGGTTCTTAGTTTTATTAATGATCCGGGCGTGGAGCAATGGTATCAGGTACGATTCAGTTATGGAGCAGCGGGTACTCAGTATTTTGATAATGTTTTGTTAAACTCTACAAAGAAATCTGGATCCACTGTACCAACAGGAACAGGGTTTATCTTTAACAAAGGTACGCGAATAAGTGCAAGTGCAAAAGCATTTACTGGAGGTAGTGATGAAGTTCAGGTATGGTTAAAAATTCAAATAGTACAATAGTATGAAAAAGATTTTAATTATATTACTACTAACTTTATCAACTTGGGCTTTTGCTGAATATGATAGCACGTATGTCTTAGCTATAAAGCAGAAATTTGCTATTCCTGAAGATGTGGAGAATGGAGATTATCTGGATTATTGGATAATTAATCGAACATGGATGAAAGGAGCGGAGAGTTCGGCTACATTTGAGATAACCACCAATTTCAATAATGCTTTTGCGATTAATGCAAGCACAGGACTTCTTACTGTTGCTGACTATACTCAAATTAACGGAAAAATCGTTCAACAAGACACGATAATTAATCTTATAATAAAAAGCACTGAGTCTGGATTTATTGAATACGACACTGCCGAGGTTCATGTGAAAGAGGCTTCATTTTGTAGATTTTACTCGAATTCAGGAACAAGTACAACAGCAGACACTACCAGGAGCAGTCCGCATGATGTTTTGGTTTTAGCTGATGTGAAAGCAGGTTTTGGGATATTTTTAAAACGCGGAGATGTATGGGACAATCCGCAATTAGCATTAGTTGGGTTGATTGCTTCAGGAACAAACCCAACTGTTTTCGGCTCTTATGGTACTGGCGCAAGGGCAGCATTTAAACGAACAACTGGCACAGATCCGGCGTTTAAAATCGGGGGTAATTGGGATGCTGATAGTGCAGCTAACAAATGTTTTTACATGGATTTGTATGCTTTGGATTTCAGGTTATTTTATGGGGCTGCTTGTTATGTAACAAGGCCAAGTAACTATGTAGGCTGGTATGGTTGTAATTTTAACAATTGTAATACCGATAAAACAGGAGAAGCCTCTCTGGTTATTAGAAACGAATTTCCTGATTTCGGTTCGGTTGGAGATTCAAGTCTAACTCTTGATTTTGATATATGGAATTGTTCATTCGATACGACTTCTAATAGTGATGTAGTGGGTGCTGATAAATCATTTATGAAGACAGGAGCTACGGTTAGAGTTTATAATTGTCATTTCGGACTTATAGATGATACTGATTATAACGAAGGTCAGGGGGTGAGGTTTACGGCTGGCCGATGCCAACATATAAAACATTGTGATATTACTCTAGGTATAACTTCAGGAATAGGGTCAAGGACAAACATACAATTAAGAGCAGATTATGTAACTATTGAAGATTGTATAATTAATGGTGGAGCAAGTGGAATGTACTTCACAAATGTAGGAAGCCATGAGGAAACTTATCCTGATCATGTAACTGTCAAAAATTGCTGGATATATAATACAGATGTAGCAACGATTTATTGTTATAAGTCAAATACGAGTAGCGTTTATAGTTCCAGGTATAATGTAGTTGAAAATAACTTATTGAGTTCTGATGCAAATGCTATGATTTTGGAAGATTGGGAGGAGTCAGATATAAGGTATAACACTATTTATGGAAGTACAGGAGGAATCACAACTTCGTACGATTTTGATAATAATGATATCTATTACAATATATTTTATGATAATAGCGGAAATGATATTTATTTAACTGTAGGAGATGGAAGTGAAATCTATAACAACACAGTTGATGGAGTAATCAATTGCACAGATGCTAGTTCAGAAATAGCACGTAATAATTTTTATACTTCTATTACAAGTGTAGAGACTAATTCAAATGGTATTGATCTCGATGATATCACACCTGCTGTTTATTTTACTGATTATGCCGGACACGATTATAGTTTAAAAGAAACCGCCGTTCTTGCAATTGACTTGGGTTATGATTGGGAACAGACACGGGATATCTTAGGGAATACTAAATTAGGTGACGAATGGGATATCGGAGCTTATGAGTTACAGGATGAGGAAGATCCAACGGTCACTTGCATAGATGATCCGACCAAAAGTGCTGATGAAGGTCAATGTTATTATACAGTAGTGGGAACTGAATTTGATACTGTAAGTAGTTCAGATAATGTTGGAGTGGTTTCTGTGATTAATGACTTTAACGATCTTACAACTCTTGCAGGGGAACAAATCCCTGATGGTACAACTATTGAGTGGATGGTTACAGATGCTGCGAGTAATACAGGGACTTGTAGTTTTACTGTTACCGTTACCGATGATGAAGATCCAACAATCGGTTGTATAGAGAATCAAACTAAAGATGCCGATGAAGGTGAATCTTATTATACAGTGGTAGAAGATGAGTTTGATCCAACTGCCACGGGGGACAATTGTGGAGTAGCTAGTACGTTGAATGATTTTAATGATGAGGGAACTTTAGCAGGAGCCCAAATTCCAGACGGTACTACGATTACATGGACTATCACTGATGAATCAAGTAATACAAATGATTGTAGTTTTACTGTTACCGTTACCGTAGAAGAGGAGGAAACAACTTCTTATGGGCATGCGGACAGAGTACCACGACCAGTAACACGAAAGTAATAATGACAAGCAAAATAGGAATTGAAGTAGAATGTGCCATATTATTAACAATTAATAATTACTGAAATGGCAGAAAAATGTACACAAATTGGGACTATTTCTAAATTGAATAGTGAAGTGGCTGACCTATCTAAAATTGTAAAGGGTAATGGTAATAAAGGTATTTATAAAACAATGATAGAAGTCAATCAGACTGTCATGACTTTAAATGAATCAGTTAAGTTATTACGTACAGCGGTAAGTGGACTCACTAAATTCCAAATAGAAGTAGAGACGGAAATTCGGTTAACAGCTAGTCGAAAAACTAATATTAAATGGTTAGTTGGTACAATTATAGCATTAACTGGATTAGTTATAACTCTTATATTAGTTTAAACATGGAACGCACTAAAGAAAAAACAAACGGTCACGCTGATCCTCAAACGATAGAGGCTTTACAGCAAAGGATTCATACATTGAGTATGATTACTGCCCGGGCAACATTGGCCACTCGTCTTGGTCTTTCATACGGTAACGACCGAGACATTTATCAAGCTCTTGGTTATAAGTTGGATTTGACGTGGGATGATTATTACGCTCAATACACCAGACAGGATGCTGCAAAAGCCATAATTGATCGGCCGGTACAGGCTACATGGCAAGGTGAGTTCGGAGTATTAGAGGCAAAAGATGACAAGGAAACCCAGTTTGAAAAGGCTTGGAAGGTATTGGATGATAAGCTGAAGTTCAAAGCAAAATTCTCCCGTCTTGATCGCTTGACAGGTATTGGTGATTATGGAATATTGTTACTCGGTTTGGATGATGTAAAGAGAAAAGAAGATTATTTACAACCGGTGACAGGAAAAAGGAAATTACTTTATATCATGCCTTTTGGTTCAGGACATGCTAAGATATCTAAATGGGAAAGTCGTCCTGCTAATGAACGGTATGGTCAACCGCTGACTTATGATATTGAAGTTTCAAATGCTGAGGGTACAAGCTCTTCAACACTCCGGGTACATCATTCACGGGTGATTCATATCGTGGATAATCCGCTGGAGAATGAAGTAAAAGGAACACCGAGATTGGAAGCTGTATTTAATCGGCTGAAAGATATTGAAAAAGTGATAGGAGGTAGTGCTGAGATGTTTTGGCGGGGTGCCAGACCGGGATACCAAGCTAAAGTGGATCCAGATTATACTATGACTCAGCCACAGATTGATGATCTTCAGAATCAGATAGATGAGTATGAAAACAACCTGCGGAGAATCCTGAAATTAGAAGGTGTTTCGATGGATAGTTTGGAAATGCAGGTTGCCAGCCCGAAAGATCATGTGGATATTCAAATACAAATGATTTCTATGGTGACAGGGATACCAAAAAGGATTTTAACGGGAAGTGAACGAGGGGAGTTATCATCCGGACAGGATAAGTCAGAATGGTTAACCTGGGTAAAGAATAGGAGGGGTGAATTTGCAGAACCGGTTATTGTACGTCCGTTTGTTGATAGGTGTATTGAATATGGAATACTTCCAAAACCAAAAAATGGTGAATATTCAGTAGAATGGGAGGATTTATTTTCAGCTAGTGAAAAGGAAAAGGCTGAGGTAGGTAAAATACGGGCAGGAGCTTTGAAGGATTATGTGACTCAGAATGCCACTTATATTATACCACCGGAAGCATTTATGAAATACTTCCTCGGATTTGATGATGACGCTATTTCTCAGATACAAGAGATGCTGGAGGCTGTAAAAGCTGAAGAACCTGAAGTGACTCCTGAGGAGCAGGCAATGCTGGCTGAAGAGGAACGGCAACGACAATTATTAGAACAACAGAATCAAAAAGTGAATGAGTGAAGTTTGTGAACACATAGAAAAAAGATCAATCAATTTTGTTGTAAACGCTCAGCAGCGATATGATCCTACCCGGACTACATCGTTGCGGAATGCTTTTGCAGCACAATTGCGTAAACGCTTCCGTGAGGTACAAGGAGCAATCAACAAAGCAATTGTTACGAATGATTGTTTCGGATTAACACAGTCGGAAGGCACGAGAATTACGACATTACAATTATCTCCTCCTGCTCCTGGAGCATTTGCTTTCACTCGTAGCTCAGACAAGGTTGAGGCATTCATGCAGTGGTTGCGGGAGCAGATTGATAAAGGATTACTTGAGGTAAGAACAATTCCACAAATAGGAATGGCAGCTGAAGAACCATGGACAAATCTATATATACAAGATTCTTACAAACGAGGAGTAATCAGAGCCAGGTATGAGTTGGATAAGGCTGGATTTGATGTACCAACGATGGATTATACCGGTGGAATTAACGCTTCGATGTCTACTCCGTTTCATACGGATCGGGTTGGATTGCTATATACCCGAGTATTTGAAGACTTGAAAGGTATTACAAATGCCATGGCTCAACAAATTAGTAGAGTCTTGTCACAAGGAATTGCTGATGGGGATAATCCAAGATTGCTAGCGAGAAAGTTAAATTCTGTTATAACTGGAGCTAATCTAGGTGATTTAGGAATAACAGATACACTGGGAAGGTTTATTCCAGCCCGAAGGAGAGCAGAAATTTTAGCTCGGACGGAAATCATACGGGCTCATCATCAAGCTACTATCCAAGAATATATGAATTGGGGAGCTGAAGGTGTAGTGGTACAGGCTGAGTGGTCAACAGCTGGTGATGAGAGGGTTTGTGATATCTGTGCTAGTATGGAAGGGAATGTTTATACTTTGGATGTGATTATGAATATGATCCCACTACATCCGCAGTGCCGGTGTATGGCTTTACCTTATAAAATAAGTTAATAAAGATATGAAAACATTAAAGTTTGTAATTGAAAGTAATGCCTCCTACACAATTCGGACAGCGATGTACGAAGGACGGGAGCATATAATTGTCCCTGTGGTAATGATGGTTGAAGGGGTACATAATGGTTCTCGTGGACCGGTATTTCATTCAGCCGAAGAACTCGGACATATACCACAGGCATTTAATGGAATTCCTGTAGTGATAAATCACCCACAGGATGAAAATAACGATTTTGTCTCTGCTAACTCTCCATCTATTATTGAGGAGATTGGGGTGGGGAAAATATTTAATACAAGATTTCAAGATAATAAACTTCGGGGTGAGGCATGGTTAGATGTCCAACGTTTAGCTGCTGTGTCACCTGAAGCTTTACAATACATTCGTAATAGTCAACCGTTGGAGGTCTCTCTTGGTATGTTTAACGATGAAGATCAAACTGAAGGAGATTGGAATGGTGAGCATTATGAAGCAATAGCATACAACCATCGACCAGATCACCTGGCTCTTCTGCCCGGCGGAGTCGGAGCATGCTCATGGACTGATGGTTGTGGAATTCGTGTAAATAAGAAAGGAGGTAATGATGTGAGTGAAGCTACAAAGAAAACTGCTAAGACAGTAACTGAAACGCTTCAAGTAATGAAGGAATTTAGTAATGAGGGATTCTACTTACAAGAAATTGTATGCCATGTTGAACGTGGATACAAGGAGCTTGTAATAAATACTCAAGCTAAATTGGACAGAATGGATGATGATATGAAGGTACATTTCTTACAAGAGATATTTGATGATTACATGGTGTATGAAGTACGCCGACGTGAGAACACTTCTCAAGGAAATGGTATTGAATTGTATCGTCGTGATTACTCAATCGGAACGAACGGTGAAATTGAATTTACAAGTGATCCGGTAAGAGTGCAGCGGAATGTTGAATACGTTGTCCAGAAAGGACTAAAGAGAACCAAATTTAATTCTAACAAAAATAACGAAAACATGAGTAAAACACATGATTGTGTAGACTGTGAAAAAAAGATTCAGGCATTAATTGTCAATGAAGATACACGGTTTACGGATGATGACCGGGAGTGGCTTACCACTTTGGGTGAAGATCAGTTGGATAAACTGGCTCCACCGGAAAAGAAACCTGAAGTTGTTGATGAAGGTAAGGAAAAGAAAGCTGAACCTGAAGTCAATAAGAAAAAGGGTGATGATGGAGAAGATGGAAAGAAAAGTGTAATGGAACTCCTTACTGCTGAGCAGAAAGCTGCTTTGGCTTATGGTGAAAAGCAAATGAAAGCTCGGCAAGCTGAACTAATTCAATCAATTCAGGCTAATACTGAAAAAGTATGGACTGACGAAGAATTGAATGCTATGGATTTGGAAGTACTGGAAAAAGTCGCTGAATCAGTGAAACCAGTTTCCGATTACTCTGCCGCTGGTGGAGCTACTATAACAGATAACGTTGGTGAGGATAATCTTTATCCAGCCGGTATCGAAGTTGGTAAAGAAGATAAATAATAATAACGGGAAGGAGGATACGTAATGGCAAAAAACACAATTAAGCTAAAGAAATATCTGGATATCATTAATGAATATGAAGCAAATGCTGCTATCACACCAGGTATGTTGATTGAAGTGATGAGCACAGGAAAAGTCCGTGCTCACGCGACTGCTGGAGGTAATATACTTCCGATGATTGCTTTGGAAGATGAACTGCAAGGTAATGGAATTGATGATGATTACGCAGCTGCCGATCAGGTACAATGCTGGGTTCCTGTCAGAGGAGAGGAAGCCTATTTGATTTTGGAAGACGGAGAGACTGCTGTAATTGGATCATTACTTGAGTCTGCCGGTAACGGAAATGTACAAGTACATGTGCCGGATAAGGAAACTGTTGGAGCAGATTCCAGTGGAAACAGAACTACGATCTATGGAAATCAGATTGTAGGAATTGCACTTGAAGCCAAAAATCTTGCTGAAAGCTCCGGTGGAGAATCCTCGGGATTAATGGGAAATCAGAGAATTGCAGTAAGAATACTTTAAAATAGAAAAGGAGGAACTATAAATGATTAAAGGAAACGTTGACTTATTGTCAAAGAATTCTGCGCAAGGTGAAGTGGCAGCTCAGATTATTGCTAACGGTCAGCTCAATGTAGGACAATTACGTCCTTTCATTGGTCAGGACGGTCGAGCATATATCACTGCTTATTTGGGAGGCGATCCGAAGAAAAAGGAAAGTTATAAAACCGTTCCAATTAATACAAATGCTACACTGCGTAGAGATGAATGGAAACAGCTTGATGATGCTGTTCTAGGATTAGCAGAATTTCGGTTGGGAGGAGTTCAGGACTTAATTGATAATGGACTTACTTTCAATCTGGGTAATGCTATGGGAACTACGGTACTTGAATACCATGATGTGAGTGATGCTATGGAAGCCGATCTGACGATGGATGGGGTAACTCGTTCAAAAGGAGATCGACCTATATATACTACTCACTATTTACCGATTCCTATAATCCATGTTGATTATGAAATCAATACACGGGTATTGGAAGCCAGTCGAAGAATGGGCAATCCACTCGATACAACCTCAGCCGAAAGAGCTGCAAGGAAGGTAAATGAAATGATGGAAACGATGCTTTTCACCAATACAACTTATACTTTTGGTGGAGGAATTATTTATTCATATGTAAATCATCCTCATAGAAATGGAGGTACTTTTACAGCTTGGAATAGTTCTGCAGCAACTTCTGCCAGCATCGTTCAGGATGTGTTGGATATGAAACAAGCTGCTATTACTGATCATTATTATGGTGATTACATGTTGTATATCCCAACCGAATATGAAACAGTATTAGATGAAGATTATGATACTACCACACCTGGTACTACCATTCGTGAAAGGATTTTGAAGATTGGTAGTATTAAAGGGATAAAAGTAATTGATACTCTGGCAACAGGTACACTATTACTCGTATGTATGAGGAGTGATGTAGTACGGTTGGTTCGTGGACTTCCAATTCAGAATGTTGAATGGCAGACTGAAGGTAAGTTTATCAACAAATATAAAGTATTGACTATCCAGGTTCCGCAGATCAGAAGTGATCAGGAAAAACATTCTGGAATAGTTCATTACACGGCTGCTTAGCAGCTTTAGTCTCTAATCAAGAGACATTTTTAATTTTTTAAAACAATTGTGATTATGAAACGCACTAGTAAAAGTGACAAGTCAGAACGGACAGATCAACCACGGTGGAGAAATACAAGTACTTCAACATTTCGTTTGAAGAGTGGGAAGGATATTCGGTTGATTAAACCCAATCAAGTATTTCTGGCTTCTCCAGCGGAAATTCCCGAAGGGATACGAGATATCATTGAATTACTTGATCCTGATCCAATGGAGGAAGAAGCAAAGAAGATACGACGTACAGAACCACCTGAATTTACGGTTGAATCAAAAGGTGGAGGTTGGTATGATGTTGTGAATTCAGAAGGAAAGGCTATGAATGAGAAAGCCCTGCATAAAACTGAGGCTGAGGAGTTGAAAGCCAAACTTGAAGAGGTGGAGGAGTAAGAGATGCCGTGGCAGGTTCCAAATATATGGGAAGAGGGTGAGTGTTATATCATTGGTGGAGGTTTGTCGATGCCTCACCAATTTGGTGTACCAAAAGAGGTAGTTAAGTTAGTATTAGAGAAGGAAGCTACACCAGATATATACTCACCCTATCTTTCAGAATTACATGATAAACATATAATTGGAGTTAACGCTGCATTCTATATCGGTAATTGGATTGAGGTTTGCTTTTTTGGTGATGCCGGATTCTTTTTACATAATCGTAAAGAGCTAGCGGATCATCCTGCTCTGAAGATTTCTACCAATGCAGCCGTCCGGGGATATCGATGGGTCAAGTATCTGAAACAAAGCCGTGAAAAGTCATTTGGGATAACTCGGAAAAGAACGGAACTTGTGTGGGGAGTAAATAGTGGAGCAGCAGCAATAAATCTTGCCGTACATTTTGGAGTGAAGCGAATAATCTTATTAGGATTTGATTTAAAAATGGAAGGCATTAACTCTCATTGGCATAGTGTATATAAATCACGTGATGTTAAAAGTCAGGAGCATTCGTTTCATCGTCATCTACGATCATTTCCAGCAATAGCCAAAGATGCTAAGAGAATGGGGGTGGAGATTATTAATGCAAATCCGGATAGTGCTTTAACAGAGTTCAAACGAGTATCATTGAAAGAAATATTATGATATCTGTAGCAATCATAGGGCATGGATCAAGTATTGAAGGGAGAGGATACGGAAAATTTATTGACTCCAATGATATTGTAATTCGTATGGCTGAATGTGATTGGCAAAATCATACCGATTATGGTATTAAATATGATATTGGAGTATTTGCGGAGGGACCATCCAAAAGTTGGGCTGAAAATTCTCAACGGATTCCCAAATTGGAATACTGGTATTACAGGATGGATAAAAATATTCGAAATGAAGAGGATGTGATGAGTAAATTTAAAGATCGTCAGACGCGAGAGTTGCGAAATTCCGTATGGCAATATGTTAAACATCTCAAACCTGGTTTTCATTTTTCTCGTGGTACCGCCGCTGTAATTTCAGCTGCTAAATTATATCACCCAGTAGAAATATCATTGTTTGGATTTGATTCCGTAATAAATGGAACAAATGAAAAAACCGGTTCAAAACATCATCCTGATTTACTTACACAATATCTACCTAGTGATTATCACTTACCTAGAAATGGAAATACTCATGACTGGGAATCAGAAAAAAATTTAATGCAGACTCTTAGTTCTACTAAAGCAGTAGCAATATTAACAAATATAATACAATGAGAAAAACTATATCGGAAGAATATCAAGCCTTAAATGTTGAACATCATAACTCAAGGGTGTGGGGAGTTGCCGGAGGTAAATGGGTTAATTTAATTTCAGAAATACTCAAGCAAAATGATGCTAGAACTGTATTGGATTATGGAGCAGGAAGAGGAGTGTTGTCAGAAGGTTTGAGAGGAAAAGGATATTTGGTGACTGAATACGATCCGGGAGTAATAGGAAAGGCATTAAAACCAGTTGATGGAATCGTATTTGATTATATAGTTTCCACTGATGTCTTTGAGCATATTGAACGGGAATTTGTTGAAAATGCCTTAGATGAGATTCGGGATTATATGAAGGTAGGAGGAGTCTTTGTAATTTGTTTAGGTATAGCTAAAAAGCACTGGTTGAAAGATGGGAGGAATGCTCATGTATTAGTGCGCCCACGGGAATGGTGGAGGAAACAATTATTAAAGAGGTTCCCAGTAGTGAAAGAATTACCAGGTAGAAATTGGAAGTCTCGTGAAATGGTTGTGCATGTTAAAAAATTGAAATAATGAAAATATTTTTTATTGCTGGAATACCAAGATCAGGAACATCATTTGTTGCTGGGTTATTACATAAGCACGGAGTGTGGGTGGGGGAAACAATCCCTGCAGACAAGCATAATAAGACGGGATATTTTGAGAATATTCAGATCGTGGATATAGTAAAAACCTTGATGAAAGAAAACGGTATGAGAGCACGTTCGGATGAATTCGTTTCCAACTCATTACATACAGAACCAACTTTACGTGAGATGGTTTTAAATATTGTAGGGGATCAGGACGTATGGCTATACAAAGATTCTAAACTATTATTTTTGTATCCATTGTTTGCCTTAGCTTTCCCGGAGGCAACATGGATTATACCTATCAGAAAGTCAGAGAGGATTCAGGAAAGTTTATATCGACATTCTACTTGGAGAAATCGTGTTAAAAGTATTCAAGATCCAAATAATTACTTTTTAGGTATGATTAATCGGTTAAAAGTTAGACAAGATGAAATAATATTTAATCCAGATATAAAGGATCATATTGTTTATACCGATTTCATTATTGATTCTATTGATAACGCTAAAGTATTTATTGAGGATTGTGGATTAATTTTTAATCCTGAAGTATATCAAGAATTTGTACGACCAGAATTGTGGCATGGATAAAAAAGAAGACATATCAATTGCATGTTGTTTGTGGGGGGATTGGCCTAAACATGCTGAAGCTGGAATGAGCGGAGTAGAGTATGTTAATCGATTATATCGAGCAGTAGAGAGGAATACTACTTTACCACACCAATTCTTCTGCTTTACAGATTCCAAGCAATTAGATCAATTTGATGATGGGATTATACTAAATACAATTGAACTCCCATCTAGGATGCGTGAAATTGCTAAACTCTATGTATATAAACCTGGTATTGGATTGACAGGGAGAATTATTGTGATGGATTTGGATACTATAATATTAAAAAACATTGATGAATTTCTAGTCAGGAAAGAGGAATTTATTGTTAGAAAAGCATTTAATCCTCGATTCATAAAAGCGTTTGATGGTATCGGAGGGGATTTGATTAGTTTTGATGAAGGGTTTGGAGAATTCATATGGGATACTTTAAAGAATCAGACAAGTTGGATGAATCAAATGACCGGAGGTGATGAGAGAAAAGCATATAAATTATTATTGAAAGACAGGGGACACAAGATTACATTTTGGCAGGATATCCTTCCAGGTAGGTATATTTCTTTTAAGAATCATCTTAAACCAATTTATCGTAGTACTTATTTCAATGAGAATTGTAAAAGAAGGGAAATTAAAAAAGCTTTGAAGAATGTTTCATTGATATCTTTTCATGGTCAGCCGAGACCCCATGAATTATTAGTTAAATCTGTTGATTGTGTAAAAGAAAATTGGAAATGAATAGAGAAATTAAGATTTGGGGAGAACGTTGGTTGATCCGTCAGGATTCAACACATGTAGTATCTTTCTTAAAAGTGAAGGAAGGATTTCGATGTAGTTGGCACTCTCATAAAGAAAAATATAATCTGTTTGTAGTATTGGAAGGTGCTTTAAAGATCGTAGTTGAAGAGATGGGAGAAAAAAGGGAAACAATATTACAATCTGGAGAATGTTTAACTATCAAGCCTGGTCAGTGGCATGAATTTCAAGGAATAAAATATTCAGAAGTGATTGAAGAAATGTATGTTGAATATAAAGAATCTGATATTAAACGTCAAAATGAAGGAGGTAAAGTATGAGACCACCTATTTTAATAACAGGTGCGGCACGTAGTGGTACAAGTATGGTGGCAGGTGTGATCAATATCTGTGGAGCATTTGGAGGTAATATGTCCCCACCGAATAAAAACAATCAGAAAGGAATGTTCGAAAATATTCATATTCGGAATAGTCTAGTCAAACCTTATTTACGAGAGATCGGAGTGGATCCAATGGGACAATATCCATTACCTAATATAAAGAAATTAGAAATTCCTACATGGTGGAAAAAGCGAGTTGAAACTATTATGATTTCTGAAGGGTATACTGATGGTCAATGGATGTATAAGGGAGCTAAGAGTTGTTTGATTTGGCCAATATGGAATTATGCTTTTCCAAATGCTAAATGGATTATTGTTCGCAGACGAACGGGTGATATAGTAAACTCCTGTCTTAAAACAGCATTCATGCGAGCTTTTCATTCCCCTGATGTTCAGGACTCTGTAAAAGTTTATACTGAAACGGAAGGCTGGATATGGTGGGTACGGCAGCACGAGAAACGTTTTGTGGAAATGATTCAGGAAGGATTGAATTGTAAAATAGTTTGGCCTGAGAGATTGATACACGGAGATTATAATCAATTGTTTGAAACGCTTGAGTGGGTTGGATTAGATTATAAATCACATACTGAGGAAATTTACCAGTTCATTGAACCGAAATTATGGAAAGCAAGAAAAAGTATATAATTAAAAAATTAAGACAATGTCAATAAGAACAACAGCAACAGAGGTTAAACAAATATTAGACAATAGTTCATTAGATGATGCTATTGTAGATGCTTATATAACAGCAGCAAGTGCTTTGGTGGATTCTGCTTTAGGAAGTAGTTCACTCGGGGATACTTTACTTGAAGAGATTGAGCGTTGGTTAACTGCTCACATGATTGCTTCAACACAGGAACGTATAGCACTGAAAGAAGCTGCCGGAGGAGCTTCAATAACATATACCGGTCAGTATGGACAAAAGTTATCATCAACTCCATACGGACAGATGGTATTGGTACTTGATACAACAAATACTATGGCATCACTCGGTGGTAAATCCGCTTCGATTGTGGCAATAACAAGTTTTGAATAATGGCAATTGATAAATTTGTAAAACGAGTTTGCGTACAGACTGCAGTTTACTGGGGTAGTCCTACTCCTGACGGATATGGTGGATTGACATTTGATGATCCAGTTGAAATTGCTTGTAGATGGGAGGACAAAACAGAATTGAACAGAGAGGATATTGCTCGTAATTTTACTTGTAAATCGGAGGTGTTAGTTACTCAGGATTTGGATGTCAACGGATGGTTATATCTAGGGGAATTGACAGATTTAGATAGCAATCCGGATAATCCAAAAGAAGTGGAAGGAGCTTATGTGATAGGAAGATTTGATAAAATTCCTATGATAAAATCAACTACTATATTTGTACGAAAAGCATTCATAGGATGGCAAAGGCAAGGATAATAGGATTTGATAAAGTGAAAGCAAATCTTGACCGAGAGATACGAGCTATTAAAGGCCGTACACTTGCAGGGTTGATTGAAGCTTCAATTATTGTAAGGAGAAGTATGAGCAAAACATCTCCCACTGTACCAATTGATACTCGTAACCTGGATCACAGTTGGTTTGTGGTTACTTCAAAAGGTACGGCTGCTGGAAATTCAGCTAGGTTTGAAGGGAAAAATGCCGGGAAGATGCAAGCAGATCATAATAGTGTAGTCACAGAGCAGAAGTCAGTTGTATCAAGTAAAAAGAATCCGTATTTAATAATGGGATTCTCTGCAAATTATGCTGCATTCGTACATGAGATGGAAGGAGTTGATTGGTCAAAGCAAGGATCAGGAGGGAAGTTTTTTGAGAGTGCTTTAATGAGAAATACACCATTAATCTTACAAACTATTGGTAACAAAGCTAGAATAAAATGAATTCAGCGAGCGAAGATATAAAAGACATGTTGGTTGATAACAGTTCATTGGGACTGGTTTTCGGTACTGATTTATTCATCGGAAAGATACCGACAACACCAGCCAATTGTATAACTATTAGAGATACTTCCGGAGGTATTCCGGATATATCATTGGATAGTAGTTCGTTTTATAATCCAACAGTACAGATTATTGTGAGAAATACAGATTATACTGTTGGGTATACTTTAATTGAGAATATACGAGAATCATTACATGGCCGGGCACAGGAGACATGGAATGGTACTTTATATTCGGTTATTACAGCCCAAAGTGATATTGGTTCTCTTGGTTGGGATGATAATGACCGAGCGTTGTTTAGTATTAATTTTAATATGAAAAGGAGGTAAATAATGAGTGATGCTATTAGTGGAATTGGAACAACCTTTAGTAGATGGGATTCCTCATCGGCCGTAGCTGATTGGGTAGCATTGGCTGAGGTGAATTCTATATCAGGGCCAAGTATGTCCCGTGAGACTATTGATGTCACAAGCCTCGATTCTACAGGTGGTTATCGTGAGATAAAAGCAGCATTGAAAGATGGTGGAGATGTATCATTGTCTATGAATTTTACTCGGGCAAATTATGCTCTGATGAAAACAGACTTTGAATCAAATACATTACAGAACTATCAAATCTCATTGCCAGACGACGATAATACTTGTATTGAATTTACGGCTTTAGTGATGGAACTGCCTTTGAATATCACTGTTGAAGACAAGGTGACTATGGATGTGACTATACATGTAAGTGGACAACCAAGTCTGTCGAGTGGTGGTAGCTCTAGCGTTTAAAATTTAACGATCCTAATCATGGATCATTTTTAGTTTTTATTTATTAATCAAATAAATTACAGAATAATGGGATTTTTAGGAAAAGCAGCTTTACTGAAGAAGGATATCCTCAAGGTAAAGAGAGTCGATTTAGGAAATGATGATTTTGTCTTTGTAAGACAAATGACTGGACGTGAACGTGACAATTGGGAACAGTCTCTTATGAAAGAGGTGAAGGATTCAAAAGGTAAGAGAGATTACCAAACTAATTTAAGTGACTTCAGAGCAAAATTAGCGGTCAATACACTTTGTGATGAACAAGGGAATTTGGTTCTTACAATGGTTGATTTCGAGAAGTTGTCGATGAATATGAGTTATACAAAACTTGAAGCCATTGTGAGTGCTGCTCAGGAATTAAATAAAATAACTGAAGAGGATAAGGAGGCATTAACAAAAAACTCCTCAGGCGACCAGGTCGCCAATTCTACTTCAGACTCTGTAAAGAGTTAGGTTTTCCACATCCTGATTATTTATTGGAGTGGTTAACTTCAGAACAAATATCAGAATGGGAAGCTTTTAATAACATTGAACCAATAGGAGATTTTAGATATGACTATCATGCAGCTGCAATACAATCCACCATAGTAAATATTGGGAATTGTGTTGTTCCAAGGAAACGAGGATCACCTGCTCCAAAGATGACTGCTCCAACTGATTATATGCCAGAGTGGTATCAAGACGAGGATAACAGGAAAGATATCGAACCAAAGAAACAATCCATATCACAAATGAAAGAAATTTTGTTGGGTTGGGTTGGGAACAAGAAAGGTAGAAAAAAGAAACCGATTATAAATAAAAAGAAAAATAAATGAACATAGGTCATCTAATAGCATCCCTGGGAGTTGATACCGCTGGTATGGTTCGGGCTCGTCGTGAGATGGATCAAATGGAGCGACATTTTCAATCCAAGGTCAGTATGATGAACGCTCGAATGGCTACGATTGGTAAAACCGCTCAGATGGTAGGTAAGAAAATGACGATGTATTTGACTTTACCAATGGTTTTAATCGGAGGTCTTGCTTTCAAATTGTATAAAGATTTTGATGCCTCCATGACAAAAATTGTCAGCCTTGTTGGTGTTGCTCAGGGACAGGTAGATTCTTGGCGTAGAAGTTTGATGAAGATGGGCCCAGAATTAGGAAAGTCACCTCAGGAATTAGCTGACGCTATGTTCTTTATTACTTCAGCAGGTTTACGTGGAGCTGATGCGTTAGATGCATTGGAAAAATCTGCAAAAGCTTCTGCGGCAGGACTGGGTGAAACGAAGATCGTGGCTGATCTTGTTACATCGGCAATGAATGCTTATGGAAAAGAGGTTTTAACTGCTGGAAATGCTACGGATATATTAGTTGCTACTGTCCGGGAAGGTAAAGCGGAGGCAGAAGCATTGGCATCCAGTATGGGAATGGTATTACCAATTGCATCTGCTATGGGAGTTTCATTTGATCAAGTAGGAGCTGCTGTAGCATCCATGACTCGTACAGGTACTAGTGCTCAAACGGCTTCGATGCAATTACGACAAATCTTAGCATCATTACTGAAGCCTACAAATGAAGCTGATGAGGCTTTAGCTGCGATGAGTACCTCAAGTCGAGAACTTCGGAAATCATTACGTGAAGATGGATTAATTACAGTATTAACTAAATTGAATGATCTTCAAAAAGAATACGGAGATCAAACCCTCGCTAAAATATTCCCAAATATTCGAGCCCTCTCTGGAGTTTTAGATGTCATGGGTTCAAATGCAGCTGAGAATGTAGAAATATTTAACGCTCTTTCAGATGCTACCGGAGCTGCGGACTATGCATTTCAAAAAGTATCTCAGACTGCTGAATTCAAATGGAATAAAGCTATTGCTTCGGGTAAAGCTGCTTTGACAGAATTTGGTTCAATTCTATCAGAGACACTATTACCAATACTTGAAGGATTATCTGAAAAGTTACAAAATTTAACGAAGTGGTTTAGTAGTTTAAATGATGCTCAAAGGAAAATGATTATTGTGATAGGAGGAATTGTTGCGGTGGCTGGCCCAATGCTAAGTATCTTTGGAATGTTTGCTAGTTATATATTCCCTCTATTAACAAAATCTGCTTTGATGGCCGTTAAAGCATTTAGTGCTTTGAAATTAGCAATGATGGCAAATCCTATTACAGCAATTGTTGTAGGAGTCACGGCTTTGGCTGCTGCATACTTGTTATTAAGAAATAGAGCTAATGAAGTTTCTGCGGCTCAACAAGCATTAAATGATGTCAATGAAGAGGCTACGAGAAGTATTGCCCGTCAGAAGTCACAGGTTGATCAATTGTTCCGGATTGCTCAAAGTGAAGCAGCTACACTTGAACAACGTAAAGGAGCTATTCAGGAATTGAATCAGATTAGTCCTGAGTATCTTGGAAATCTTACAACAGAAAACATTCTTACAGAGGAAGGAACTAAACTCAAAACAGCATATATTAATGAATTGTTACGGGAAGCAAAAGTTATGGCTGCGAGGGAGAAACTTCAGGAGTTGGAATTACAGCGAATGAATGATATTATTTTGGGAGAAGCAAGAAAGATAAAAGCATCACAAGCATTCACTGCTGCTATTTTAGTTAATCTTGGTTTGCAAAATCAAGCATATAATTACGCTGGGAATGCCGCTGAAGAAAATATGAAAAAAACAGAACAAGGAATTAATCAAGCCCAATCCGCTCTTGAAGAATATTTAGATACTTTGATGAAACCTTCTGATTTTATATCTCCTGTAATAGACGGTGGAGGTGGTGGTGGTGGCGGTGGTGGTGGCGGTGGTGGTGGAGCAGTAGGTGTTAGTGATGATGTGTTGAAATCATTAGATAATCTGGCGAATAAAGAAAAGCAAATTGCAATAATGAATCAAATATTGGGAGATTCTTATGACGAAAGTGCACAAAGTGTAAGTCTATATACTAGTGCTATTCAAGATTTGATTAGTAAAGGTCTTGAACCTGGAGATCGTCAATTAAGTGAAGTCATTGCAAAATTAGAGCTTGCTCAAATTGCCGTTGAGAACGAAACTGCTGCTCAACAGCTAGCTACAGTTCAGGAAAATTTATTGGCCGATGCTGGTAAACATCTTATTGATGTTAATAACGCTTTGATTGATAGTTTTGAAAATGCAAAAACATCTATACGAGGAGCTGAGGATTCTTTAGGATCATACAAGAAAACATTCAAAAAATTAGCTGAAGATATAGTTCTCTCTGATGATGAGAAACGACAACAATTGATAGCTAATATTGATCAAATAGCTTGGGCAACTTCAAGTATGCTTAATAATGTAGCAGGTATGTGGGAGGCTTCAAAACAAAGAGAGATAGATGCTGCTGAAGGGAATCAAAAGAAGATTGAAGCTATTAATGAAAAATACGCAAAGAAACAAAAAGCAGTAGCAATTGCAATGGCTATTATCAACACTGCTGTTGGAGTTACAAAAGCTTTGGATCAGGGAGGGATAGTTGGAATTATAACGGGAGCACTTGTTGCTGCGGCAGGAGCTATTCAAATAGCTACAATTACTGGAACGAAGTTAGCTCATGGAGGAACTATCCCACCAGGATATCCAAATGATTCATACCCAGCTTTATTAACGAGTGGTGAAACTGTTCAACCACCTATTCCATTAAATAGAGGAGGAAGTGGAAATCAACAACTTATAGCTCGTGTGAGTGGACAAGATTTATTATTTATATTGGAAGAAGCAGGAAATTCAAATCGTAATTTTTAAGAAATGGCATACGTAAAAAAGTTTGAATACAGTCACTACGATTTCTACGATACTATCCACTACCGAGTTGAATTACTACAAGATGGAGCAGGAGCGGGATCAACAAGTATTCAAAATGGTACAATTGACCCAACTCATCTAAAAACCAATAAAATTAGTCGTAGTGGATTAGATATTGTCTATGGTAGTGAATTTACGTTCTCATTTGTAGTTGACCGAGATGATATTTCAGATTATGATGATTTATTTGAATCCGTCTATAAAGAGTGGCGTTTGGATTTTTATAAGGATGAGGTATTGGATTGGAGAGGTTATATACAATCTGATGCTATTCAACGGACAATAACCGGTAATGTCATAGTAATTGAAATTGCCGCAACAGATGCGTTAAAGGATTTATCAAAGGAAGAATTTCGGTATAATGGTCAGATAATAACAGGTAAGTCTCTTAGTATACTTACAATTGTGCGAAGAGCGTTAGAACCATTAGGAATTGATCTACCCTTCCAAGTAAAGTTAGGTACATGGGAAACTACTTATGGAGCTGCGGATAGCAATTGCTTACATACCACTTTTGTATATGTAGATAGATTTGCTAGGTCTGTATCTGGAAAAACGGAAGTAGATAGTTGTTTAACAGTTATAGAAGCTGTTTTAAAAGACTTCAATGTAGTCCTCAGGCAGATTCATGGATGTTATCGAATAGGAGCAAAGCATGAAGGAAACTCCTATTATTATCAATATACCTGGGCACTTAATTTACAGGGGAGATATTCTTCTACTGGTGATGTAGTTGATACAACCAGTTGGAAGTTGGAAGGTGAACCAACGATGTCTTTAATTAGTCCTCTACAACGAGTTGAAATTACTCATCGTAATAGAAATATGGGATCATCTCTGGTTGAGGATTTGGATGATTGGACGACTGGACCATGGGATATCCAATTCGATAGCTATTACACAGAAGATTCAGGAGATACTTTGGTATTACTAGATGATTATAATTTTTCCCATAACAGAATTCTCACACTGACAGATGATTTTAGTCTGACAAAAGTAACTGATTCAGATTATGTACGAGTCAACCTTAGCTTTCAGATTCGTGGTAAGGATTCTGATTATCTGACAAATCGAAATCATAGTGTTGTTAGAATTTATATTGTAAATAATGAAGATTCATCTTTACTTGCAGCCACAACAAATCTTACTCCAAGTTGGGGAACGATGGAAACTAGTAATATTGATGCCACATTAATTACAGCCTCTGGTGATTTTAATATTGAGATTGAATTTGAAACATTTGGATTAGGGGATTATGCCTGTGAATTTTTAATAAAAGATGTTAATATTACTAAAGTAACAGTTGCGGATGAAGGGGAAATTATTTCTGATATTTCATTTGATGAATTTACTCAAGTTCAATCAGATACAGAAGGACGGGAAATTGTAGAGGTTGAAACATTATTTGGAGACACGGGGCAGGACGGAGATTTAGGTGCTTTTTATGTGAGTGGAGGAGGAACTGAGAATTCTACATTTTGGAGACGTTATGGAAAACCAACAGAAGCAATTCCTATTATTGAAAGTTATGGATTATGTTTATTAACAGATCGTCAACGTTATAAAGAATTTATCAGTGGGTTAAATTATCATGATGTGAATGATATTTTACGATTGCATAATTGGATTGCAATAAACAGAGATAGTACTACTCGATATTATCGTATCCAGGCTTTTGATAAATCATTCCGTAGAAATATGGTTTCTTTACGTATAGAGGAAATTATATCTTCAAATATTACGTATGAGGCCACTAAAATTATTTTGAGTTCTGTTGATGGGGAAGGCTCAGGAGGTAGTACGATAGTCGGTTCAGGTGGAGGTTCATTTAGTTTATTGGATCATAATAACATCATTGGTGGTTTACATTTGGATACCGGTGAGCGGGCTCAATGGGATCAGGCGTATACTGATCGTATGAAATGGGATGGAGGAGCTTCAGAACTTGTTGCTGCTACAGGAAGAACATCATTGGAACTTGGGACAGCAGCTTTGTTAAATGCTTCTGGATTAGCTAATGATTATTTATTAGTAGGAAAGAGTATCAGTGAATTTGAAGGAGATAGTGAATTACAATGGAATGGAACCACGTTCAGAATATACTCTTCCACTAAGAGATTAACTTTTTATCCTGAATCATCTACTGATGTCGCAAAAATCTATTACTATAATGAAGAAGGAGGTTATCTTGATCTTGCTCTTGGAAGTTCAGCTTTAACTGTAAAAGCTAATATGCATATATGTATCAATACTACTACCGATAGTGGATATAATTTGAATGTAAGTGGTTCAGGTTATTTTAGTACTACTTTAAATGTTGGAACTGATCTTGATGTGGATGGTACTGGAAATATTGCTGGAGTATTAACTTGCCAGAATGATGTTGGAAGCGCTTCATTCGTTAGTGGGTTCGCTGGTAGTGGTTGGAGGTTGGATTATGATACTGATTATACTTTGACAGTGGATAATTTATATGTCAGGAAGGCAATGAACGTATATGAATTAATAATTAATCAAATTCGTGCTACAAATGGTTCCTTGTGGGTAACTGATGCAATTAAGATTGATTCCGTAACTGCTGAGTCAGATATATTCATTTGTTCTATTGATTCAGATGGTGGAAATATTACTGCTCCATTTGTAGAGGATGATATTGTACGTTGTCAGAAATGGACGGGACGAGGGGTGAAATATTATAGTGCTGCGGTATTATCTGTTGATTCTGATGGACAGGCTTTTACGCTGGATGTAGTTGATGGATCGGATGAACCAGAGGCAGATGATATAGTTGTCCGAGTTGGTAATTCCTCATCTGCTTCAGATAGACAGGGGAGCATCTATTTGACAGCAAGTGATGATGATGCTCCTTATATTGATGTATTGGATGATGTGACATCGTATGATTTTTCTGGTAAGACAAAAGTGAGGATAGGGAATTTGGATGGAATAACAGATGCTGATTTTGGAAGTTTAAGTGGGTATGGATTATATAGTACAGATGCTTATCTAAAAGGTGGAATATATGCAGGCACCGGAGAAATAGGTGGATGGGTAATTGCAGAAAATACAATATCTAGTGGATATGCTTATCTATGTAGTGAAGAAAATACTACTGATTATGATGATACCAACATGACTGAGATCGGTCTAGGATTATATATTAAGACAGGAACTACAACGACTGATAAAATTGATATGCTTCAGGTGGGTCAAATTTATCCTGCTTATGCTTTAGGGGGTGGAACTGAAAACATTTCTCTTACTGAATTTAACGATGCTGGTTATGGAATATTTTATGGAATTAATATTACCAGATATAATTCGAGACCTGATGGATACCGAAAAATACTATTTCGAGTGTCCGATGAAGGAGGAGTTTGTGGAGGGTTTTTATTTGATGAAGAAAAATTTTATTATGGGGATTTAGAATTATATCACAATTTTAGTTCTAGTGATAACCTCTTGTCTATTGATAGTTCAGTTTCAACAGGGGTATCTCACGGAGTTGTTGAAATTTACAACGCTAACTCCTCCTATGTAACCAATGTATTAATCTTAAAACAAAACGTAACGGCAGTTGATCGTAACGTGATGCGCATTTATTCCGGATCGTCCGGTGGAACAGATGAAGGTGGTTTGACAATCAGTTATGGAACTCTCGCTATTGTACAAGGGTCAGATATTCGGAGAAAAGAGAATATTGAAACAATAAAAAACGGGTTGGATATTGTTAATGAACTCAACCCAGCACTTTTTCACTGGAAAGATTATACTAAAAATCCAGAGGATGGATCAAAGATAGCCTCTTTCATAGCTCAAGAAATTGAAACTGTTTTACCAAATATGGTACATGAAGGAGACGGTGGAGAAAAATTTATTAATATCGATTATATTATACCTTACATCGTATCAGCAATTCAAGAATTGAGTAACAAATTAAAATGTAATCAATCATGAAATTAAAAACTATTATTATTGCATTCAATGGAATCACGCAAGTATATGATTCTATTGAAGAGTTCAAACGTAAATGGGAACTCCTCTCAGCTTATAAAGAGCTACGAGAAGTAATGGATATGTTTGAAAAGGAAAAGGAAAAGAAGCTCTCTGATCTGATGAATGAACAGAAGCAAATTTCCCCAATCAACGTTCCTAAAGCAAATGCTCGCATTGCTGAGATTGCCGAGCAGGAAATCAAGTTGAAGAATCAATTGAAGTTTACAAAACAAGAGATTGAAAAATCAAAAATAAAGGGTTCTGAATTAGTGAATATTATTGATTTTATTAAAGAATAAGTAAAATGAAAACAGTTAAAAGAATTTGGAAATGGTTGAGTGGTAAAAAATCAGCCATTGGTATTGTAGGACTAAGTTTCTGTCAACTGGGATTAATAAAGAATAACATCAACCCAGGTGTACTTGAAATACTAAATCTATTGTTTACTATAATGGGAGGGGCTGGAGTTATTCATAGAGACTGGAAATCTGATAACTCAGTCTTGAAGAGAGTCAATAAATCCATCAATCAGTCCGTTCAGAAGTACAAAAAAAATAATTGATTTGGTATTAAATAATTTCTATGTTTAACAATTAAAATTTCTAATCATGAATGATGTATTAATGTTTTTAAAGGAATCCCATATTAAATGGGGAATTGACACTATTGATGACTTCACTCACTTTGGTATGATCGGTGAAGCTGTAGAACGACCGGTACTCAGTATTGCTTTTAATCAGTTGAATAAATTTGTTTCACCGAAAGTTCCGGATGATTTTAAAACTGAAATTCACGAGGCACTTGATAAAGTAGTGGAAGGGAATTATCCAGCTGCCGTTGACGAAGCATTTGACGTTGTTCAGCTTGCTGTTGAAAAAATCAAGAAGCTTGATCCGGTTGTCCGGGAAATTGCTGAAGCATTACTGAAAGTGATTGAGGCTGCTCTGGTTGGTCTTATTGAAAAGAAGAAAGCAGAATCGGCTCAGGAGTAAGTGTAGGTAGATTGTTTTTTTCATAGTGAGAATCCCGGTTTAATCGCCGGGATTTTTTATATCACTTGTTTTTAAAATCCCAATCATTTGACTAGGTTGAATCTTTAGTTTCTTGAGTCGTTTGATCTCCTCTGCCAATCCATTTAATCCTCCTGTGTTAAACACTCCAAGTAGATATATTCCATCAATGTCATTTGCAGTAAATTCAAAAGTCTCTTCCTCAATAATTTTATTTAGATCATTGATACATTTTTGTAATTCATTTACACGAGCTGATTTAGTCGCTATTTTGGTTTGCTGTTCTTTTCTTTGTGACTGGAGTTTTCCTATTTCTTCAATATATTCATATTGACAAATCCTCCAATCTTCAACTTGTTTTTTTAGTTTTTCTATCATATTTTTATTTTAGAGTTTATAATAAATCAATGGCAAACTTCCTTCGCACACTGCTTTACGTTTGCTCATTGAGGCTAACGGTTCCACGTTCACTTGGGCCATATAAAAATTATTTCTCAACCCACTTTCCTTCCATTTCAAGTTTTGTTAAATGATGCACTACATCTGAATTTTTAAATTGAACATTTCTAAGCGCATAGCCTTTACTAAAACCATCTTCCATTCCATCTATTCTTATCCTTTCAAGAATGTATTCCTTAATGAAATCAAAATCCTCATTCATAATTTTTATTTATAAAGTTAATACTACTTAGTTACTTATCTTAATCCGATGCGCCAGCAGCTAACAATGTATAACTGCCATATTCACTCTCTTTTGTAATGTTTTTGTCGTTCAAAGTTTCCATCTTTTAATATATTTTAGTTCGTAATTTTAAAGAATACGGCAGTTATACTTACCGTTGGCAAACATGTCGTATCGAACGGACGGCGAATCAAATTTGCCCTCCACATACATAACATTTACTCCACTTAACTAAATTACCAGGAAATTTACAATGTTTACATATTTTTAATGCATCTTCATCCGGTTCATTCGAATTAATTGATTTTAATAATTCACGAGCTTTATCCTTAAAATGAGAATAGGCATAATTATAGTTTACAATTGATTCTAAGAAATCAATAATTTCCTTTCTATGTTTTTCCATTTAGAGTTTATAATAAATCAATGACAAATGTTCCCAATTCTACGGCTTTCCGTAAACAATATATAGTTTTGTCAAATGAATTAGTAAGATTATATATTTCCTTCACATCGGTAATAGTATACGGGTGATACTTGGAAATCACTTCAATCATATTCTTTTCAAATTCACTTAATTCTTTGGTTTTGTTACTTTTTGAATCTCCACTCATAGTCTTTGTATTTAGTTTTGTTTTTTATAGCTCTTGAAACTCCTTGTTTAATTCCTCCAACGGCATCTGCGGCTTTTTTTGTACTTGGATGAGTATCTATAACATTTCCATCTTTTAATTGTTCCACCGGTTTAGAATGAGCTGTTGAATCCTTCCCTCGTTCAAGTCCTTGTATGAAACTATTATTGCTATCCAATCCTAGTTCAAACCCAGCATCATACCCTAATAGATAAATGTATTGTAAACCTCCAGCATAGTACAAATCAATGAGTTCTCTTTCGGTTAGGTTAATCTTTTTATCCATAATGATGATTAAGATGATTAAAGAATTGTCTGATGACTTTGCTAATACCTTTACGGATTGTTACTTTGAAAATCTTATCAGCATACTCGGTTAGAGTCTGTTCGTGAGTAACAATTATAAATTGAATCCCTAAACGTTCAGACAATTCTTTAATCATCATTGATGCCTGTTCTTGATAATCTTCACTAAGGAATCTAAACGGTTCATCAAGTATAATAGTATTGCAAGATTTCTTTTGTTGCATCGTCCATGAAGTGATGCGAAGGGCAAACGCAGCTACATCTACAGCACCAACTCCAGCGGCAGTGATAGGATCAATCTTTTCATTGTCCCTCATAAAGTACAAATCACATTCTGTTTTATTCCTTCGCTCAACAAACTCCGTGATGAGTTCATATGGATCTTCAAACACGGCATTTAATGCCAGAGTGGTAATTTCTGAAATATGATATTGGAGTTGTTCCTGAGTTTTCAATCCTACATGACGAACGATTTCACGGGCTTGTTCATGCCGTCGTAAATCCTGCTTCAGTTTACGTAGACTCTGCTGAGTTGTTTTAACGGAATGATCTACGTGGGCGAGTTCGCCTTTCTGTTGTTCCAGTTTCTTCCGATATTCTTGTATTTGACTCATTGTAAGATTCCTCAAGTTTTTTTAATCCTTCAGCTATTTTAATATCAATATCATCTATTTTTGATTGTAACTCCTTCAACTTTTTTTTGCTTTCTTCGAGTGATTTACAATTCCATTTCTTTTTAAGTTCGTCCATTGAGTGGTCCCGACGACCTTCAGACTTTGAGATATCTGTTTTAGCATCGTCAATATCCTGTTTGAGATCAAACAATTGTTTTTCTTTCATCGTAGAATTTTTGTTATAATGTTTATAGTAGGCTGAGTGATTTTTGATATACTCTTAGCAATCTTTAATAGGTTATAAGCAATGATTATTCCTTTAATATTAACTGGAATTTCATCCCCCCATTTTCCGTCGTATGTACGAATACATCTACGTTCCCATTGATTGAATAGTAACTTTTTAGTTGAGTCCATACTGTGGGTATTTTATTGATTTATATTCCTTATCAGTTATTTTACCGAGATCATATAATCTCTTAGCCTCTTCCTTACGATAGATCGGATGAATGTTTCGTAATAGAATAATAATAGGAATTACATTCAATCTAGGATCATCTCCTTTTGGTTTGTTTACTGATCGTATTTGATCAATTAGTTGTCTTCTTGTTGAAGCAATTTTAGTTCTTGTCATAGTCATTCTTATTGATTTATTGATTTGTATATTAATTGTTGTACTGATTCTCTTATGTCCGGATTATCTGCTAAGAAGAGTTTAATATTATCCTCAAAGCTTAATAAGGTTTCCTGCTCAGTATTTAAACGCGAGATAAAGTCCTCAATCCTTTTATCTCGCTGTTCTGTTCGCTCTATATGTTCACGTGAAATAACCTTCGGATCGTGGGGTAAAATTACTTCTTCAACTGTATTATCATCTCCATAGTATAAATATACTTGTGGCTTATGTGTTTCGCTTGCTCTCTGCCTGGTAAACGATCCCGGATTAACGAGTAACCGTCCTTGATATTCAACTACAAATGGTTTGTGATTATCACCGGTTACAATTAAATCAAAATTAGGATATTTTTTTAATAGACTTTTTGCTGAATCAACTTTATCTGTATGATATGGATTATCTTCATGCCAAACCATCGTATGCCAAAGTAGGATTTGTTCAGTATCATCTTTTAAAGGATGGGAATTCCAATTACATGTTTTAACATGAATCAACCCGTAATAACTTTTATTACTCACTTTACCGGCTTTCTCTAGTACATTAATTCCACTTTTATGTCTTAACTCAAAATTATGTTGAGGAAGATCATGTTGACCATATACTGTATAGAAGTCCTCGGGTAAATATTGTAGAGCATACGAAAGCAATTCCGGACTGGGTTTCCAATGATGAAATAAATCACCGGCATGTAATACTGGACAATTATATTGCTTTTGTAATTGAGATAGAAATTCTAATTTGTGCGTTTGAGCTTCAACGAAGTTATCTGTTCTACAGATCGGTTGATCTAATCGCAGATGAATATCACTACAAAGTATTGTGGAGACTTCTTTTTTTGATTTAGTTCTTTTCATATGCTTCCAATATATTGTGAGTGTATATATGCTGGGAGTGTCTCATGTCATATATAAATTCAGACAACTCTTTTTCATTCTCAAAATGAATACTAATTGTAATTGGTTCAAAAATTTTTGATCTTGATATTGATACTTTCATAATGTATGAGATTTACTTAAAATTTCCTTATAACCCACGATTAACAGTATGATTAAGTTTTTTAATATTAGTGGAATTTAATTGAAATTTTAATCCTTTCAATAATATATGAGTTTGAGGTGTGTAATTTAATTCTATCAAACTATGCACTTGATTTTGGTAATCAGATAATATACCAATTACTCTATTTAAGTCGGTTTCTAATTCCAGTAAGTATTCTTTGTCTTTATTCATATCTATTTTGTTTTATGTAAGTTTTAAAGTTCAATACGTCACGTCTGCCAACCAAGTGTATAAGTAATGTGGCTAATAAAATAATCTTCGTCTTTCATAATATCTTTTGATTACACAATGGACATATTTCAGGCATCTCCCGTTCGAAGGTTTCTTCCATTTCGGTGAGCTTCCTCTTCCCTTCAGAAATATTATTATTACTAGTCACTATTTCCGTGATTAATTCTGTAAGATTATTCTCTTCCTCTTTAAGAGCATCCCGCTCATTAATCTTATCAATTAACAAGTCAACATCCTTCTCAAACTTCAATATTTCCGATTTCTCTTCTATCTCTTCTTCAATCTCAGCAATGTCCATTATTAAAGTTGATAGAGATTGTTTACTAGTCCTTAGTGATAACGCTCGTTGTTCCATTCCTTCCAACACTTCAACTTCAATCTCAAATTTTTCCAGGTGAGTATAATTTTTCAGCTCCTCTTCAAATTCTTTTAACTGGTTAGTTTTTGATTTGATCTCTGCTGTGATTTCACTTAACCACTTCTCTATGTTCTTACGAGATAAGTCAATCACACCTAAATCGGCTACCTTATTAAAATGTTGAGCAACCTCTCCGGATGTATTGGATATTAGAAAAGGACGATCTAATTGTTGTTGTAGATTAATTTCATTGAAGTTTAATAACGTCTGAACTTCAACTGGGACGTCGGTACGGATTGCTTCAAAAGTTCCATAATCTTTCACTCTATATTTATTTTCTGAATTGGTACGTATACGTAATATCGTATAATCCTTTTCTGTTGTGACCTCAACTGCTGTATCTCCTCCCCAGGTAGAACGTATGGCCTCACCCTGTGGTCGATTCTGAATCAAGTATACTAATGCTCGAATTATAGCTGACTTACCCGAATCGGTAGAACCTACGATGATATTAACACCGGGAGAGAATTCAAGTTCAGTGTCTTTATGACTTTGGAAGTTCTTTATTTTTAGTTTTTTCAGCATACAAGAGTAAATATTAATATGATTATTACAGTGGTGCTAGATGCTTGATAAATTGAATTAATAAAAGTATAAGGAAATAAGTTAATTTTATCTTCCAGTTCTTCAAAGGACATTTTATTTACTATTGTTAGTAAATAAAGAATATACAATGTTCCAATTACAAATCCTAAAATAGGAATCCAAGCTAATAATTTTAATACTTTTTTCATGATTATTTGTTTTTAATTTCTCTGTTATAAAACCATTCCGGTATTTCTAATACTCCTGTTTCTGAATCGAAAGAATGAATTGAGTTTGGAATCCATATCTTATCTCCTTCACAATCGTATTGAGTCGCTCCACGGGAGGTTTCAAATATAAACTCTGCTTTTATCTTGTAGTTGGTTTTATCCCCTTTTTCAAATGCATGCATTTTGTACCTTTATTAAATCAGTTAGTAATTGTTTAACCATACTAAGAGGATACATTGCTTTTCCATCCGACTTTGCAGTGAGTCGATCTGGATGGGTTTCCATGAATATCCCATCTGCTCCCATAGCAATTGCAGCCTTTGCAAATCGTTCAATTAATTGTGGGTCTGTTTCTTCATCATACGCTGATTTCATAGGATGTGTAATATCTACGATGACAGGTCTTTCAAAAACTTTACCAAAATAAATGTTTTTAAAGTCAGCAATTATATCCTGATAACCAAAAAAGCTTCCTCTTTCAGTCCATAGGATTTTATTTTTAGCTCCGAAATGATTAGCTTTTTCGAGGACATGATAAAAATCGTGTAATGACATCCACTGGGCTTTTTTAATATTAATCCATTTTCCTGACTTAGCAGCCTGTTCTATTATATCAGTCTGACGACATAGTAAAGCTGGGATTTGGATTACATCAACACAATCTATAATAGCAGATTCAAGACGTCCACTATGAATATCGGTTGTTATCGGAATATGTAATATATCCTTGATCTCCCTGAAAATACGAAGACAGTTATATACCCCAATCGATTGAAAAGAATCATACCGAGTTCGATTCATCTTTGCGTAAGATGCTTTGAATATAAAAGGTATTTGTAATTCATCGGTAATATTTTTCAATTCCTGAGCGATCTGAAAAGTAGTATTTCGATCTTCAATAGCACAAGGACCAGCAATAAGTAGAAATTTTTTTGAGTCCGTATGTCGAATATTTGGTATTGTGTTAATGTTGTTTTTCATTGTTTCATTAGTTTTAATGCTGGTGATTGATCTTTTGCAGTGAGGTAAATCCCTAAGGAATCAGCAATGGCCTCACGTTTATACTTCTCTTTAGGTAATGTGATTTTAATTAATGATTGAATTTTTTCTATCATCTCACTTTTAGCTACATCTTGTCTATTAAACAAGTGCTTTTTCACATCACCTTCCGAATACCACTCAACACCTATTTCTAAAAATGTAGATATGGTTTGGAGTATACCCGGAACAGTTCCAATCATTTGGGCTGCATGGGCATTTTGACTTCCATGAGGTAATTCGGAGAGGATGTACTTTACATTATAAGTTTCAATAATTGATTTAAGTATTTCTGTAATTTCCTGAATTCGTTTTACAAGATGATCTCCGGCTCGGATTTTTTTTATCTTCCCTTGTGATTCAGTTTTAATACATCCGTAATCCAATATACCTCCCTGCCAGGTTAATACACTCCATCCCCAGGCTGTTAGAGATGGATCGTTTGTGAGTATTGTTCCGTTAATTATCTTCTTTCGTAATGGAGTTTCAATCCTTTTGATCTTTGTTCGATCCATTATCCTCACTTTTTGAATTGCTTTTAGTTCTGGTAAGTTTTCCAAGAGTACCCGCTGCTTTCAAAACAGCGTTTGAAGCATCTTCCATTACTCTGGAAAAACTTTTTGGTTCTTCTGCCAATGATTCCTCAACTGCTTTTTGGAGTTTATTATTTACCATTGATACAGCAGTACTTGCTTTTTGTAGTTCAGATAATAAATGATTTTCAAAACTTTCCAGTTCTGATAAAGTTTTACGCTGAGCTTCAACAAGTATATGTTGAGATTCATATCGCATATGACTCCGTTCCCGGTTCATAATAGCTCGTTCTAACAAGTCTCGTGTACGTCGAATTTGTTTATTCATCGTTGTTTCTTTTTACGGTTACTATCAAATCGATGTTCAATATCTTCCCACAAGTCAATTACCTGTTCTTTTAATTCTGATTCCAAATTCTCCTCTTCCACAATACTAATCGACTCTTCCATTGAATTGGATAGTTTGGTTTCATTTACAGAATAGATCGTATTTTTTGTATGGTCTTTTATGAATTGAAGATTTTCCCTCACATCATCTACTCCGTAATCAAATAAAATAGTAAGAGGAGCTATATGCAGTGGTTTCCAGATGGAACTTTTATAAACAGTCACTTCAGAACGTATCCCAATTACTCGTTTCACTTCTTTACCAGCAATAGTGTGAATTTCTGTTATTTTTGAATTCCTAGTAAAAGATGTTCTCAGACGTAGACTAGAATAAAATCCAACTGACACCCCACCTGGACTACTATATTTTTCAGCAAAACTTACAGCATCAATATTTTGACGTATTTGATTACTACAAACCATCAGGAAGTTCTTTTGAGCCACAATGCGACATGTCTTTCGCAATTCTTCGCTGAATTCTTTTGCTCGTCGCATTCCCATTTTATCTCCTTCCTTCTTATCCATTTCCATGTCAGTTGAGAGTGCTGCCAATGAATCTGCAAATACTCCATTAAGTATTTTTGGATTGCTTGGTTCCCATGTTCTGACTTCAGAGAATACTTCCGGTACGGTATTTGGTGTTCTATAATCCATATCGTTTGTATCAAGATCAAACATACGGGCAAATTGTTTGTTTAGTCTTGCTTCCGGATCATTGAACATAATATCTCCACCTCCTCGTTGTACCGCTCCTGCGATCTCACATAACAGGACAGTTTTCCCGGAGGAGCTTGGTCCAAATACTTCAACCAATATACCTCCGGGAATTCCACCTCCTCTCACTCGTCCACCACTGATAGCTAAATCAAGTAAAGTGGATCCAGTACTAACCATTATCTGAGTATTACCACCATAATCCTCAGTTGATCTCTGAGAAGAAGATCGTCTGATCCTGCGTCGCATTTGAGTGCTTAGCTTTTGTTTCTTGGTTCGCTTCATTTCTTAATGATGTTCAAACTATCAAGCACTTTATTAATCGTTCCGATTGATATTCCTCGGTTCTTTAGATTCACTTGTATTTCAACGAGGAATTCTTGAGTACCAACCGAATCTTTTCTAAATTCAAAATCACGTTTTGCTTGATGCACAAATTCATTTACGAGTGAATTTATATCGAAATCTTCATCACTCTTTTTATGCTCGATATAGAAATCTAAGGCAATACGTAAAGCCTCAGATTTTGAACAGCCATTTACAATAGAGAAAAGAGAGATGAATTCAAATTGTTGTTGAGGCAGTTGAGCCCCAATAAAAATAGAATCATTTGCTCCGGCTCCTTTTTCACTACTGTATTTTTTCTTGAATAATTTTGTTTCAGTCATGAATGATTACCTTTTACTTTTTACATATTCCTCATCACAATCTTTCCATACTTTACAGTCATTACAATCATCGAACTGATCTGTGTCAACTCCGAACTCATGTTTGAATGGACATTGATTTTCCGAATCTCTATTTCTTGATGATCTGTGTTCTCGTCGTCCTTTACTTTCTTCTTCCTCTTCCCTATCACGGATTAACATTCCACGGCGTTTTGGTTTTTCCTCTTCCTCTTCCTCTTCCTCATCTCTTTTACGAGTGGATTTTCTTTTTGTACGAGAACGTGGTTCCTCTTCCTCTTCCTCATCAGATCGCGATCTACTACGAGTAGTTTTCTTACGACGTGTTCGTGGTTCATCATCCTCATCCGATTTAAGATTATCGGTATCGGTATCTTCTTCACTATCAATTTCAAGAAACTTTGCCTGAAGTTGTTTATAAGGCAGAACGATTAGAACTTCGTCCAGGTTAGGAACATCATCTAAAATATCTTCAGTATATTGTTCCTGACGCTCTTCAGCATCAATACGACTTGCTTGAGCAAATGGATCTCCTTTTCCAATCTTCTCACTACTAAATCGTACTTTCAAGGTACATCCACTTTCCAGGTCACAAAAATCTTCAGGAATATTCCCCTCCTCAATTTCATCATAAAGCATGTTTTGAAAGTTGTAATCACTTAAATCCATGATATGAGCTTCCTCATCATACTCTTTTGAATTGATAGGAACAATAACGTATAGACTCCTACTACGAGGATACAGGCTTTTGATTTCTTCCTTATCACCATTTTTATCCCTTAGTTCTTTTTGATATTCACAAACAGGACAAGGTTTCCCGAATGATATAGGACAGATAACAGTATCATTATCCACACCAACATTCCGGTGAATTTTGAATGGTCGTTTGTACCATAAGTCCCCAACCATTGCAATTTCATTTTGATCATTGCGGTCAGGATGCTTTTCATCTGTAATTTCATAAGGTATTATATCAATGAATGCCCGCTTGCCTGGTTCTGGTTTATACAGTTTTATACCATCCGGCAAAGCCAGGTATCCATACGATGAAGCTTCACGTTTCTTTTCTTTTGCGTTTGCTCCAACTTTTCCACTAAATGAACTTCTGTGTTTTTTACTCATAATAGTTAATTTTTAATAATAAGTACAAATATATATTTGATTATTTTCAAATTTAATTGGTTTCCCATCACCATCTTTTTGATTTTTTAATGCTTCTTCTAAATCTGTTAGAACACCAACATCAAATGAATTTTCAGCTGTCAACTCACAACTACACCACGTTGTATTAAGTTTCATAAAATTTACTCCCTCCTTTTTGATCGTTTCATTTTACTACCGATTTCTGAATCAATATCCTTATTCCGTTGCTGCTTCTCTTTCCACTCCTCTGATAAATTTCTCGGTACACTTGGTCCGGCAAAGTATTGTTGACCGTGTAGAATAACAAGATTTTCTAATGCTTTCTTCCTTGTCCAAGCTATCTCTTGAAAAATAAGTTCGGCAAATTCCAACTCCTCTTGCAGGTCAAGTAATTTTTTTACAGTTTGTTTATAATCTTTATCTGTACGATAAAAGGCTTCAATATCATTTGCATTTGGAGTTTTCTTTCCAATTAGTTTTTCCGGGTCTTCATTCACTTCCAATATCAATTCAGATCGGATTGTTTTCTTCCTTTCCTCCATTTGATTTACTTCTTTCCGAAGTGATGTGAGATGTTTAGCCCATTTCAAAGCTAATTCAGCCTGTCCCAGCCATTCTACATCCAGGCTGTCAGGGTCAATTCGAATGTCTTGTTCGTAGTTCATAATTATTTACTTTTTTAATTCATCTGATTTATCAATTATTTCTTCAACTAAATCGTCTAAAATTTTATTCCTTTCTTTTATTGGATTGTCTGTATCCTTTAAAGATTTTGAGTAACCCATTTCAATCTTAATATTTTCATAATTTCCAAGATTGACAGTCGAACTAACACTGGCCCAGACTTTATCTGGTTCTGAATTATTAATTATTTTTTTTGATCTTTCCATATATTAATGTTGGTTTAAAATTACTTTATCTCCAGGTTGTAATAATTCAACTTCAAGAGGGGCATCATCAACACACCAATGATTGTCAGGTTCATTCAAATCAATAATTACACTTTCTCCTTTTAAAAGAATATGATTTTTATATGGCCCTCCATTAGAATTATCTATACATCGTAATAATGAAAGAGTCGGAGCCTCACTAGCTTTAATAGGCTCATTTGATTTTTGTAATGTCACAGTGTAATTTTTCATAGTTATTCATTGTCATTTACATTAAGAAATCCAATACGATTCTTAGATTGAATCATTTTATTATACTCAATCTGAGCCTTTGCGGTACTCATTATTTTACCCGCTAAATTAGCAGATTGTTTGACCTCATCTATGCCAGCTTTTCCTTCACGGAATCTGTCATAAATTTTTAATAAATCATTCCTAAGTTCTACAACATTTGTTGTTTTCATAATGTTAAATTTTAGTGATTAATAGTTCTTAATTCTCTTTTTATTTTTAACTGTATTCTTTTAGCTTCAATGAGTTCTGGATATTCTTTCAAAAGAGCACTATTTCCACCTAGTAATTGGATGAGATAATAATCACTTTCTGCACGCTGATTACGTATTTTATCTTTATTTTCTTGTTGATATTTTTTGAATCTCTTACTTAACCAATATTTATTCTTTTGTCGATAATTGGCTTCTTTATTGAGGTATTTAGTAATATTTTTTATTCTATCTTCCTTTCTCTTTCTAGATATTTCTACCTTGTGTTTATTATAGTACCTTCTCTTTATCTTTCTTTCTCTTTCGTAAAATACAGGATTATTATTTTCCTTTGCGGCTCTTCTTAATTCCCTACGATAAGTATTTACATGTTCCTTATTATTGTTCCTCCAATCTCTATTTTGTTTTTTTAGTTTCTCACTATTTTTTTCTCGCCATTCTTTACTATGGTTTTTAACTTGTTTTAAATTATTATTTTTCCATTTCTTAACGCTTTTTTTAACACGTTCCCTAAAGGCTAAATCATTTTTATATCTCTCTCTAGTCTTCTCACAAATACAAGATTTACACTGTTTCGTTAATCCATCTTTATTTCCAAGTTGTTTCCTAAATTTATCCACTGGTTTTTTTTCACCACATATAGAACATATTTTAGTTTCTTCCATAATCTTTAAGTTTAACAATTGAATAACAAGCAAATACCAATCCGGCAAAGCCAGAATTATAAAATGGTTCAACCATCTGTTCCATTATCCACCCAGCTCTCTCATTATCATCTTTCAGTAAAACGGATTGACAATACCCTAATACATGACGACGTACTGATTCTGGATCTTGATCTTTTAACCCATCTAACACTCCTCGAATCTTTTTCCAACCACTTCCCTGAATTAAAGCCCGGCAGAGTTCAATAGATTGACTTTGTTGCTCGGCACTTTGTCGGGCTACTTTTAGACGTTGTTCCGGATCGGCAGATAAAACCTGTTCTAATATGTTAATAGCATTACGAGGTAGTCCAAAACTATCCATCGTAATTTGCTCAATTACTTCAGTTTCAATCTCCACTTCCTCTTTCCTTGCTATACGTTTTAGTAGTCGGTTCATTTCATTTTCAGATAACGGTTTCACTTGGTATTGACTACACCGTCCTTTAATAGTTGGAAGTAGTTTTTGTGGTTCCGTTGTACATAATATAAAGTAGACATGGGAAGGAGTATCTTCAAGTATCTTTAGTAAAGCATTTTGAGCATCTCCAGTAAGTTTATGACACTCATCGATTAAGAATACTCGAACTGATCCATCAATAGGATGAAATTGGGATTGCTTACGAATCTCCCGGACAGTATCAATACCTCGGAAGTCAGCGGAGTCAACTTCGCGGAAATCCTGATCACTACATTCCAATTCCTGAGTTACGATTCTTCCAAGTGTGGTTTTACCACAACCGGTTGGACCATGGAATAAATAGGAGTGTGGTCGCTTATCCGGATCGTTAATCAACCGTTCCAGTGAATTTATTATGTCTTCATTTCCCAGCATGGCTGAGAATGATCGTGGACGATATTTTTGGTAGAGTCCCATATAAAAATTAAAATTAAAATTAAAAATTTTAAAAACCTAATTTCATTTAAAGTATTTTTAAATCATTCATAATCAACCTTTATCAGCCCAGCTGCCATCAACCGGGTGAAGTTCAATATCAACATCCAGCGGTACAATAATCCAATCCCAAGCCTCTGGTAATTTTTCACATGTAATTCTTCTGATCTGTGGAATTAAATAATCTCGCTCATCCGGATTCATATCCAAAATAATACTATCATGAATTTGTCCGATTATTTTAGTATCTAATTCTCCTACTGTTAATAATCGATCTAACTTTATCAGTGACCAAAGTAAACAATGAAATGCAGCTCCCTGTACCGGATAGTTAATACAATCATTACGACTCATAACTCCACCACAACGGAAGCCCGTTTTCATATCAATATAACCATACTTCTGATATCCCTGCCACCATCGCTCTTTCCACTTTGCATACTCAGAGAACCGATTATGCCAGAAATCGTATTCAATATCTTGGAGGTGTTTTTCAAAAGCATTGAACGATTTTATTTTTTCATAAATTAAATGATCAGAAATGGTATTATATGGAATTGTTATATCTTCAACGATGAGCGGCATGAAACGGATTCCTTGTCCCCATTTCCAACTCGTTTGAGGTAACTTTACCCAATCATTACAAATGCTGATAGCATTGTTTTTATAATAGTCCCCGTAGAATTGAGGGAAGACAAACCCATTCTTAGCTGCTTGTCGTAATGTATAATGAGACGGAATTGATTTATCAATATCATCAATTTTGAATATCTGACAAGCCATATCCGAGTGCATATCAGATTTAGGATCATTGATATACTTGATCATAGTTGGATCATTATGATAACAAGCTGCTATCCTGACTTCTAATCCACTATAATCCACCTCAAGTAATTGATGTCCAGGTCGAGGGAATAAAGCACCACGAACAATTTTCTCAGCTTCATCGTCACGTTTAGGGGTGTTCTGAATATTTGGACTATCGCATGAGCTACGAAAAGTACGAGCAAAATGTAAATTGAATACAGGGTGAATATAACCGTCAACTTGTTCCCTTTGAAACAGATCAAGATAATCCCTTATTTTCTTCAGCTTCCTTGAATAGAGTAAATCATCTAACTCGGGAATGTTTAATGCACTTAAAGCATCTTCATCTGTTGATCCTTGTCCGGATGGAGTGGTTTTAACGGGAGTTAGATTTAATACATCATACAGATACCAGGCAAGTTGTTTCCCACTATTAGGATTGATCTCTTTCTTTGCTTTTCGTTTCCAATCCACACAGAATTTTGATTGTAAAAATTTGTTTTCAATCCCTTCAATTTTACGAGTCAACTGCCGGTATTTTCTACGGGTATAATCTACATCAAGACGAATTCCCTGACGTTCAGCTCTTGCCAAAGCAATTACTCCGTCATGAAGTAGTTGATAAGCTTGTTGTGTTTTAGGATGGATATTCATTTTTAATCAGGTATATCTTCAATTGAAATTAATTCCTTTTCTTTATGGATGGGAATTTCTGAGTATAGATAATCCTTTTTATCATCCATGTCCGCAGGATGAAATACGATATAGATTAAACCATCATATACGATTGTTCCTACACGAGTACAAACATTTCCGGAATTGTTTTTATATGTTATTCTCTTCTTTTTCATCGATTTAATAATATCTTAATTTTCTTGGGCATGAATTCCATCATCTACAGAGATTAATTTCCAGTTTTCTCGTAGACTCTGATTATAAGCGGCACATAATTTCTTAATTAAAAACTGAACTAGTTCAAATTTCTTGTATTTATAATATTCAATCCTTATCATATTA
>Ga0315549_1000257_pt1 | contig 66255 bp, 65 predicted proteins | sample SalMarSW160200MG_FD_203101 | JGI IMG/M metagenome (GOLD analysis project Ga0315549, IMG submission 203101) | Salt marsh sediment microbial communities from the Plum Island Ecosystem LTER, Massachusetts, United States - Salt Marsh Sediment SW1601-200 ...
TGGAGGTATATCGAATTGAACGTATCCGCGATATGCTGCTCGAAGGGGAAATAGTCAAAGAAACAGGCAACCAGGGTTATTGGGAATCTTTGGATAAATATTTTCAGATGCTGGGGCAGGTGTATAATGAGCCCACAGAGCATTCCATACGTTCTTTAATGGATAGTTTCTTTTCCGCCTGGCAGGAGCTCTCAGAGAATCCTACCCAGATGGGTAAGCGGGAAGCTGTGCTTAAACACAGCCAGGCTCTGATTGACGGTATACATCATGGTTATCAGAGATTAAGAAGTATCCGTGACATGCTGGAACAGGATGTCACGGGTACGGTCGATCAGGTGAATACATTGACAAGGAATATTGCGGCCCTCAATGAACAGATACAGAAGGCTAAAGCCTTGGGAGATAATCCCAACGATTTAATGGACAAGAGAGATATGCGCATTGAAGAGCTGGCCAAATTGATTGATATCACGGTTAATTACAATCAGGATCCCGATGAGCTGATTATTTACACAAACGGACGCCATCTGGTACAGGGCAAGCAGTATTTACAGTTTGATACGCTCAAAACCGAAGCTAATGAAGGCTACTCTCTTGTTATCTGGCAGGATACTAGAGAAGTAGAGCAGTTTCGCGGCGGGAAATTGGCAGCTCTGCTTGAGCTCCGCGATGTTGAAGTAAGGGCGGAGATTCAAAAACTGGATCTTATGACCATGAATTTTATAGATTTGGTGAATGCAGTTCATCGCAAAGGATACGGTCTTAATGAGAAAACGGATATAGATTTTTTTAAAGAATATCCTTATGTGCTTAATGCAAACGGAAATTATGACCGGAATGGCGACGGCGCTTTTGATTCTTCTTATATTTTTAGAATTGCAGGAAAGCATACACTTGATCCCCAAGCACTCATAGGAATTCGCGGTACTCTCACGTTAGCGGGACCAACCGGGAACGTAACGGTCGAATACTATCCGACCGATACGGTAGCGGAAGTGGTTGCACGCATCAATCTATCCGGTGCGGAAATATCAGCCCGTTTGGATGAAGAAGGCAAACTTTCACTGAAAGGCATGCCCGCCGGCGATTTTAACAATCCTGATTTCGTCATCCGCCATATTGAGGATTCGGGAGAGTTTTTAGCAGGGTATACAGGCATTTTAAACGCTTCCGGCGCGGAGGGCGCCTATGATTGGCAGCAGGTAGATGCTGTGAACACTCTACGTGCTGATGGGGCAACTTTTGCCGTAGCACCGCTTGCTCATCCGGCAGGCTGGATAGAGGTCAATCAGGCACTGGTAAATGAGCCCGCTTCGATCGCTTCGGCATCAGGTATAAACGGCAGGGCCGAGGGGCCTGAAGACGGATCTGTGGCTCTTACCATCTCCGATCTGCGCTATAAACAGGTGATGATCGGCGACACTCTGACTTTGGATGCTTATTTTGCCGATCTGGTGGCTTCAATCGGACTCCGGGGCCAGGAAGCAAGCAAAGTGCATGAAACGGAAAACCTCATAATGAAAAATCATAAAGACCTGCGGGAAGCTATCTCAGGCGTAAACATTGATGAGGAACTGGCGACTATGATAAAATTTCAACATGGTTATGCTGCGGCAGCCCGCTTTATAACTGAATTTGATAAAATGTTAGAAATCATTATCAACAGAATGGGGGTTTAGCTAAATCATGAATAGAGTAAGCAGTAACATGGCACATCTGGACGCACAGTATCATATGATGCTCCGAGAGTGGAAGATGAACCAGATGCAGAATAAAATGGGGGCACAAACTAAGATAAAGGAGTTGAGTGACGATCCTTTGGCCGCAGCCCACTCGACTCGCTTAAAATCTTATATGTATCGTATGGGACAGTACAAGGAAAATATTGAGCAGATACAGGGAAATCTTGCTTTCAGCGAATCACGAATAACAAATTTTTTAGAAGTTTTACAGCGTATTCGTGAGCTTTCGGTACAGGGAGCTCATGGCATCTATACAAAACAAGATATGCAGGCTATGGCTGTAGAAGTTAATCAGCTTCTGGAACAGCTTGTATCACTGGCCAATTCACGCAATGGCCTGGGGAATACCATATTTTCCGGGTATGAGTCGCATATGGAACCCTTTTTGGTTATGCGTGGCCGTGTTGAAAATAGTGAAGGTGATTTCATCACTGCTCTCCACTATCGCGGTGATATTGGAAAGAATATGGGAGAGATATCCGAAAATACATATGTGGAAATGAACCTCCCGGGCAATCAAGTGTTCTGGGCTGAGAATCAGCACATCTATGCTAATGTGGATGCCACCGGCTATCAAGTACAAGAGGATTCTGTCATTCGCATCGATGGAGTAGTGGTCAAGCTTAATGCCGGTGACAATATTCACGCTGTTATCCATAAAATTAATGAATCTCCGGTAGGAGTACGGGCACGACTTGATCCGGTTAAGGATTCTTTGGTTCTGGAAACCACAACTCCTCATGAGCTGTGGCTTGAAGATGTTGATGTAAGTAGCGTTCTGCAAGACCTGGGAATTATTCAGAGCGGGAAGAATACTCCTCCCCATAATATTGCCGGCTCTGCTAATGTATTTGGCGGTTCGATTTTTGATATGGTTATTTCTTTAAGAGACAGTCTTTATAAGGGTGATCATGAAGGCGTAAATGCCGGTATCGGGGGAATGGATCTTTCTATTGAAAGTATAACCACTACTCTTGCTGAAATCGGTGCTCTGGACACACGCCTCCAGGTTACGGCCCACAGACTTGATTATGAACTGCCGGAAGTACAGAAGCTGGATTCGCAGGAAGTGGATTTGGATTTAGCCCAGGCTATCACGGAACTCAAAATGCTGGAATATACTCATCAGGCGGCTTTGGCCACATCCGCACGTATCTTGCGGCCTACGCTATTGGACTTCTTGAGGTAGCGGTATGAAAGTAAACAGTAAGGCCTATGGCCCCATCGAGGTGGATGAAAGACAGAAAATATATTTTCCATCCGGCATACTGGGATTTGAAAATTTAAAATACTATGTATTGCTCGATGCAAAGCAGCAGCCGTTTTATTGGCTGCAGTCTATGGATGTAGTTGAGATTGCCTTTGTGCTTATTGATCCTGCTGTTTTCAGACCCGATTATAAGCTGGATGTGACTAAGGAAGAGCTGGAAGAGATCGGAATTAAGAACAAACAAGATATCTTATGCTTTGCAATTGTAACCATTCCTGAAAACTTGTCTGCTATGACGGCCAATTTGCAGGGGCCGATCATTATTAATAGAAGTACACGTGTGGGCAGACAATCAATCAATACCGATCCCAAATGGAAAGTACGCCATTCCATTATGAAAGAGCTTGCGTCCCTAAGGCAGGAAACATGCTGATATTGGCAAGAAGAATTGATGAAAGTATTATGATTGGGGATCAGATAGAGGTCTCCATTGTCGATGTCAAAGGTGATCATGTAAAAATAGGCATTACCGCACCAAAAAATGTAAAGGTATACAGAAAAGAAGTATATCTGGCAATTCAGAACGAGAATATCGAGGCCGTAAAAGCCAAACCCGATATCATTCCCGCTCTTAGCAATTTATTCAAAGAGAGAGCTAAAAAAAGCGATGAAGAGAAAAAAGAATAAAAGTTACAAAGTTTTTTTAGACTCAGAGTTATTTAACGCAGAGCCGCGGAGGCACAGAGATTTTGTTTATATAAAATTCTTTGCGTCTCTTAAGCCTCTGCGTTTATTATTTTATGGTTTATGATTTTTTTTGCTTGGCAAGCTCGGCTTCACTTTTCCGAATATAGAGCGGACTTACGGTAAGAGGAGTTTCGCCCTGTTCTTTGAATCTTATTTTTCCTAGTTGTGCCAGTGATTCCGAATCTGAAACTAATACTATAGTGTTGATATGGGCTTTAATTTTTGCTTTGGTCTCTTGTATTTTTGCGAGGGCCATTTCGGCATGCGGGCCGGTTAAAAGCACATTTTTATATTGATTGATGAGCCCCAGCAAAGAGTGCGGATTGATGTCTAAATAATCACTTTGTTTAAGACCTTGTTTATACACGGCAGTATAAAAGCATTTTTTCTTGGCGTCGATTAAAGGCAGTATCGCTCCCGAATAAGAACGGTATCTATAGGCCAGTGCATCAAGTCCGGATACTGCGATGAGAGGACAAGCGCAGCCGGTACATATGCCTTTAACGGTAGCCAATCCTATTCTTAAACCGGTAAATGAACCCGGACCAATCGCGCATACCACCAAATCCAAAGCAGAAGGTTGAACTCCCATCTGTTTAAAAAGATAATCCATATGGGATATGAGGGTTTCACCGTGCCGATATCCTACATCAGAGTTGATTGTCATGGTCTTTTCCGTACACACAAGAGTCAGGCTGAGATGTTCTGTGGATGTATCAACTGCTAATATGTTCATGCACTTATCCTTGTATGTGAATTTCCCTTTTACCATCGGTTTGTATCTGTATTGTTATGCTAATTGTGTGTTCGGGGAGCAGATTAACGGCTTTTTCCGGCCATTCAATTGCAGTAATGCCGTCACCGTATATTATTTCTTCAAGTCCGATATCGTAGAGTTCGTTTGACTCTTGTATCCGGTAAAGGTCAACATGATAGAGAGGGATGTCGCCTTCATATATGGAAATAATTGTAAAGGTAGGGCTTGTAATCTCCTCATCAATTCCCAAACCTTTTGCCATACCTTTGACAAGTGCTGTTTTTCCGGCGCCCAAAGCACCTGTAAGTGAAACAACTGTACCCGGTCCAAAGCTTTTGGCAAGTTTTTTGCCTATATTCAGAGTATCCTTTACTGAGCTGCTGGTTTGCCTGTTAAGTATTTTATCTTCTTTTTGCATGTATCTTTAACTCTTGTAAAGCAGTTTAGACTGTAATAAAAATTAAGCGGACGGTCAATGTATAAATAAACTCTATTGCGCGTGTAAAATATAGCTTGACAATACAAGAATCTAGAACTTACAGTGTAATAAGAAGTATGAAATCCAAGAAGTCTAAGAAAGATTCAATTTCCATTGCGAATTTGGAGAGTCAACTGCCAAAACTTGTAGAGTGGCTTAAGAATAACCGCAAATTGGGTGTAATCCTGATTGATATGACGCCGCACTTTAATTTTCAATCATATTACAGTAAAAGCATTTACCAATCCGTAACCATAGCCATTCATAATTGTATTGCCTCTTTACGGGGAAGAGAAATTCGCAGCGATGATATTATTGCCTTAAATCTTACCGGCGGAAGCAAGTACTATATTTTCTTAAGCAAGTCGCGTGAAAAGCGTTATGTTCATATCGATGATTATGAGAGAATGTGTTTGCGTCTGCTTGATGCTCTTTACAATACACTCTTTGCTACAATTTTCCCCATAACTCATAGTGAACCACAGATTAAAATGGGGTATGCTTTTACTTTCTATAATCCTTTCGTAGAGGAGATGCAGTTTTTACAGAACTTAATTCATGAGGCTGAAATCACCGCAGGGTATTTACAAGTAAAAATCGAAATGATGAAAAGAAAATTACTCTATAAAATTATCGTGGATGAAGAGCTGCAGACCCGCTATCAACCGATTATCGACCTTACAAATAAAGAGGTGTGGGGTTATGAGGCATTTGTCCAAGGTCCTGCCAACTCTTTTTTTACTAATGCCTACAGCCTGTTTAATTTTGCCCGTACTATGGGGCTTGTTTTTGAATTGGACTGGATAAGTAAAAAAACGATTATAAAAAACGCGAGAGGATTAGCTAAAGAAAAAAAACTCTTTATTAAGATAGTTCCATCGAATTTATATAAACATGAGTTGTTCGCCGAACATTTTATGCAAATTCTTAATGAGAATAATATAGAGCTCCATACATTAGTATTTGAGATGAGTGATGAACCCCTTGTAGAAGGTATTTCCTTTATGCACAAATTAATGGGTTTCTATCCTCAGATAAAATGTGCGGTTGTAATTAAAAATATTTACGATGGAGATTATTTAGATGTTTTAAAAAACTCCGGTATTGCATATATTAAACTCGGGTTGGATCTCATTCGGTATATTGATAGTAATTCTTTGGCTTGTGAGTTCATCGAGAAAGTAAAGAAGCTGGCTGGGGATATAAACTGCGATATTATTGCCGAAGGCATTCATCATCAAAATGAAATGCAGAAGCTGCTTGAGCTGGGAATAAAATTCGGACAAGGTTATTTCTTTGCCAGACCTGAAAATGCATTCACAAAAATACTCAATATAGAGGAATATCTATCAGATAAAGCGCTTGAAAAAAGTCTGTTATCCTATATCTATTTCAAACGCGGAAAGAGCTATTTCGAGAAGGCTGATTATGATAAAGCTATTTTGGAGTTTACCAAAGTAATCGAAGTGGATGAAGAAAATGTCGAAGCGTTTTATTACAGAGCCTATTCATTCTGTGAGGAGGGGGGAGTAACTGTCGCTTTAAAGGATTTAAAGACTTTAGTTCGGATCAATCCAAGCTACCCTGAGACGCAGTTCTTAAAAGGTATGATTTATGAAAAGAAGGGTGACTTGCCCGCAGCCTTAAGCGCTTACAGCGATTATATTGATAATTCGTCGGAAGGTTCAAGCGTACAAATAGAGCTTGCCTCGAAGCGTATTATTGAGATTAAGCATAAGTTAAAGCAGGATTAAGTTTCGATTTTATATTCATTCAATTTGCGATGAAGTGTTTTTCTGCCGATACCTAAAATCTCAGCTGTCTTAGTTTTATTTCCTCCGTTTTGGTTAAGGGTAAAAGTAATAATTTGTTTCTCTGCTTCCTGTAAAGTAATCCCGGTATTAAGCCTTATAGCGTCTTTTTCACCGGTTGCACGTAAATAAGGCGGAAGATCGTCTGCGGTAATAACCGTGCCTTTGCACATCACTACCATACTCTCGATACAGTTTCTAAGCTCCCGTACATTACCCGGCCATGAGTACTGGTTGAGGATTAAACCTGCTTTGGTATCTATGCCTTGGATTTTCTTTTTATTCTCCACTATAAATTCTTTTAAGAAGGCTGCAATAAGAAGGGGAATGTCATCCTTGCGTTCTCTAAGGGGCGGAATATGGATATTCACTACATTTAATCGATAATAGAGGTCCTCTCTGAAATTATTTTTTTCAATCTCTTTTTTAAGATCTTTATTCGTTGCCGAGATAATCCTCACATCTACATCAATAGTCTCTTCACCTCCTACGCGTTCGAATTTTTTTTCATGCAGGACCCTTAAAATCTTTATTTGGATGGTCGGGTTAATTTCACCGATTTCGTCCAAAAAGATTGTACCGCTATGTGCTAATTCAAAGCGGCCGCGCCGCCGTGATATGGCACCTGTAAATGCTCCTTTCTCATGCCCGAAGAGTTCGCTCTCGAGTAATGTTTCCGTGAGGGCAGCGCAGTGAACTTTGATATAGGGTTTATCTTTACGCGGAGAATTATAATGTATGGCATCGGCAATCATTTCTTTGCCTGTGCCGCTGGCTCCGGTAATGATTATCGACGCTTTGGTAGGTGCTACCTGATTTATCACCGCGAATATTTTTTGCATACGCTCGCTTTTTCCGATGATCTGCGGGAATTTGGTTCTTCGATCAAGTTCCTCTTGTAAAGCACGATGCTGCAGAAAAAGTTCCCTATTGGAAAGGGCTCTCTTTACCAAAAGCGAAAGTCGTTCCAGGTTCAGGGGTTTAGTGAGAAAGTCATATGCTCCGTCCCTCATGGCTTTAACAGCCGATTCAATGGTGCCGTGGCCGGTAAGGATAATTACCGGAACTGTGGGATAGGCGGAGACCACCTTTTTCAGCAGTTCTTCCCCGGAAAGTCCGGGCATTTTTAAATCGGCTATTACCAGATCGATCTCTTCATTTTCCACAAGCAGCAGGGCTTGATCGCCGTCGGCGGCTAAAAAAATTCTATAACCTTCAAGTTCCAGAGCCTTTCCCAAGCCTTCTCGGATATTTTTTTCATCATCAACAACAAGGATATTAAATTTCATGCGCTTCTCCCTCATATTCAAGTAATCGTTTCTCTTTTTGCGGAATAGAAAAGGTCAGAATAAAAGTTGTTCCCTCATCTTGCTTGGAAGTTAAAGAGACATCACCCAGGTGTTCCTTAACTATTTTATACACCAGGGTAAGGCCCAATCCGGATCCAAACTCTTTAGTAGTGAAATAGGGCTCGAAGATTTTATCCATAATGGCTTCCGGAATGCCAAAACCGTTATCGATTACTTTCAGTATTACATCCGGACCCTTTGTACTGGTTTCGATACGCAGTACGCCTCCATCCGGCATAGCTGAAAGTGAATTTTTAATGAGATTGAGCAGAGCTTGTTTCATATACTTTTCATCCATGAGAATTTTCGGCAGATTTCGGGCCAGATCGGTTTCTATTCGAATATGGGCCTGTTCCAGTTCGAATTTTAAGAAATCCAGTAGCTCACGGACTAATTGGTTTAAATTACCTTCTTCCAATTTCATATCCATGGGCCGGACCGCAAAAAGAAAATCTACTACAATACGGTTTAAACGCTCTACCTCTTCGCTTATTACTTCCAGGTACTGCTTTATGGATTTTGTCTTTATTGTTTGCTTTTTTTTCATTTCCTTCTGGGCAAGCTGCAGATGAATACTAATAGAACCAAGAGGATTTTTAATTTCATGAGCTACCCCGGCTGCAAGCGTGGTAAGTGCCGCCAGACTTTCTGCTCTGTGCAAGCGTGCTTGATTGATCTTTTTTTCCGTAACATCCTCAATATGAACAAGATTCCCCTGAATTTTACCTTCCTTTACTAAGGGCATAATACTGACGGAAATTGTCTTTGCTACTCCTCCGCCGAGTACGAAGTTCTTGTCTTTGACTTTTTCCTGGTTTAGAAGCTTTTCTTTAAAGAAGCTTATAAGTTCGGCATCATCTATCACATTCCAGATTTTTTTTTCTATGATATCACTGGAAATAAACGGAATCATACGTTCCGATGCCTTATTAAACAGAAGTATGTTATTATCTCTATCTGTAACAAGCACACCGTCGGTCATAGAATGGAGTACCATTTCCAATAATTCATTATCAGATGCTATATCGGCGAACAGACTGCGAATACTTTCCCGGTCAAGCTTTTCCCATTTAAGCATTGCTTTTTCAATAAATTTTCTCATAACACTGCCTTCATTTGATAAAAAAGATTTTGAATAAAGAGCTGTGCCTGCAAATTGAGGGTTTTGTGCTCACGATAGCGCTTACCTATTATCTTTATCCAATTTTCTATCTGGGTGACGTTTGGTGTCTGTTTGTTCGTCTTTTCGGAATCGAGATTATCAAGGAAAGAATTGTTAAGAACCTGTAATAATTCTTGGATAAAAAGAGAAATAAGCTTTTTTGTGGATTGCGACGAAAAGAGTTCCTGCATATCCTGTAGAATATCTACATGCGAGTTTTCCGGATCCGACAGTCTTTGAAAAAAGGTTTTGGCTAAATTTGAGAGTGCCCCGGCATTAATATCCTGCCACGCTAAAAAATAACTCTGTAGAGAGGGAAAGTCTAAAGACTCCTCATTAAAGATCCGTTTCAGGATATCTTTTACCTGCTCTTCATCTCTGTCTATAAATTTATAGTGCCTTAATCGCGAACGGATAGTAGGAATAACATTGGTCAATCGTGTTGCGGTAAGGATAAAATAAACATGAGGCGGCGGTTCCTCTAAAATTTTCAGAAGTGAATTCCGCGATGACTCTAACATATTTTCCGCATTTTCAACTATAATTATTTTAGGTGATTTGGGTGTGGAAAGATGAGCCCACTGAACTGCTTTTCTTATATGATTGATGGGAATGTTATCCTCACTTATATAAGGAGACAGTTTGCTGCAGAGTTCGATAATAGAGGCGATAAGATTGGAGAGAGCTCTCTTCTCAGGTAATGTGCTGTGAGGACTTACCGCATCGAGCATTTCTTCGATTTGGATAACGAGCTCTCGTATTTTTTTTCGTGTGCTTTCATCACTATCCCAAATAGCGGGATCAAATCTTCTGGTTAATTTTCGCACTGCCCTTATAAATAGATATTGAGAAGCGTGTTTCCTTGTACGGTAAAGTGCATCTCCCGAAGCTGCGATCTCGATAGCGAAATAACGCGGACCCAGCAGGGTTACGTAAGGGTGGAGCATTTCTCTATTTAATTTACACGGATGACACATGCAGTTCCAGAGAGCGCTTTTTCTATCACATACCAGCACCCGAGCAATCTCCAAAGCCGTACTCAGCTTTCCCGAATAGGACGGACCGTGGAACAAAGCCGCCCTGGGGATTATGCCGGCGCTTAGTTCGTGTTTGAGGATAGAAATAGTTGTTGTGTTGCCAATTATATTCTCAAACATGCTTCTCTTAAAGGAACTAATTCAAATATATCAGGTACTGAAGGGATAAAGGGACCGAGCAGATTGAAGAAAAAACTATTGCCAAACGATTGCTTAAACCCCTCAATGGGAATCCAGTGAGCGAGAATCAATATAATTGCTATTACCAATATTCCCTCTACCAAACCGAGCAGACTCCCCAGCACCCGATCTAAATTATGCAGCTCGAGTTTTATTACAATATTCTGTAGTATTCCTTGTATAAAAAAGATACTCAAATACACGAGCAGAAAAATAACTAAGAAAGCAATAATATGATTCCATATTGAATCTTTTACACCGGTTAGCAGTGCAACGAAATCTGCCAGGAGATTGGAAAAAAGCACGGCGCTAAGTATTCCCAAAATAGGGGCTGCCATAGTAGAAACCTCGATCACAAAACCTCGCATTCCGCCTCGTATCACAAGAATGAGTAAGATTAAAATAAATACTACATCCAGCAGCGTAAAACTTTCAGTCATTCTTTTTCTCCCCTATGGTTTCAAGGATTATCTCAACTATCTTCTCGCTTGCCTCAGGCTTCCCGATATCCCGTGCCGATTTACTCATTTTTTTCAAGGCAGCATTATTATCTAACAGATAGAAAATGGTTTCAAGAAGATTTTGGGCAGTTACAGACTCTTCTGGCATGACCATGCTTGCACCCGCCGTTTTAAATATATTGGCATTACGCAGCTGGTCGCCTCTGCTGCCTTTTGTGCCTAATGGAATAAGAAGAGAAGGGGTGCCTGTTGCGGCTAATTCCCATAATGTGTTGGCTCCGGCACGACTGATAACCAGGTCGGCCGCAGCCAGGATATGCGACAGCTCATCTAAAAGAAAGGGGGTGGTATAATAGTGTTCCAATGGCTTGTGACGTTGAATATTCTTTTCACCGGTCTGGTGAACAACAAAGTATTTTTTTACAAGTTTATCAATTATATTGGTAACAAAATTATTTATGTTTGCAGAACCCAGGCTTCCTCCCATCACTAAAATCAATTTTTTTTCAGACGGACAGCCTATTATGGATTTACCCAGACGTGCATTGCCTGTTAGAATTTCAGAGCGTACGGGATTGCCGCTGTATATAATTTTGTGCTTTATGGATCCTTTAAAGTAGCGGATCGACTCTTTAAAAGAAGTCAGTACTTTATTTGCAAAGTAGGCATTTATTTTAGTAGCTAATCCCGGATCATAATCGGATTCATGAGTAATGCTGGGAATCTTAAGGATTTTTGCGGCAATGATAGGAGGAACACTCACAAACCCTCCCTTTGAAAAAACCAGTACCGGTCTTTTGACAAGAAGGTAGCTAAAGGAATAAAAGATACCTGCAATAAAGGTAAAGAAATCTACGAGAGTCCAGAGGGAGAAATATCTGCGCAGCTTGCCCGCAGGTATGGGTAAAAACCGAATTCCGGCGGAACGCACAATCGACCGTTCCATACCGTAGCCTTTGCCGATCCAGTAAAGAGAGCAGGGCCATTTTTTCTTAAGTAAGCGGGCAACGGCTATACCGGGGAATACATGACCTGCGGTACCGCCGCCTGTAAATATTATTCTTTTCATATACCTCTGGTTCTTTATAACAGCGATTCTCATTTTGTACAATGTATATCTCATAAAGCTACAATATTACAATGAAGTGCAATAATAATCGAACAAAATGAGAATCGCTGTCCTTATACTATGAAAATTACTTTTTTTGCGCTAAAATAGCAAATAGAGATGAAATTTATGTAACATCTCTCGTATATCTAATTGTTTTATTATAGTAGAGGAAATTGCAAAAATCAAAATATATCAAATTAGTAAAATTATTATTCATTATATCATAATAATTTCGCAATTTCCTTTTAAGAAGCTTCTTGCAAAAATAACATTTTTGCAAGAAGCTCAGTATATTGACATTTTATAATTCATACGGTTTAAAGGAGTATAGCATAGCATGAAAAAGAGAGCTATTGCAATCTTTGTACTGTGTTTCACAGTGTGTTTTTTTTACGGAGAGTTCCCGAAAGGATTCGAAAACTTAATGGATACTGCGCTTCTTGGGGAGCTGGAAAAATCCGGGGAGCTTAAACATACTTTTGATGACAAGGTAACACTGCGCTACTTTCCCGATATAAAACTGCGGGCGAACATAATCAAGGAGTTAAAGCAGTCGAATCCCATTTTTGGCGTTGAAGTTCTTTTAACCTATAAGATGGATAGTAAAGATTTTTCACAGGAAAAGGAGCTGCTTGCCCTCTACAACATCTTAAGATCCATTCAAACACTCAAAGGGATAAAATACTATTCCGATAGCCGCGGAAGGATGAGGATAATGTTCCACGATGCGTATGTCGTAGATTCTCCCGAAACAAAAAATAAAGTTCCCGATCGTCTGGTATCCATAGTACCTGCCTATAGCACTCTCTTCATTTATCAAAATGATTCGTCGTTCGGTGAGAATATCTTTGAAACCGTCTATTATTCGGAGAGCGGTTATTTTTTAATGAAGATGGAAAATCTCACTAAAATATGGTATGGAATTGTACCGCTTATTGATCCTCACAATCTCAATTATATCATTTTTATTTATCCACAGGGGGATACCATACTCTTTTATTCTGTAGTTTGCGTGAATGCTTTCAATCTTTTTGGGATTGCTGAAAGTAAAATCGCGTCGTTTTATAATAGAATTAAGGCTTTATATAATTGGTTTTGTTCCAGGCTTGATTAAAAAATTATTCCGTACAGACTTTGTTTCTGCCCTGTTGTTTTGCTAAGTACATAGCCTTATCCGTGCGATCTATCCACTTTTCACGAGCTTCACTCGATCGGTACTGGCCAATTCCCAAAGATACGGTAATTCTGATATCGTCGTCGCCGCATTCCATAGTTGAATTCTCTATTTCTTTACGGAATCTTTCCCCGATCGTATATGCCTGCATAAGGTTAGTATTGGGTAATATGATAAAAAATTCTTCTCCGCCGTAACGCCCGGCATAGTCATATTTACGCAACTGATTTCGGAGTCTAGTACCGATTTCTCGAATGACCATATCTCCGCTTTGATGGCCGAAATTGTCGTTTATCTCTTTGAAATGATCGATATCCAGCATGATGCCTGTAAGCGGGATCAGAGCCCTGATGGCGCGCTCGATTTCTATATCGATCCTGTTAAACAGGCTCATACGATTTAAGAGGCCGGAAAGCGTATCATACATTGCTATTTTTTCAAGTTCTTTTTTCTTACGCTTAAGTTCCTTATTTTGTTTGGTCATATTTTTGAAAGCTTTTTTCAGGTAAAGATTTTGGTCAAGAATTTTAGATGAAAGCTGTTCTTCTTGAAATACGGCGTTTTTGAAAAAATCACGTTCTTCATACATGCTTATCTGTTTTCGAAGCCGGATAATTGCAGCTTTAATACGGGCCTTTATTTCCAAACCGTTTATCGGCTTCTTAATAAAATCATCCCCACCCCAGTCCATAAGCTGCTGTAATACTTTTTTATTTTTAGAATCGGAAATAAACAGAAGCTGTACGGGTTTATTGTAATAACGCTTGCGGATCTCTTGGCAGAGCTGGTCGACTTGTTTTGGTTCTATATTTATATTGACAAGAATGATCTGAATTTCATTTTTATCCAAGACACTTAATGCCTTGTCTGTTGACTCGGATAGAAACAGCTCATGCCCGTTTTGTGATAGATGCTTTGATAATAATTCTCGATCTTCTTGCTTGTATTCCACAAGCAAAATATTAACCTTTTGCATTGCCTTTATAAAACCTTACAAAAAAAATATCAATGGGTCAACGTTTGAGGATCGAATTTTTTAAAATTACTATGTTTTATCTAATTAAATTATACTATCTTTTTTATAATTAATCACTGTTTTTTTACCTTGACAAGCACCCAGCCTTCATTTTGTATATTAAAATCGCTGTTGACAAGTGGATAGCCATATAGTATATAAAAGATAAAGGTGGAAAAATGGGTAAAGAGTTAAAACCGATAAAAAAATATTTAACCGATATCAGCCCCAAAGCGTGGGAGCATCCGGCTGATCGCGCAGCCCTGCTTGCGTTAAAACAGATACCGGTAATCGATGAAATCATAAAAAAACTACTCGGTACAACCTTTGAACGAGCAATCAGGATGTTGTTTTTGGCTTCATCGGTGAGGGTGACGAGCAAGCAGTTTTCAAAAATACACAACCTCTACCAGGAGACCTGCTTGCGACTGGATGTAAGAGAGAAGCCGGAGCTGTTTATCACGCAGAATCCAAAGTGGAATGCAATGGTTTGGGGAGTGGATAAACCGATTATTGTGTTTCATTCCTCGTTTTTGAAGGATTTACAGGATCATGAGCTCATGGCAGTATTAGGTCACGAGCTCTCTCATTGTATAAGCGGACATGTATTATACAAAACACTGCTTCATCTGCTTCTTTCAATTCCCATGCAAGTTTTGCAGATCTATGGCTTGAATATAGCTGTCCAGCTTATTCTCATGACCCTTCTGGAATGGGATAGAAAGAGTGAGCTGAGCGCCGATCGAGCGGGATTATTGGCAGCTCAAGATCCGCAGGCCTGTTACAGCTTGGAGATGAAAATTGCGGGAGGCCCCGATACTGCCAGTATGGATATTAATGAATTCTTTGTCCAAGCAGCAGAATATGATAAGGGTGGTGACATATTGGACAGCATGTTTAAGGTTTTAAATGTATTGTTTGAGACACATCCCTTTCCTGTAATGCGCCTTGCCGAGCTTAAAACCTGGGTGGATAAAGGCGCCTATGAAAGAATACTGAATGGGCAGTATCCGCGGCGCGGTACGGAGGGAGCGGAAGATGTATTTGAAAATGTTAAGCAAGCGGCGGATCAATATCAAGAAGACCTTAAGCATTCGAAAGATCCGTTGGCCTCTACACTTGCCGATGTGTTAAAAAACGCAGAACCCATAGCCAATCAGGTAAAAGATTTTTTTGACAATCTGTTCGGCAGTAAGCAAAGCTAATCTTTATATCCTGTCGCGGCCTACGGCCTTAGGCCAAATAAAAGAGGAACACGGATTGCACAGATTAAAAAATAATATATCTTAAATATCTGTGTAATCAAAATTTTAATCAGTGTAATCGGTGAAATATGTGGTTCCAATATATTTCTTTTAAAAATTCTTATTAAAAAAACAAGCATTTAAGGCATCATATCATCTTACCCAGCATATTCCGTACTTCCATTAGATGTGCTTTTGCCGCCTCATGCCACTTGTACCAGTGGGAGTCATGGAAGTGCGGTTTGGGTTTTATGCTTGGTTTGTCAAAAACGTTTGATTTATAAAGCAGCTGATCGCGCAGCCAGGAGAACTTATCGAAGCTTTTAAATGAGTCCTCTAACATCGATTCATTTTCATTATAGAAAAGAGCATCCCGAATCCATTCATATTTATTATACTCAAGCAGATATTCATCTACTATATAATTAAGAATTCGTTCCTGCATGCGCTCGTTATGTTCATCATAATGCCCGATAAGTTGTTTTAACCTTTTTCGCAGCCAGTCCCAGCCATCCGCTGATTTTCCGCTCAATGTGCAAAGATTAAAATAAATATGCTTGGCGGCGTCCAAAAACCGCTGTTCATTATCTATATATTGATATTCGCCTTCAAGACGGTTATCGATCCATTTTCCTGTCATAATATCGGGCTGGCTTATCACTTCGGCGTGCCCCACCTTCGGGATAAGGGATTCATTGCTTAAGGAATTCCAGTCTTCATTCAAACCGCTAAAGTTTTGGTGCGCCCATGAGTCGGTATATGTGTGTAAAGCAATACCGATTCGATAGAGATTTTTTGTTGCCAGCGCTTTTTTTAATAGTTCGCTAACAGGCCGTGAGCCCGGGGTGCAGTTATAGGGATTGGTTTTTTTATCTTTGCGCCGCGAGCCCATATAATCAGTATCTCCCGGAAAAAAATGGAAGGGTATATAGACATTTTTAGGAAACCAGTCACTCCACCAGCCGTAATTATGAGTAACAATGGTCTCATAGACAAGGCCGTCATCCCTGACTACATAGTGAACAATATTATTATCTACATATTGAGAAGAATAAGCGATGGTAATACAGTCAGGTTCGTCTATGCCTGCCTCTTTACAGAGGATATAGAGGATGTAATAGTGAAACTCTATATTCATAGTACTAATGTAGTAAGCGGTCTCTTTATAATCAATATCAATTATTCCAATAATTTTAAAATAATTTGACTAAAACCGATAACCGCTCCCAAAAGTGCTCCAAACACATTTATCCATTTTAAGTGTCTGGCAATAACCATTAAGAGTAAATTTTCCACATCGGCTACATCAAGCTGATTAATTTTATTCTCCACCAATTCCCGGATGTTCAGACTTTGAATCATCTCCGGCAGTCTTGAGGCAAGCATTGAATTAATGGATGTTAAAAGAAAGTTGTTTATTTCCTGCCGGCGTGTGTCGTCTATCCCAAAAAAGTCACCCAGAGTTACCTGCTGCCGTTGATCAGTCAGAGTAAAGAGGAGGGAGCTGATTTTTTGTGCCGTGCCTTCTGCAAATTCATCTTTTTTTAACATATTTAAAATGAAGTCGGTAATATGTTCTTTTTCAATTCCCAAGTAATTGTGAAGCAGGTCTCCGGCTGAGAGGGAGCTGTGCTGCTCCAGGTATTGTTTTATTTTCTGAAACAGCTGCTTGTCGCTTTCTTGTTCCCGTAAATACTCCCAGATTTTTTTTATCAGAGTTTCGATTTTAGACATGAGCTTTACAGAAGAGCTCTTAAAAAGATTTTTAAACTCTTTTTCTCTCCAGTTTAAAAACGCCTCTTCTACAATATTTACTACCCGATCTCTCTGTATACTGTCGTTTAAGAGCTCTTCGAAATAATTAAGCACGTCATCGACAATCGCGGGCATTTTTTCCTGAAGCGTTGAATCATATTGAGCCACGGATACAATCAGACGTTGAAAAAGGTTAAGTTTTTCCAGAATTTTGCTTACCAGCTGCTTGCCTTTTGTTTCCAATTCCGTTCTGATATGCGCCTGCCTTAACCAGCTGATAAGAGAACTGCTTAGAGCGGGAAGCGCGGACCTAAACAGCTGACTTATGACATAAACTAATTCTTTGGGAATAAAAGATGCGATAGTCTTATTGCCGGATTTCTGTTTTTTTATCCAGTTCTGAATTCTTTTTATAAGCCGGTCCCTAAAATCATCTTCTATTATTACGGTATGTAATTTTGCAGCCAGATACTGCTCAAGTCCTAGTTCATCGGTAATCGTAACCAGCTTCTTGTCTGCAACAGTTGTAAGCAGGTTTAAAAGCAGCTTGTGGGCGATATTAAAAAAACTTTCTGATGTTAAAAAATTTTTAAGTGTTTTTATAATAAAATCTTCGAACGTACCCCCAATAATGGGTACGGCATGTTCTTTGATCTGCTTAAGCGGTTTGTCAAGTAATGATGCTGTGGCATCAACTATGGCTTTTTCCAATGCGGATTGAAAATGAGGGAGCTTAAGCTGGGTACTTACCGCGTCTTTGGTAATAAGCTGTTCGGACACCATACGGCCTATGCTTTCTGCGAGTTTGTAACGCTGCTTGGGTATAATACCCGGAGTAAGGGGAATGCGTATGCCGAAAATCCGCTTTTCTGTCAGGGGGCGAAAGAGCATTTTTATAGCAATAGCATTGGTAATGTAACCGATAATCGCCCCGACAAGAGGGGGTAAAACCCAAGGGAGTATTTGAAGGAGATTTTCACTTGTCATTGCAGCTCTTTCGCGTGGTTCTGTGCTTCCGACCTGGAGTTGAAAAAATCCAAGTGAGCACCAAATACCCAGCCTCGCACACCCTGATCTTCAATCTGATACCAATAATCCTGTTCTTGTCCGAGGAGTTCTTTATTTTCAGTCTGTGAAATAATACGAACCACGGCGCCCATACCGGTTGATGAAAGCATTTCAGAATCAGCAGCGGGTTTGGCTCGTATCCGGAGATAGTCAATTTTAACCACAGCCCACCGTGAATGAGCAGATATAATGGGAGTAGAGGGGAGTGAGATATTTTGTGCTGTCCTGTCCTCACCACAGGAAGAGAAAATTATAAAGAGGAGGATGCATGCTATTTTTAGTATTTTTATATACTTAATCATTTATTCCTCTATCAAAAAATATTATGTTACTAAAACATCTTTTTGACTTTGTCTATTTCATCGCGGATAACAGCTGCGCGTTCAAATTCCAAGTCCTTGGCCAGCTCCATCATTTCATTTTCCAGAAGCTTTAGGTATGCGTTTCTCTGCTTGGGTATAAGGATATTATAACTCTGCTTCATCATATCTAAGTTAAACTTCTCGGAAGCTTGTTTTTCCTGCTGTTTGCGGATCAGAATATCCTGTATCGCTTTGGAAATGGTTTTGGGAGTAATACCGTGCGCTTTATTATAGTCCGCTTGGACGCGGCGGCGACGGTCGGTTTCCTCAATAGCCTCGCGCATAGCGGAGCTGTGTTGGTCGGCATACATAATTACCTTTCCGTTTACATTACGGGACGCTCTGCCAATAATTTGAATAAGCGAAGTGGTAGAGCGTAAAAAACCTATTTTATCAGCATCCAAAATAGCAATAAAGGACACCTCGGGCAGATCCAGACCTTCGCGCAGCAGATTTATCCCCACGAGTACATCGCACTCTCCCATACGCAGGGATTTTAAAATTTCAACCCGTTCGATTGTTTCTATTTCAGAGTGAAGATAACGCACTTTTAGCCCCAGCTCAAGCAGATAGTCGCTGAGATCTTCAGCCATCTTTTTGGTAAGGGTAGTAATCAGACTTCTTTCCCCCTGCTTGATTCTCTGTCTAATCTCTTTATAAATATCCTCGATCTGTCCCTTGGTAGGACGGATCTCAATTTCCGGATCCAAAAGGCCGGTAGGGCGAATAAGCTGTTCTACTATCTGGGAAGATTTTTCAATCTCGAACTTTTGGGGAGTGGCCGTTACAAAAATACTTCGGATTACCAGGTTTTCGAACTCTTTAAAATGCAGTGGTCTGTTGTCCAGTGCTGACGGTAATCTGAAACCGTAATCTACCAGTGACTGTTTGCGGGAACGGTCGCCTTCATACATACCTCCGATTTGAGGAACCGCAACATGGGCTTCATCGATGAATGTCAGGAAGGGTTGCGGAAAGAAATCTATCAGCACTGCCGGCCGCTCGCCCTGTTTTCTGCCGCTTAAATGACGCGAATAATTTTCTATCCCCGCGCAGTAACCTATTTCCTGCAGCATCTCCAAATCATATTCGGTTCGTGTTTTTAAACGCTCGGCTTCCAAAAGCTTTTCTGAAGCAAGCAGCTCCCTGTAACGTAGTTTTAATTCTTCTTTAATATTACCGATGGCGTTTTGTACCCGCTCTTCGGGAAGCACAAAGTACTTTGCAGGGTAAATAATGCAGGCATCCAGCTCTTCCAGCACTTCACCGGTCAGCGGATTTATCGTACGAATGCGCTCTACTTGATCACCGAAGAATTCCAGACGCAGGGCGTCCTTGGAGTATGAGAGAAAAACTTCGATAATATCACCGCGTACTCTAAAACTGCCTCGTTCCAAAACAGCATCGTTACGGTTATATTGAAGTGCAATAAGTTTTTTTAAGAGATCACGGTAGTTGTAATGAGAATTACGCTTGATTTCCACGCGCATGCCTTTATAATCCTGAGGGTTACCGATTCCGTAAATACAGGATACGGAGGCAACCACAATTACATCATTGCGGCTTAGAAGCGAAGCGGCAGTGGAAAGACGCATGCGGTCGATTTCCTGATTAATTGAAGCGTCTTTTTCAATATAAAGATCTTGTTTGGCCACATATGCTTCAGGCTGGTAGTAATCGTAGTAGGATACAAAGTATTCCACCGCATTATCAGGAAAAAAGCTGCAGAACTCACGGTAGAGCTGGGCGGCGAGTGTCTTATTATGTGACATAATCAGGGTAGGCAGCTGCACCTGTTCAATGATTTTTGCCATAGTGTAGGTTTTACCGGAACCGGTTACGCCCTTAAGGGTTTGGAAAGCCAGGCCTTTTTTTACTCCCTCGCTTAAGGCTCGAATTGCCTGAGCTTGATCGCCTGCGGGAGAAAATGAAGATACTACCTTAAAATTAATAAGCCCTTTCCTTTCTGCCTGTCAATTGAAAAATTGTGAACGTGAAACAAGTTTTACCGAAAAGGTTTTGCTTGTTCCGTTACGTACTGCTTTTACGCTTACGACTTCACCCGGTTTATTATCTTCCAAGGCGGCGTAAAGGTCAGCCAAAGAGGTTATCGCAAGGTTGTCAACCTCCACGATTATATCTCCACCCAGATAAATCACGCTTCGCCTATAGCGCACAGCCTTGTTTTTGTCACCGCCTTTTAAGCCTGCCCGGCTGGCGTCACCACCTGTGGTAACTTCGGAAATAAGAATACCCTGTTTAACCGGGAGTTTGGCATAATCAACCAGAGCGGGAAACAGCTGAACCGGAACAATATCAATCCAACCTCTGTTTACTTTTCCGGATTGAATGAGCTCCGGAATTACCCGCTTGGCAATATCAATTGGAACTGCAAATCCGATTCCTACCGAGCCGCCCGAAGGAGAATAAATAATGGTATTGATACCGATCATCTCGCCTTTGGAATTTAAAAGCGGCCCTCCTGAGTTTCCGGGATTAATCGAAGCATCGGTCTGAATCATTTCCCTTATCACATACGTAGAATTGAGTTTAATGGGCCTGCCAACTCCTGAGACAATACCCGTCGTGAGAGTGCGTTCCAGACCAAACGGATTGCCGATGGCCAATACTTTTTGTCCCACTAATAAGGTGGATGAGTTGCCGAGTGGAATGGTCATAAGCTGTTTGCCTTTGGGGTCGAATTTAATGACTGCTAAATCATTTTCCGGGTCTACACCCACTATACTTCCTTCATATTCCGTACCGTCGGATAGAGTAATAAAAAGCTGCTCCGCATCCTTTACCACATGATAATTAGTTATAACATGCCCCTGCTGATCGATAATAGAACCCGAGCCTGTGCCAGCCTGCGGTACGGGTTCCAAAAACCAGTTATATCCGTAAGAAACCGAGGTAATGTTTACCACAGCCTCATTTAATACTTTATAAATCCGGATGTTTTCTTTTTCATCCTCCGATATATCGGAAATATCAATATAATCATTGTTGGCAAGTTCCAGGTTTGTGCTGTCTGTTCCCTGGTTATTAAACAATTCATTATTATATCTCTGTGAATTTGAATTAAAAAAAGGCAGAGTTACAAAACCAAAGATGATTCCTAATATAACAAAAACAGCAACGCTTATTCCTGCGGCCATTGCCAAATACTTTCTGCTGTACAGTTTCATTTATATACTCCTCATTTTTACAAACGAAAAAGTCACCGCCATAGGTGGTGGCTTTTTCTTATAAAGAATATACTAAGAACTTCATCCATTTTCTACACTGTTTTTTCAATTTAAGCAACTTTAAAGCACTCATCCGGTAATCAATGAAATCTGTGGTTTCATATTGAGAATTCCTATCCAGGAGTAAATGAATCTTGACAGGGGCTTATAAGATGTCTTACTATTAGGAAGACATTAGATGCAAAGGAGCAACAATGAAGTCTAACTTGTTATTACTTCATATTTTCTTATTAGCGGCTGTCCCGGTTTTACTCGGCGGCAGTATGTCCCCGGCAGATACAGCAGATAAATATCCGCAAATGCATATTACTGATACTCCTGTAAGCGAGAATATTTTGGTTGAATGGTCCGGTGATGTTTCCAAACTGCAGATTATCGCTACCTGGATTAATACGGAATATAATAATGAGGGTCGTTCGGCGAGAGTAGATTATCTTGCAAATTCCGACGGTACTATTTCTTATACTGCCTATGATAAGGTTGACGGTTCGGGTAATGTGTATAAGGGAACAATTAAATACATCGAGCGCTGGACTGATGCGGAGGGCAGGCAGTACGGTAAGAGCATTGTGACATTAGACATCGGGATGTCATGGGAAACCTTAGATCGGATCAGCGCTGATGGAAAAACCCTTGAAGTTCAGTCCGGTGTAGACAAGATTGATCCCCAAGGCCCGCGGTATTCGGTTTATTACCGCGAACAGTAAAATGTGCCACAGTATATCAAAGACAAGAGCAGGCAAAACAGGGTGTGCTTGACCTGCGCTCATGGGATCTAAAAGAGCAGGGGATTTCCTTCCGATTGGGACGGCATAGAAAACATAAATCCTAAATTGAGCGATTTTCAAATTGATTTTACATTTGCCTGCTAATAATCCAGATTGCTCATATTTTCTTCTTTAAGTTCTGTACATTTCGGTAAGAAAATTAATGACGCTTGTATTTCACTCAATTTAATGTTCTGGAGTATAGTCTCGAACCGGCTTTATTACCTTTTGAGACACAACTCTATACCTTTTAAAAAGGAAGGAGTTTCTTTTCTTTCACTATTAAGTTTGTTGTTATGTTACAAGCACAATTGGCATAGCGGAGATGCTTCGTTCCCAGATAAGATCAAGCCGCAGGGCTTTACGTATGGCGCCGGTAACTTTTAAAATAATCTGTCTGCCGGTTCGGATAATTTTGCCGGCAATATCAAGATAGCTTCTGCGGAATGTTGTCGCGTACCACACAGGCGAAACTACATCAGAACCCATGTCCTGCTTAAATGACTCAAAAATAAAAAACGAAATAACCATAAGGTAGTAAAAAGCTGTGTTCGATGAAAAATGTGTAAATGGAAGTTGTTCACTGCCGAAATCCTTCAAACCTCGATTGACCAATTCATCACGGCCTCTCTGATGGTACACTGTTATAATTGCCTGAGGGCTAATATGAGTTGCGCTCGAATCCTTTAAAGCAAGAATAGATTCTGTAATCTCATTATTTAAACCGAGGTTTGTATAGATTAAAGTTTCAGGACGCGCTAACTCCAGAAAAACTTGGCCGCAATCGTCAGCAATAGGCTTTGTGTAGATGACCCTCATGAACCGCTCCCAACTGCTCCGTCGATCGCCAAACTCAGTGAAAAACCAGGTATTTCCGGCACTTTTATATTCGTCAAAACACTCATCCGGCATTCCATTGATGAAATATTTGATATCCTGATACATTTTTCCGCCAACGATTATACCTATTCCCAAATCTTCACATAGCCAGATCAATTGTTGATCAAAGAATCCGGCATCGGCTAATAAAACAATGGGTACTGAAGGGCTATAATTCTTACGGATAAGCTTCACGATAGTCTTTACCATTCTGTAGGTATGATTACCATGATTGCTATGTGCCTTTCCATTCCTGAAAATGGCATCAATAAGGTACCTCCCCCAATACATTTGTAACGGTTGAAAGCCTTTGACCTTCTTGTAGGTCGGCTCTACTCCTTCACGTTTCAAGGCATCGTCATTATCCATGACCATCGTATCAATACCAAGCTTAATTATCTCCGGTTTCTCTCTGGATAATCTCCATAGAAATAATCTATGGAGAATCTTGCGAAAAAGCCATACCCGCACGATAGAGATGCTCTTAAAAAATCGCTTCACAGCATGGGAAGAGAGCATATCCTTTTGGGGTGTTTCTATACTCGCGGCATACCCTGAATCCTTTTTCAGCTGATCGAACCTGACAAGACGAAAACTTGTACCATCAAATTAGAAACAGATTAGCTGATGAAAGATAGATAAAAGTGAAGTCCCCTTGCTGCTTCTTTTTAGAAATGAAAATCCTTGAGCAAGAAGTTTTACGATCCCGATGCTTCGCAAATATCTTGTAATTATGGTCAACCCGGCCCTGCTGGACAAACAGCCATTTGTAGTTTCAATTTTGTCTATTTTACAGTTGACAGCAGATTCATTATTAATTTACCTCATGGGTGTTCTTTGTTGTTTCCTAACTCATTATGCCACAAGGAGGTATTTTATTATATAGGTGAAAATCGCTCAGATTAGGTAAATATAAAATAGAGTTCCCTATAATAACTGTATTGCAGGCATAACTAATTATAACTCCAGAATGTATCTTCCTCACCGTACCTCCGGTGCTGGACCGCTTCCAGTACGTGTTCTTTGCTGATGGAGTCCGCGCCTTCGAAATCCGCAATGGTGCGGGCGACTTTTAAAATCGAATGATAGGCACGTGAAGAGAGGGAGAGTTTGTCAATGGCTTTTGCCAGCAGGGAAGCGGTGTGCTTGTCCAGGCTGCAGAAATCATCGATCAGGCCCGGTGGAATTTGGGAGTTGCGCGAAAAGTTATATCGCACAAACCGTTTGTTTTGTTGTGCCACTGTGCGTTCTACACGAGTTTTTATCTGCATGCTCGTCTCTTTTTCCTTACCCGCAATTTGATAACTTGCTACTGGTTTTACCGGAATACGGATGTCGATTCTGTCGAGCAGTGCGCCTCCCATTTTTCGCCAGTAGCGGGATACTTCCAGCGTGCTGCAGAGACACACTTTGTCTCCCCTGCCCAGGTTGCCGCAAGCGCACGGATTGGCAGCCAATATCAATTGAAATGAGGCAGGAAACCAGACGTTGACACCTGCCCTGGCGATGACAACTTTTTCCTGTTCGATCGGTTCGCGCAAGCCCTGTAATATGTTCTTTCTGAACTCAGGAGCTTCATCCAAAAAAAGAATGCCGCGGTGGGCAAGAGAGACTTCGCCGGGTTTTAACAGTTTGCCTCCTCCCAAAATACCCTCGTTCGATGCGCTGTGGTGCGGCATGCGGAATGGAACATTTCTGATTAAAGTGGATTTGAGGGGGAGTATTCCGGCCACCGAATGAATGCGGGTTACTTCGATAGATTCAGCTTGGGATAGCTGCGGAATGATAGTGGGAAGCCGCTTGGCAGCCATGGTTTTTCCGCTTCCCGGGGGACCGAATATAAGCAGGTGGTGCCTGCCCGCGGCAGCTATGGCCAGGGCACGCTTCAACACCCAATGACCTTTAATATCGGAAAAATCGCCATATTCCGGAGGTGGGTAAAGTGTTTCTTGGTTTTCGCTCCTGTAATGCGCTGCCAGCTGATCGCCGGGGGGAGTAGATGTGTGTGCAAGATATGAGGTTGCTTGTCTAAGATCGTTAATTGCATATATTTTTCCGCGTCCGAGTACGAGAGCTTCACGTATATTGCTGTGCGGGACTAAAAATTTATTATATCCCTGGGCAAGTCCCGTAACCACAGCCGAGAGCACACCGCGTACCGGTCTTACTTTGCCGGAGAGATTGAGTTCTCCCAGTACCAATATTTTTTCTTTAGACGCCTTAGTAATCTGCCCTGATGCTATAAGGATACCTAAGGCAATAGGCAGATCAAAACAGGCTCCCTCTTTTTTAAGCGCAGCCGGAGCCAGGTTGACAAGAATTCTATCGGCCGGAAATTTAAATCCGCTATTCCTGATTGCTACACGTACACGCTCTTTGGACTCTCGTACTGCGCTGTCGGGCAGACCGACAATATCGATACCGGGCAGTCCCCTCCTGATATCTATTTCTACGGATATTATCTCACCTTCAATTCCCATTGGTGCATGGCTCGCAATTTCGGCAAACATAATGCCTCCTAAAGTTTTAATACGCCGTAAGGTTAGATGTTGATTTTTATAATTTTACATACTATATTGATTATGGGATTTTTTGTTGGAGGAACTGTTTGTATTCTTTAGATACTACATATCTAATGTGGGCTCTGGCTTTTATCTTTCCGGGACTGCACCGATTTTATCTGGGTAAAATCGGCAGCGGTGTTCTTCATTTTTGCACAAGAGGTTTATTTTTTATTGGATGGGTTCTTGATTTTAGCAAACTGCCGGAAATGGTAAGGGAAGCCAATCTGCGAATAGAGTATAAAAAAGCCCTTTCTCAGGACGGTATTAATGTACCGCCGTCTCAAAAGGTAAAAATTAAAGAGACCATCGAAAAGGTTATTTTAAAGACCGCCAAGAAGAATAAAGGTCTTGCCACTCCCAGCCAAGTAGCACTGGAAGGCGATATTTCAATTGAGGATGCCAAGAACTATTTGGAGAAATTGGTTTCCAAGGGCTTTGCGGAATTAAAGGTAAGAAAGTCCGGTACGCTTGTGTATTATTTCCCCGATCTTTCAGAACCGTCTGATTCCGCAGATTTTGAAGACTTTTAGCGGATACGAGTTAAAGAAAGTTATAATGTTTTCTCACAGCCTTTTTTATATCCCATACACATTGCAGTCCCTGTTTGAAGGTAACAAAATCTCCGGCTTTAATGGAATAGCTGCCTTCAGCGGTTTCCACGACTATCTCTCCTTCAAGAATTAAACACTGTTCTGTGGAATCATAAGACCAATCGAAGCGCGATATCTCCTTACTCCATATAGGCCATTCTTTGATCCCTCGCGCGTTTATGTCCTGTTCTGTGAGTTTCTCAATAATCACCTGTGCCATAGTACCCTCCTTCCCTTCAGCAGCATACAACTCTCTTATTTCAGGGTCAAGTGATAGGAATAGGAATTCTAAATTTGAAACCACAGATTTGATAGCATGGCCTAAGGTCTTAGGTCAAATAAATGGGGAACACAGATTGCACAGATTTTAATAGATTTCTCAGATTGAGCTTCTTGCAAAAATAACATTTTTGCAAGAAGCTTTTAAAATGGAAATTGCTAACTTATTATGGTATAATGAATAAGTATTTTACTAACTTAATATATTTTGAGTTTTGCAATTTCCTCATAGCATAGTATTTTTAAAAAAATATCTATATTTATAATTGCATCCTCTATGAAAGCGCGTCTTGAAAAAAATTAAATTAAATCATATAATTGGAACAAGAATGAGAAACAGGTAGGACATGGGAGCAGATTTTTTAAAGATTATTATGGACTGGAAGATAGTATTTTTGTTGGTCGTGGTAATAATCATGCTTCCTGCTATTTTCTACTTCGCATCGCTTGACAGAAAAGCGGTCAAGCTTAAAAAAATAAAAATGGCTTCACGTAAAACAGAGGTTAGTGACGAAAGTGAGCAGCAAAAAAAATCCATAACCGGCGAACGAGACAAAGCAGAAGCCGCATATAGAGGAGATCGTTCTGTTCAATCTAAGGAGAAAAGATGAAGAAAATAGCTTTAATAGTTATTGCCTGCATGATGCTCTTGTTCTCTAGTTGTATTGGTATTGAGAGTGCCATGAAGATAAATTTGAACGGTTCCGGAACAATTTTATTGCAATATAAGGTTTCACAGCTGCTTGTGAGTATGGGACAAACAGAGCAAGAAACAGAAAAGCAAGTTCCTCTACCGCTATCTGAGGAAGATTTTCGACAGGCAATTAGTAAAGCACCCGGTTTAACCCTGCTTTCTGTAAATCAAGAAGAAACAGAATCAGACGTTATTATTCGGGCTGAAATTGCCTTTAATGACGTAGCAAGCTTAAGCAGAAGTGAGATATTCGCCGATATGCCGATAAGCTTTAGCAGAAGCGGCGATAATTATGTATTTTCTCAGCTGCTTACAGAAGGTTCTGAAGAGATGACGGAAGAGCAAAGACAAGCTATGGAAGGCTTTTTTCAAGGGTACGAACTGGCTTTTACTATCAGCGTACCGCGCAGAATTGTAAATTACAATAGGGGCGAGCTTTCACAGGATCAGCGTACTTTGACATACCGCATTACCATGCTGCAACTTTTAGAGCTCAAGAATAAAACAGAACTTACCCTGTCTTGGTAAGAGGAGGTAGTTATGAAAAAAATAATTACACTAAGCATACTATGTTTAGTAATAGTGTTTGGCTGTAAAAGTACGGATAGCACACAACAAGATGAGGCTGCTGAAAATGAAGCTGCTAAGGTTGCGGAAATGGAAATATATCTCAATAATGCCTTGGACAAGATGGACCAGATGGCTATTTCCGAAGGACTTAATCAGTTTGTAGCGGTGTTGGCTATTAAAGATAAACTTAAAAAGCCGTCGGCTAAGGCCCAAGAATTGGCTAAATCAGCCGAAACAGAACTTACTAAAATAGCATCGGGACTGCGCCTTTTCCCGGGACCGGATTGGCTGGATGAAAATGATAATCAAATTACGGGGAGTACAATGGCGCTCGGTAAAGATAAAGCGCTCAATCCGGAGGTTCTTCTTATATACAATGTCGGCGGCAGTATAGCCGTTACCGGTGCACCTGTTGAATTTACTTTTATAAAAGGCGCGGGACTGCTCGATAAAACAGTAAAAACAAACGAGTATGGGCAGGCGCTGAGCCTTATTGCGAAAGTAAACAATGTTAAACAGGAAGTAGTGGTAAGAGCCACTTTAAATTTTACGGTTAAGGGCTATGCTTATAGGTTTGAAAGCGTAACATGCGACTTTTTTTTTGTACCTCCTTCCAGACGGGCAACAATTATTGTTTATGAAAGCGCTCCCGACTTTGTATCTGATCATCCGTTTATTTTTGATTACTCCTATACGACATTGAAAAAAATTGACTTTGATTTTACCCAATATAACGGTGTGCTTATGGGTAAGGAATTTTTAAAAGTTTTTGGTGGTGATATTAATTCGATTAAGAAACTGGCTTTGGAACAGGGAGTACCGTATTTAGTAATGGTCTATAATGATTGCTACAGGCTTAGCAAAGCTCATGCGGACTATGAAATTTATATTTCTGAAGTCAAAGCCACCTTACGGATTATTCGGGTAGCGGACGGGAAAATTCTTTTTGAAACTGTTGTATATGCTGATAAGGCTCATAATACCCATGGGCAGGGAAGTTCAATGGAGAAAGCCAGAAATAGCGGTTTTCAGAAATCAGCCCAGGAATTAGAAAGTGATTTAAAGAAGAAATTCAAACAGATAAACGAGGCCCTGCTGGGCAAATAAATTCATTTTAAAATACTCGTCATGCTGTGTGCAGAAATCGCTGTCAGACTCACGGCTTATGCGGCCCATGGCTAAAGACTTGCTTCTTGATCTTATAGCTTTTCTATAAGCTCATTTTCTTCGGGCGGTTCCTGCAGCTGGTCTTTCTCTATATGAGGTCTGATAATAGTAAAGTTTTTCATAATACCGGTAAACACAAGCAATAATTTATGTGATTCAAGCAGGCTGCTCAACAACTCCTGATTTTTATCTCCGCCGATAACCTTTATATTACTGATGAGCGCGGGAGTATGTTGTTTGGCATCACTCATTATCTCGGAAATGACCTCTTGGAAAGCATAATAAATATTTGTATAGTCTTCTATTACTGTAATAGCCATAGTGTTAATTGTCTCTATAAGTTTATTGAGCGAGTACCCAACGGACTTGCCTTTTTTATAATCCACTAAGTATTTTCTTATTTTGTTTATGCTTACTTCCCCTGTGGCCGCAAGTGTATGTTCAAACTGAGAGATTGCATCTTTTGTCCCCTGCGTTGAATGAAACAGATTTATAAAACGATCTTTAAACTTCTTATTCTCAAAATATCCATTAATTATTATTTTTTTTACGGTTTCCTGGATCCTATTTTCAAAATGATATATGGTAAAGCTTTTTAAGATTCTAAGTGGTTTGATATAAGTAAAGGAGTTGAAAGATTCGGTCTGAAGCATTTTTGCCATATCTTCGGTATAGCCTTCGATTTCCACTAGATCATTTTCAGCAAAAAGATTAGACAGGTCCTGCAGGATATCTCTCTCGGTACATTCACGGGTTACTTTTTCCATATCCCTTTGGAAGCGGGATGAAAGTTTTCCCTTGTAAACATCGAGATAGGTTTTTGTGGATTTGTCTGTCTTTATTGTAAAATAAGGATCTGCGTTTATGGCACGCAGCAAATTAAGCAGCATCCCGGGTGCGAGGTATGTTTTATGAATTGTATCCATGCTAGATACGATTTTTTTTATTTTTATCTCGTCGACCTCTGTTACATTTTTTTTCAGTCGTTTAAGCAGAAAGAGTAAATTTTTATCTATTCCCAAACTCATATCCACTTCGGTGAATATGAAGTAGAGATCCATAAGATCCTGATTCGCATGGTGGCCGATACAGGGTGCAAGCCGGGGTTTATACTTGGTTGATAGTGAAATATCCGGATCAAAATACATAAGTAAACGGATAAAATCGTGCCTGCAGAGTGAAATAAAATGCTCCAATGCGGTGAATTCGGAATCAAATGTAGAAAAATCGGGTCCTGAAAAAAGTTTTAAGAATTCAGTAAACTCTTTATTCAGGATCTCGCTTTCAGTCCTTAAGGATACCGTATTTAAAAGGCGTGTTTTAATTTTATCGTAAGTAAAGCTTTGTTTTTTTAACTGCATTTTTTCTTCCAGACGGACTTCGATGAGATATTCTTTAAATTTTTCAGCCAGCCGATCATTTTCGTTTAAAATCGTTTTATAGATTAATTCTTTTAAAGGGTGCAGATATTGTAAAAAGGTGAGCAGGGTGCGGGCGAACTGTGATAATATTTGACCGGTTGATTGTTTGTAGAACAAAGGCTTGTGCTGTTTAATTTCTTTTAAGATTTTTTTTAGATCACGTTTTTTCTTGGCCTCTTCAGTATTCCCCATGAGGAGTGTTGAAAAAAAATTTTTAAGGACTATTAATATTTTTAGCATAGTATTTATTCCATTTTAAAACTAGAATTAAAATAATTCCAATGTTTTACTTGCTTTATAAACCACAGCCGACAGGCTGTTCGTGTGCTTCGTGGTGATGTATATTATATATATTATCAGCTGAGCTTCTTGCAAAAATAACATTCTTGCAAGAAGCTTCTAAAATGGAAATTGCTAAATTATTATGGTATAACGAATAAGTATTTTACTAACTTAATATATTTTGAGTTTTGCAATTTCCTCAGCTAAGTATGTATTTATATGTATAGAATATTCCTTAAGAGTTTTTGCTTTATTGCACAGCTCTCTTAAGATTCTTGAGTTCTTTAGTCCTTTTGTGTATGCCGCCAGATGTTTTCTCATTTCTCTGCAAGCTATCTTTTCGCCCTTCAATTTGGCGAGACGCTCAAGATGAATGATTGCTGTGGAAAGTTTTTGCTGCGGAAGAATAATTTCTACAGGTGTGTTCTGTTGTGCCATATGCTTTGTGTATCTGAAGATAAACGGATTGCCAATAGCACCGCGTGCAAACATTACTCCGTCGCACCCTGTTACCTTCAGCATGCGTAAAGCGGCGTCAGCTGAAAAGAGGTCGCCGGAGCCGATTACAGGAAGTGAAGTATGTTTTTTAAGTTCACTTATCTGATCCCAGCGGGCAAGCCCTGAAAACCTTTGAGCCCTGGTGCGCGGATGAAGGGTTATCAAAGCCGCACCGGCTTCTTCAGCCAGGCATGCTATTTCCAAAAAATTAATCGAAGCTTCATCCCAACCGGAACGCAGCTTAATTGTGATCGGAATGGAGCTGGCCTCGCACAGAGCTTTTACTATCTGTTTTATTTTAGCCGGAGTCTGTAGCAGTGCGGCACCCGAACCTGTTTTTAAAACTTTGGGCATGGAACAGCCGCAGTTTAGATCGATGAGTGCAGGATTATACTTCCGGATCTGCTGTAACGCCTTGAGGCAGGTACTGTATTCGGAGGCAAAAAGCTGAATGCCCAATAGTTTTTCATTCTCTGCCCGGTTGAGGAGTGAAAATGTTTTCTGATTAATCCTCGCCAACGCTTCGGCCGATACCATTTCCGTGTAAGTAAAATCAGCGCCGTAATCCAAACATATCGATCTAAAGGCTGCGTCCGAGTAACCCGCTATGGGTGCAAGAAAGAGATTTCCGGGTATGATAATAGCTTTTAGCTTTATCTGTTTTAGGAAATTATTTGTCGGGATTTGTTTTAAGCTTTCATCAGTGATTCTCATTTTGTACAATATATGCTTAATAAAGTATATATAAACATAATAAATTACTAATATAATCGTGCAAAATGAGAATCGCCGACGCCAATATAATAAAAAGTCAATTCTCATTTGCTAAAATGAGAATTGCTGAGCTTTCATGCTTACAGTTGTTTTTCATCAATATTGAAAATGGTAAGACTATTTTGAATAAGCGTTTCTGTAAGTTCTTCTAGAGGTATGTCTCGAAGCTCGGCTATGAATTTTGCAGTTTCGCAGAGATATGACGGTCTGTTGCGCTTTCCTCTGTGCACAGCCGGAACCATAAACGGAGCTTCGGATTCGATAAGCATCCTTTCCAGCGGCATTCTTTTTGCGGTATCGTGCAGATTTTTTGCATTACGATAGGTTACATTTCCGGCAAAAGAAACATAGAGATCAAGCTCCAGTGCTTTCATGGCATATTCGTAATCTTCCGAGTAACAATGCAGAATACCACCTTTCGACGGCAGTTTTTCTCGAAGAATATTGAGTACATCTTCTCCTGATTCTCTGTTATGAATGACAACCGGAAAACCAAGCCGGTCGGCAAGCTCCAGCTGTTTGATGAAAAGTTCTATTTGTGAATCTTTATCGCCGAATTTTCTGTAATAATCCAAACCGATTTCACCGATAGCCACAATTCTTTTTAGTTTTGTTCCCTGTCGTATTTGCTCCTCCCAGTCATCTCCGGGATTAGATACTTCCGACGGCGATACACCGATGCTGTGGAAAATGTGACTCTCTGTTTTAAGATTCTCATAGATTTGAAAAAAGTCTCGTAAATTATTAGAAATACTCACGATGCCCATCACATTTTCCTGTTTGGCCTCTTGCACGATGATGAGTTGTTCTATGGGGTCTTCGTTTATTAGCCCAATATGGGCATGAGTATCAAAAAGTCTCATATTACTCCAGCAATATTTTAAGTTAATGGAAAGTATCTATTGAATACTTAATTGTCATATACAATAGCACGAAGATAATAATGAGTCAACAACGTGCTGCTTATTTTTTATTTGACAAATTGCATGTTTAATGGTAGGGTGAGTACAAAACAGTTTTATTATCTCAAAATGAGGTCTTAAAGGTTGTCACCTGTAAATAACTATAAGAAATTTGAACACGAAGTAGTAGAAGCGGTTGAAAAAAAAGTCAAAGGAATAAGTAATTCTTTAGTTGCTTTTTTAGGGCGTATTCATCATATGGGAAAACAACGTTTCACGGTAATGTTTATCCCGCATTCCGAAAAAAAGATATTTAATTTCCAGATTTCAGTTTATTCGCTTACCTTTTTTTTATTTTTACTAAGCCTGTTATTGGTTGTGTTTTTTGTGCTCTCAACTCATGTAACCGGTTCCGATAAGACGCTGGCCGAAATGAATGAGAATCTTTCCGGAAAAGAGAGAGGTTTTAACGAACTTCGGGAGGAAATACGCACTTTTTCCAGAGCAGCCCAAAAATTTTTTCCGTCACTGCAGAAGCTGGTAGTTGCAATTAATCCGGAAATCGCGGAAATGTTTTCCAGTACCAATGCCGGGGGTGCGAGCTTACCACTTTTTCTCCCTGAAGATTACGGTGAGCAGGAAGGCAATAAAGAGATACACGATTTAAAACAAATGAGTTTGTTTCTTGAGAATTCCGTCGAGCCCTTAGAGTCTATCTACGCCAGAGTTACGGAGCAGAATAAAATATTTGTCGATATTCCCACATTATGGCCGCTGAAAAATTACCGGGGTTTTATTACTTTTGGATTCGGTCCTCAAATACATCCTTTTACTTTAACCTGGTATATTCACAGAGGAGTAGATATTACTTTCAGACGCGGGGCGGACATTCAAGCCACAGCTTCCGGCAAGGTGATGCGGGCGGATTTTGATCCGGCGGGATACGGCAAATATATAGAAATAAGCCATAAGTTCGGATTCAGTACGGTATATGCCCATTTGGATATGGTTCTTGTGGAAAAAGGCCAGTGGGTTGAGCGCGGAGATGTAATCGGAACATTAGGGGGAACGGGTAGAGTTACCGGCCCGCATCTGCACTATGAAGTAAAACTGGGCAATCAGAATATCGATCCCAAACTGTTTTTGGATCTTGAGAATACGACCGAATTTATATCACATTCAAGTAGTGTAAGGTGAGTAATGAGTGAGCTTATTATTCCAAATGAAATAACAGTACATTCCATTATTGGTGAGGGTACTAAGTTCAGAGGAGAATTCGACCTTAAGGGATTGCTGCGCATTGACGGGGATTTTTCGGGGGTTATTAAAACTCAGGATAAAATCCTTATCAGCAGGAACGGAAGGGCTGAATGCACCATATATGCCAGAGTCGTGGTTATCGGCGGATTAATAAAAGGAGATATTTTTGCCAGCGATAGAGTAGAGATTCTTTCCACAGGTGTGGTAATAGGAAATATTGAAACACCCCGTTTAATTGTTCAAGACGATGTTATTTTGCATGGGAAATGCAATGTGGTAAAAGCAAAACCTAAAGAAGCACCTGATAAAAATGAAGAAGAAATACATGAAGAGAATGACGCCGTACATCCTGCTCCCTCCAAAGCTGAGGTTGTTTCTGCGGCAGCTCCGCACGTTAAGATACATTGAGTCCATGGAAAAAATAGATTCGATCGGTGAAACTTTCCCCAGGAAATCGCAAAAAAAAAGTAAGACTAAAAAAAAGCAAAAGATCAAATATCAACATTTCTTTAAAAAGGTACAGGAAAGTGAGAAAACTGTTGCCGAATATGAGGATAAAAGCTATTCTGAACCTGAATATGGAGAGTTGAATGAACTGCTGGATGAGATTTACGATGTCGGCGACCGCTTAAAAGCTCTCCCCACACTGGAAAACATAAAAAAGTATAAGCATGCAGTGAGAGCTTTTTTAAAGATTGTAGCTCAGAAGATGGTTGGAGTCGAGCAGAAGACTTCCGGCACGAATATCCTAAAAAGAAAGCGCTTTACACTCATTAAAATTATTGATACAAAAATTGAGCAGCTTTCTTTACAGTTTTTGAAACATCAGGAAGAGCAGATTGAAATTTTAAGTAAAGTAGATGAGATAAACGGTTTGCTTGTTGATATACTAAGATAAGGAGTAGATAGTAATGGAAAATATCGATCAGGACGACCTGGAGCCGGATAATGCTCAGGAGGAAAACCAAGAAAAAAATGCACCTGCCGTTGATATTACAGACAAAACCGTTTACCGTGTAAAAGTAACACATTCTAATGAGACTATTGTTTGTGTATGTGAAGAAAAAGTGGAAGTGCACTGCGGTGATTTTGTCATTATCCCTACAAAGTACGGAAAAGATTTAGGTAGGGTTCAGGGCAGGATAATGCATTTAGCCCCGGATGACAACAAAGAAATATATACTATAAACCGTAAAGCTTCAGAGAATGATCTGGCAAAATACGAAACTTATGAAAAAAACAGTAAGCAGGCCTTCGAGATCTGCAGGGAGAAAATCGAGCAGCACACGCTGGACATGAAATTGGTGTCCGCTCATTATCTGCTTGAGGAACCAAAAATCCTTTTCTTTTTTACTGCTGAGAATAGAGTTGATTTCCGCGAGCTGGTAAAAGATTTAGTCTCTATTTTCAAGATGCGTATTGAATTGCGGCAGATCGGAGTGCGTGACGAATCACGCGTAATTGGAGGACTTGGAATCTGCGGCAGATATCTCTGCTGTCACGCTGTTTCCGATAAATTGAATCCGGTATCGATTAAAATGGCCAAAGAGCAGAATATGTCCCTCAACTCTTTAAAAATTTCAGGACCATGCGGAAGGCTGTTGTGTTGTTTGGGGTATGAATATGATTTTTATAAGTGTGAAAAAGAAAAGCTGCCGGGTTTAGGTACCAAGTTTATTATCTCTAACGAACAATTTGCGATTACGGAGGTTAATATTTTAACAAAGCAGATCAGGCTGATAAGCGATTCCAGCCGCTTATTAATATTCCCCTTTGAAGATTTCTCTTTTGATAAGCAAGCTAATAAATGGCAGATTGACCAAACAAAAATCGATGCGCTGTCGCGTTCTTAAAATTTAATTACAGCAATTCTCATTTTGTACACTTTTGAGTTTCTTGCAAAAATAACATTTTTGCAAGAAACTCCTAAAATGGAAATTGCTAAATTATTATGGTATAAAGAATAAGTATTTTACTAATTTAATATATTTTGAGTTTTGCAATTTCCTCTTTTAATTGCATTAATGAATTAAAATAATTATTATCTATCTATGATTGTTAAAGGAAAGCACTATAAAACAGTATGGCTGGAAGGAAGTACAGTAAAAATAATTAATCAGGCGGTACTGCCCCACAAATTTGAAATCACAGAGTGTCCCGATCACCAAAGAACCGCTCGGGCCATTTCAACTATGATTATTCGCGGAGCGGGAGCGATCGGCTCGGCTGCGGCTTTTGGTATGGCTCAAGCCGCAATAGAGGCTCCTGAAAATGATTTTGAAGCATATATAAAAAACGCCCGCGTAAGCTTAAGAAACACAAGACCAACGGCTCAAAATCTCTTTTACAGTATTGAGCGTGTATATAAGTGTATCCGGGAAGCTTCGGATCCGCATCAGGCGAGGACATGCGCGGTTATGGAGGCGGAAGCAATTGCTCTCGAAGACATTAACGCCTGTAAGCAGATTGGAGAAATAGGGGCCAAACTGATAAAAAGTGATTTTAAAATACTTACTCACTGTAATGCCGGCTGGCTCGCTTTTACCGATTGGGGTACGGCGCTTTCACCTATATATGTTGCCAAGCGGGAGAACAAGAATATCTTTGTCTGGGTCGATGAAACACGGCCCCGTTTTCAAGGAGCTCGTCTTACTTCTTGGGAGCTACAGGAAGAGGGAATACCCTATGCGGTAATTGCGGATAATGCGGCAGGTTTCTATATGCAGAGAGGGGAAGTGGATCTGGTTATTGTAGGAAGCGACAGAATTGCCAGGAACGGTGATGTGGCTAATAAGATTGGAACTTATGAAAAAGCAGTGCTCGCTAAGGAAAATAATATTCCCTTTTATGTGGCCGCTCCTACTTCAACTATAGACTGGGACTGTGCCAATGGCAGTGATATTTCTATCGAAGAAAGATCAGAAGAAGAGGTGGTTACTGTAACCGGTAGAGATGAGGTTAATAATTTAAGAACCGTTTCTATCGTTCCGGAAGGTGCTACGGCAAGAAATCCCGCCTTCGATGTTACACCTGCCAGATATATAACGGGAATAATAACCGAGAAGGGGATAGTCAAACCTGAAAACTTGGTAAAATTAAAAGATAAATAAAGTCATAATGAATTGCCACTGCAGATCTTTTTTGATTAACCGATAGAATCTTTGAGATTGGATGTTATTGACAAGATTTCATTTTTTTTATACTATAATTAACTACTAAAAAGATAGAATATATATAGTAAATATAAATAATAAAGGAGATAGTAATGAAGCTATATGCCCGAATCTGTGTAATAATATTACTTGGTATGATTATATGTACCTGCGATAGGGGAGCAGATAAAGGGAATATGCCTTCCGGTCATACTATCAGTATCTCCGGTGCCTGGGCACTCTATCCGCTTACTGTAAAATGGGCGGAAGAATATATGAAACTTAAACCGAATATACGCATTGAAGTCAGTGCCGGTGGTGCGGGTAAAGGTATGTCCGATGTGTTATCGGATTTTGTTGATATAGGGATGATATCACGAGAAATATTTCCCGTGGAGATTAAAAAGGGGGCGTGGTATGTTCCTGTAGCAAAGGACGCTGTAGTAGCAACTATAAATGAAAGAAATCCCTACCTTAAAAAGCTTCAATTGCATGGTATTTCCAAAGAACTGTTAAGAGAGATTTGGATTAATCAGACTATCACCATATGGGAGGCTTTGTATGAAGAACAGGGAAATACTGTTATCCATGTGTACACTCGTTCGGATGCCTGCGGTGCGGCACAAATATGGGCTCAATTTTTAGGAGGGAATCAAGATGATCTCGGAGGTGTGGGGGTGTATGCTGATCCGGGATTGGCAGGTGCCGTGATAAAAGATGAGTTGGGTGTGGGATATAATAATATAAATTATGCCTATGATCCGGCGACAGGAGAAGTGATCAAAGGATTAGCAATATTACCGCTTGATTTAAATAATTCAGGTAAACTTGAAAGTGAAGAGGATTTTTACTCATCGCGTACTGAGCTTTTGGATGCAATAAATCAGGGCCGTTACCCATCTCCTCCCGCGCGTAATTTATTTTTTGCCTGTCATGGGCTGCCCCAAAAAAGTTATATTGTTGAGTTTATACGCTGGATTTTAACGGAGGGGCAAAAGTATGTTCTTGAATCAGGATATATTGTGGTCTCTGTGCAAGAACTGCTGAAAGCCTGTGATTCCTTGCCATAAATAGACATTTTTGAAAAAATGAGAGGATTAAGACTGTTTAAAAACCGAATTGGTACTCTGCTGATGAAGTCGCTGGCTTTTACAGTACTGCTCTTGCTTTTTGTAATGGGCACAGGTTTATTTTTACGCTCTCAAGATCTTTTAGCCGGCAAACCAATTTCAGATCTGCTTTTTTCTTCATCATGGCACCCTTCTACCGGTGAGTTTGGCTATTTGGCTTTCATTTTTGGTACACTTGCGGTTACATTATGTGCTCTGCTCATCGCAGTTCCTTTTTCCATCTGTACGGCTGTGTATTTGTCCGAATATGCAAAAAAGCGAACAAGGGATTTTTTTAAATCAGTTATTGACATCCTTGCATCAATCCCATCAGTGATATTTGGGCTTTGGGGTGTATTAATAATTGTTCCCTTGGTGAAAGAACTCGGATCGATTTTCTCAGGAGCTTCATCTACAGGTTATAGCATGTTGTCCGCGGCAATAGTTCTCTCTGTAATGATTCTGCCCTTTATCGTGCACATAGTTTTAGAAGTACTGCAAGCGATCTCTCTTTCATTGCGAGAAGCGGCTTTGGCAATGGGTGCTACGTATTGGCAAGCAATAAAATATGTCGTTCTGCGCAAGGCATTGCCGGGCATAATTGCAGCCTGCGGATTAGGTTTGGCACGTGCTTTTGGTGAAACCATGGCAGTGATGATGGTAGCGGGCAATATAGCCCAGATCTCAAGTTCACCTTTTGAGCCGACATATACACTTCCGGCTCTTATTGCCAATAATTACGGAGAGATGTTTTCTATTCCTCTTTATGATTCCGCCCTGATGTTTGCCGCCTTTATTCTGTTTTCAATTATTTTAGTATTCAATATTATTTCCTGGGTTATACTCAATAGAGTAAAGAGGAGACTTTAAAGCGAGTATGCACAAAGATAAACGTTTTTTAGAAGAGAAAATAATTAAAGGTATTATGCGCTTTTGTGCACTGCTTTTGGCAGGTTTGCTTATTCTCATAATTGTTACCATTACAGTTAAGGGGCTTTCCGCTTTAAACATCTCAATGCTTATTAAAACAGCAAAGGGCGGATTTTACCTTGGCGGCGAAGGGGGAATTCTCCACGCCATCATCGGATCGTTTTGTATTGCCGGCGGGGCCACATGTCTGGCTTTTTTTATAAGCACTCCAATTGTGCTCTATATAAACGTCTACAGAAAAAAGAACTCAAAACTAGCGGAATTAATAAGATTTTCTTTTAATGTCTTATGGGGTATTCCTTCAATTGTCTACGGAGCTTTCGGTTTTACATGTATGTTGTTTCTTGGATTAAAAGCCTCTCTTCTGGCGGGAATTTTAGTGATTACCTTGGTTGAGCTTCCCATTTTAGCACGGGGCATAGATGAGGTAGTTCAGCAAGTACCAATAGAGATTACACAAGCGGCGCTCTGTTTGGGTGCAACCACTGGTGAAACGGCTTGGAAAGTAGTCATACGTCAGATACTTCCCGGCATTATGACGGCAATTCTATTAGCTTTCGGCAGGGGAATAGGTGATGCCGCCGCAGTACTGTTTACCGCAGGTTTTTCTGATTATATTCCGGAATCACTTATGCAGCCTGTTGCAACCCTGCCTTTGGCCATCTTTTTTCAATTGGGCACACCTTTCCCCGCTGTTCAAAACCGGGCATATGCCTCGGCATTCATTCTCACACTATTGGTATTAAGTATATCGATTACGGCTCGCTTTTTTTCAAGAAAATTATCCCGCCACAGAATCGACCGCCTGTAAGGAGAGAAAAAATGCAACAGCAAACACATATCGAAATTAAAAATTTGAGTGTCTTCTACGGTGATGTAACGGCTTTACAGAATATCACTCTCACCATTCCCGATAAAAAAATAACCGTTATTATTGGACCGTCCGGATGTGGAAAAACCACACTCTTAAAATCATTTAATCGTTTGATCGATCTTGAGGTAGGAGTCAAGATTAACGGTAAAATATTTGTTGATAAAGAAAACATTTTTACACCGGGACTGGAGCCGACACATATCCGCAAGAAAATGGGATTATTAGCTCAGAAACCTTGTCCCCTCCCCATGTCTATTTTTGAGAATGTGGCGTTTGGTCCGCGTATCCATGGTTTAAAGAATAGAAAACGTTTACACGGTATTGTAAGGTATCATTTAAAACAGGCCGGCCTTTGGAAGGAAGTTAAAAACCGCTTGCATGAACCGGCCTCAAAGCTCTCTATCGGTCAGCAGCAACGGCTGTGTTTGGCCAGAGGTCTGGCTGTAAAACCGGAAATCATTTTAGGAGATGAACCGACATCGGCTTTAGATCCGGCTTCAAGTAAAAGGATTGAAGAAATATTCTTAATGCTAAAAAGCAGATACACAATTGTGTTGGTCACACATATTTTGCGTCAGGCTAAGCGTCTGGCAGATTATATCGTGTTTTTATATAATGGCAAGCTCATTGAGTATGGGCCGGCGGACTCAGTACTAAATAATCCTCAGCAAACACTTACTCAGGAGTATATTTATGGTGTAGTAAGTTAAAAATACTTGACAAACATACGATAATTATATAAGTTTTTGTGAACAATTAATTAAAAATAAAGTATCCATAATAAATAAGCAATAACTATTATTATTTCTTATAGGAGGAAAAGAATGGCAGAAATAAGTAAAAATGCAAGAGGGGGTGTGGGAACTCAAAAATTTTTTTGCGGCTGCGGAGGAGAAGTAAAAATGAAATCCCTGTTTTCGGGCGGCCGGTTAAAGAATATGGCTGAATGCGAAAAATGCAATAGAAAAGAAAGAAAACCGAGCGATTTCAAAGCCTAACAGGCAATAAATGGTTTTATAAGAAAAAATGAGCCCTTTAAAAACAGGGCTCTTTTTTTTCCACCTTGTACCCTTATTGTGTGCTTTGTGAGAAATTCATTATTTTTAGGGCAGTGCTATGTTAATTCTACTTTCTCCATTTTTGTAATTGTTGATCTATATCATTATGAATAGAGTCTAATAAAGTCTGAATATCATGTTTTCCTGTTACATGCGGATATAGTTTTAGAATTTTAACTTGATATAACAGCCCCTTTAATTTGGTAAACAAATCCTTAGCAGTAGAAATTTTGTACCCACCGTCTACGGCGACCGCAACAACAGGCAGATCGCTGTGTTCCAGCAGAATGCGTAGACCCGCTGAATGGAATTTATTTAATTCCCCTGTGCGGGAGCGCGTGCCTTCGGCAAAAACCACCGGACATACGAATTTGCCTTTGGACATGGCAAGCTGCTTGAGTTGATTTTTTGTTCTTTTAAAACCGCCTTTCCTCTGTAAGAATGCGTGTTGACCCTTGCGCAGAATCACAGACACTGCGGGTATCCCCCATTTTAATTCTTTTTTAGCAGCGAATTTTAAATCATGATTGGGGAAGGTACAGACCAGAATAACAATATCAGCTAGGCTCTGATGGTTGCTTACAATGACGAACTTATTTGGAAGTTTTGTTTTAATGTCCGATTCTACCTGAAAATTTAATCTTGCATAAAACCGGGCTAAAAATAACGATTTATGACCAGCTTTTTTGAGGAACTTATTCCAAAATTCCATGGAATTTTTACGTTGAACAAAGTGGTATAGCTTTGATGAAATATCCCAAGCTATTGTAGATATAAAATAACAGAGCAAAAAAAGCAACGACCTCATAATTATTCCTTTTAAACACAGTGTAGTAGGAATTCTTGTGTTTGAAAAGTGTCTTTTTATCTAATTTATCTGTTTTTTTACCTACACATAAAATGAGAACTGCCGGTGACCGCGTATTTTAACTTGACATAGAAATTTATTTTTGTTATTTTAATGCATCATAAGCAAAAAATGCGCGGATAAGGAGTTAAATTATTGGGAGCAAAAGGAACTGCTGCAAAAAGACAAAGACAAAATGAGACGCAGAGATTAAGAAACAAGGCCATTAAAACCAATATTAAGCATACTACAAAAATGCTTTTAAGTATTGTCAAAGAAAATAAAAAGCAAGAGGCCCAAGATCTTTATAAAGAATTCTCAACCGTTATAGATAAAGCAGTGACAAAAGGCGTGTACCATAAAAACAATGCTGCACGTAAAAAGTCAAGAATGATTAAAAAGATTAATGCAATTCTATAACCTTGAAGGAAGAGTGATATCCATTGCAAGAAAAATTAACAAAAGCTCAGATTGTTGAAACTATTTTCCAAAAGATACAAATAAGCAAACGTGATATTTATAAAGTAATTGATTTGGTTTTTGAAGAGCTAAAAGACGCACTTGCCAAAGATAGAATTATTGAATTACGCGGCTTTGGAACATTCGAGGTGAGAATTAGAAAGGGTAAGAAGGCCCGCAATCCTAAAACAGGCGAAACCGTCATTACCGAGGAGCACGGTGTTGTTTTTTTTAAACCTGGTAAAGAGCTTAAACAGCTTACTCATACGATTAAAGAAAGATAGCTTTTTAGTATCTATTCAGATCAGATGAGCTTCTTGCAAAAATAACATTTTTGCAAGAAGCTCCTAAAATGGAAATTGCTAAATTATTATGGTATAAAGAATAAGTATTTTACTAACTTAATATATTTTGAGTTTTGCAATTTCCTCAGATAGTAAAAAATAATTATTTTTTAGCACGAAATTCACCGCAGAACAACGGGGGCTGTCTAAGAACTAAGATATATCTCACGGAGCACACAGAGATATTAATACTATAATTAATAATGCTAAGTTAATTATTTTTTTCTTTGTGCTCTCTGTGACCTCTGTGAGAATCCTTTTGTACAACCAGAGCAGGCGAAGAAATTGAAATCAAAAACAGGCTTTCTCCTATTTCTTATTCTTTTCCTTGTTGTATTCTCACCTTTATTTATAATTATTAATACAGTTATTCAATTCACAGATAAAGCACTCCTCACCCCAAGCTCACCCGGATTAGTGCTCGTACTCATTGCGGAGGCGGTTCTTACCCTTTTTGGTCTGTATTATGGAATTAAACTATGGCGTAATGAACCGGGTATTGTGCGTACCGTCGAGAAGTACCTGCTCATTCTTACAGCTTATGCTCTCACCGTATTTATTATTGCATTTTTAGGGTTGTTGCCCTTTTTTTCAGTTTTTAGGGGTGTGCTTTGGTTTTTTACAGGTGGCGCAGTCTGGTACGCCTATCTGGCTCATTCCCGTAAAGTAGCTGATATCTATAAAACACCTCTTCGCTTTCCGCAGCTGCAGCGAATTTCGGAAGATTTACTGCTGCTATCCTTGGGAGCATTATTATTCGCTCTATCCTTCCCGAATTTCATCTTGACCTGGGGGATGTTTCCGCTGGCCTTTGTTTGTCTTGTCCCGGTATTTTTTGTTATCCGGCGAGCAAACTGGTCATTAATCTGGCTGTATGGTATTTATTTTGTGGTAATCGGTCTTTCTCTTCACAGTTATTGGTTGGTCATGTTTCATCCGCTTGCCTTAACCATCACTTTAGCCGTCTATATTAGCTATTTTTTAGTTCTTTTTCCCTTATTAAAGCTGGCCGTAACTCTTTTCCCCGGTCATGGATACCTGCTTCAGGTATTAATCTGGGTGGGTTATGAATTCATAAAAACCTTGGGATTTTTAGGCTATTCGTACGGTATTTTAGGATACAGCCAGTATTTGTTTTTACCTCTGATTCAGCTGGCGAGCATAAGCGGGGTATGGGGTGTATCACTGCTTGTGGTTTTTCCTTCGGCTCTTTTGGCTCAGGTGTTAAGAAACGGCATAAGGCAGAGTAAATATGAGTTGAAGCAAAAGCGTGTTTCATGGCTGGTTTACGGTGTTGTTTTTATCTGTGTAGTATTATCCGGTATTTTTAATCAATACGATCTTTCAGAATATCGAACATGGAAGGTCGCCCTCATTCAGTCCAATATTGATCCCTGGAAGAGCGGGGACGCGGCTTATAAACACTATTTGACTACACTCTTAAACTTAAGTGACCAGGCCTTGAAGTATGATCCCGATATAGTTATCTGGTCGGAAACCGCGTTGGTACCCTCCGTTCGACTGCACAGCAGCAGACGCATGAATGTAGACCGCTATACACACGTTGTTAAGCCCTTTTTGGAGTACTTAGATACTAAGACGGTACCTTTTCTGTTGGGAAATGACGACAGCGAGCTTGATGTACGGGCGAAGGGAGGCAGGCGTCATTATAATGCGGCGATTTTAATGGAAAACGGAGAGGTTAAACAGGTCTATCGAAAAATACATCTTGTGCCTTTTACCGAGTATTTCCCTTATAAAAATATTCTCCCCGGCATCTACCAGTGGCTTGAAAATTCAGATACGCACTTCTGGTATAAAGGAAGCGATTTTACGATTTTTGAACAGGATGATATTACTTTTGCCGCTCCGATCTGTTTTGAAGATACCTTTGGATACCTGTCGCGTGAGTTCGTCTTAAGAGGAGCGGATGTTTTGGTAAATCTTTCAAATGATGCCTGGTCCAAATCGCAGGTTGCTGAAATGCAGCATATGTGCATTGCGCTTTTCCGAGCTGTTGAAAACCGCAAAACACTTGTCAGAAGCACAACAAGCGGAATTACCTGTACTATTGATCCGAACGGCAGCATAAATTCAATTCTCAACTCCGGACAAACCGGTTTTCTCATTGCTTCGGTACCGGTTCGCAGCGGTGAATATGCTCCCTATACAGTGTGGGGGGATGTATGGGCGGTTATTATTGTAGCTTTTAGTGTAATAGGTTTGGTAACAGGCTGTGTAATAAAGTTTTTGAAACTAAAATTGAAAACCAATTGACAAAAATTACTTTATCCACAACAATATAATGTCTATTCAAGGAGACGACAATGAAGAACAAGGCAAAAATACTTATTGTGGACGATGAACCGATTAATCTTGAATTTTTTGATGTAATGTTGAGCCGGTTAGGCTTTATTGTTGAAAAGGCTGAGGATGGTGAGGAAGCTCTGGAAAAAGTTCAGGGATGCGAGCCGGATTTAATTATACTTGATAATATTATGCCCAAGCTAAGCGGCTGGGAATTCACCAAGCTTATTAAGAACGACGGGCGCTATAAGAAATACAAAAATGTACCTATTATCATGTTTTCGGCCATGGACGAAGTAAAAGATAAAATCGAAGGGCTTGAGCTGGGAGTTGATGATTATATTACGAAACCATTCAATTTCTCCGAAGTACTGGCTAGAATTCGAGCCGTATTAAGAAATCGCGAATTGGCACAACAGCTCTCGCGGCGTGAGATGCGCATAGGAATTATCGAATCACTGAATAAATCATTGATCTACTTTACCAAACATATTAAAACTCCCATTCAAAAACTTATTGATAAATCATTGAATATCGATACTGCAAATCAAAAGCAAATAAAAGAATTGATTGCCATGGTAAAAGAGGAGAGTGAAGAAATTCTGGCCACGATTAGCGGCCTTGAGGATGAGGTAAAGGAACTGCAGGGTAAAGGCGATAAACTGAAAAAAGGCGATCTCACTCTAGATGATTTAGAGCTTAAATTTCAGAAAAATCTCAAAAATTGGAAAGCTCGCGAGCTGAATTACGAAGGAGTAACTACTTGATTTCAGCAGAGATGAAGCAAGTTGTACAACTTTTCGATAAAGGCAGACAGTTCTATAAGTTAATGAAATTTGAAGAAGCAAAAGTTTATTTTCAAAAAGCGCTGGATATAAAACAAGATGATGGTCCTGCGAAAGTCTATTTTGAGCGGTGCGAACATTACCTTAAGAATCCTCCTCCCCCGGATTGGGACGGAGTATTTGTAATGACAACTAAATAATATAACCAAAGAGAACGGGAACACTATGGCAAAGATGAATGATCACAAAGGTCTTGAGAGAATTCGTACTACATTGGGCAAAGAAACGGAATTCAACGGTACTATGAAATTCCAAGACTCGCTTAAGATTGTTGGCAAGTTTAAAGGGGAGATAGTATCTCCCGGTTTTCTTTATATCGAAAACGGTGCCGAAGTAAAAGCAAATATTAAAGTCGGATCTGTTATTATCGGCGGTATAGTTAAGGGTAATGTTACTGCCAAAGATAAACTCGAAATGCTGGAAACCGGTAAGGTTTTTGGCAATATCCGGACCGCCAAATTGAAAATCGCCGATGGAGTTGTATTCGAAGGGAAATGCGAGATGATAAAAAATCCCGAAAAGATTGATATTTTTACGGAAAATGTCGATCAAATAAAAAAGAATGTTGAATATGTCTAAAAACTTAATAGTAATAAGCAAACATGTTAATTGTACTCAATAAAAAAAATAATAATATAAGAAAATGCTTTGCAATGATTCTTTAGTTGGTAGTGCTTTTTGTATTTCGGAACAGGACTTGTTGTCAGAATTTAAGGATTATACGCATAAAGAAATAGAACTACAGATAATAAAAGAGAACCAGAGACTACTTTTCTTTTTAAAGGGCGGCAGCAAGAAACAAAGGCAGGAAGCATTCGACTATATTGTTAAAAAGTTAGGAGCCGGGCGTATTCGGCAGGGTGTGATAATGCCTGCTGAGCTTGCTTTTGCTGCATTACAAAAAACACGCAAGTTACTGGTGGTCGCGGAATCATGTACCGGGGGAATGCTTGCAAAACTGTTGACAGATATCCCCGGAAGCTCGCAGGTCTTCTGGGGCGGTTTTATTGTTTATTCCAATGCGGCCAAACAGGAACTGTTGGGAGTAAATCCTAAAGTTTTAAAAAGCAAAGGAGCGGTATCGCAGGAAGTGACGGCTGCTTTGGCTGCTTCTGCGTTAACAAGAGCGTGTAGTGATGTAAGTGTTGCGGTATCCGGTATTGCCGGTCCTGACGGCGGAACGTCCCGGAAACCGGTGGGAACCGTATGGATATGTATAATGGATAAGATTAAGGGACAAATATGTTTGAAATATCAATTTACGGGTTCACGCGATGAAGTAAGATGCAAGACCGCAGCGGCAGCTTTTTTACTTATAGAAAGTTTGATATTGGGGGTAGATTATCTTGACTATTATAAGAATTGGTAATATAATAAAAGAAAGCATCTACAAATCGAATAGTCCTCTAAGATGGATATTTCCAAATAATCATAAGGAAAAAGCAACCGGATTATAAAAATAACGGAGCACCTAAATGGTAATTATTCGTAAGAAACCTCCCGTTTCAGAAGATGAAAATAATCTTTTAATAGAGAAAAATATAAAAAAATTTAGACAATGATATAAAGGAGAACTTTATGACAACTGCCAAAGAAGAGGCGGCAAATAACGAAAAGTTCAAAAGGGTTGTTAAAAAGAAAAAATATAAGGTGGAGCTCATCAAAGATTCTGAGAATGGTAGTAATAAAGAGGAATTGGAGAGCGAAAATGCGGAAGTGAGTAATAACAATGAAAGTGCTGGAGAAAATACTGCCCAAAAGGGTGGCAGCACCAACCATATGCCGAACTTATCGAGAAAACATGCTAAGGAGCCTATATCCTCCAAGGTGATTAACAACAGCGGAACGCAAGATAAACGAATTGAAGCATCGATCCTTTTTAACAATGGAGATGTGGAGAGATTCAATATTAATGATCTTTCCAAAAAAGATATGACCGAGCTGCGTTCTATGGCAGGAGAGTTCAATATCAATCATGAAAGCCTCATTACATTAAAAAAGCAGGAATTAATATTTTCTATTCTAAAAGCGCATACCGAGCGGGGAGGAGTAATTTATGCATACGGTGCTTTGGAGATCCTTCCCGATGGATACGGCTTTTTACGTTCACCTAACTACAGCTATTTACCGGGTCCGGATGATATTTATATTTCACCGTCCCAGATACGACTGTTTAATTTAAAAACCGGTGATACCGTTGCCGGCCAGATTCGACCGCCCAAGGACGGCGAGCGTTTTTTTGCAATGCTGCGGGTGGAGAGTGTTAACTTTGACGATCCCTCTGTGGCTCAATCGCGTATTCCTTTCGACAACTTAACCCCCCTTTATCCCAATGAGAGATTCAATCTTGAAACTACAACAAAACAGATTTCAACACGCCTGATCAATCTTTTTTGCCCCATAGGTAAAGGGCAAAGAGGTTTAATTGTTTCTCCGCCGCGGACGGGAAAGACCATTCTTTTACAGAAAATCGCCAATGCAATTACTGCTAATCACCCTGATGTTTTTATCATAGTACTGCTCATAGATGAAAGGCCTGAAGAAGTAACCGATATGCAGCGTAATGTCAACGGCGAAGTGGTCTCTTCAACCTTCGATGAGCAGGCAACGCGGCATGTCCAGGTAGCGGAAATGGTATTGGAAAAAGCCAAACGCTTGGTGGAACACAAACGTGATGTCGTCATTCTCCTGGACTCTATTACACGTCTGGCCCGGGCTTATAATCAGACTGTGCCGACATCAGGAAAAATCTTATCCGGGGGAGTTGATTCCAATGCCTTACATAAACCGAAACGCTTTTTTGGTGCCGCCCGAAATATAGAAAACGGCGGCAGTTTAACCATTGTGGCTACCGCTTTAATAGATACGGGCAGCCGCATGGATGAAGTAATTTTTGAAGAGTTCAAAGGTACGGGTAATATGGAGATTAATTTGGATAGAAGAATATCTGACCGCAGACTGTTCCCGGCAATTAATATTAAACGGTCAGGCACACGAAAAGAAGAGCTCCTGCTTTCGGAAGAAGAGCTCAATAAGATTTGGGTTTTAAGAAAAGTAATTAATCCTATGGATGATATGGAAATAATTGAATTGCTTATTGACAGAATGCATAAAAGCAAGAATAATAGTTCTTTCTTAAAATCAATGAATACATCGACTGTTACGGCGGAATAGTATTATTAAAGGAGGTTATATAATGAAAAAAAATATACACCCGGCATTTGAGGAAACGAAAATCAAATGCGCTTGTGGTAATGAAATCATCACGCGTTCTACAGTGAAGGATATTTCTATTGAAATATGCTCTCAGTGCCATCCTTTTTTTACAGGAAAGCAAAAACTTATTGATACCGCAGGACGCGTAGAAAGATTCAAAAAGAAATATAAAATTAAAAATTAGATTAGAGAGGAAATTACAAAACTTATAATCGTATAATTGAGGCTGTTGTATGCGGGAGTGTTGTTTATCAGTGCTTGCGATAAGGCAGCCTCTTTTTTATAGTGTACCCGGACAAAAAAATTGGATAATGAAAAAACCTCTGTTTGAAATAGTATGGATTAATCGGTATAATATTTATAGAATCAGTATATAGATAAAAAAGTATTTTGTGATAGACCGGGTGTTATGGAAGATACGGATATTGCTAAAAAAGTTTTCTTTCTCTATCCTCATACTATTATTAAAGAGATTATCCAAGAAATCGTAAGACAGGAATACGAAACCTATATCATCGAGGATCATCTGCTTGCCAAAAAGGTATTGACCAAATATAAAAACTCGATTCTGTTTATTAATATAGATGAGATCTTAAAAGATGAGGAGTGGCAGCAATACATTTCTTCCCTGCTTAAAAATCCCGCTACAAAATCTACTCGGGTGGGTATACTCACCTATTATAGCAAAGAAAAAGAGATAGGAGAAAAGTATTTGATTTCGATCGGTGTACAATGCGGTTTGGTTCGAATAAAAATGGCACCGGAAAAATGTCTGGAGATTCTTTTGAAAACACTGGATGCCAATGAAGCAAAGGGACGCAGAAAATATATCCGGGCTCTGTGCAATGAAAAGTTAGACCTCTTCAATATTATCTGGAAGGAGAAGCGCTTTCAGGGAAGAATAATAGATCTGAGCATTGCGGGAATGGCCTGTTTCTTTAATAATCAGAGATTAAAACTGTCTGAGGGCACACCTTTGGTAAATATTCAGCTGGTATTGCGCGGCGTAAGCTGCATTATTTCAGGCAGGATAATGAAAGTGCTCCCCAAGACCCAAGACAGAGAAGTCTATATTATTATGTTTGAACCCGCTACAATTAAGTTAGAAATAGAGCGTAAGATTCATAATTTTATTTTTCGCTGTCTGCAGGAAACAATTAAACAAGAAATTGATGAATTAGATAAAAAGTAATATCTAGTGTTACGAAACTGCGTTGCACCATTAAAGGTCTTCCACACCAAATAATCCTGAAATTCATATTCTTATCCGTCAATAACGGAATTTCCTCTATTTCATACTAAAGTATAATGTTTAAAATCAGTGTTCGGCTTTATATTTCCCTATAAACAAGGCGGAATCTTGAATGTTTCAGGATCGAAGTTTTTATTTTTAATCATTTATATGAAGGAGGTCATAAATGAAAAAACTTATCAGCCTATTTTTTGTGCTTTCCGTGCTGATTTTTAACTGTGCTATGCCCACACAGGGAGGCATAGCTACAGAAGGATCAAGCGGAAGAGTTACACTTGTAAGTGAGATTAAAGGTGAAGACATGGAAGGTCTTGACAACTCACTTAAGGGACGCAGTTTGGCAGGTGTAGAAGACGCGGCTGCTGTTGTTGTCAGCATAGAAAATGCGGACACCCAGGAACTTGTGTATGATACATATGAATTGGTGTTATATAACATAAACGGCCAGTTTATAACTGAGAGTCTAACCTTAAATACCGGCGACTATAATCTTACCCAGTACCTGGTTATTGATGCCGACCAAAATGTTATTTTTGCGGCGCCATTAGAGGGTTCTCCCTTAGCGGAACTTGTCTCCGACCCTCTGTCCATACAGTTTACGGTATTCAATAATGTTACCACCTCGGTCAATGTTGAAGTGCTGCCCACAGAAGGTTCGACAGCCCAGGATTTCGGTTATGCGGTCTATACTTTTGATGTTGTTTACGCGGATTTAGTGTTTCCGCAGGATATAATTATCAGCTCATTTAATGAGGGCCCGGACGGAATTTTGGGTAATGAAGATGATGAGGTAGACGGTATTACCCTGCAGACATACAAAGATTTCTATTCGAACAACTGGGAAAAATTTTATAACAATCCGGGACCTGACCAAATATGGCTTACGTCTGATGATGAAGCAGGCGGCTGGTGGTGGTGCCGTTTTGACACCGGCGGATCAATGCAGGTGGGACCAGGTTCCGACGGTATCTGGTTTACTACCGATGATGAGATTCGCAGCTGGAACGACTGGAGCGATCCGGCTATTGAACGCTCATACGGCGATCCTGGCGCAGACAGTGAATGGTTTACCGCAGATGATGTCATGCAAGACTACTGCAATAAAGAGTATGATGAGAACGGTAATGAAATAAGGAGAGTATCATACGGCGATCCCGGTCTCGACAACATATGGGAGACATCCGACGACGTCATAACTGTTAATTGGTACGGCGCTTATATGACAAGGGAGTACGAAGGTTCATACAACCATTGGGACAGCTGGACAAGAATGGTATCATATGTAGGCCCGGGTCCGGATGAGGCATGGTTTACGGCAGATGACGAGGTACAGCGCTGGAGCACACAAGAATTTGATGACGGTACAAAATTCTATACCAGAAGAAATACATATTACGATGCAGGTACGGATGCTACTATGTTTACCGAAGATGATGTGTTGGGATCATATGCCACAGCGGAAAATAGCTATTAAGCAAGAGGTGTATTCGGTTAAAATGATATAAGCTTTTAAGCTTTTAATTAAAAACAGCTCCGGCTAGAAAATGGCGGGGCTGTTTTTTTTTATTTTCTTTCTTGACGACAGTCATTATGTAGCCTAAGATGTAAGATAAGTATATTTGGGTAGGGAGAATAGAAGGGGAGGAGACTTATATAATTATTTAAAGGAGGAATATATGAAATTTGATGTCAATCTAGTAAACAAAGTATTTCAAAAGAGCTTTGCACCGACAAAAAACTTTATCACCATTCTCCATATTCTGGTGATGGTTGCGGGTGTTTGGCTCATTACGCAGGCTGCTGGAATATCCAGAAGCATAGAAGTATCGTATATTTTTATCGGTATTACAGTTCTCTATGCTTTGATTGTGTTTTCCAGCATGGCGTATTTCCTATACTATTTTGCATTGGCACACCTGAAATCCGATAAGAAAGCAAGTGTGGGCGATGCAATCAGTTCATTAAAATCGCAGGCTATTCCTGCATTGGGCTTTATTATCCTTTTTGTGGTTATCGTCCTTGTGCAAATGCTGCTGCTCTGGCTTTTGGCTCAAATACCGGAAGTGGGTATTATACTTATTGTAATTCTGTTTCTGCCCTTGGTTGTACTTGATTTTGTTATCTGGACCTTTTTAGTTTTCGGTGGAATTCTCTGCTATCCTACTATGATCGACCAGAAGAAAGGTATTATAGGGGTTGTCAAAAATGTAGCCGTAATCATTAAACAGAAGTTGGCCAAACTGATTCTGTTTCATATCCTGCAGATCATAATTTTATTAGTGGCAGTAATAGTATTGACTCTTATTTTGAGTCTGGCCTTAGCGCTTCCCATGCAGGCTATTGCACCGAGTCAGGGAATGGGAATACAAGAAAGCTTCAAAGGATTATTTAACCTGGATCCCGCACAGGGTATAGGTATGGCAGGCAATCTGTTTCAGATGTCTATCATGATGATTCAGAGCCCGTATGTGATATACATAATTATGGGGATAATAATGATTGTCTACACCGTGGCTATTTTCGGTTTATTGGTCTCATTTCTGTTAAACCTGGCATGCGGTCTAAATGTCGCATTTTATCTGCATGTAAAAGATGAAGTGGATTTTAGTGACGATCTGGGCTTAAAAAAGCTTAATATTGATATCAAATAGAGCCCGCACTATTTAAACATATATGCCGAAGCGAGATGTCTTGCTTCGGCTTTTTTTTATTTTCTTTACCTGTGAAAAGGCTAGAGCATGAAGTATATTTTATACAAGTTAAATTGGAAAAGTACCGTTGGTTTATACTATACTTCTGTATGAGGAGAAAAAAACGTTAGCATGAATATTAAGATTTTAGTGATTGATGATGATCGGGGCATACGAAAAGTATTTACCCTTGCTTTAAAAGAAAGAGGCTATGAAGTACACACAGCGGAATCAGGAAAAAAGGGGTTGGAGCTGGAAAGCAAAACACACTATCATCTTATTTTTCTTGATCTGAAAATGCCCGATCTGAATGGAGTGGAGACATTAAAAGCACTGAGAAAAAGAAACAAGCAGGTTCCCATCTATATAATTACTGCGTTTCATAATGAATATATAAAAGAGCTCTCAAAGGCCAGCGCACAGGGAATAGATTTTGATGTGCTAAAAAAACCAGTAGGAAAAGAAGAAATTGTTTCTATTACCGATGCCGTGATTAATAAAACGCTTTCAGCGCTTTAAGGTGGATATTTTTGATGTTGTATTTTCGGTTATATATTATTGAAGGTTCCAGCCGCTATAAATTTATTATTGAAAAGTTAAACGGATTTTTAAAAGAATTCTATAACAATAACTATCGGCTCGAAATAATTAACATCCTCGAACAGTCCGAATTAGCAGTCAAGGACAAAGTTTTTGCCACGCCAACCCTTATAAGGCTCTCGCCCGCTCCTGTTAAAAAGGTAGTGGGAGACCTGAACGATAAAGAGAAATTAAAAGCATTCTTGGAAATAGCATAACCTTCCGTGTACTATTGCTATGGCATGCCTTTGTCTTTTATATAGTCGATACACGCGTCCACAATTGAAGTGTCATAGAGAATCCCTTTATTCGAAGCAATTTCATCGATTGCCTTTTGCACACCCAAACTCACACGGTACGGTCTGTGTGAGGTCATTGCTTCGACTACATCCGCTACCGCCAGTATTTTTGCTTCCTGAATAATATCAGCCGATTTAAGCCCGGAAGGATAACCGGAACCGTTTAACCTTTCATGGTGTTGAAGGACAATGAGGGGAATAGGTCGGTCAAACTCGATATCCTTGATAATCTCATATCCAATTTGGGGATGCTGCTTGATTATTTCGTATTCCATGTCATCCAGCTTGGAAGGCTTAATGAGAATTTCTACGGGTATTGATATTTTTCCGATATCATGCAGTAAACCTGCCAGCCGTATACCGTAGATTTGAATTTGGGGAAGGTTCATTCTTTCGCCGATTTTACAGGCAATAGTCGCCACACGTTTCTGATGACCGGATGTATAAGGATCACGTTTTTCCAAAGCGGACGCTAAAGCATTTACGGTTGCCTCAAAAAGGCGTTTGAGTCTCTCAATGTTCATTTTTAACTCATGTTCCGTCTTCTTCTGTAAAAGAATGATTTTCCTCTCATACAAAATACGGTTGAGTCTGACCATTACTTCTTTCGGGCTTAAAGGCTTCCTGATAAAGTCCTTGGCACCCTGTTCAATGACATCCTCATATTTTATACCCTTTTCAAAACCTGTCATCACCATAATGTCGCAGTTATATTTTTTCCTGGCCATGTCGACTAATTCCAAACCGCTTTTGCGGGGCAGCACAATATCGGTTATCAGCACATCTATATCATGTTCATTCAGAACTGTCAGCGCCTGTTCGGCGTCGGGAGCCGTATAACAAATATAGCCGATGTTCATAATGGCATTTTTTAATAACTCACTAATCAGAGGATCATCGTCAACCACTAAGATCGTGATATGGCTTTTTATTTTATCCATGGGTTTTTGTTTCCTTTGCTAAGACTTGATTGATAATACCTCCCAATTCATTCCTGACCAGAGGTTTGGATACAAAGGCTTTGATGCCTAATCTTAAAGCTTCTTTTTCCGATATATTTTCATGATACCCTGTACAAAGAATAATGGGCAAATCCGGGCGAATTCTCAGTATGGCGCAGGCCAGGTCGGCGCCTGAAAGATTCGGCATTGTCATATCTGTTATTAAAAGGTCAAACTGTTCCGGATATTTCTTAAAGTATCTGAGGGCCTCTCTGCTGTCGGTTTTACTGATTACCCAATAGCCGAGAGAGGTCAGCATTCTTTTGCCCAATTCCGCAAGAATTGCTTCGTCATCTACAAACAGAATCTTTTCACTGCCCGAAGGTGGAGCAGATTTTTTTTCTGATTTCAATTCTTCTCTATCTACTGCTGGCAGGTACAGCGTAAAAACCGATCCTTTGCCCGGTTCACTTGAAACGGTAACCGTACCGCCGTAACTGTTTACTATTCCATGTACCACGGATAATCCCAGACCGTTTCCCATATTCTGTAGTTTGGTAGTAAAATAGGGTTCAAATATCTTATCGATTATTTCAGACTTTATACCGCACCCCGTATCGCTTACCGTTAATTTCAAGTAAGCTCCGGGCTGCATATCCGGATAAACTTGAATAAACTGAGTATCCAGATCGATATTGCTTAATGAGACTTTAAGCTCACCGCCTCTTTCCTGCATGGCGTGGGCGGCATTTGTACAGAGGTTCATAATAACCTGGTAACACTGAGTGTAGTCGGCCAGAATGGATTTAACATCGGGTTTGATGCAGTGAGTAATGTTAATCGAAGCCGGCAGGGATGCTCTTAAAAACTTGAGTAATTCTTTAACCAGCAATCCCAGGTTGAGCGGTTTCTTTTCTTCTTCATGCTGCCGGGAAAAGGTGAGAATCTGCTTTACCAAATCTCTTGCCCGGTAACCGGCGTTTAATACATTTGTGAGATTGAAGAGTATTTCTTTATTCTGTTTATATTTGGCAAGCGTTATATCGGTATAGCCTATTATGGCCATAAGTATATTGTTAAAATCATGCGCTATGCCGCCGGCCAGGGTGCCGATCGCTTCCAGTTTTTGCGCCTGACGCAGCTGTTGTTCCATTTTAATCTGTTTTGTGATATCGCGTTCGCTTAGCACATATCCGGTAATATCGCCCTCTCTATTATATATGGGTGAAAGCGAGGCTTCGATTTCCAGCATTTCCCCGCTTTTTTTCTTTTTAACCAGGCGCCCCTGCCATAATTTACCCTGTTTCATTTTTTCCCACAGGTCCCCGAAGGTGTTATGCTTTTTCTCATTGGTTTTGAATTTAGTTATTCTCTTGCCCAGTAATTCACGCTTGGTAAATCCCGCTATATTCTCAAAAGCAGGGTTTACATATTGAATCACACCCTTGTTATTCGTAATGATAATTCCTTCCACCGCGTGTCTTATTGCTGCGGCAAGTCTTCTCCGCTCTTCATCAACATGTATACGTTCTGAGATATCTCGTAACGAAGCCAGGCAGCATTCTTCCCCCTGCCATTCGATTTTTTGCACTTTGAGTTCGACTACGGTTTTTTTCTTATTTCTATAGATATCCAGCTCCGTGGTTATATTTTCAACAAAGGGAAAACCGAACATCTCACCCAGTATTTTTTTATTCTTACCGCCAAAAAGGCGTTTGGCTACGGGATTGGCAAAGCGGATAATTCCGTCTTTGTTGATAATAAGAATACCGTCGGAAATAACCTCCACGATATTATTGAAATGGATCGGGCTCGAGGTTGTTTTCTGACTCCTGCTTGCTTTTCTCATTTTTTTCATAATCCGTAAAGTACTTAAAGTTAGGCTGTTGTATGTATCAGGGAACGGCCGTAATGCTGCAACAACAGTAGCTTGTGAGGCCGGAGATTTTTAAAAGAACTATTTAGATACACACTTATTTTACTTGCTGTTTTTAATAATCTACGCATAAAAAAACCGGACAGCTTAAAGCTTCTCTCCCTCTTTTCATACAGCACCTACTATTAATTATAGGATTCTCTTACGGTTTTGCAAATGGAAGATGAAATTACTTTAGCCGGACGACTCGGAGTTAAAACGGCATATATGCTAATTTCTTTTCATTTAAGCCTTGTTTTGTTTACAAATATCTTTTATCTTGAGTGTGGTATATAATTGCGTTTTACCGCAATGAGTCTGTATGAAAGATAAAAGGGGATGGTTATGGTGCAGAGTGAGCATAAAAAGCTGCTGGAAAAAATAAAAACTCTTAAAAATCAGATTAATTCGGTTTTTGTGGGCAACGAGATCGCGATTCACAGTCTTTTAATCGGATTTTTATCCGGATTGCATGTGCTTATCGAGGATATTCCCGGAGTGGGGAAAACCACATTGGCAAAAACGCTGGCCAAAAGCGCTGGCCTTGATTTTGCCCGCATCCAGTTTACTCCGGACTTGCTGCCGGGAGATATCATCGGTATGACGGTGTGGAGCACGGAAAAGAGAGATTTCATTTTTAAGTCGGGAGCTATAATGCACCAGTTTATCCTCGCGGATGAGGTAAATAGAGCAAGCGCCCGTACCCAGTCGAGTCTTTTGGAGTCCATGCAGGAACATGCGGTCACTGTTGACGGTAAAACCTACGCTCTACCCGAACCGTTTTTTGTTATCGCCACGCAAAATCCCATATCGTTTACGGGGACTTTTCAGCTGCCCGAGGCTCAGGTTGACAGGTTCGGTGTTTCCTTTTCCATCGGATATCCCTCCGAGAGCGAGGAAGAAACAATCCTCAGCCGCTTTAAAGAAAAGGATCCGCTTTTGGAGCTTAAAGCGGTTATCGAGTCGCAGCATGTTATGGCAATAAGAGACAGTGTGCGTAAAATTCTTGTGGATGATAAAATTAAGAATTTTATCGTGGCAATTGCCCGGAAAACAAGAACCAGCTCCAAAATCAGATTGGGTATGAGCCCCAGAGCGGCACAGCACCTTCTGCTGGCCTGCCAAACAGAAGCTTTTTTAGCAGCAAGAACTTTTGTTATCCCCGAGGATGTGCTGGATGTGGTTCCGGTCGTAATACCGCATCGTATTATCCTCCGAGCCGAAGCACGTGTGGAAGATATCACAGCGGCTAAGGTTATTCAGAAACTCATTGCCGGGCTGCAGATTCCCACAGGTTTAACCCAGTGAAGCGAATTAAGATAAATCCACGCGCAGTCGGTATTTATCTCTTAGGACTTTTTATAATTTATCTGACCGGTATGTCCATGTCCGGAGTTTTATTATTCATATTTTATATTTATCTGCTGTTTCCCGCAATTTCGCTGGGTCTGCTGCTGGTCTGCTATTTCAGGTTCAGGTATTTTGAGCATTTCAGTACGGAGCATCCCGTAAAGGGGCAGGAGGTGCTGTACAAGCTGTCTTTGGCTAACGAAGCCAAACTCATGGGACCGTTTGTGAGTGTTAAGTTCAAATTTATAAGTCCGGATTTGTCCGTTCATTTAAACGACATTCATACTTCTTTAAAGGGAGGTGAAATCTATAGTCAGGAATATACAATAAAGTACCCATACCGCGGTGTTTATAAAGTAGGTATAGATTATATCAGACTGCGCGACCTTTTAAACTGGATTTTCTTGTTTCCGGAGGTCTGGTTCAGAACTTTTTATGTCTACCCCCGCATTATAGAGCTGAAGACGGTATTTGCCGATCTGCAGAATGTCATAGAGGCTTCGGGATACGGACAGGGAATACTCCGGGATCATACGCTTTTTAAGGATCTGAAGGAGTACAGGCCCGGGTCAGCACTGAAGCATGTGGCTTGGAAAAAGTTTGCCGCTACGGGAGAGCCGTTTCTCAAAGATTATGAAAAGACCTCCTGGCCCGGGGTTGAAATTTATCTGGATCTGCGCCGGGAAAAAGAAGCGGATCATACTATTTTAGAAAGAGAGGACTGCTCTGTCGAGATCCTGGTCGCGCTTGTGAAATATTTTCTTGACAACAGTATACCTGCCAATGTTCATGCCTTTAATGGAAGGGAGCGATATGATTATTACGGTTTTAACAGTTCCTATTTTGCAGACTTTTACAAATCCAGCATAAATATCACCTTTGCCGGCAGTTACTCTCCTGCCAAGGTCTTTACGTCCGATATGCAGGACCAGCTTATAAAAGCCGGGACCATTATTTTTATTACCCACATCTTCGATCCTGAGGTTTTAGAGCTTGTCTCCACTTGTGCGAGCTCCGATGTAGCGGTTTTTGCCGTCATTAATCAGTCCGGCATGCAGGAATCCGCACGACAAAAAGATCTCTTATACTCCGACGCCTTTTTAAATACCCGAGGCAATATTGCGTTTGTTAATAATATTGATACCATAAAAGAGAATCTGGAAGCATGAAAAAAGAAATTGTGCTTTTTATCTTGAAAATTATTTTCTCGCTTGTGCTGGCCGTGGGAGCTCCCCTGATAATAGCTCTGCTGCTCAATGTGGATGAACCAACCTTGGGAGTTTTTATTTTAATTACAGGCATTAATGTCCTGTTTTTATTAAGAAGTATATTAACGGGCAGGCTGAAAATTATTATAAACCGTTTTTTGGTTGCTACATATATTCTGGCTTCCTTGTTCATCATTTTATATATCATAGTAATCCCATACCCTTCATATATGGCCTGGCTGGATCTGGTAAGGGCGGGCAGGCCGGGTGGAATAATTTCACTGCTGTTTTTCTACGGCACGGCATTTTTTTCCAGTCTTTTTGCGGGACTGGTATATAAAAACGGCGTGTGCAGGCCGTTTGGGGGATTATTGATATTAATTTTTTTTGAGGCTGCCGTGGTGTATCAGAACGGTTTAAGTATAATATTGTTCACGGCCGCAGTTATTCTGGAATTTATCCTGTTCGCACTGCTGCCCCACAAACTGAAGATAAAACACGCACGCGCACCTTTGCTGCTGTTCGCGGCGGTTGTTGCAATTTCCGCCATGCTTTCTGTAAACAGTGCAGCGAACAGCGGATATCTGGTGGGAAGAGCACTCGATCCCGGGCTTAAGCGCATCATTCTGGAGATATTTCCCGATCTGCCTTTATTAATGACCGTAGCCGGTTACGGCTATAATTATAAAAGCGAGAATTTAGGCGGCAGACCCCTGTTGTCAAACGTACCGGTTTTTTTGGTGCAAGGTAGTTCCGCAAAGAGCATATACTTGCGTACTCAGGTCTTTGACAGTTATGCAGACAGCAATTGGTCGTTCAGTTTTGAGCTCAGTAAAAAAATCAAGCAGGAGCGTACTCACATACTTACCGGCAGCATAGCGGACACGGAACCACTGAAGGTTACCCTCCTGCATGATTATTTTGATCTTCTTCCCCATACCATCAACACGGAGTCGGCGGTTATCCGGAATCAAAATCCCGTCGAAATTGCCTTCGGCAGCATGGACACAGGATTTATGCTTAACATGCCTTTGTTAAAGGGAGATACCGTACTGATTAATGCCCCGGAGCAAATAGCAGAACAAACTCAGGAAGACAGGGAGCTCTACAATTTTTTGGAGAATATCATGCCCGGTAATATTGAAACCCAGAAGGGATCTGCTGCGGCGGACAGGGAAGAGATTGCTGCGTATTATTTAAATACGCCGGATTCGATTTCTCCGGCTATAAGAAGTCTGGCCCGTGAGTTAAAATCAGGCACAGAATCTGACTGGCAAATTCTGCGCAATATCCGTAGGTTTCTTAGTAAAAACTATATCTATTTTTTAAGCACCAACCCTCCGCCCGAAGGGGAGGATTTTTTGCATGATTTTTTATTTAATACCAAAAAGGGATATTGTGTTCACTTTGCCACGGCCTTTATTGTTCTGGCCAGATTAAACGGGATTCCCGCGCGATACGCCAGCGGCTTTTTCGTTTATATTCCTCAGGGCGAGACACAGGCTGTAGTGAGCGGACTGCAGGCTCATGTCTGGCCCGAGCTCTGGTTTCCCGGGATCGGCTGGACTATACTGGAAGTAACGCCAGCCCTGGATCTGGCGGCCTTTTATAATTCGGAGTATTACCGGCTGTTTAATCCGGAAAATGATGCGCTGACCGCCCGGCAGCTTCAGGCCCTTATGGGACGGAAAATACCGCTCCCGCAGGAGGAGCCAATAGATCTGCTCGGCCTGCTTTTACCCGCACTGTTCTGGCTGACGGCCGCGGGTACCCTGGCCGCACTTACGGCTGTTGTAATAATGGGCATAAAAAAGGTACGCAGGAATAAATCACTCTATAAAGGTAATTTAAAAAAGATCGACCGCTCCTTACAAAAAATCGTTTTAAAAATGAAAAAACAAAGAATACTCCCTCCGCAAGACCTGGGCTGGATAGGTTGGGGTGAAAAGCTAAAAAATTCTTTTCCCGATAAAAAGCGCTATATTAATACGCTTATTGCTCTGGTTAATGAGATATTCTATAATGCCTATATACCTTCCCAAAGAAGTGTGCGGTTTTTAAAGCTGCTGTTGAGAAGGTTTTAATAACAGATTTTAAGCACTGACATGATGTAACGGCTATTATAATTTTTATCCGGGACCGCCGTATCCCGGATGGTCGTGGCGAGTTTTTAAACCCTTAAGCTTGTTAAAAAGCCCCTGCTTGTAACGCTTTTCTTTAAAAAGCATGGGATCATGATCTTCCCCGTCCACGGTAACTTTAAATATCTCTGAAAATGCGGATTCGGGCTTGGTTTCGATTAATCCCTCAGGAGTTTGAATTAAGAGTATGTTATTTTCCAAATGCACAATTTCGCATAGAATCTTTTGTGCATCAACATCAAAAACCGTAACCAGACCTTCCCATGGATCAAGATGTGTGGCTAAAAGGCTGCCCTGTGTATTATAAAATAAAGAGTATGGATAGTACTCGCTCTTAAAAACCGGAGGCAGCTCGTATTGCCGTAAAATATTTTTAGTATTGATATCTAAAAAATAAATAGTATGTTTGCACACATATATGAGTATTTTTCCGTCCGGACTTATTACCGGCGATAATACTCCTTGATATCCCCAACATTTTACTTCAAAATTTTGTGATGGCTTCTTGGTTTTCACACTCCAGACTGTTATTTCATTTCCATCGCTTGTAACTAATGTCCTGCTGTCCCTGCCGAAAACAACCGTGTATTCTGACTCCGCGCTGAATGTGTGCATGCGTTTACCGGATGCAGCGTCCCAGAGGATAACACTCTCGCTGCTTGCGGAGGCAAGCAGACTGGAGTCCGCACTAAAGGCTAAGGTGAAGACCCCTTTATTATAACTCTCTTTTGCGGGATGAATTAATTCATGTAATAGTTTTCCTGAAGCAATATCCCAGATTCTTACAAATCCGTCTTCGCTTCCCGCGGCCAGCCACTTGCCGTTAGGGCTGAAATCAATATAAAAGATGTGGTTGTATTTTCCGTATTTCAGATACTGTTTATCTATAATGAACGATTTCAGCAGTTTTCCGCTTTGAAAATCAAACAACTTTATCGTACCATTGTCAAATCCCAGTGCATAATTTTTTGCGTTCGCATTCAGCGAAAGAGTGTTTATTTTACTCTTTTCGACCTTAAGCTCCATGCGCACGTTGTCCGAATCAACAGCAGGTTCCGTGGATTTACAACTTAGATTGATTATTTGTAAAAGACTAAGAATGATTATTCCGATTTTCAGTACAGACAAGCGTTTCATTTGTTTATAGATAGATTATAGTAAAATCCAGGCAGAGGGTCAATGGAGCGCGGTATGTTCCTGGAGATTGAGTACCGGATGAAAAGGAGTTTATTTTATCCATGACAGGGATTGTTTACCTATTATATCTTTTTTGATAAGCTTAACAAAAAGGATGTAGGAATTGTGATAAAGATGGTACATACACTTAAATACTTTCTCATGTGTATTCTATTAATATTGATGTGGTATGTACAATCCTGTATTCCACAGACCGCGGACAAAAATGAAAGTATTATAGCTTATCATACTTATCCACTTTCACATTTACAGGAAGATTTTAAACAGTTACAACAGATTATAGAAAGCGAACATCCAAAATTATATACGAACAACGAAGAGTTGGATAATATTATTAAAAGCCAATATAAACTTCTTAAAGATGATATGGAGGAGCATGAGTTTTATAAAATAATAGCCCCCATTGTAGCTGCGCTTAATTGCGGTCATACTTTTTTAAAATTATCTGATGGTCTTTACCAAGCCATGGGCATGAAAGGAAGATTTCTACCGCTTATCGTTAAGGTAATACAGAACAGAGTGTATGTGTTCAAGAGTTTGGATTCACCTGCTGTACCGGAAGGAGCTGAGATAGTAAATATTAATGGGAGATCGGTACGTGATATTATTTCTGTTTTTCTGAATAATATTTCCTCGGATGGGGAAAACACCTCCATGAAGTATTTTAGGATGAATAAATGGTTCAATGAATATTATATTCTTTTTATTGAGAATCCCAAAGCATATAAAATAACCTATATTCCAATGGATGGGGAGAATAAACAAGAGGTGATTTTGACGCCTTTAGTAGGGGAACAATATAAAAATAAGGTAGGTGAAATATTCACGGAACCAGATAATGAATATTATGATGGCTCTTTCGAAAAAGACTATGCGGTACTGAATATCAATTCCTTCTATTTCCTTGACACGTATCACACAAAAAAATTCTGGGAATTTTTGAACACTTTTTTTAAGGATATACGCGAGAATAAAATAGAGCACCTGATTCTTGATCTACGGGATAATATAGGAGGCAATCCTGATAACTCGGCTTACCTTTTCCGCTATCTTATTTCAAAAGAAAGTACCTATTATGTCAAGAATTTCGTTCCACGTTGGGATTACTTAAAAGATCCGCTTGAGCCGTTTAAAAACTATTTTACGGGTAGACTGTACATTTTGATAAACGGAGGATCTTTTTCTTCTACCGGACTATTATGCTCTCTTTTAAAGTATCATAATATCGGAGTCTTTATCGGGCAGGAGACCGGCGGCTCGTTTGCCTGCGGCTCTTTGTATCCTTATATTCTTTTATTTAATACGCAAATAAAATTGCATTATACTCGTGATATTGTTAAAACCGCGGTAAGTGGTTTAAAGGCGGGTAGGGGGATAATGCCTGACTATGTGATAGCGCCGACGATAGAGGATTATGTAATTAGTAGAGATCCTGAAATGGAATATGCTGTAGGTTTAATTAATACATCCATAGAAAACTGATTGCGCTTGGAAAATACATAACAGAGAGGAGACCATGATGATTAAATGTAAAATAACGGTTTTAAAGCGAGGCTTTAACAAAGACTATGTGGATCAATATATAAAAAACGAGAGAAAAAAAACTCTCGGCCCCTGTGAAGTGTTTAAAGAAGGTCAGGAGTTTATTACGGATGTGTTTTCAGGAATACCGCAGATTATCTGCAGTCGAACCGTACCCGAATTTTTTAAAAGAGTTGTTAAAAGGCTGCCTGCGTATTTTTTTTTCAATTTCCTTGCAAAGTATTTTGAGCTTGCTTATTCTTAACACTGAAGAACAGAAACAGGAGGTGATATGAAAAAAGCAAGTGCAGGAACCTTGGCGCTTTTATGTGTTCTTATCTTCTTATCATGCGGGCAGGAAAACAAATCTGCGGATACAACAACAGCGGCCATAGTCGAGATAAAAGCCTCCAGCACCCTGGCGCATAAAGACAATAAGTATGTCGTCATTCATGTGGTTGACCGCCAGACAGACACCAGCTGGGTGGAAGGAAAAACCGGAGACGGTATAGGGGAGAGTATAACGATTATATTGTCTAAAAAAACAAAGATAAAAAATATTCAAATTAATAACGGCTACTGGGAAGAAAAATACTGGAGTATGAATAACCGGGTTAAAGACATCAAGATTATCTCGGACAGCGGCAGTTCTCTAATCCAAACACTCAAAGACATTCCGGGAGAACAGACGATTACCCTGTCTGAGGAATGGGAGGTCAAGGAACTGACGTTTGTTATACAATCCGTGTACCCGGGTTCCAAATGGCAGGATACCGCGCTTACGGAAATTATAATCGGCGGGATTGAAAATTCCGAAGTAGCGAAAATCGCCGATACGAGCCAGCCCGCGGATACGGCCGAAAGTACGGATTCGAGCAAGGTTGCGAGTGCCGATGAAGACGCGGCCGAAAGAATAGTGCAGGCAGCGGAAGGAGAAGATTCATTCCCCATTACAATCTGGGCCGAAGGCTTTACCTTTACCTTATATGAAGACGGATCTGTTACCGCGGAAGGATCCGGCATGGCCCAGTGCGATATGAAATTTGTGGAGGGCACCTGGGATTATACGGAAGATGATAAAAAACTAATTAGTTATATCGTACTACAACAGCAAAACTGTTTTGATTATGAAGATGAAATCCCGGAACCGGACTGGAAGGAAGTTGGATTACAGACACTCATAGAGTGATGTTGTGTTTACTAAGCGGAGTAACCGCGTTAAAAAATCGATAACGAGTGTGTGCACTGTAAAGAGGACAGTTTTAAATATGAATAAATTACCAATGGTCATCTTTGGCCTTATTCTGTGCTTTGTGTTTTCTTTATTCTTGTTATCCTGTGAAAAAAATAAGGAAAACAATGCAGAAGAGAAAGTCCCTGAGTATATATTTAAATACGCTCATAGCCAAAGCCGGGAACACCCCCGCAGTAAATCCATGGAGTTTTTCAAGCAAAGGCTTGAA
>Ga0315549_1000261_pt1 | contig 65771 bp, 55 predicted proteins | sample SalMarSW160200MG_FD_203101 | JGI IMG/M metagenome (GOLD analysis project Ga0315549, IMG submission 203101) | Salt marsh sediment microbial communities from the Plum Island Ecosystem LTER, Massachusetts, United States - Salt Marsh Sediment SW1601-200 ...
GCGATAAGAAGGCAGCAGGGGCAAGTGAGCGATAGTAAGTCAGTATCGGCAAGTAAGCGACGGGGGTGAACGGCGGCGAGTGAGATGTGCGAGGTAGTTTATTATAAGATTGGCATATTTTTTTATTTTTCCTGTCATTTATCACATAACTTCAGGAATTTAGGAATTGACCGAGCAAGCTGAACGGCTGACTATTTATACCGACGGGGCCAGCAGGGGTAATCCGGGGCCTGCGGCGGCAGGGTTTGTACTGGCGGATTCACAGGGCAAAGAACTGGCGGCAAAAGGGATTTATCTGGGCGAGGCGACGAACAACGTCGCAGAATATACGGGACTTGTCAGGGCGCTGGAGGCTGCAAAAGAGATGTCGCCAAAACAATTGTTCGTTTACAGCGACAGCGAGCTTATGGTCAGGCAAATCAACGGGCAATACAAGGTCAAGAGCGAAAAGATACGGCCTTTGTATCAACAGGTGATGTTACTTCTGGATTCATTCGACCGTTACCAGGTCAAACATATTGGCAGGGGCAAGAACAGTCGTGCGGACAGCCTGTGTAATCGTGCACTCGACCGGCAGTGTAACGTACAGGCAAAGGCTGAGCCGTCAGCCGCCGGCCAGAAACACCTTCGTCTGGGTGTGCTAATCAGCGGCGGGGGAAGGACGCTGCTGAATATTCTCGAATGTATCAAGAAAGGGCAATTGAACGCCGAAGTGCCGATTGTCATAAGCTCACGGTCAACCGTAAAAGGTGTGGAGCGAGCCCGCAACGCGGGTCTGGCTGTCAAGATTATACGTACGAAAGATTATCCGGATATAGATGAATTCAGCAGGCGCCTGATAGAGGAGCTGACGGCGGCGAAGGTGGATTTGGTTATACAAGGCGGGTGGCTTTGTCTGTGGAAGATTCCAGAGCGCTACGTCAATCGTGTGATGAATATACACCCGGCGCTTTTGCCGAGCTTCGGAGGTAAAGGTATGTGGGGCCATCGTGTTCACGAGGCAGTTCTGGCGGCGGGCTGTAAGGTGAGCGGATGTACCGTGCACTTCTGTACGAACGAATACGATAAAGGGCCTATCATCGTGCAGCGAACGTGCGTAGTGGAAGAAGATGATACTGCGGATACGCTTGCGGACCGTGTATTCGAGCAGGAGTGCATCGCGTATCCCGAGGCCATCAGGCTTTTTGCCGAGGGAAGGACAATTGTCGAGCAGGGCAGAGCAAAAATCCTCAACGGATTAATAGCCACAGAGGACCACAGAGATTTATTATTTCCTATTTAATAACGACTATTCATCCGCGGATTGCGCGGATTTACACGGATTAGATTAGCCACGAATAGACATGAAGCGGATTTGCCTGGCATCTTCGATGCCTGTGTGTTCTCGGCCGAAGGATTTCTATGAGCCCTTCGATAAACGCAGGACAGGCAAGCTCCTTCAATCCTTTCGGCCTCGTCCACGTCCCTATGGGACTAAGTCAAATCCTGCACGAAGAAATCTTTTTTATCCGCGGATTACTCGGATTTAACGGATTTTGCTTTGAAGCGGTTGTCCTTGGCAACCTGTGTGTACTTTGCGGACAAGCCTTCCTGAAGCTCCTTCGACGAGCTCAGGACAGGAAGCTTCGTCAGTCTGTGCCTGCTCGTCTACAAAGCTACGCTATTAGCATCAAATCCTGCACGAAGAAATCTTTTTTATCCGCGGATTACTTCGACTCCGCTCAGGACAGGTACTCGGATTTAACGGATTTTGCTTTGAAGCGGTTGTCCTTGACAACCTTTGTGTGCTTCGCATCGAAGGCCTCCTAAAGCCCATTCGATAAACTCAGGACAGGCAAGCTTTGTCGGCCTTGTTGCTTGCCCACAACGCCTGAGGCGTAGGCTTCAAAGCCCAGGTCTGTTGTTCCTTCGGAAAGTACGTCAAAGTCGATGTTCTTTTTTCAAATCGGATTCCAAGGATTTATTTATAGCCACCCCGATACAAGGAATCGGGACTTCTCCCGAACAGCCGGGTTCAGCAGAGAGCATCCGTCTACGCTGCGCTGCGCCGAGACAAGTAACGTGTATTTTTTGGTTTTCAGGAGAGGGATTGGCGGGTAAAATGATTCTTAGATGCTTGATGCTGGATTCTAGATTCTTGATACTCGATTCTCGTTTCGTATTGCGTACAGCGTGGAAAAGGAAAGTAAAAAGGCAAAAGTAAAAATTAAAAAGGAAAAAGCAAAAATGCGGAGTTGCCTTGCGACCATATTTAAATTCAGAGGCCCGCAGGGATGCGGGAGGCTTCAATTCGTACGTGGAGACTTATCGCATCAAAGAGAACCTATTTTTGGTTTGAATTGTGTAGGAAATAAGGCACGAAGCGACAAGTTGCTGTTTTGAGTCACCAGACGATAAAATTTTGATTATAACTAACCGAAGGAATTATGTGGAGGCTAGTTAATGGATCTTATGGGAAATGAAAAAGAATATAAGGAGCAGCTTTTAGGTGCCCTTAAAGAGCGAATTAATGAAGATATAACTATATTGGAAGACAAAGACAAATTAGTTGGTAAGTGGAATGCAGTCTTTGCTGGTTATATGGATATGCCTGATGAGCCTCTTGGAACAATGGAGTTTTTCAGTAATGGTAAATGGACCGACGGGAAGGAAAATACTAATGTTGGATACGACATTCCTGAAAAAGGAATATTAGTTCAACAACATCAATACGGAGAAATTCCCGAAGCAGATGATCCGGGCGGAATTTGTGAAGAAGGGTATTATGTATTCACTACAGAATCAGGAGGAATCTTATTATCTAACTCGGATGGAGGTCTCGTTATCAAGTTGACAAAATCTTAAGGGCATGTGAGGCATCACTAAAAACCGGAGCAGCAATCGTTTTTGGTTGAATTTTAGAGGTTTGGAGATAGAATACGGTTTGTTTTTGTGCGGATAATTATCATAATTGGTGTTAGAAAATGAAAAAGAAAACAAAAATCATTCTGATAATTTTGATAATGGCTGTTGTTTCTGGTTTTTTATTTATAGTTGGTCCGATTTGTTTCTTAATTGGTCACACGGAATATCAAATGAGAAAGGTGGGTAACTATTTTGACTCTATCACTGAAGAGAATGTTCCTGTATGGATAGAAAGGACGGAGAAGTATTTACAACAGTACGACCTAAATTCGTTGAATGATCCAAATTCGTGGGGTGTTGGGATTAATATTTTATATGGTGAACATGTCCCGACTGACTTGAAGGAATTGGGGATTATAGAAATTTATATACAAGAAGACTCTGTTGAATATATATGGATAGGAGGTTTTGAGCATACTTCATTAGAAATTAAGAAAGATGGAAAAAGGGGATTTATATTTACAGCGAAATATAATAATTTTAAATCAAAAGTTATCTGGCCTAAAGAGGAAGAGTTGCAAGAATAACCAATATTAAATTCAGAATTATCTATTTAAAATTACTGAGATTCTTCACTTCACTGCGTTCCGTTCGGAATGACAAAAGAACGCTCATGATGACTTCGTTGGATTGCCGCGCTTCCGTCTTCGTGTTACTACGCCGGACAAGCCGCTCAGGACCAATTTTATTGTTGAAGGACGGGGATTTTGGAGATAGAATAATTCTTAGATGCTTGATACTCGATGCTTGTTTCGTACTGCGTTGCGCGTACTGCGTATTGCGAGAAAATTAACAACAAATTACACTAATTTTCACGGATTATTGAGAAAAAAAGCTGCGGAGAAGGGGTGCGGGATGAAGGGAAGGAGACTGAATGTCGAATGACGAATAGCGAATGACGAATGCAGAGGGAAAGGCAATCCCCGCTTACGACCTGCGGGGACAGGCAAGGCAAAGGAAAAAAATAAGAATTGGCCGCAGGGCTACGCTCGTCTCGGCGTAGGTGCCGAGCCGTAGCCGGGAAGGATAAAATGGTGATTATCACAGATTTTCTTGATGGTGTAAGTATGAAAAAAATGCTGATGGTGCTTATGATTGTTATTCTTGCGATCGTAACATATGGTTGTAAGTACAAAAAGAGGGCTGAGTCAGGTGAGATTAAATCACGGTCGACAGAGGAGCAATCAAAAATGGCCCAAAATGAAAAAAGTGATACAAAAGCATACGAATCACTGATAGCCAAGATAAGAGCACAGCCTGAAACAGCAAGTATTGAAGCGCAGAGTGGAACAGTTGAAGATTTTATAGATGACACGCACAAGCAGCCCGAACCGAGGCCTATTGTCTCACTTGAGGATTTTTTTGAGGGAAATAAAGATTTAGGTTCAATCGGTTGCAATCTGATAGATTACCCCGAAATACCGAAGTTCTATGAAGTTCTTAAGAGCATAAGAGCAAAGGATAATGTTCAGGACGTTCTAGTAGAAATATCTGAAGTTGATGAGGAGTTTTTAGATTGGCCATTTTCCGAAACTGTGTATATTTTAACATCGGCTAGCAAAGAAGAAATCGGTAAATGGATGGAGCCTTTACAGCCGGATGAGATATTTGAAGGATGGGGTTTCAAAAAAGCTCCATCTGCTGCTCCCAAACTCCAGGATGGAATGAGGGTCTTTGGGGCATGGTGGGATTGATCTAAAAAAAGAGATTATGTTAGAATGAAAAATGAGAGCCATTTCTTGTTCGGGGATGAGGCAAAATGATACTATACAAATACCGTTCATTAGCAAATCTTGAGCATGTCCTCGATATAATCATGAATCAGCGGTTGCATTGCTCTACATATCTTGAACTGAATGATCCTTTTGAAGGCCTGTTCGTAACAACAACCGTTCTTACACCGGGCCTTTTCCGAATGCATAAGATTCCTCTTCCCATGCTTGCTAAGTGGCCGATTAAATTAAAACACACCAAGGAAGCGAAAGATCTTTTAGAAGGCACGATTGATAAGATAAAAATTTGCAGTTTATCCTCGGACTTGAATGATGTTCGCTTATGGTCTTATTATGCAGATGGACACAAGGGTATCGCATTTGAAATAGATTGCTCAGGATTAGAAAAAATATACGAGGTGAGATATTCAGAGAAGCTACTGCAGGGCAGTATTTCCCTATTGGGAGGGACAAGTATCACTGAAGCGTTGTCGCATAAAACTAATCATTGGGCGTTTGAATCTGAATATCGAATTATAGATGAAAGCAAGCATTTAGAGGAGAGCAGGTATTTTGGCATTAAAGACAGAATAAAAGCTATGTACTTGGGGACCCGCACGAGTGACAAATACCGTGAATTATTGAAAAAAATAGTGCAAGGGAAAATTCCAATCTGGACAACGAAGATTAACAATGAAAAGGTTATTGTGGAGCTCGACAAATTAATAGAAGGATAGTAAACGCCGTAGAGAAAGATTAGAAAATGCCGGATAGGGATGTTAAGACCCTCCGTTTGTAGAACCAAGGAAGCACACCTTGAGGGCAGGCAGGATTTGATTTTTTATCAGTATGCGAAGATAATCGGCAGACGGCGAGAAGTCGAGCATTCAACATTGAACGTCCAACGTCGAACACAGAACGCAGGGTCGAAAAGAAGTATCTTAAGACGATTTATAACTGCCATGAATGTGCCGGGACGCTTGATGTCGGAGATTTAGATGGCGACGGAAAACCGACAGTTATCGATATCGACTATATTATTGCGTGAGGAATGATTAATCAGTACCATGGAAGAAGAAATAAAAATCAAGGAGAGCACAAAATGAAAACGCCGTGTTTGTTTGAGATATTCAAGGAAGAAGGATAATTTTCAGAGGCTGTCTTATGAACAAGCGTCAGAAGAGCATAGTCCGTGAATTCATATTGGTTTGTGTCATAATCATTGCGGTTGTACTGGGGCTGATAAACTTCAAGGAGTATGTTAATCGTACGGAGGCCATGCGGGCAATGGAGCAGCTCGGACGGGTTGTTCTTGGTTATCGCCAGGCACGCGGTTCGGTGCCGCCGCAGTACTATGTGGACGAAATCAAGGGTGAGCTCGAAGGGAGCGCACGATTCGGCGAGTTAACTTATCGCGCCCGGTGGATTGAGTATGGTGCTACAGGTGATGAAATTCTCGCTTATGCAAGGAGAGACTACGGTATGATTATAGGCACCGGATGTATCGTTCTTCGGCTTGACGGCAGGGTCGAGTGGATGGAAGAAAAGGAATTTGAAGAACTGTTTCGTTCGCAACAGAGCCTGGATGAAAAGAGGCTTGGCGAGCTGAAATTTTAGGTGCATAGTCGATTTACGCGTCCGGCGGAATGCGGAATGATTGACGAATATCGAACTTCGAACATTGAACGCCGAACGTTGAAAAATTTGGTGGGTAAGTAGTGGGGATTAGGTAAGGCAGTGAGTTTGGTAGTGAGTAGTACTGAGAAACATTGAAGGCGGAGGACCCTGCTTCGCACAAGGCTACGCAGGGCAGGCAGGTAGCGGACTGCAGATATAGTTGCCGGCCTTATAGAAAAAACGGATTTTCAGATTTTCTTTACTCTCTCAGCTGTGTTCTAATCTTTCTTGGCCCATAAGGATGGACAAGCTTTTGCTCTGATTGTTATTGAGCAAGCTCACCGGACCACCGCTGCATTTGAGGAAAAAGTCTAACCAGACAGCACGGGAGAATGTGAATAAATATTTAAAAGAACGTGTAAGTCCGTTTTCGGCCCATATTTATGAGCATTCTGTTTTTTGTCTATTTTTCTTTACATATTTAACGGCGCGCCTTATAATAATAGTGTATATATCCAGAGCTACCCTGGAGGAGGATAGCTGCGATGCATTTTTCAACGACATCTTCTGAGTAGCCCACGAAAAGCTCATACAAAATCAGACAAATACGAACGAGGAGAAGGAAAATGAATAAGATAATAGATCTAAAAATCTGGCTGGTAGTTTCAACGACATTGCTGGTCGTATTGCCCGGCAGTGTTTGGGCCGATGGTACATACAGCGACGGCACGGGGGACCCGAATAATCCTTATCAAATTTCTACAGCAGCCGATATGAACGAAATCGGAACACATACCGAAGACTGGGACGACTGCTTTGTCTTAACCGCAGATATTAATCTAATCAATTATAATGAAACCAATTTCAATATCATCGGGAATGACACGGTGGAATTTACCGGTGTTTTTGACGGCAAAGACCATACTATCAGCAATTTCACCTGGAATTCATCAAGTTCTGATTATGTCGGTCTGTTCGGTTGCGTCGATAGTCCCAACTCCGAGATTAAAGACTTGAGACTGATCGGTCCCAATATCCAAGGCGATGATAACGTCGGCGCTCTGGTCGGCGTGTTGCGGTCAGGGACGGTAATCGGCTGCGGCATTGAAGGGGGGTCCGTTTCGGGAGATCTTTATGTGGGCGGTCTGGCGGGCGGGAGCAACGGAACCATCTCAAACTGCTACACTACCAGTTCAGTTTCCGGAAATTGTGACATCGGCGGCCTGGCCGGGTATAACAACGGGGCCGTCTCAAACTGCTACGCTACAGGCTCTGTTACAGGAACCAACGATTATGTCGGCGGTCTGGCTGGATACAACGACGACGGCATCATCTCAAGCTGTTATGCTACCGGTTTTGTCAGCGGGACAAATTACGTTGGCGGTTTTTCCGGATATCATTCCGGCACGTTATCTGTATCGTTCTGGGATACGGAAAGTTCCGGCCAATCGAATGGCGTTGGTTCGGGAGGCAGCTTAGGCATTACGGGTAAAACGACAGCACAGATGCACTCTATGACTACATTTCTCGGCTGGGGCAGTGAATCGGCTGTCTGGACTATTGATGATACCAACGATTATCCGCACTTAGCGATTGAAAACTCTTTTGGTGAGCCTATTTCGCCGGTACTGTCTGATTTACTCGAAGGTTCGGGAGCAGAAGGGGCCCCCTATCTTATTTATACGCCCAACGACTTTGATTTGATGGGCCTTTTCTCCAACGAGTGGGGTAAGCATTTCAAGCTTTCGGCTGATATTGACTTAAGTAGTTTCTCGACAGACGAACCTAATTTAATCGGCTGTTTCGCGGGTGTTTTCGACGGCAACGGACATAGTATTTCGAATTTTATATGCCGAACCTCTCAGGACTGCTACATCGGTCTTTTCCGGCAGTTGGATGACCCTAACGCAGAAATTAAGGATTTGACTCTAATCGAACCCAACGTTCAGGGGAATTATTATGTTGGCGGCCTTGTAAGCTATATGCGGAATGGAACAATTGCCGGCTGTGGGATTGAAGGCGGGGCCGTTTCCGGAGATAGTGATGTTGGCGGTCTTGCAGGAGGTAATGACAGCACCATCTCAAACTGCTATACTACTGTCCCGGTTTCGGGAGATGATTATATCGGCGGCCTGGCTGGATACAACCACGGGGCCATCTCAAACTGCTATGCTGCAGGTTCTGTTACAGGAACCAATGATTACATTGGCGGCCTGGTCGGGAACAACTACTACGGTACCATATCAGGTTGCTACGCGACAGGCACTGTTACAGGAGATTCTCGTGTAGGCGGGCTTGCTGGATACAGCGGCTACGGCACGATTTCAAATTGCTACGTTACAGGTGTTGTTACAGGAGACTCCCGTGTAGGCGGGCTGGCTGGATACAGCAACTACAGTACAATCTCGCACTGCTACGTTGCGGGCGCCGTTACCGGGGCCGATTTTATTGTGGGCGGCCTGGCCGGACTCAATAGTTATGCGGATTTTTTTACTTCATTCTGGGATACGCAGACGACCGGTCAGAGCGATGGCATAGGAGTTAATTACGGAACCGGTACGATTGAAGTCTACGGCAGAACAACCGCTCAGATGCAAATGGTAGTTACTTACACCGACCAGGGCTGGGATTTTGTCGGCGAAACAACCAACGGCCATGATGATGTTTGGCGGATGTGTGTTGATGGTTTGGATTATCCGAAGCTGTGGTGGGAATTTGTAACAGGCGACTTTGTCTGCCCGGACGGCGTTGACTTTGCTGATTTTGCAGTTTTTTCACTTGCCTGGCTGAGCGATGCCACTTCCGTCGGCAACTGGAATCCGCGGTGCGATATATCCGAGCCACATGATGGTATTATCGATGAGCCGGACCTTAGCGTTTTTATCGATAACTGGCTGGCAGGCAAATAATCTTGTTCTTCGATAAATTTATGTGTCCACCTTGTCTGCGGGATAAGTTAATCCTATACAAGACAGTATAAATTAAACTGCGATACTCGACCCAAATCATATCTTCAAAAAACCTTCAGTAAAAACAGGATTATATACGACATGTGTATGTTTTTGCCGTCGAGATTGGCAGGATAAAATAATTAGTCTTTTTCGATTACCCGAAAAGACTACGGGCCTTTTGTAGATTAAATGGTTTTGGACAGGTGTTTTTTGTCGACAGTATTTGTGTTGCGCAGGGTCAATGGCGGTTGTGGAATCGGCGGAACGGCTATTTGCGAGAACGGAGTCTTGTGAGATAATCTATTAGATGTATTCAGAAATTTTGTGTACAGTACCGCTGCAAGGAAGTAAATAATATGATTCGCCGTTATAGCAGCGGTCAGGGAATCAAGGTTTCCGAAGAGGATGCCGGTAAAAAAGGGTAAATGTCTTGAGTGCAGGCAGTCTATAGTCGTGCCGACCGCAGAGCAGCAGCACGTTTTTCCTGATATATTAGTAAACATAAAATGTAAAGACCGCGTAGAATTAAAGAACAGCGCTATTTATGAAAGGACAGAGCAATGCAAATCAAAATCGATGTCAAATCACTCATCGTGGGGCTGATACTCGGGGCCGTTGTTTTCCTGGCGATGGGTCAGGTGTACAGCGGCGCGGGAGAATCGGATTTCGGTTTTACCGTCGATAGGACAGGTTACGCTATCGTTCGAGATAAGGCCGGTATGATTTATGTAATTGAGCCGCAGAGAGAACGAGCAAGGATGGTCGAGCACGACGACGGCCCTTATAAGGGCAGAGCACTGGACCTCGACAGGGCAGTAATAGTCGAAGAAAAAAGGTAAATGGAGACTGACCGGACCTGATACGTTCTGTCAGGTCTTGTTTAATATTCCTCCAGGTGATAAAACTCAGCGTCTTCGAGCCACTGCTGGGGACGTGATACGAATTCGATTATATTGTCCAGCAGGAAGTAGTGCTTCTTTTCTTCTTCTGCTAATTTCAGAAATACATCTTTTTGGGTTTGGGCCTTTACCTCGTTTGCCTTTTCCAGATAGAATTTTCTGGCGTTTTGTTCTATGTTCTGGGCTTCTTTGTACAAATCGAGCTCGGTTTTTTCAAAGATAAACTTTTTGGCTCCTTCGCGAATCTTTTCGAAGATTGCGGTCGCATCAGTCAGGACGGTAGTTTCACCGAGTTTGACGGGGGCCTCGGCCTGCATTTTTTCAATCAGCTCATAGTGCTTTTCTTCCTCATTAGCAAGCATTAGAAATATTTCCGTCAGGCCTTTATCAGGCGATTTGGCCGCACGGTCACGATAGAATTCTTCTGCGTATTTTTCCTTTTCCATGGCAAATTCAAATATGTTCATAACTTCACCTCTGACAGAAACTATCAATAAAGATAATAAAGAACCGGGCACTATAGGCTATATGCTATACATTTCCGAATGTTCGCCACTTTCGGCCCTCGGATTCTATAAGATTATCCGCGGCCGGAAAACTCTGCGCGCCGGCGGGGTAATCATAAAGCGGCATATCACTATCTTGCCACGCTTTGATGACGGGGTCAAACAATTTCCACGCCAGTTGTACGCTATCGTACCTGTTGAAGAGGGTCTGGTCGGCCAGCATCGCGTCAAGCAGCAGGCGCGAATAGGCCTCCGGCATACGGACAGCAAAGACATCAGTGTAATTAAATCGCATATCAAGCGTCCCCATACACATTTTCGAGCCGGGGCGTTTGGCCTGGAACTGCAGACTCATTCCTTCCTGCGGCTGGATTTGCAGAGTCAATATATTCGGCGGTAATTCCTCGATTCCCGCCGAGACGAACATCGAGTGAGGGACGTGCCTGAATGTTATGACAATCTCGGTGTTTTTGGCAGCCAGTCGTTTTCCCGAGCGGACGTAAAACGGAACACCGCGCCACCGCCAGTTGTCCACTAAAAGTTTTGCAGCAACGAAGGTTTCGGTTTGCGAATCGGTGGGGACGCCTTTTTCCTGTAAATAACCGCACACGTCTTTATCGTTAATTTTTCCTGCTGTATAACGACCGCGGATAATCTGCGCCGCCCAAGGCTCGAACTCAAACGGCCTGATAGAGCGCAGCAGCTTTGTCTTCTCGTCACGTACCCGGTCGGCATCGAAGGACGTAGGCGGCTCCATCGCCACCAGTGCCAGCATCGAAAGCATATGATTCTGAAACATATCGCGCAGTGCTCCGCTTTTGTCGTAATAACCTGCCCGATGTTCGACTCCCGCCTTTTCCGCGATGGTTATCTGAACGTGGTCTATGTAATTGCGGTTCCATACAGGCTCGAAGATTGCGTTGGCGAAACGGAACATCAGGATGTTCTGAACAGTTTCTTTGCCTAAGTAATGGTCGATACGATATACCTGCGATTCATCGAAACACTTGCTGATAACTTCATTCAAACGCTGAGCACTTTCCAAATCACGTCCGAAGGGTTTTTCAACGATAAGTTTCGCTTCAGGATGTGTCAGCCGGTTTGTTTCGAGCTGCTCTACAATTACCGGGTACAGAAGGGGCGGCACCGAAAGATAGAAAATCAAATTTCCTTCGACCTTATGCAGCTTATTCAATTCTTCGATTCGCTTTTTTAATCCTTCATAAAAACCGGCATCGGCGTAATCGCCGCTCAGGTAATGACACTTCTGTATAAAGCTTTTGGCCTGCTGAGCGTTTTTTTGAGCATCTTTTGCGATTACTTCTGCTGCAATTTGCTGGAACTGCTCGTCGGACATTTCGGTTCGCCCACAGCCAAGTACATAGAATTGCTCGCCGACAAGCTCACGGCGGTACAAATCAAAGAGGCTCGTCAGCAGCTTTCGCTGCGTCAAATCGCCGGAAGCCCCGAACACTACCAGGGCGGTCGGACCTGCAGGTTGCTCGGCGCAAACTATATCCATCCTGCTGACTTTAGGTTTTATTTCAGGCATCAGGTCACTTCCATTCATCCCTTTACAACCAGGTCTTCGTCAAACTCCTGCAGGTTCCCGCGGATTCGCCATATTCTCAGGCGGGTATACTTGAAATCTGATAAAAGTTCAAACATGTCCTCACTAAGCCATTTCAGTTCGTTCTTATAAACAACAATGGGGTCATGGCGAAGAATTATACTCTTTTGGGGAATGCCTTCAAACTGAGACAGTAATTTAGGAGTAAGAATCAGCAGGTCTATCGTAGTCCGGCCATGTTCAACTTTTGTTATTTTAAGAGGATAATACAAAAAGTCCGTTTTGAATCTATACTGAATCGCGTCATTTGTTTTTATTTGCGTGTCCAGCTCCACAACATCAAAAACAAACCATGTAAATCCTTCCTCGAGATACTCTTTTATTACTGTTTTCATTTCGTCGGGGATTACGGGATTATCTACTTCTTCTGATTTTAGATAGTCATCAACCCACTCCACGAAACGCTGGCTGTTGATTACATTTGTTACCGAGATATCGTGAGCGCCGATTTTCTCATGAAATGTAATCTCGCCCGCTGATTCTTTTGCATCCTGTTGGCTTCCTGTTGTAATGCCGTTTCTTCTTTGATGAGCCAGTTTGCGATTGATAAGTTGTGTTGCCCTGTGGAACACTTCAATGTCGCCGGCAGTTACGTTTGGTTCCGAAGGTAGTGGCAACACTTCAAGAACTTTTGTTTTTTGCGAAGCGTTCAAATCCGTAGATAACAACAGAATCTCCTCTTCTCCGTCCCATGCAATAACAGCATTCTGTCTCGGTTCGAAAATTCTAACGTTAGGATGAAATGGTATTACGCCCCGGTCTGCATACAGTGCCGAGCCAAACAGCAGCAGGAACCACGTCAATTGCAGTATTTTTTTTCTCATGGTAAGCCCTTCGAATAATAATTACTTTTTCTCGGTGCCGACGACCTTAAAAACCATATTAGAAACTATACCTGATTGCTGCGTAGAGGTTCGTATTATTCTGAACCTGGCCGAAAAAGGTGCTCGGATAATCGCCGAAGAAGACATTTGCACCGGCTTCGAGGGCCAGGTTGTCGCTCGCCTTGTAATTGACGTTCGGACGCATATATACATCTTTATCCGAAGGCGAGAAATAAGTAAACAGTGAATATCGAAGATTCTGGTTCATAAGAAGTTTTGTAAGACGGACAGTTATTAAGTGCCTGTCCCTGTCACGGTTCAGCCCGACGGGTATACTGTCTGTGTGCCGGTCGTAGTCGGTCATGTGCTCGACATAGTATTGCAGGCCGGCCGTGAAATCTTTGCCTATGTCCTGTGTATAGCCTGCAAGGAACCGCATCTCGGAATTGTTTATATTGCCGTTGTGCCCGCTCTGGTCGTCGTCGGATTCGTAATAGCCGAATTCGAAATTGCCTATTCCTTTGCCGACGGCGCCTCGAACACTTGCACCGTAAACGCTCAGGTCGGGGAAAATCGCCTGAGTCATAGTCGAGTTCAATCCGCCCGGGCTTTTCCAGTAGCCGCGATAGGCGTAAGCTGCGTACTCGTAATTATTGATATTTTTATAGACTCTTACAGCAATCTCATCGTTCCTGAACCAGCGGTTGGGTTTGTCGGTGTGTATTATCGCGTCCTGCCCTGCACGTCTGCCGAGGAGCGAATTCCAGTAAGAAATGCGGTCGCCGGTTATATAGCGGTCGGTGTCGAACTGCGGCGTGTAAACAATATCGAGATTAGCAAAATCACTGAACAGGCTGACCTTCACCGCGTCGGAAGGGGCCTTGAGGTATTCCGTGTCCCTGCCGATGAAAAATGACTGCCAGTCTTTCGGGAACAAGTCATTTATAAAGACCAGGTCGCCTGTTCCCCAGGTCAGGATTTGCCGGCCGACTTTGAGGTCCATAAAGTCGTAAGGCCTTGTGAAAATGAATGCCTCCCGCAGGTCGAAGTCGGCCTGCTCTTCGACCATGTCGCCGAAGACATCGCCTTTGACCTTAAAATCTGCCCAGTCCAGATAAGATGATAATTCAATCTGGAGCCTCTGCTCCATAATTGACATGTCTTTTTCGTACGGGTCGTTTCTCAGCCGATAGCCTGAACGTATTTCGTAAAATCCGTGCAGAGTAGTATTAGAAAGAAGCGTATCGAAATCGATGGTGCTTTCCTGCTCCGCTGCGACGGCGGCTCCAGCGACAATTAATAATAAAAAAGCGGCAATTTTTGCGTACGTCATCTAATGGCTTCCCTCGGCGGTCTGCGGAGGTATCTTTCTGAGAATATATTGTCATTCAGGCCGATGTTGTATTTAACTTCGGTGAACTCCATCTCTGTTTTGCTGCCGCTGTTCAAATCCGAGACGACCGATTTCGTGACCGTCGGATACTCGATAGGTTGGCCATTCTCTTCGGACGCTATTGAATCGACCTTTACCGACTCGATTGTCCTGAACAGTTTGTTGTTTTTGTCATAGTATTCCATCTTCATCGGTATGAATGTTTCGCGGCATATCGAGACGCTATAATAGCTAAATTCCACTGCATCTGAATTTTTCGGCACGTTTTTGATTATATAGTAATCATCCGTTGTTTCGAGGAGCTCATGTGTGTCCTCGGCGAGATTTCGTCCGGACACATCCTCATAGAGGAAATCGGAACCGACAAAGCTGGTGCGTTTGTCGCTTACTGCGATTCGCTTAACCAAGTCGAGCGCCGGCAGGTACAGCCATCTGTCGTCGTCTTTATCGAGAGCGGTGTGCTTGTGCACCATAAAGATCATGCCGCGGACGTCGGCGGGCCTGATGAAGTAAACGAAATACCTCTGGTCTCCGCCGTCGGCGTCGTCTTTTCTCAGTATTGTAAATTCTCTTTCTCTTACCTGTCCGTTCTTGTCTGTTATCTTCATATCGACTTTGGCCTTGCCGTCGTCACCCTGATAGTAGGCCATGATATTGGCCTTGTTGATTATGGTATCTACGTCGAGAGTTTGCCCTGTTGTTGTAACAGCCGGTTCATTCGGCTCGACGGCATCGGCCTTGACAGAAAGCGGTAGGAAAATTATGCAAATCAAAGCTAAATACGATATTGTTTTCATCTTAAACCTCACTTTTCTTCTTTTTGTTGAATTCTTTTACACGCCTGCCTGCGTGACATCAAACCGCAGGCGAGCGCCATAATCGGTATAGCTATCGCACTAACCACAGCCAGCCTAGTAAAACCGAGGTGCCAGTACTGGTGCAGATTCACGCCGATAAGGATGACGACGGCCGCCGAGATAATCAGGCAGAAACCACAGTTGTATTTCATCGAGACTACGGCCGTTTTGGCCTTGAACAGCGATTTTTCGGCCAGTCTTATTATAGCAGGCAGGGCAATGAGGGTAATCACTCCCGACGAACCCATTATCGCACAGAGAAACAGGCCGACTGTTTTGTAAGGCACCAGCGGCGCTAAAAGAAGCGGCAGAAATCCGATAGAAATAACCAGCACATTTCTGGTTATCGCGCGTGCCGGACCGCCAAACATAACTCCTGCACTTTCTTTCCATGAGCCGGTCTCGGCGTGACTTGCTCTTGCCCGTTCTAAAAAGTGAATCGCAAAGTCGACAGCCATACCAAGCGTCAGCGCACTTAATACCGCGACCGGCATATCGTAGTCCTTTCCGGTCAGGCCTATAATGCCGTAAATGATGGTTATTGTTATTGTCAGCGGTATCATGCAGATAATTCCCCACAGCGCCGAGCGGAACAGTACAGACATCATAATAAAGACTATAATGAAACTGCCCAGAAACGATTGAAGCATTCCAAAGACAATCTTGTCCTGCCAGACGGTATTGATATACGTCAGCCCGGCCCAATTGTGCAGCAGTTGTACGGGTGGCGGATTATCCCTGAAGAAAACATCAACAGCTTTTATAACTTGCTCCATGTTCTTGTTGTCGCCGCTGGTCAGCTGAAGCCATATATTGGCCTTGCTGTAATCGTAAGTGACAAAATGCCATAAGTAGTTTGGCTTATGGCTGCTCTGGAACTGAATAAGACATTGTGCGACGGCGGCCGATGAGTTCGGGACGATATAACTTTCAGGCTTGCCGTCAATCAACTCTTTGTGAACCTTTTTTACGATATCGACTACACTGGTGCTCTTTCCGACCAGCCGGGTGTCTTTGAGATGCTGCTGCAGTTTTGCCATATAATCGAGTACGTCAGGTCGCTTAAACACGGCCAGGGCCTCTTTTAGCGATTCGAGAAAACTCACCGCTTCATACCACAAATCGACGTCCGCACCTTCAGCGGTATCGAGTTTCGCATTAGCTGTTTCAATCAATTGGTAAAGATATTGTTTTATGGTTTTATCCTCACCGGCCTGCGACGCAATCAGTTCGGCGACCTTGTTCACCGAATCCGCCGTTTGAGGTATTTCGTTTTTAAGCCGGTCGGCTTTGCTCTGCCAGGCGGCCTGCAGGGAGTTTATAAACTGCTCGTTGATTTTTTCCGGATGCGTCTTCGAGGACCAGATACGCCATATAGGTTCCGCCGAAGTGCTTGTTTAGCTCGATGTCAGCCTGGCGGATTGGGTGTCTTTTGGCAAACCACTTGACGGGATTGTCGTTGACCTGGATGCGGGTGATTCCGTAAACGGCGATTATGACCACTACGGAGATGACCGCCAGTATTAACTTTGCTCGGTCGTAGGTGAAGTTGCCGGTTTTCTTCAGTAATACTGTCAGCCAGCTTTGCTTTTGCTCGTGCACCGCTTTTCGCCCGAAGTTCTCGAGCGATTTCTCGCTTACTATCATTATATACGCGGGCACGAAAGTAACCGTAAAGACCCATGCAATCATTATGCCGACAGCTACGAACAGGCCGAACACCTGAACGGGCGGTATCGGTGTCAGCGCCAGCGACGCAAAGCCTGCCGCGGAGGTAAGCGACGTATAAAGCATCGGCGTAAACAGATGGCCCATTACCTCCTTTGCCGTCACTATTCTGCCTTTTTCCTTTGTGTAAACGTCGAAGAACTCGGAAAGGATGTGAACCGAATCGACCACGGCTATCGGCATAAGGAAAATCGGAATCATCGAGCTCATTATGTGGACGGGAAAACCGAATCCGATTAAAAGGCCCATTGTCGAAATGACCGAGACCATCGCAACAATCATCGGTGAGATGACCAGGACGAGCTTGCGAAAGAACAGCAGCATCAGCAGGAATATTATCACCATCGCCGTCGGTGCGGATATTGCCATTTGGATGAACATCTCAACGCCGAAGGTGTCCTCGGCTACCGGCAGGCCCGTGATGTAATATTGTTCGTCTCCGGAGAATGTCGTGATTTTTTTTTCAGCTCGCTGTACATTCGGTAACTCAGATCTTTGCTGGTCAGCGGCAGATACAAACAAACAGCCTTGTCATCCTCGGAAAAGACCGTTCCTTCCAGTAGCGGACTGTTCTTTGCTTTTTCGCGGATTTGCAGCACCTCGGCCTCGTTGGCGGGCGGCTTTTTCATAAACCATTCGAATTTAATCTCGCCGGGTGAGCCCTGGCTAATATAGTCGACTACCGAAGGGGCAAGCAAATCAACCTCAATAACACCCATCTGTTGCTGAGGGTCCTGCTTGTCGGGCCAGGTGAGTGTTTTTGCAAATTCCGTCAGCTCATAAATCCGCGTCAGCGAAGCAGGAATGAATATACCATTGGCATTTTTATTGTTGACGACCCCCAGGACTACCATGTCGCTTAACGCGAAGCGCTTCTTTGTAAGATTATGGAACACCCTTACGGCCTCATCTTCGGCCAGCATATTCTCCGGGTCGGTATCGACTTTTATGAGCGGAATCAGCGAACCAGTTGCTAAGGTAAAAACAGCGAGCAATACAATCATTAACTTATAGTGTTTGACCGACCCATCGCCGACAAAGTTATTGAATTCCATACTCCGTCCCTTTACGCTTCCGCCTGGCGGTCAATTTTTCTATATTGACGATAGGGTTTGTTTTTATGTAAGCTGAGCGTTGTACTCTGAAGGCTATTCATCCAGTGGTTTGAACTGGTCTTTGCCGACGCCGCACTCCGGACACACCCAGTCATCCGGCAAATCTTCGAATGCGGTGCCCGGCTCAACGCCATTGTCCGGGTCGCCTTTGGCAGGGTCATATATATACCCACACGCAGTACATTCATATTTCTTCATATCACTAGCCCCTTAATTCTTTGTCGTTATTCCGTGCCAGTATAGTTTTTTACGTCCTAATATCAATCCTGTTGCCATTTTACACTAGTAAGTTCAAGACTCAAGACAGGGGCTATTGCTTTGTGCGGGGGAGGATTGTATCTCTTTGCCATATGTGGTCTCGGAACCCTATCTGGAGGAGCCCGGCTGCCCTAAAAATGTGCGAAATTTCCCCTTTTTTCAGGGCATAAATGGGGCCTATTACGGCCAATATGGGCTTTTTTATACCCATATTTACAGCCCGAAAAAAGGGGTAAATTCTCGGCCTGAAAATCTTGACAAGATTTGGAAGGTCAGGTATAATAATAAGTTACGATTATTGTCCAAAGAGAATAAGCGAAAGAGGAATCAAATAAGGAGTAAGGAGATGCAGCACAAAAGTATAACCCTGCACGTTGCCAATTTCATTTTGGTATTGGTATTGATTTTTATGGTGGTAAGCCTGACAGGTTGTATGTCGTCGAATCGCAAAAATATAGAGGCTTTTAATAAACCCGACGAGCTTGATGTGACCTGTAAGAGCTATGTTCTGCAGCCGCCGGATGAGATAGAGGTACGCTGTGAAGCCGTCTCGGAAATAGACCTTCAACGCCAGAGAATCAGGCCTGACGGCAAAATCGGCTTTGAAGGTATCGGAGAAATATATGTTGCGGGCAAAACGCCGTCCGAAGTTTCTGAATTAATAAAAGAAAAGGTGCTCGGTCTGTATACGTTAACGGGAGACAATCCTATAGATGTTCGAGTAGTTCAGTTTGAAAGCAAGGTTTACTACGTTCTTGGTCAGGTCGACAGGCCAGGGCCAAAGGATTATACCGGGCGTGACACAGTTTTAAGTGCAGTGGCCGAAGCCGGTCTGATTCCGAGGTCCTGGGAAGAACGTACGCAGGTGATAAGGCCTTCGAAGGATAAGAATATCAAGCCGAAAATTTTCGAGTTAAACGTGGACCGGATGATTGCTCATGGAGATGCGAGCAAGAACGTATTATTGCAGGAAGGTGACATTGTTTTTATTCCGCCCACAATTCTTGGTGCATTAGGCCTGATGCTTGAGGAGGCGTTATCGCCTGTCAGGCAAATATTCAGTACGGCAAATGTAGTAGCCGGAGCTCCGGCTGCAAGATAATCCGAACAAGACAATCAGGTAAAATTTATGTTGCAGAACCAGAATGTTAGGACATTATTTAGCCGGGGACGCGTGGTAAAGTGTATACATTTTGCGAGTACAGCGTGGCTTGTGCTTTGTGTTGGTTATATTATGGTTTTGGCATTACGGCAGGCAGGATTTGACTGGTGGGTAATATTTTCTCTATCAGGGCACTCTGTGTTAGTTATTTTTCTGTTAGTGAGTTTGTATTTGTTCGCGATTTTCAGAGGTGTCGGCAAAAACCAAAAGATAGAAGTGGAACATTTACTGACCAGTACGGATTACTATACTGTGTTTTACATTATCGCCCCATTTTTAGGCGGCTTAACAGGTCTTGTCGGTATGGCAGGGGAGCATAGAGCCAGCCAATTTTTATTAGGTGTGGCCCTTGGAACTCTGGGAGCAACCTTTTTGGCCTGGGTGATTGTCGACCCTGTGGCGGGACTACTGGAGACGTTGCTGGCGCCTGCAAGTCGAAAGCATCGAGCTGAGCGAATAGCTCAGGCTAAAGCACAGCGACGAGAGGAACAGGAGAATCGCGAACGTTTGTTGAAAGAAGTGTTGGTCAGGGAAGAATTGACTCAACGTCACTGGCAAAGAGAGCTGAGACCCCAGGCCGAGAGACTTGCTGAAATCCTGGCAAGAGCAAATGAAGCTGACTTTAGAAGGGCGGAGCAGCAAGCAGTTGAAATAGGAGTCAATGCATGGCAACAAGGGGGGCTAAGCTGCATGCAAGAGCTTCGCGGTATGACGTTGGAATTGTGCGAGAGCGGGCATAAAGATTCAACAGTTGTTGATTATATTCCGGTTTGGTGGGATGGAATCGGAAACTGGAGAAGCCCATCACTTGGGTAACAACGGATAAATATCATCATTTTAAACAAGTTCCGAGTTTCAGAGGGGAGTTGGAATTTGAATAAGTTGACAGGTCTGTTTGTTATAGTATTTATCTTGTCGTGGACTTGTATCTCAGGTTCAGCCGAGATTATTTACGTAGATGTAGATGGGCCTAATGACCCCGGCAGTGGTACTTTTGAAGACCCGTTTCTCAGAATCCAGGCGGGCATTGATACCGCAGTCAATGGTGATACAGTCAAGATTCAACAGGGGGTCTATACAGGAATCGGTAACTATGACCTGGACCCGAACGGCAAAGCAATCACTATCAGCAGCACGGAGCCGAACAATCCAGACATTATCGCGTGTACGATAATAGACCCGAACAAGGAGGGGCGAGGATTTTATATCCACAGCGGCGAGGACGCAAACTGCGTTATCTCGGGTCTGACGATAAGAAACGCTTATACCGCACAATTAGGCGCCGGTATTTTTTGTTATAACAGCAGCCCTTCAATCTTCAATTGTACTATAACAGACAATGTCGCAGGACTATACAGTGGTGGAGGAGTATGCTGCAGTTACGGTAATTCTCTGATTATGAATTGCACAATCAGTAACAACTTCGCACGTGACGGGGGCGGTCTGGAATGTTGGTACGCCAGTCCACGGCTGATAAACTGTATTATCAGCAATAATCACGTTAATAGATATGGAGGCGGAGTAGACTACTATTACTCAGATAATGTCGTCCTGACGAACTGCACCATAGTGGGGAACTCAACAGATGCAAACGGCGTAGGCGGGGCTATTTGCCAGTTTAAAAGTAATATAAGTATCAGAAACAATATTCTCTGGGCAAATCAGGCAGGAAGCGGGGCGCAAATGTACCTTCTTTTTGAGGAAGACAGCGCTTCGGTCAGTTATTGCAATATTCAGGGCGGCACTTCAGGAGTTTATGACGAACATGGCCAAGTGAGCTGGGGCAACGGCAATACGGATAATGACCCTTGTTTTGTTTCGTTCGACCCGAACGGAGACCCTAATTTTTGGGATTTTCATTTGCTCAGCAGCGATGGGCGGTGGAACACGATGTTCTACAGCGCAGAGCTTAATAATGACGGGATAATTAATTTAGTTGATTTTGCAGGATTGGCGGAGGTGTGGATGAAAGAAGGTTGTTTTGAAAGCGACCTGAATAACAGCGGGACGGTTGACCGGCAGGACCTGGAAATCTTTGCTCAATATTATTTGGCGAGCAGTAACGAAGGCGGTTGGCTGAAGGATTCGTCGACAAGTCCCTGTATTAACGCCGGCGACCCGAACTCTGACTGGGCCTATGAACCCTGGCCGAACAGCAAGAGAATAAATATGGGTGCTTTTGGAGGAACAGGTCAGGCCAGCAAAAGCGGTAATATCGCCGACTTTAATATTGACGACAGGGTAAATTTTATCGACTTGGCTAAACTTGGAAAGCTATGGGGTGCAAGTCAGAAAACAATCGAAGACCTGAACGACGACGGTATTGTGAATGTTGATGACCTTGAAATTGTGGCAACGAACTGGCTGTGGGAAAAATAACAGGAAGCTCAAAACCATATGTAGACAATTAGAGAAGTGCAAAATACAAAACCACGGCCCGAACAGAACTAAGCGGGCCTGCCAGCCTTTTATTCACGAAATTATCTCTTCCGGTCCATAGACAACAGGAGCGGATTGCAGTGTCTCACAATGTTCTACGCTTCCTCAGCCAACCGACCAGCACTATGCCAAGACCGCCGAGGAGAACAGCTCCGGGGGCGGGGATGACAGGCGGTTGATGATTGAACCTCCGGATGCGCCAGAACCACTGGAACCAATGGTGCCAAAAGTGACAATCCGGGTCAATGGCTAAAGCGAACTCAATCGTGCCATCGGGCTGCGTATAGGAGTTCAGTAAAGAAAGCTGCTCATCGTTAAGTGTAAAGGTCAAATCGTCCGTAGTCAGTGGTCCATCGGGGTCCGTATAGCTAAAGAGCTCAATTCCGCCATACTGAGCGACGGAATTTTCGTGCAGCACCGTATCGTCGGTTCCGACGTAAAGGCCGTCGCTGTCGAAAGCTATACCGCTAATCTCATCGGGACCCAGCAATTGGACGAAGAGTATGTTCTTTTGGAACGGATCGATATTATAAATCTCGTTGAAGGAGATTTCCATGTAATCTATCAATTCACCATCAGGAACAGTACAACTTGCCTTCAATATGTAGTAGTTTTCGTGGGATAAATCCAAAGTCTCGTCACCCTCAAGAGTGATGGAGATATTAGCTGCTGCGAGTGTTGAAAACACAGCAAGCAACAGGATCACATGTAGAAAGCTTGTTTTTTTCATAGACTAACCTGCCTTTCTGTAGTATTTTAAGGGCGGGACGGTATCTTGTTCCCGCCCTTAATTGCCTCTTTCGTTTACAAAAATGCTCTATTTCTTGTAATGAAATGCTCTATGCCTTCTCAGCCAGCCTACCAATACAACACCAATTCCGCCCAGTAAGACAGCACCGGGAACAGGAATATGAGTAACACTCAGTGTCGATGTCTCGATTTCTGTGGGGCCGAAATTACCGGAGAGCCAGATTTGGACAGGCAATCCATCCAGCCAGGCAGGATTGAGGTTGAAGACCGTATTGCTTTGGTGACCGTCATAAGCACCCGGGCCTTGAATTGGCCCCAGTGTATCGGAAGCAGTCATAGGGTTCAACAGCCCTAAGGATTCCGGGCTGCTGGCCCCGGCTGGTATGATCCAAACTTCCGCCTGATCGTCCGGATTCAGGTCATCTAATACAATTGTCAGGGTCACATCGCCTATATGCCCGCTGAGAACGGCTGCTTCGTACTCCTCAGGCGTCATCGGCCCGCCACCGTCAATCTCGATGGGATTTAAGTGATCCCAGGAATAAGAGGCGCCGGGGTCGAAGCTGCCAGAATAGGATTGTACGTCATAGATTTCCTTTAAATCTGGATAGACGGTCGCTGTGGCATAAGCTGAGCCGGACAGAGCACATACTATTATTATTTTTAACAAAAGTTTCATGAAGAATCCTTTTTTAGCTTGGTTACGACCATTCCATGATTAACACTCATTACATTGTTTTTATAAAAACGGCAATTTTCCAGAATGTACTCATAATAACTTTAAAGAGTGTTTCGCGATTACACTCTAACAGTTTGAAAGCTCATTGAGGCAGATTGCGGCGGTCCGCGGGCCAGGTTTTCAAAAATAAATCCGGCTGAAAAAACTGAAGAATGCCCGGCTGCGGAAGTCAGGCATTTGGAAATTAAACTAAAACCGTATTGTTCCGGTAAGATTGCAAATGGGGAGGTTCTATTGAGATGACTAATTATTGTGCCAAACGGTCTTTGGCCGCTGTGGCTGGATGTGATTAATTGGGCTGAAGAAGCGATTCCTGTTTCAGGTATTCCATCTAAATAGTGAAGTAAGCTTATATATCGCGAACCTTCAATATCACAACGCCGACGTAGCGAATTTTCAAGGGAAAACGAGTAAGCAGGATTTTCGTATTTCCGCTGCTTACTGTGATTTGCGTTGTTGAAGTGTTCGGCCAGTTGAGGCAGAGCCTGAATTCCCGTTTGTCCGGCCCATAATAAGCCGCACAACACAGTCAACCAGACTCTGCGGTCTTTGACAAGAGAAACACAAATGAAACCTGTTAAGGCCATTAGCAAGGTCTGTGGTACGGCAGGTAAAGACTCAGCCGAGGCAGCCTTGTCCGATTTCGTGGAAGAAGCGGGAGGTGTTCGCAACTTGCGCCCGATATCTGCAAGGTCAGAACATATAGGTTTGATATCTTTATTATAGCATGCTACCACAGCCGAGATATCTGCTGGCTGTTGAGCGGCAGATATAACAGTGCCATAGGTTGTTGCCGCTGGTGAAGCATTTGAAATTACTGCACCTATTAACACCAACACAGTGGTAAATATTTTTTTTCTACACAAAGGCATTTCTTGCCCTGAATTTATAAAGAGAATACAAATGCTATCTGCGTACTTAACGCTCTTGCATTCCTTTGAATTTAGCCGGTAGAAACGACACGCTCGGCTGTATGGTGGGATCCTTCCTCCACACAGATCACGCATTCCAAATTACCTAAGTCCTAATTATATAGACTTTTAGGGATGAGTCAAGAAAAAAGTATTTAAAAATGACAGGTTTCTTCAAAAATATATCTATCTTATGGGGAATTTTGTTTGAACCAACATCCGGAGTTAATTTTTTGCCCTATGCGATATAGACCAAAAGTGGTATATATCGATTTTCAATTACACTTTTTGAATTACCCGAACAAGGCGATGCCAAAAGTAAGCGGAATGGAGGGCTGTCCGAACTGACAAAAGGTCGCTCGTTCATTTCCTTTATTTATGTATCTAAGCCCAAGCAGTTGTTTTTTTGACTGTGTCTTTTATCTGAACAATAGGAGCCGGCGGGGTGATTCCGGATATTGCAGAAAATTTAGTAGCCTGGTCCACAACTTTCAGCAACATAGCAATTTTATTTCTGACACGGATTCTGCGGTAAATATTTCGCAGATGAGTTTTTACAGTCCCAGGCCTTATCTTCAGGTCCTCTGCCACTTCTTCATTACTGAAACCCATACAAATCAGTTCAGCCACCTGAATCTCACGGCGACTCATGTTGTAATGCCTTTTGATGTAAGACCAGTGCTCCTGTTTGAGTAGAGCGATTCGAGGCGTTCTGAAAACGGAATCATCACCCCATCTATCTTTGGCTTTAGAGTATTTCGGGTTAGGCTGTTGCATAGTTATACTCCTTTTTGTGCCAATTCTTTGAGTAATCTTTGTGCTTCTGCAAAATCTGTTGCCGACAAGCCTCCGGTTTTGGCATTCAGCTCCAATGCTTTTTTGAGGTTTTCTACGGCTTCATCTTCCTGCCCAAGTTTTTCCAGGGCCATTCCCAGATGTAAATAAGAAACCACCGCTGAAGGATTACCTTCAGGATACAATTTCACACATCTGGTGAAATCTTTAACTGCGTTGTCTAAGTCACCCAGCCAATAATACGCAACACCACGCGTGTCAATGAGGTCGACATAGTCCGGTGCGATATTCAGGCCGCGTTGAGCGAGTTCAAGGGCTTGTTCGTATTGGCCCTTTTCCTCACACAATATCCATGCCAGATTATTGATGGCAACGACCCTGTCTGGTTGAATTGTAAGAAGCTGCTGATAGAGCTGAGCTGCTTCTTCCAAACGGCCGGTAATTTGTAACAACATAGCGAGCATGTTCATAGTGTCAGTATTATCAGAATCGTTCTGAAGCGTTCTTTGTAGTATATCCTCGGCCGTTTTTTTAGCCTGGTTGTCATCGACTGCTGCGAGTTGCCTGGCAATGATGATTGGTATTTTTACATCTTTTGGATGGTTTTGGCACCATTGCATAACTATCATGCTCAATTGGTCCCAGAGCTGTTCGTCCTTGAATAGTCGAACTTGTGCCAATAGCGGCCCCGGGTCATCGGGCTCAGACAGGTATAAAGAATTAAACTCCTTATTGGCCTGTGTTTTGTTTCCGTTTTTATATAAAGCTTTGGCAAATGCGGTGCTTACTTTTCGTTTATCTGCGGTATTTTCGAAAGCATCCGACTTTTTTTCGAGAAGATATACAGCTTTTTGAGATTCACCTGAGTCCAGATATGTATTGGCAAGCTGTACCAGCACATCGGCGTCATTCTGATAGAGTTCTTGTAATGCCTTCAAAGTGGGGACCGACAAAGCCGGCGAACGCGCCGCCTCTGCCCGTGCTTTAACCAAAAGCAGGGATTTATTGTATGGCTTGTGGACGAGTCCCCTTAAAGCAATGTCCATAGCCCTTGCTGACTGTTCCTGTGAAAGTGCGATTTTAGCTAAAAGCACCCAGGCATCCGCTAAATCAGGCTGTTTTTCTGTTATCTTTAGAATAATATCTTCTGCTTGTTCAATACCCGGAGCAGTGTTTTCGGCAATTAAAAGTCGAGCTTTGTACAATTGCAGTTCGACGTCCTCTGGATTTGAGACTAGCGCTTCATTAAGCATATTTTTAGCTCGACGTGTTGAATCTCTTTCACCGCGAGCCAATAGTAGTGTAATAGCTCGTTTTTTAACTTCGAGATTTGCTGGAGTCAGGGAAGCTGCCTTTTGGATAGATGTGACGGCTTTATCAAGCTGGTCTATCGAACGGTAAAAATCACTTTTTGCCATCCACGCCCGGGCATTATTGGGCTCGACGGCAGTGGCATTTTCAAAGTCATTTTGTGCCTTGTCAGTCTGACCGAGTGAAGCGAATGTCTTACCACGAAGGACATAAGCTGAAGCATTGTTAAGCCTTTTTACTGTTTCATCGCACAGTGATATTGCATCATCAGATTTGTCCTGGCGGAGACTCAATTCGATTTGGGCGACCGTTACCGGCAGTGAATTTGGCTCCTGAATTTTGAGTTGTGTCAACAGGTCGTTTGCTTCTGCAAAGCGATTCTGCCGGATATTAAGAAGAGCGAGAGACAGCCGGACAGACAGGTCGTTGGGGTCATCAGCCGCAAAGTCTTCCAGAATATCAGTTGCAGAGCTCAAATCACCGCGCCTAAGGTGACTTTGCAGCTCCAATCTTTTTAATTCGGGGTGGGACAGTTTATCGCTGTCCACCTGACGAAGAATTTCGTCTGCGCGTTCGTATTCATTTATCTTATACAGAAGGGCGACAGCGGGGATAATTATGCGAGTATCGCCGGGCGAGCGATTCAAGGCTTCCTGATAGGTGGAAGCCGCGAGCTGCAGGTCCCCTGTTCTTTCATATGTTGCCGCGAGAAGCACCCGGCTGTTCTGGTCATCCGGATTTGTGAGCAGATTTTCTTTAAGAAGTGAAATAATCTTCGGACAGAACTCGTTGAAATTATCCGACATAGACCAGATTTTTGCCTGTTCGTATTGCCATTGCCAGCCGTTTTCGCCTTCGAGGGTCTTTATGTCGTCAATGAGCTTGCGAGCGAAGTCGATGTTACCTGTAACTTCCTCGCACCTGAGAAGTCGGCGTTTAATCCGAATATTTGGGGGCAGGTTTTGATTGAGGTGAGTCAGTAATTGACAGGATTTTTCCTTTTGGCCCCATTTATTATAGAAATCCGCGAGCAGCAGTCCTAATTCACACTGGTCCAACGGTCGGTCGAGGCGAGTCATCGCCTCCTTTATTAGATTTTCACATTTATGATGTTGTTCGGCAGCCTCTAACAGGGCTGCGAGATATTCGACGGCTTTGAGAGATTGAGGATAAGCTTCGACAATATGTTCCAGTTTTAATATCGTCTCATCGTTCTTGCCCTGCGCGGTCAGCAGCTCAACTTCTGTCATTTCTACTTCTATCTGCCCGGGATGATTTTGCCTTATGTCGGACAACAAATCCTCGGCTTTATCAAACTGAGAACGTCGAACAGCAAGTTTGGCCTGCAGGAGCCTGACAGAAGGTTCACTTTTAGCCGCTTCATCGAGCGATGCCAATTCGTCGTCTATTCTCTGCCAAGTAGCGTCATTTTGTATATTTTTGTTTGTTTTCAGTAGTTGTGATTGAATTTGAATATATAGCAGAGCGGCTTCTGTATCACCTGGAGAAATTTGCCTTGCGATGCGGGCATGTTCTTCTGCTTTGTCCCAATTTCCGGTTTCAGCTAAGAGTTTGGCAAGTGCCATGCGGGCGTCAAAAAGATGCGGTTGTTCAGAAATAAGGGTATGTAATTGACGAACTGCAGATTGTTTGTCGCCTAAATTCGATAGAGTCAAGGCTATCGCCAGTCGAATGACAGGCGATTTGTTTCCGAGCTCTATCGCCTGCTGCCAGCATTTGATTGCTTCATACCGGTGGCCTTGCTTATCAGCCAATAGACCTTCTAAGAAAGCAACTGTTGGAATTGCTATGTCGTTTTCTTTCAGCCTTGAAATGCAGTCACCGGCGAGCTTTAGCTTATCGCACTTTATATATAATTCTGCCGCTATCGGCATAAAATTCCAGGGCTGAGAGGACAGTTCAGTTAATCCTGTTTCAGCTACCTGGAGCATTTTTTCTTTTGACTGTGATTTTAGAGCAAGACGTGCAAATGTATGCCAAAGCATCAGGTTAGCGGAATCGGACTTTTGAGCTTCGTTCAGATGCTTTTCGGCCTTGTCCAGTTGGTTCGCACTGATTAACTCCTGAGCGAGTCGTAATCGTGTAGCGGTGTCGGACGGGTCCAGCTTTTCAGCTTGTTGCAGGTCGGCTAAAGCTTTAGCCTTATCTTCGGCCCTTAAATAGTAAGCGGCGCGGATTAAATAAGCCAAGGCAGACGAAGGATTATTTTTCACGGCCTCATTGAACCAGAATACAGGCTCTTCTGTGAAGTGTTCACGGCGTTGTTCGATTAGCTGTCCGAGTATTTCGTATGCCAATACATGTTCCGGATTTTCGTTAATAACGGCATTCAGCACATTCGCGGACTCTTTGAATTTTCTTTGGGCTGCAAGAGTAACGGCCAATATTCTTCGCAAATCTAACGACTGTTTTGTTTCAGGAATACGAGTGATTATCAGCTCAGCTTCTCCCGGCATTTGCATTTGCAGATATATTTCAGCCAGTTTTTGTGCGGCCTCGAGTTCGGTTTTATCAATTCTTAATACGGCTCGATAGGCCGCTATAGCCTGCTGAATGTTATTCATTTTCAGCGGTCTGATGTTAAGCTGTGCATCGGCATACTTAAGCAGTATCGGCACATCACTTTGCTCGATGGCGAGATAGCGCCCCAGATGTTTTGCCGCCTCTTCCCATTTTCTTTCATCATATGCAGTGTTACCGGCCTGAAGTCCGGATAAGGCCCTTCGTTCTCTGTGCCATTGCCGCAGTCCGTAAGCGGTCATACTTAAAACAAGAATGCCAATTACCAGGACAGCAGCTAATTTCCAGTTAAAATATCTTCTTGGCATTTACTTGTCCCCTTATTGCTCAATACCTTACATTTTTAGAACCAGGCTGCGAAACTCTTAACCATTTTTCTGACGGTTTGCCAACATATCCATAAATCCATTTTCAACGACAAGTCTCTGATGTATTTTGTGTCGTAATGTATCCATTCCTGGAAGTCTCGACTGGACAGGCGGGTTCTGCAAATCTGCCAGAGGCCGGTAATGCCCGGTCGAACCGACAACCGAGCATCCCTCCAAGAAGGACACAATATGTTCTCTGATTCCGGCGATGGTCTTGGTCCTATGACACTCATCTGCCCAAGCAGAACATTTAAGAACTGAGGCACTTCGTCAATATATGTGTCTCGTAAGAATTTACCGACAGAACTAAGTCGCGGGTCATTATCCATCTTGAATTGAGGTCCGTCTATCTGATTCAGGACTCTTAGCTTATCTTGTATCCTGCTGGCGCCAACGAGCATAGTTCTGAATTTTAGACAGTGAAATACTTTTCCATGCAGCCCCTGTCTTGAGTCTTTAAAGAAGACGGGACCAGGAGAACTGAGCTTTATAACCAGAACGATTATCGGGAAGACAGGAGCAAAAAGAAGCAGTACTATTATAGCGGCAACAATATCAGCGATTCTTTTAAAGCATCCGGCGTAGGAAAATCTCGGCCAGGTACGGAAATTATTATTACGTGAGTTTCTAACCAGTGTAATCAAATTTGTTCTTTGCCTGTCGTGCTTATTGTAATGCGTCCGGGAAGTTCCTATGTCTATTATCCGCCGTTTGGGAAGACTATCGATGAGAACGCGATTCTGAACAACGCAGTTTCTGGGCAGTGAAACGCCGTTACCGATAATTGAGGCTCTGATAACTGCACCTTTTTCGATTTTAACATTATTACCTATGAAAGATGGGCCTGCTACAATCGCATCTCGACCGATACTAATGTGTTGACCAAGCAATACTTTTCCGAATAATCTTGCATCGGGTGATATCGTAATATTTTCTTTATTTGGTGTATTTTTGTGATTGTTGTTTGTGTTGAGGCGATTCTTTGCGGAGGAGTTGAGCGTAACTGCGAGAAAACCAAGCAATCCAGGCTCGGTATCTAAATCAAATACGTTACCCCCCATATTAAGGCTGCGCACCATCAGGAAATTTGTAGAACAACTGTCAATAAATTCGGAGAAGACCAGTGGTAAACTGTCATCATTTAAAATCTTGTTAATGATACCGGTCTTTATAAAAAGATGGTGCGGCCAATCATCAGGAAGAGGCGCCAGTTGGACCAAATCATTATAGAGCCTTCGAAATCCGATTAATTTGTCGTACGAATTAGTCCGTGCATTTTCACAAAAGACTTGCAATTGAGGAACTATATTGACTGCTATAACGTCGGCTTGCATCTGTGCCAGGATTTTGTGAAGGCGACGAAAGTCCACTTCGGTAACGAATCTTCCATTTGAAATGATAAGCCACGGCTTTGGTTTGAGTTGGTTGGCTATTTTTAAAGTAATAGGTAAGTGTTTATTGTAATACACCGTACCGGATTTGACCTGCGTTGTCTGGTCCGTCCAGTCCTTAGGAATTGCCACAATAGCACCATCTTTTTTGTGAGTGCGGGAATCGGAGGGGACTTTGATGTCAATCTTATTTCCGTTCAGGCTCTTTTTTATTTGATTTAAAATGATATCAGCAAGGGGTTCACTGCAGAAGGCGGTTCTCAGCAAACGTCCGTCGTTATTAACCGGCCGGTCTTTTTTATGTATGACGACCAACTGTGCGTGCTGGTTTAAAGCCATCATTTTCATAAACAGTTTTTAAAAGAGTGAAATTATCGTCAGGACTTTGGGGCTTTTATAGTTTTATTCTTGTCCTTTGGGTAGCATAAGAGCTGTGTTATTGTCTGTTCTGCCGCCATTTTTAGCAGCAGCTTGTTTTGCGTAGTAGTTATAGGCATAGCGATTATAACTGTAACCGGTACGAACATTGTGAAGTACCGTACCAAGTATGTTTACATTTATTTTCCGAAGTCTCTCAATCGTCTCTTTCAGGTCCAGGTTGGAAGTGCGGCCGGCGAAACTTGTTAAAATAACTCCGTCGCCTATCTTTGCCCACAGCAGCGCGTCGGGAAAGGCCAATACCGGCGGAGTGTCAATAATCACGTGGTCATACTTTTCACCAATTTTGTTCAGATACTCACTGACATGAGGTTGCGACAATAGCTGAATAGTATCTGAGCCATTTTTCGATTCGGGGATCAGGACGTCGAATTCTGTTGAAGAAATACGGTGAAGAACACTTTCGAAATTATTACCAAGAAGAATAGCCTGTAGCCCCTTCGAGTTCTTCGGAAGATTTAACAGTCTTCGAATATCAGGCTTTCTCAAATCACCATCAATCAACAGTATTTTCTTGCCCGTTTTTGAAAGACTTGTTGCCAGATTAATGGCAAATGTGGTTTTGCCGTCGCGAGTCCCGGCACTTGTAATAACCAGCTTATTCGGGATTCCGCCTCCGTTTAATAAGCCCAGGTTGGCACGAATAGTCTGGTAATCCTCTGACATTTGCTGAGGTAGACTTCGCGTGTCAGAATCGTTTGGATTAATGGTTGTGCCAATCATCCTAATGCCTGTGCGTTTTAATACATCATCGGGGCTGCGCAGACTCGGATCAGTTTTGTCTCGGGCTAAAGCCAGAAATCCTCCCAAAGCCATAGCTGCGAAGACAAGAGCTGCAGAATACTTGATACGCTTATCTTTAATGACAGCGATATCAGCATTGTATGCAACTGAGATTCTCGCAGGGCGTTTTCTTTCCATTTCCATTTCCTGTATCCGTCGGCTGACCGTATCGTACATTTCCTTTGCGAGGTCCAGTTGGTCCTGAATATCCTGAATGGTCAACTGTTTACGACCGAGCTCGATGGTTTCGTTGTCTTCTTCGGCCAGAATTTCCCGAAGGCGGTTTTCATACGCTGCGGTCTGTGCCAATTCGGTTCTTGCGTTGTTCAGTTGTCTATTGCCTGCGTTGATAACTTCCTGTGCTATTAGTTCTTCGAAACTCTTGCCAAGTTCTTCTTTGCGCTGTTCAAGGCGTTCTTGCAATGCCTCCAGCAGTTCAGCTTTGCGCTTGAGTTCCGGATTGGTAGGTGTAAACATTTGCCTGGCGACAATCAATTGCTGTTCCATTTGCACTATATTTTCTGTAAGCACTCTTACCATCGGGTCATCATTTATATATCCTTTTCGCATCTGCAGAAGTTCTCCCGGGACCATAACCTGTTCTTTCGTTTTCTCAAGTAATTGCACTTGTGCTTCGAGATGGATTCTGCGTGCCTCTGTTCTGGTTAGTTCGGCTAACATGCTGGCTACACGCTCCAACATCATATCATGACGGCCTTCCAGGGCTGTAGTTCCATACTCTTGTGCCATTTGGCGAATTGTGTCGCGGTATCTCTGCAACTTTTCGGCCAATACCCTGCGTTCATTTTCCAGAACGGTCAGTTTTTTATCTTGTCCCTGGATAGAAGAAGAGACTTCAACAGCCATGTAGGCCCGAATAAAGGCATCCACTACCTGTTTACCTTCTTCCGGATTCTTGGTTAGCATAGTTATTTTCAACAACTCGGTACGACTTCCGGGAGTTGCGCTGATGATTCCAGCGGTTATAGCGCGTTTTAAAATCGCAACTGGTTCAGGTTTTGTAACAGTGTTGTTCATCGGTTGTTGCAGTTTTACAGCAGGTCCGCCAGTTTCATTTCCAAAGAAACCTAAGTTCCTGTCTGCTAATTCGTCGGCGACTCTGTGTACTACATGTGTGCTTGTAATCATTTCTGCCTGGGTGTTCAGAAAACTTTGGTAATTTGATATTTCCCCACGGTCGGCCTCACCTGACAGGATGTTTGTTAAAATAGGTGCAACTCTTATCGCTCCGATAACCTCATAGTAAGGCTCTACAACAAGCCATATCACCGGGGTTCCAATTGCGCACACTAAAAGAAATGTCAGCAAGAGAATCCGCCATCGCTTCAAAACAGCCTTTGCGATATTTGGGTTGTAATCGTTTTCGGTTTCTGTAGGGCCTTCGAAACGTGCAAGCTCTTGCACTACTTGTTGCCCATTGTATTTTTTCAAATCGTTCATTTATCACCTCTCGATAGAAATACGGTTCAATATTAATTTCTGGATCTTATTATGACCCCTTTTCGTCTTCTGATTTCCGGGGTCGTAGTTAGTTTTGTTATAAGCTTTAGTTCAAGAACTACTGCTGCGAGCGCCAAAGGCATCATTGCATAGCCACCGAAGTCGTGAAATATTGTTTCCCAATGCTTACCAATGAGAACGGTAAAAGCGACAGCTGTGATTGCCAATCGTGTTGTATTACACAGCAAAGCGATAGGTAAGCTTGAAGCGAGGATAATCAGTTTCTCCCACCATTTTCGTTTAATAAGTAGAACAACCAAGCTGTTAATCACAAAAAAGGCTGTGACCATTCTCAAGCCGTTGCACGCTTCGGCTACCGCAACGCTTGCCTGGCCGATATGGATAATATTGCCTTCCCGGATGACCTCGTAACCGGCCATTTCCAGACAAAATACGGCTGATGAGGTTGCCCAATGTTGAAAAGGCAACGACATAGCAGCCTGGACTCGGTTAGGCCACGGCAACATGAGGCATAGAAACAGTAAGACGGTAGAGACCTTTCGTAGAAACTGCCAGCCAAACAAAAGCAGCAACAACGCAGCGATAGTCAGAGGTATAGACAATCTTTCTGCCGAGCTGTACATGTAAAATAATCCAAACAGTCTGACGCCCTGCGCTACTATTAAGGCAACTACTCCCCAAAGAGACGGCCTTACTGGGCATTTGATAATGTCATGGCGTCTCGACCATAAGATGTAAACAGCCAGAAAAGGAACTAACAATCCGGAGGAGTATTCATCACTTCTCAGCCAAATATTCCAGAGGTCTGTAATTCCAAGCCAGTATGACCAGAGAAAGGCAGTCAGAAGGACACCGGTCGCGAACCAGGGAGCGATATTTACAATGTCAGAGCGCAACCAGGCGGGTATCTTACGGCTTATGTCGTCAAATTTCGGTTTCAGGATTTGTGACAATCTGCTTGTATTGTTTTTCAAAGCTATAGAGGCTCGGCAGATTGTACTTTCTAATGGTCCCTTCGGTTTAAATGGTACGGCCTTTTCCTCGATAACTGTATTGGCGCCAATGGTTGTCTGGTAGTCGACCACACATCTTTGAATTTCACAATTTGGACCCACTTGTGCACCGTCCCAAAGAACACTATTCACAACGATGCTATCTCTACCGATGCTAACATTGCGTCCGAGTATTGCCGGTCCAAAAATGACCGAGCCTTTAGAAACAGATGCACTGTCCATAATCACGACCGGCCCGTAAATCTTGGCGCCCGGGTCGATTATAGTATTGGCGGCCTTCCATAAGACTTGTGAATCCGTCTGCTTGCAGAGTTTCAGGTCTCCGTTTAGTTGCGGAGCACTGTCAAGATAATTAATAATGGCGTCGAGATATCCTTGCCAGTTACGGAAGTTTCCAACCTGCTTTTCTGTTGTAGCCATATGAACAGTCTTGCCCTTACGGAGCAGCTCAGGAATCAGCCCCTCTTTGATATCAAAATAGCCACCTTTGGGGATGTGTTTCAAAACCGCAGGCTCGCAGACATAGATACCTGTAGATTCGCCTCTTGAAGGATTCCGGTTGGAAGATGGGTTAAATATCACAGTGAGATCGGATCGGCCTGTGCGGTGCGTCTTTATCAACATGTCGATTTTAGGGGGGTATACGATGCCGCTCGGGAATACTATCAGTAATTCGTCTGTTTCACTACCGGCAGCATCTCGAACGCATCCAGCCGTACCTAACGGTAATTGTTCGTCTAGGAATCTTACATCCAAACTATTACTGAGGTGAAGCGACTCTTTGAGTAATGAGCTGTCACCGTTGGAACAAATAACCACCTTCTTTAGTCCTTGGTCAGCTAAGCGGACAAGAAGGTGTTCTAATACCGATTTTCCAGCTATTGGCCATAAAGCCATTGGTAAACATTTTGCTATCGGGCAACGTCCGAAATCACGGCCGCCTGCAAGTATAACAGCTTTAATATGTTGTTTATTGGCAGAGCGCATCAGTTACATCCCATATACATTTGTCTATTGCACAACCCTCCAAAACGGTGCCCAACAGCTTTTATTGTATGGCGTCAGATTGATAAACGTGTGGTTATGAGGCCTATGTGACATTTTCGGCGAGCTTCTTCAGGTATTGCTCTCGGGCCACAAGGGCTGGCCTTGGTTCAAGACCGACCAAGTTCAGAATTGCCCTCCATCGATATACCCAGTCATGCCGTAAAAGACATTGCACGATGTTATTCTTTCGAATTCTTTCTAAGCGTTCCGGTTGCGAATCGAGTTCACATAACATTTCAGCGATATTCGGCGCATGAAAGGGTATGCGAATCACCGCATCCGGCCAGTCAAAGTGTTTCTTAAAAGCTTCGCTTTCGCCCGTTTCCCCAATCATTACGGTACCTGAAGCTGCCCCCTCGAAAAAACGGTAGCTAATTTCCCCTTGACCGCACGTCTCGAATTGACAATCAACCTTGGGAGCGTTCACTATAAAGTAACGACTTCTTTTCGCGATATTCGCTACCAAACTACGATGCTCCGCCGGGTATAATGTATTCATCCTCTTGATAGTATCGTAGATATAGAAAATCTGCCTCTGCTCAGCTATCTCTAAGAGGGCCTGATGTGTTACCGGTGATTTGCGTCCCATGTTGTAAACATCGATAGAACGAATTGGTGGATTTGGATACGGGCAGAACCGGATTGTGTCGATTCCGGCTGATATGTAGACACATCGCTGACCAATCAAATCTTTAACCGGCTGAACTGTCCCACTGGAGGGAATCACGACGTAGTCAAACTGGGACAGGATCTTCATGTGACCTTTCCATTTATGCAATTCGCCAGCCCAAAGCTCTGAAAGCCAGCATACTGAGGTTCGGCAGTGCTGCCTCCATCTCACGACCGCATTTAGCGATAGTAAGTCGCTTGGGAATTGACATATTGCAACGAAAAGATCGTAGTTCCTATTGAGGTGTAATTTTCTGATGCTTGGATTGAAAAAAACGATGGAAGAATGTCGCGTAAACCGATTTACAACCTTTTGACCGAAGTGGAACGACCAACAAGGATCAGGCGTCAATAACTCTGCGTCGTCGATCTCACATATCAGATCTTCGAATTCGTACTCGGCGCATCTCGAAACCAGTCTCTGCAGATGTCGCTGTGAGAACAGACATATGCGTGGGACGGATGAAATATCTGGCTTGCGATTTTCTGTTTCGTTCATTCAAATACCCTATTCGATTGCTTGTAGAACAATCTTGCCACGTGTGTGGCCCTTCTGACTGATTTTGTGTGCCTTTTGAGCCTCCTTAAGAGGCAGCACTGTGTTGATAAAAGGCTTTACATGCCCAGCATCAACCAAATCGGCAATTTTGACAAGTAGTTTATTTTTTTGTGTAGGAATATGTACTCTTTTACCATGTACGCGATACTCCACAGCGGTTTCAAGTGAAGGTCTGGCACAAATAGAGACGAGAACGCCACCTTTCTTTAAGACACCCCAAGAACGCTCCAATGTTTCTCCGGGAAATGCCTCAACAACAATATCTCGATTAACGGACTCTAAAACTACGTCAACATCCCGGACGACACTTTCGAATCGGGTCGTTTTATAGTTTATGAACTGGTCAAGACCAATTTTACGCAGAAAATTCTCATTGTGTCCAGATGCCGTGCCAATTGCATACGCTCCCCTCCACTTTGCAAGCTGTACCGCGATATGACCAACGCCCCCGGCAGCAGCGTGGATAAGCACTTTTTGGCAAGATGATAATTCCCCTGCATCAAAGAGAGCCTGCCACGCTGTCAAGGCAACTACTGGTAGAGCTGCTGCCTGAATGTGGTCAAGAGACTTCGGTTTGTGTGCTATATCACTAACGGGGGCCGTAGTATATTCTGCATAAGTACCACCATTTTGGGTATTCACCATGCCAAATACTGCGTCACCTGTTTGGAAGCCGGTAACGCTGCTGCCTACCACTTCAACAACTCCCGACACATCTGCACCCAAAATCAACGAGAACGGTTTCTTTAGTTTAGAGCGTCTGCCAGAGCGTATTTGCCAGTCAGCGGGATTGACCCCGGCAGCGTGAACACGAATCAATAGCTCATCTTCCTTTGGTTCAGGCCGTGGCGTATCCTCATACTTGAGTACGCGTGGCCTACCATACTTGTGAATTCGTACTGCCTTCATTGTTTTTGTCATTATAAGACTCGCTGACTGTTCTACGTTATATAAAAGGGCAAAATTCTCTGAAATCCCAACCTTAACTCTGGTGTGGTTGCTCAAATGACATCTAACCCGAGATTTCCCAGACACTTTTTGCCGAACCACATTAAGGAAGGAGCTTTTCTAAAAAATTAGGGCGGACTACACCGCTTTTTCTGAACACCATTAGATGTTGAACAAACCACGGCTTGATTTTACGTTCCTTCCATTCTGTGCGGAATTTATTTGACATACCTTCGTTATATTCAAAGTAATTATTCGCAAACTTATTAATCCAATATTCTTTTGGCTGTTCATTTACATGGGTATGGTCTCCAACGTAAGTAGTGGCAGGTTCTGCAGCCGTCATTACCACATTATCAGCTATCGCGCAAAGAATGCCGACAAAACGGTTCGCACAGTTTTCTGGCAGATGCTCAGCGACCTCAGTGCTGATAACTACATCAGCTTTGATATCTTTTGGTAAAACGTCATGCCTAAGGTCAAATTTGGTAACATCCAATCCATTTTGGTGACAGATCTTCAGCGCCGCAGATGAATACTCGAACCCGTGACAAACCACTCCTCGCCTTTTTAGTGCCAAAAGCAACTGGCCTGGTCCACAACCCACATCAACCACTGATTTGGGGGCAAAAACTACTACTATGCTTTCAGCAATCACTTCACACGATTTTTTGTATGTTTCATCTAAACCATCTGTGAAGTACTTTTCGTCATAAAGATCGTCGTACTTTGCTGTATTTTCCAGTTTGCGGATAGCGGAATCTCTCATTGTTTTTAACGGTTTAGGCATATTTTTGAAAATCGACTTTCGTACAGCGTTTGGCAATATTGTTTTATAAGTTGTTTTCAAAATCGAGTACAGTGACATCCAATTACCTCTCATACACTGCTATAGACAACCTCATACGGCATTAACAGCAAAATTCGTTCCTTTTTCACTTATGTCTGAATTACTCTAAATGCATCATTGCCAAGTGTGACATCCGATGCGCCGAACCTTCCAGCGACAATTGTGTTTATGTACTATACAACGGCGACAATACGACAGTGATATCAAAAACCAAGTACTTTTGCACAGACTGGTTTTGGGAGAATCTTTCGAATTATGCCGATTACACCACAACATATTAGCAAGGTCATAGACACGATGATAAATTCATATAGCGGCTGTAAAGAATATAAAACATGGATATTGTGAAGCATTCTGGCGAGGCCACGCAGAACAATCATATGCACAAGGTAAATTCCGAATGAGTAATAACCAAGTATGACCAGGAATCTTGGCCAGCTTTTGAGGCAACGCCTTAAAACAAGAAATCCTAAAATCACACATGAGGAATAAATAAACGAGGAGTATTTCAGGGCACATATTGCCAATTGCCAGTTATCGAACTTTGACAATATGAACAGCGCCTCCCAATCAGAGACAGCCAGTGATGCCAGCACCAAAAGCAGAACGGTACGATACATATTTTGAGGGATAGAGATTTCATTATCACGGGTCCCAACAAAGAGGCCGAATTGATAGAAGACAACCCATGAGAAAAAAGGGTCGTGAACTGTATAATATGAATCATCAGTAGTGCTGTGCAATCGGGAAAAATACACGGCACAAAGTGTTAGAATATTGAGTATTAAAACCGGTACGAAACCATAGGGCCTATGGTTGAGATTCTGCAACAACGGAGTCAATATATATAGTTGAGCTATCACTATAATGAAATAAAGATGACATTCTGCTCCTCCGGTGAAGAGTTTGTGAACAACTTGAACAATGTCAATACCGTGTACTTTAACGGCGTCGTAACCTATGAAAACAAGTGACCACAGCAGGTATGGTAAAAAGATTCGCAAGAATCGTTTTCTCAGGAATTCGGTGTAGTCTTCGAGTGTCCTGATAGGCTTTTTAGACATCCAGTAACCGGAGATAAAAAGAAAGACAGGAACAGCGAAATTTAACAGTTGACGATACGAGAGTATAGTTTCAACTCGGTAAAGCTGCCAGGGAATTGCATGAATGGCAACGACAGCGATTATGGCAACTCCCCGGAAAGCATCAAAAGATTCATCTCTATCTTTTAAATTACCAGACATTTTTGGATATGCTGTTATTTATGACTAAATAATACTAATCTTTAATTTTGGATTTAGACATCAATCTTGCTTCACGAATACGTTTTTCCAACATCTCGATTCTGTCATCGTCTTCAGCCTTTGCGCGTGAGTAGTATCTTTTTTTACTTTTCAGCCAGAGGTATTCAAACTCGATGGCTTTGAGCAGGCCATCTTCGATATTATTGTTCAGCGCCGTATTCTTAAACACTACTTTTCTGGTTTCAAACTTATTTATCAAATTCTCCTCGTTTAACTGTTTCAAAAATGAAACAGCTTTCACCGAAATTGCTCCTCCTAAAGCAGTTTTAAACCCTTTTGCCTTTGCTTTTTTGAAGATATCTTTGCATATTTCAAGCATTTCTTTACTATTCACACTGCTTCTATCAAGTCCCATTGAACCGGTAAAATCAACCCTGCCTAATGTCATACTCGAGATTAAATCAATCCCGTTAACATTCAGAATCTTGTCAATGTTTTCATAAGCAGTTATTGTTTCAATATTGACCGCAAACTCAATATCTTCGCAGTTGTCAAGTGAAATAAAAGTTTGTATTGCATTAAGAAACTTTGAAATTGCATATGGTGTCTCCGCCATAGGAGCAACAATTCCAGCAACGCCAATAGTCAGGCAATTGTAAATATCTGTAATTGCTTCTACGCCTCCTATTTTCATTATCAGAGGTAACCCCACAGTCGTTGTTACATCTTTCAGGCGTGCTAGCTCGACCATACGAGAGGCCTCGGCCTCAAACTCAGCCTTAATCTCAAATACATCGTAATTTTCCTTTAAGTCTGTCAACAATGATACCATTTCTTTTTCTAAGACGTTCATGATCTGCACCTTCTATTCATTGATTTCAATAAGTTTTGACAAATCCGCAATCGAGTCCAATATTAAATCTGCATTTGACAGATGGCATTCAGATAAGGTGCTCTTAAGAGCAATAACAAACATTCCAGCAGCTTTAGCAGCTTGTATACCAAGTGGGGCGTTTTCCAAAACTATACAATCTTTTGATTCTATATTGAGTAATTTGGCGGCTTTAACGTATGGTTCCGGGCTTGGCTTAGTATTGACAATATCATCAGATGTAACCAAAACATCGAATTGATTTATAAAATATTTAGGAACACTTTCTAAAATTCTGTGCTTGTCTGCACCAGTAACTAAACCCCTTTTTATTCCTTTATTCTTTAGGCTATCGATAAGTTCATAAACACCATCATAAACAGCAAAGGTATAATGTTCTGTAAAATAATCATTCTTTAAACTAATAATGGCTTCAAAATTAGAGGCATTTACTCCGTACTTGTTACCCAAGATTTCGACCGTCTTCTGAACACCAATTCCTTCCAACAAATAATATTCTTCTTTCTCTATATTTATGTTAGCTGTTTTATTAAAAGCAAAATGCCATGCTTCAAATAAGATATGAGGGGACTTAGAGATGACTCCATCGAAGTCAAAAAGAAAATTTTTATCTTGAAAATTCGTAACCTATCTTCCTGTTCTATTCATCTAAAGGTTTTATTATCATGTTCCTCTTAAATTCATCGCGGTCCAAAAAAGGATATAAATCTTCTAATGGTTTTGATACCATTGTGCCGTCATCTTTCATTAGTGAGGATAGTTTTGGGTACATTTCTTCCTCCGGATTCAGCTTTACGTTGCAGAGAATAGGTCCGGGATAAGATAAAGCCTTACTGATCTGAGTTTCTAACTCCTCATGATTGTTAATAGTTAAAGCCTCTATTCCATAAGCCCTTGCAATTCTAACCATGTTGGGAAGACCTAATCCACTCTCCTTACTCGCACCTACAAAGTATCCATTGAAAAAGGCTTTTTGAGTATTTCTAATGGAAATATATCCTTGATTATCCAAAAGAAATATCTTTATAGGGAGTTTATGATACACTATTGTCTGCAATTCCTGAAGGTTCATCTGGATGCTTCCATCTCCTGTTACGCAAATAACTTCTTTCTTATCGGCTGCAAAACAGGCCCCAATAGCTGATGGCAGACCGTAACCCATAGATGCATAACCGGAATTTACGATAACTCTCTGGTTAGGTTTCACATCAAAACTCTGGTATGAGGACACGCAAGCTGCCCCATTGCCGAAGGCAAATATTTTGCCTTCCCCACTTAAAGTGGACAACTTTCTAAAGAAATAGTACGAATCGACAGACTTGGTATTCAGCCTTTCCGGAGAGATATTTGGATATTTAACTCTGTACTCCATACATTTCTTTAGCCATTGGTCTTTAGAGCCTATAGCATTGTTATCACTATTTAGTAAATCGGTGATGAAACTCTTCGCATCTTGCCTAATAGGAAAATCTACTTTTAAAGTGGGCTTTTCAAGCTCTGCGGGGTCGATATCAACTACTATTTTTATGGCTTCTCTGGCAAAAGCCTTATAGTTATAACTGATGGCTCTTATATTGAGTCTTGAGCCTATTGCCAAAAGCAAGTCTGAGTTTTGAACTACAAAGTTAGCTGCTCTTTGCCCTACGGTTCCATATCTACCGAAGTAGTATTGGTTTGTGCTTGGAATAATGTCGTAGCCGGCAAATGTGGCGATAACGGGGATTTTAAGTCTTTCAACCAAAATCTTGAATTCCTTTACTGCTTTAGCTAACCTTACGCCATTACCTACAATGATAACAGGTCTTTCAGATTTTCTTAGTAGATTCATAACAACGTCGGTTTTACTATCCAAACCAATAATTTTGTCAGAATAGTCATACTCCTTTAGGTCGTTTTCATCCACATAAGCACTTTGAATATCAAGCGGAACATCTATCCATACAGGTCCAGGTCTACCCGATTTCGCCAAATATGTAGCTTTTTGTAGATGGTATTTTATCGTATCCTTATCTGTTACCATCACAGCATATTTTGTGATAGGCTTTACAATATCTACAATGTTTATTTCCTGGTCTCCAAGTTGTCTCAATTTAGGGTTGTTAATAATCGTTGTTTCAGTCTTGACTTGTCCCGATACTATCAATACAGGGATAGAATCAACCCATGAACCTGCAACGCCGGTAAGAGTGTTAGTTCCTCCTGGTCCACTTGTTACAACTACAACACCAATATTGCCGCTCATGCGGGAATAAGCCTCAGCAGCAATTGCAGCAGCCTGTTCATGCAAGGTACAAACATAACTTATCTTACTATTTCTCCCCACCGAGTCATTCAGGTGCATTGCTCCGCCACCGCAAAGCATAAAAACATGCTTAATGCCCTTTTCTGCTAAGAAAGAAAATATATAGTCTGATAGCTTGACCATTTGCAGCCTATCCTAATATCTTTTTGTACCAGTTAAATGTCTTTCTTATTGCTTCATCAAATACGGCTTTCGCTTCCCATCCAATGGTATTTTTTATTTTTGAACCATCTAAGCGTTGTTCATTAATCTCGGCTTTTGCCTGATTTAGTCTTTTCACTTTAATGGGTTTCCCCAATACTTTCGTAATTATGTCCACAATTTCAGTAACGCTCATTACGTTTTTGCCGGCTAAATTAAATGCTTCACCTTTTGTCTTATCCATATTTTCTGCTAAGCTAATATATCCGTCTATTGAATCTTTGACGTAGATGTACTCTCTAATCATTTTGCCGTCACTTCTGACTTCGAGTGGTTTGTTTTTGATTATGGCTTCTAAGGTGCCGGGAACGATTCGACTCATATTTAAATCCCCGGGGCCGAAAGTGTTAGCACATCTGGCTATTGTAATTGGCATATCATAAACATCTGGGTTTGCATATACCTGTGAAATCAGATCCGCACAGGATTTTGAAACATCATAAGGGGCCATTCCATGTAGTCTGTCAGTTTCTCTGTATGGTACGCTTTCGCAAGGTCCATAAGCCTTGTCACTGGAGACAACAATAATTTCCTTAACTTTGGAATATAATCTCGCAGATTCCAAAACGTTAACAGTTCCCATAATGTTTGATTCCAGGGTTTCCAACGGATTAAGAAATGCAGTGGTTACAATAGGTTGAGCACCAAGATGGAAAATACTTGTTACCTCATACTTTGAAAGAATATCCGCTATTTTCCTTTGGTCCTTTAGGTCTCCTATAACAATAATAGATTTATTTCCGAGATTTTGAGTTTGAAAATAACTTTTAGGGTCATAATCCCGCACAAGAGAGATTATGTTTGCACCGGTCTCACTCAGTTTTTCAACAAGATGAGAGCCTTTAAATCCTCCCGCACCGGTAACTAATACATTTTTGGTATCCCAGAATTCTTTATTCATTTTTCCAAATTTCCCAGGGGGCGCCTTGCTTATAAATCTTGTTTAATTCGTCGACGTCTTTTTGAGTATCCATAGGCTTCCAAAAACTCTTATGTTGGTAAGCAGCTAATTGACCCTCCCTAGCTAACCTTCTTAAGGGTTCCTGTTCTAAGACACAACTTGTCTCTTCGGTTAAATAATCAAAAATCCTCCTGTTAAAAACCATAAAACCTCCGTTGATTAGGTCTTTCATATCAGGTTTCTCATCGAATCTTGTCACTATGTCCTTGTCCAGTTCAACTAAACCGTACCAGTAAACAGGATTAACTGAAGTGATTGTAGCTATTTTACCCAGTCTTTTATGATGCTGATAAAGCTTGTTTAAATCGACATCTGCCAGCCCGTCTCCATACGTTAAGAAGAAATCTTCATCTTCTCCTATGTGTTTTTTAATTCTGGCAACTCTCGCCCCAGTCATACTTTCCAGGCCCGTATCAATAAAATATACTCTCGCTTCTAAACGATTGTTGTTACTTAATGTGAATTTGTCTTTGTTTCTCAAGTCTAATACGAAATCATTAGACATCTCCTCTAAATTGAGAAAATATTCTTTTATCATATATCCTCTGTAACCTAAACACAGAATAAAATCTTGAAAACCTTGATGGCTGTAGATTTTCATAATATGCCACAAGATGGGCCTGCCTCCGATCTCAACAAGTGGTTTAGGCTTATATTCAGTCTCTCGGTCTAATCGCCTTCCTTTTCCCCCACATAATATTACTGTTTTCATAGCGTTTTTCCTTTTGTTCCCAATTCATTTAAAAACTGTACAATCCGTTCCGCTACTGCTTGGGGCTGTGCCTTACGTTTGCGAGGTAAAAAGCTCTTGAGTTGATTTATTTTTGTGGGGAGTTCTGCCACTTCATACGCGACTAAAACATGCCCTAACAACTCAAATCTTTTAACTATGGCTACTTGATGGTCATGGACAACCTCACCGTGGCGTTTGAGTCGTGGCATAGCCAGCAATGGTTTGTTATACTCCAGTGCTATTGTTATTGTGCCTATGCCCCCATGACCGATTATACCTGAGGCCTCACGAATATACTTATCAAAAAGGGGTTTTTCCAGAAATGAAACCGTTTTAAAGTTATGTGGTTGATATGAGCTTTCACCAATCTGGGCAAATATCTCCTCATCGAACTCATTTTCAGAAATTATCTCATCAACAGATTTCACTAAACGGTCAAACGGGAATTGTGTCCCCACTGTCAAGAAGATCATATCACTGTACCTACATACTCAACATTATCATATTGTTTAACAAGTTCAGGCCATTGCACCATGAAAAGATCCGCAATATATCTAACCATCCTACCTGATAGCGACATATACTCCACATTGGTGATACTGTCAATCCAGACAACCTTAGCCCCAATAAGCTTGCTCAGAAAGCATGTTATACATCCCACAGCTGCGCCCGAACTTATCACAACATCAGGCCTTTCACGTAAAATTATCTTTGCACACCGTATCATAACCAGGATGACCCACAAAGGGTGCTGCCGGTTGCACTCCCCTACAACATAGACTTTGCCATATTTTTGAAGTTTTTCTCGAACAGTATCTGAAGTTGTCAGGCAGAAACTATCATACCTGTTCCAACCATCTTTAAGCCTTAATAATTGGCTTAGATGCCCTCCCGCCGACGCTACTAAACAAATCCGCAACTTGTCTCTGTATTTGACCTTCAAGCTGATTCCTGTAAATCGCCGTCCTTGCCAAAAAGCTCTTCCAGTATCAATTGCCCCTTGCTATTCCATGTGGATGCCTCAACCTTTTTTCTTCTGGCCGCCACGTAATCTGGACCATCTTCTGCCATTGCCTTCTTTATATATTTAGCAAATTCTTCAGGTGTTTTGGCCTGGTAAACTACGTTCCGATACTTCTGCAGCTCTGGAAAAGGTGTACTGACTATCGGTTTTCCAAGGGCCAAGTACTCTTTGAACTTTATTGGGTTGCACACTTCAATCCAGCGGTTCTGTCTCCAGGGCATAATTGCCACATCAAAACACTTGCCGTAATGGGGAATCTGCTCGTAAGGTTTTTGTCCCAGCAGCCAAACATTCTTTCTTTTCTGAAGACCGGTTATGTCTGCGGAAATACTTCCAATAAAAACAAATGACATCTGCGGTAGCAGATCGACTGTCTTTTCTACAAAAGCTATATCAGAAGTATGCTCGTCAATCGCACCAAAGAAGCCAATAATTGGCTTAGGTATACCGCCAATGTCTTCAGGCTTATGTTGATCTTGCTCAGCCATCGAAAACATCTCGTAGTCCACTCCGTGGTCAAGATAAATTGCCTTTTTGCATTGACCAGCTTCCTCATCAAACAATGTACGGTTAACGAATACAGTAAGATCCGATGAGGTCTTTAACTTCAGATCGTATTTTCTGATAATGTCATAATCAACATTTGGGTATTCTTCATAACGGTCTGTTCTCTGGTATACGAGCAGACTTTTTTTGATCTTGATCGCGGTGTCACATGCTGCTGGACAGGCAATCCATATTATTGGATTACCCAAAACCAGTTTACGGGCAACATAATGGATTTGACACCGCAGAATCATTTCGTTTATCGGTCTGGCCCAGGGAAGATGATGTACTGGTAATGTGGATGGGCTGTACACCCAAAAGCCAACTCCGCTTTCGCGTAAACCGCGAAGTATGCTTTTTGCTTTGCGAATCAATTTATGAGTAAAACTTTTGCCTCCCCCGATGTTTTTCCTCAAACTGGGTTTTTGCATTACAATAGAGTTAACATACAAAACGGTCCCCAACCGGGCAAAAAAGCGCATTAATTGCATATCAATGTGACCGTGATTCTTATACCACCAATCCTCGCCACCAAAGCAAATAATGTTAATCTTTTTCATACTCTCAAGCGAAACGTCATTTCCGGAAACGCAGGGCTTGCCAGCCAAACAAAGCCTTAACAGCACCTACAACATAAGTCTTGGCAGTTTGCCAATATGAGTACTCCCCATTCTTTGAAAAAACTGCGGATACTAACTTGAAGGGAACTCGCAAGAGAAAAAACAAGGCAACTAGCAAACATGCTAAATAATAAGACAATGTGCTCTTGTGCTTCTTCAAAAAGAATAATATGCTTGCCCATAGTTGCAATGTCATTTCCGGTTTCATTTGTTTACTGCTACTCCCCCCAAGGTGAATTATCTCGGCATCTGGTGAAAACATCACCTTCCAGCCAGCTTGTTTGAATCGATAGCACCAGTCAGTCTCTTCGCCGTACATAAAGTAGCTCTCATCCATTAATCCCACTTGCTCAATAGCTTTACGTCTAACCAACATAAAACAACCAGCTACCACATCCATTTCACAAACATTGTCCCAGTCAAACCACCCCATCCTTTCTCGGCCAAAAAAAGTGTTTCTGGGAAAGAGTTTGTGCAAATAAGTGACCGACAGAATCATATTCAACAAAGAAGGAAACATAAAACAGGTAGACTGCAACGTCCCGTCAGGATTACGAATCCGGCAAGCGGCCAACCCAACCTCAAGATTAGAATCGGCAAAAGAAATCATTTTACTTATAGCGTTGTCTAATATCACAACATCACTATTTAATAAAAGAATGTATCGACCTCGGGCGATTCTCATACCTTGATTATTAGCCGTTGCAAAACCAACGTTTTTAGAATTCGTTATGAGCAATACTTGAGGAAACTCTGTCCTTACCATTTGTGTTGAGTGATCTGTTGAGTTGTTATCAACAACGATAGTCTCAAAGGAACAAGCTTTCGTCTCTCTGTAAATCGATGTCAGACAATTATATAGAATACGACGTGTGTTCCAATTAACAATTATTACTGAAACATCCATAATTTTTTGCCGCAAAATAATTCAACGGTATATTGTCACTTCCGCGAAAGCCCGAATCCAAAAGCTAAAATACTTCTATCAGCTTTCCGCGGCCATCGTTCAAAAATTAATAAAGCCTTCAGAAGCAGCACAAGTCACCTACGATTATTCAAGGTAATCTACTTCTTAAATCTCCTGTAAATGTTCTCGACTACTGCTGATACGTTTCTTGCTACACAATTGGTATAAGCATCAAAGGCTCCTATATAAACTTGCCCTTCCCCTCCCATTCTTTTTTTGAATAGATGTCCCTCTGGGTTTACCTTCTTGTCCACACCACCCAAGTCATAGTATCTCATCCCCAAGTTCTTTGCCGACAAGTAAGCTCGCCACCATAACAAGTACGATGCTCCACAGGCCAGGCCCTTTTCATTGTTGGCATAAAGAATGGGCACCGCTGTATTGCCGAAATGAGTAGTGGCAAGGGCGCTCACTGCTTGACCATCATAATATGCGACTAAGACTCTTGCCCTCTCATTTTCTGGTAACATGTCCTGTGTTCTCGCAAATACTTGTGAATCCAAGCCCTTGAACCCTTTCCTTTTTTTTGCCTGAGCATATAGACATTCTAGCAAGGTGAAATATTCCTTATCTGTTCCCTCTCTTACTTCTATGTTTTGTTTTTCTGCTTTCCTGAGAATTCTTCGTGATTCCCTGTGGATCCTGGCTCGTATGTCTTCTTCGCTCTCATATAGAGGTACCATAAAAGTATGATATGGCCGATCACTTTGAACCTGCTCAAATCCACTGGAACGAAGCATATCAGCAAATTTTTTTCCGATATCATCATTCTGTAGATTAGGCACAACACGCAATACACTTACATGTGAGCTAATGTAGGATCCGCGTAGTCTATCCAAGGCATCAGTCCGACATGCTAGTTTACTTTCTTCAACTTGCACTAGGGGCCCACTCTGGAGATAACCAATTTTGGGGCCAAATGGTTTGATGTCCTTAATGCGCAACTGTCCCATCAACACTGCATTGTCATTCTCATCTTTTATGATTATCCTGCTGATCTTGTGACAGGAATTCTTAACTCGGACCTGTTGATACGCCCATGTCTGATATATACTGTAGTCAGAAAAGCAATTGGCCCGTCGACTCCATTCTTCTACCCCAAAACTGTCAATCATAACTTCATATGCCATCTTAGCTTATCCGTCATTGCTACTGATGCATTAACTTCCTTTTCATTGTTCTTAGGTATTTTGTCACTTGGTATGCCCCAGAGATCTTGAGTTTAAACTTCATTAGACTGTCCCTCGTAGACACAGCAAATCGACCTATCTGAAGATTATCTGTACAATTATTAAGAATACACGGCTCTGTAGTGAAACCCAGCTCATAACCAGCTTTTTTAGCAGCTTCACAAACTCTTTTATCATAAGCGCCGTATGGATAGCTAATCGCTAAAACCTTACAACCGATCATTCTCTCTAATTCCCTTTTCGAGTTGAGCAACTCATACATAAGCCTGTCCTCATCGATATCCGTCAACGCAGGATGAGAGACGGTATGCGAGGAAACCTCAAACTCCCCATTATTTAAATTTGCAACTTGTTGCTTATTTATAACTGTTTCATCTTTGTCGTCAAGACAACAATCAAGCATCTCCCATTGTGGTGGTTTTCCGAGATTATTAGTGGGTACAAAAATATTAGCAGGAAGACCCCATTTTTTCAATATGGGCAGCGCATTCTTCAGAACACTAACGAAGGCATCGTCAAATGTGATAACAACAATAGTCCTTTTACCATGTGTAGGGACAGGTTTGATATGGGAAGCTTTTACCACAGTATGTTTCTTTGCTAAGTAGGCCATTTGCCTTTCAAATTGCCTAATACCTTCTTTTTTCACGCTATGATAGTATATGACAACGCAACCTAAGTCCTTACGTATTAGCGGCAGAAATGCAGCGTATATTAGCGCACAAATAAGTTCTACTATCTCCTTGAGAGATTTAGGTATTAGTGTCATCACTAACTTATATTTTTTATAACAATTTCTGAAAGCTCTGCTCTTTGGAAAGAGTTCATATACATAGCTGCACGACAGCAGCATATTCAATTTAGATTGGAGCATGAAACAAGTTGGCTACAAATTCCGATCTGGGTTTAGGACCCGATTGAATTCAACTGCGACTACCGTGTGCGCATTAGCAAAAGATACTGTTTTTGCAATGGATCGCACCTTTTAAAATTACATTGTCAGAGTGTAGCAGCACATAACGGCCTTTGGTGATAGTGATGCATAGGTTGTTAGCTGCTACAAAACCAAAAACCACAATTTTCTTGATTTTTGAGGAGAGTTACTTTTTTAAAGCATTTCTTGACCATAATTCTGAGACGGTTAAGATGTGCATATTTTCTACTTCAGCTATCGCAATAGCTGAGCGGGTAAACTCAAGAACCAGATTATCAATACTATCATCAGAACGGTCAAAATCATGAGCTAACATAACTGCTCCACCTCCCTTCGTTGCCAAAGAAGGTATTCTTTGGTTGTCCCGCTTGGTTTGAGGCCAAGTATCTCCTGAATCAAGTGTCCAATCTACTATTGGTACTCTGTGAGCTAATAAATACAGAAGGCAAACAACGTTTAATTTACCGTAAGGTGAGCGGAACGGATATTTTTGTTTCTTGGTTCCCAATGCGTTATCAACCGCCTTCCAGCCACGTTTTATGTCTTGTATCGCACGAACAGGAGAAATCTTCCAATAATGCGGGTGGTCATAACCATGTGAACATATTTCATGTCCTTGCTCTGCTATTTGCCTGACGATTTCTTCCCTGCCTATAATATTTCTACCGAGCAGGAAAAATGTTGCTTTGGCGTTATGTTCAGCCAATATGTTTAGAATTGCTGGCGTCAACCTGCTGCCAGGTCCATCATCAAAAGTCAAAGCCAACGCTTTGGACTTTTTAGCTTTCCGCTTCAACAATACTCGGGCCCATCTACTGTAAATCCAAGGTACCCCGATATAAATGAATGTAACAGCAATAACAGCACTGAATAGAATTAAAATAATCTTAATTTTATAGCTCCTATTGACGGTATTTCAGAATCTCACACAATGTTAGAGATTGTACACCCTCGGGATGAAACCTCTATGCAGTGGCAGACTACGGCATTATTACTTGTTGTCAAAGTGGGCATCACACCGGCAAAGGCAATCATCATATAGTAAATTGTGGTAGGTGGACCAAATAGCGAAACAGACATAAAAGTGCCAGCCAATCCGAACAACCCCGCTGCCAAACACCAAACAAGCCATTTATCTGAGTCTAAGCTACTTGCTTTATAAGCATTAACAAGTCTTTTAATAACCGCTATGTTCAAAGCAAGAAAAGGAACGAAACCAACCAATCCGTAATAACTCAAAACCAACAAATAATGATTTACCATATCAGTATGGTCACGACCATCAATTTTGGTATTCCAGCCAGGTTCCATAGAGTTACCAAAACCAGTTAGCCAGTGACCGTTCATCCCCCCCTCGTATAGCGCTACTTCTATCAACCTACTTCTATACCAAGCCGTCTGCCCACTGAAAGTAAATCGGTCTATAACTTCATAAAAATGTCGATTACTGATGACTTCCAACGTTACGCATATCAATATGATTGTTGCCACCGCCAATCTCCAATGCTTTCTGTAGGAGTACAAAGCAATGAAACAAACTGCAAGTAATGCAGCCAGCCATGGTCCCGCTGACATAGATGAAAATACGCCCAAAATCATCAGCAATAAGCCAACCAAATAGAGCATTTTGTGTTTACTCACGCTACGCAGAACTCCTGCACATACAGGGCCAAACATCGCAAAAAAAAGACCAAACATAATTGACACACTGAAAGTCACGTTGGCACGAAAAAAACCGCTCCTTGGCAACGGAGCATACGATGTCGCTCCCCATGCCCGGTATTCCATTAAGAAACCTGCCGGATTCTTTCCCGTAAGGCACTGATAAAAACCTACTATTGCCAGAGGAGTAGCTATAACTAAGATTGCTTTAAGTAAAACTAAGTATTGATGCTTATCACGTACTATCATTCTCACCGCAAAATAAGGCAGCACCATGTCAAAAACGGCGCCAGCACGGTTCTCAAGGAATGCTGTTAGGGACTGAGCCGTTGTGGCCCCAGCTACAATTTGAGCTGCAAAGTATATAATTATAATCTTATCAAGCCATATAAACTTGAACCGGTTAGGCAAATTCGTTTGCAGAAACAGCTTTCCAAATATGGCAAGAATTACTATTCTGCGCAAGGTAAAATCGATTGTGCCCACCGGGACCGCAAGATATTGGGGGTACCATGCTAATGCAGCAACATAGACTATGAGCCCGTGGACCGGCGTCGAGAAAAAAACGGCGGTACCAGCAATTGCAGCGAAAAGTAAAGTTATTACTTCCATTTTTAGAAATTCAGACCATGTGTTATCTATTTAGGTAAAGAAGCATCCTTTTAAAGCAATAGATAAGCTGGCGTATAATGGGTAACTTTTTTAGAAACTGGCTCACACTTGCGGCATTAACAATATTGTTTCTAAACTGACAGGTTAAGAGATGGGTCCTAATGTTAGGCGTCACTTTTATGCAACCAATAGTGTCTCCATCAGATCCTGCTATATATTGCCGGAAGCCTGCCTCCCATCTCAACATTCGCTCAAAGCTAATACGGGCATCCGAAATATATTTGACCCAGTTTTCTGGAAAATAATATGTCCGTAATCCTCGGCTAAAAATACCAACTGCAGGGTTATCCTTTCTTGTACACCTGCGTATCTCGTGTTGAAGCTCAACTACCATTTCTACAACAGCACGAAAGAGAATGAAAACCGCAGGCACAGGAAAATCAAACGACCATTCATTATCTATAACAACCCACCTGTTTCCGTCCAATAGGATGTTCTGAGGCGTCAAATCAAGTAGTCCGCGAGACAAACAGTCAAGTTCAAGCTCGTAATCTTCGGTAGCCTCTTGCTGCGTGACCATTGAAATAAATTCTTTGGGACAAATGTAAAGTTTGGCCAGTGAATGTACCTTTCGCACATAAAGTGCCAAGAGTTCATTAGCTTTATCGTAGTGGTTTCCTCTCAGTTCAGATGCTATTTTTCGACTTAGAGATTCGTATGGAACATATTCATATTTTACGCAGTTGTCCTCGAGATTGCCGCATAGAACATCAAAGTGTTCTTTTAGGTACACTGCATTTGCTCGTTCTCGTGTTGCTATGTCTCTCAGAAATTCATTGGCATCTTTGGTGTCTGCAACTTTCCGGACCACCTTCTTGCCAGATTCCTCCATCAGAACTGTGCGCGTACGAAACTTACTCGACCGCCATGGATTATCGGCGAGTGTTATATCAAAAGGGGCATCGTGCTGAACTTTGAGTTCTTTTTTAGAGCGTGAAGTCTTCATATCTTATCTCTTTAAGGTATGTAGTATATGCCAGATATACTATTTGAACCTGATAGGCATCAATTTCCTCAACAGTCCGAAATAATACCTTTGAGTGCTATTTCCATTTTAGCGGCCGCAGATGACCAGGATAGCATTTCCGCCGTCTTTATGGCCTCGTTTGCAAACTGCTTTTGTTTGGGTTTATCATCTATAATATTCACAATTTCTTTCACTAACTTATCCGGAGCTTCTTTTGGCACCATAATGCTGTTGATGCCGGACCTTAAATAGTCACTCGGTCCTCCACAATCCGTACAAACCACCACACAACCACATGCCATCGCTTCTAATACTGGCATGCCGAATCCTTCACTTTTACTTGCGCAAAACCATACACTACATTTTGAATAAAGCTTGCGGGCCTTTATCAAAGTGGGCAAACGCTTATATTGAACCGCTTGCGGTAATTCCTTGGGCCGGGGAGTACTTCCGAAACATATTAAAGTTATGTTTGGTCGGAGTTTATGCAACTTGCTGAATACTGACATGATAGTTTCAGGGTCTTTCGCTACACCAAAACTGTATACTGTTCCAACTGCAATTCTGTTATTTTCTTGTTGATCAGGAAAGTATTCAGAGGTATTAACTCCATTCGGCACCACAGCGTAAATATCATTAATCCCTGACTTCAACATTTCTTCACGAACATAGTTCGAAACTGCGATCTTGGGAATTTTTCTATTCCAAGCTGTTTTACGTAGATGTGGGTCGCGCAAGGTTATACCATGGACATTAAAAACCTTACATCCACACTCGTCAGGCAGCTTCATCATCTCCTCGACACAGTCAGGACCTATCGCTACTACAACGTCTCTACTGCCAACAAGCTCTGGCGTGAGATTCTTAAAGCCGACACACTTACCATTAAATTGTGCAACCCAGTCTCGTGGTGACATAACGACAAGTTTTTTATATAGCTTCCGCACAATAAACCTTACATTAAAAGTCTCCCTCCTATAGAATATTTGAACATCGTGCCCCCGTTGTAATAACTCACTCGCCATACGGACACCACACCGAATGCCGCCACTAAAACCTCGGCTTGGCAACAGAAACGTTATTTTCATAAAATCGTCTTTTGCATCACGAGACGGAATAATCATCTTGAAACAGATGATTGTGCCATTCTCGTTCTAATCATTTTCAAGTATGACCGCACCAATTGTTGGTTCCGATGATTGAGACAAAATTTGTACGCTAAAATCAAATACACAAGCACGGCAAGAGAACCTTTAAGTACTAGCTGCATGTAGGATGTGGCATGAAAAATCATTCTATTGCATTCGAGGCAAATAACAAATCCCGCAACCAAAAGGGGTTTCAATAAAACCCTTAGCACATAGGTGGGCCAATCGATCTTAAAAATCCGGCAACAATAAAGTGGTTGAATAACCAATTTCGTAATTAAAGCAGGTATAGCCGTTCCTAAAGCTACGCCATATATGCCCAATCTGAAAACCAGAATGACCGAAAGCACAAGATTGGCTATCCCCTCTCCAATAGTTTGGTAGGCATAATATGGATGTTTCTTAACCGCTTGAAGCGCATTCTTTGAAACATCTGTCATTAATTCAGGCACAAGCCCAACAGATAGAATGATAAATACAGTCGTAGCTCCTTTGACATTCTCAATATTCCAAGGTAACCACAATTGCATAAAATCGTGAGCTAACGAAATACCAACAGCACCAACCCCAGCGGCTAAAACCGCCACCAAATTAGAATAGTCAAGTATAGCATCCCTAAAGGCATTTTGATTTTTAGCCGCCAGTGCTGAAAGCCTAGGTTGGGTCACACCGCTACATGATATAGCAGTACTCAATACATATCCAAACAGCAGCGCTGCAACACCGTATATTCCTACCGAATCCATATTCAGAAACTTTCCTATTACAGCCGCATCAAGCTTGAAACGCAACATATTGCCAATATGGACAATACTCATAAAAAATCCAAATGATAAAAGCGCTCGGGCTGATGATTTGTTGGCCATCTTTAGTAGGAAGTTAATGTGCTTAAAGCACGTCTTTATTATGGCCAGATTTGTAACTATCAGAAAAACGCTTAATCCTACATTAATCCAACCTATCCCGACCAGTCCACCGCCCTGATATAGTATGTAGAAAGATAAGATCCCTCTTAGGACAGCTATGACTATTTTTACTGTATTTGCTGCAACAAAACGTTCATGTGCAAGTATAATTACAGATAGGACATTCCCAGGCAGCATTAAACCTGCGGAAATTCCTAACAACCAAACAACTCGCTTGAACAATATACGATCGCCGACCTCAATATTAAAAAAGCTGGCCAGCGGGTCTGCTATAAACAGGCTTACAATTATAATTATGCCCCCCACTATAGAGAAAAAGATAAGAGCTGTATTTACTACCTCATTTACTGCATCATAGTCTTTTTGGCCAGCATGTCGTGATACATATCGCATAAGGGCTGAAGTCACACCTAAGTCCAGCAATCCGTAATATCCAATCACTGAACCTATAAGCATCCAAATACCATATTGCGCTGTACCCAGGCATTTTATTATGTAGGGTGTCAGTAAGAACCCAACAATGATACTCACTCCGAGAGCTACCCAGTTGCTGATGGCGTTGATGACAAGAGACGGCCTTCGCCGATATGACTCCTTTGTTTCTAATTTTGTTTTGTTAATCGTAGACACACTCCGTCCCCATCGGTTGCATTGAAAGAATCAATGTAACTTCTTTTAATTGAACCACTTATGGCACTAATCCAGCTTTACTTTTCACCAGTACAGTGCCAGTTTATTTCAAAACGTTGCTCGCTGTGCTAATATATTCAGTTGCTTTAACTTCACCGTTCTCGTCTGGAATATAATCCAGAATCAAATCCGTCATATCCGTTGCTATATTTAGTATAGAATTCTCCAGCACCGAGCTTATCTGAACCTGTACTACGTACCGGGCAGGATCACCGGCAATATTGGGAGTCCGCCAACCCAGGCCTGAAAAAACACTTTCATCTGATGTGAGATAGCCATTGACGATATAAAAATTTAAGACGGTTATCTGTTCATATTCTGGAGACGGTCTGTGAAAACTATGAATCAGGCAGGGTATTTCTCTGTTGGCTTTAGAAATGACTTGTGCCGATTCGGTGCTGTCATGCACCCAACCACCGCCAACATAGCAGACTTCCGGTGAATGGCCCAGCATTGTTCTTGGTCGGGCAGTATAAGCAATATAAACATTGGCCCACTCATTATTGAGATTGTTGAAGTATAGGCGATTTATAAAATCATCGTTGCCGGTCACACGCTGTATGTTCTGAGGCAGAGGTACGTCTTTACCTGTCCACTGGCTTACTTCGGCAGGAAAACTGCTCAAAGGTATCGGTAGAATCAGTGGGGTTTCAATGATATATTTGAGGTGGAACGCCAGCACTCGGTATGCCAACCCGGAAGCCGCAACCAAAATAAGTGCCAGAAACCATACAATCAATGTATAGACGCTCATCTTCTGCGTTCGTTTATCGCGAAACACCCTTTTACGTCCCTTTCTTTAGAGACCAATTTCAGGGTATCTTTATACCTACCCTTTCAGATTATCCTGGACGTATAATCCAAAAGTAGTAGGAACCCTGAATAAAAATAGAGCTCACAAACTGTTATTTGTTTAAATTAGCCGTGCAGGATACACAGTCTGCACCTGCCTGTGTCGAGAAATACAGGCTAAGTCGCTCCCTCGGGCGTATTATGGTTTGGCTCCTCCCTCCCTGTGAGGTACGCCAAATAATTAAGCTAAAACTGCATTATACTTCCAAAAGAGATAAGGTCAAAGGATTTTTTGAAAAAACAGTAAATTTCGGTCTTTTTCTTAGGCAGGCAAGCCCGCTTCGTAATTTTAATATTTGCCCGCCTTGAGCTTTATTGAAAAGGCTTGAAGATGGGCCTTTATAGCTGAGTCTCTTGGAAATCTTGCAATATCATACAAAAAATAGGGAAAATCTTCAATCACACCTCGCTTTTGCTTTTTGCAGTCATTTGCAATCAGGTTTTTTGTTAAAATCTTATTAAATTCATCGCGGAGAAATTGCCCCGATAAAAACAACCTTAGTAGCTTTTTCGATGGTAGAATATTCGGGCAATAAGCCTGATTAGTGCAAAATCAGCGATTTTGAACGTCTATGCGATTATAGGATGTAACTTACAGTTTTTTTTTGAAAAAGCCGAAGAATTATATAGACGAGTACCTTTGGCGGCTTGATATAATACCTGCAAGTTCTGCATGCGTATTTGAGGAAGGAGGAGCAGGCTGCGAAAGTGGCCGGAAACAGCATTATTTCTTACAATTTATACAGAGAGCCTGAGAAGTTATAGACGACTAAGGATATTCACAAGTTTTGGGGGCGTATCCTATGGCAAGGGCACAGATAATTATGGCACGTCGTGCTCACCTGACAACCAAGAAGGGATCGGAAACACTCCGTAAATATTTGGCTTTGATAATAATCACAGCGGCGATTACAGCGACAGTCTGTTCTTCGGCAGGAGCGGCAACCTATTATCTTGATGCTGCCAATGGCAACGACATCTACGACGGGCTTGCGCAAGAGTGGGACGGCACACATGGCCCCTGGAAAACAATGGACAAGGCCCAAAGTACTATCCAGGCCGGTGACGCTGTTTTACTGCAAAACGGCAATTATGGAGATGTTTATTTTGGTTCTTCTTCTGCAACTGGGACAGCAGATAATTGGATAACATACAAAGCAGACGATGGAGAAACCCCTGTTTTTGAAACTGTTGAATTAGAAATCGGCAAAGATGCTTATCTTAAATTTCAGGAATTAACACTTGTTGCTGATACTAGTATGGGATTTATAATAAGGCCAGAAACAAATTATGTTTGGATTTATGGTTGCGACATTAGTCATACCAGCTTTGACCCTCCAGGGTCTACACATGGAGCTATTTATGGTGTTTGGGCTTCAGATGCGTTTACCACCGAACATATTACAATTGAGAATTGCGAAATACATCACACTTATAGAGGCATAAATGTTGGAGGGGATTATTGGACTGTAAAGAACAATAGAATACATGAAGTAATTGAGGATGGGATTCATGGTGGTACTGGCAATATTTTAATCGAAGACAACGAAATTTGGGATGTAGACTATCGGCCTTATCCCGGCTATGACCCAGACGACCCAAGCACGAGACCTCATTCCGACTTTATACAATGGGTAAGCTGGAGTCAGCCGGATAACGTTGTTTTCAGGAGAAATCGACTTGGGCCTGGTTTAGCACAGGGCCTGTTCCTTGAAGCACAGGGGGGGAGTTGGTCAAATGTAACAGTAGAAAATAACCTGATCTATGGTATCCCTTCGGTTAGCAGTTACCTGTTTCTTACAGGGGTCAACAGCGGTCATATTTACAATAATACTGTTATTAAAACGCCTGGATATGGTGGTGCCACTGTCGCTTTATACGGTAATGTAGATGAGATGTATAATAATATCTTTACCGGAGTAACGCTCGGGTCTGGAACGATAATAAGTCACGGCAACAATATCTTTGGTCACGAACCAAGCGGTTTTTCTAAAAATTCAACAGAAGAAATAGAGGATATGGATAATCTCTTTGCAGATATGGACGGTCAGGATTACAATCTCGTCGATGCTTCTCTTGCCATAGACTTTGGAAATCCTGATTATGGCCCTGACACCGACCTTCTCGGTAATCCCCGTGATGCCCAGCCGGATGCCGGATGCTATGAATTCACCGGTTCTATTACAACCTATACTATTACCGCCGGTGCCGGCGAGGGTGGCTTTATAGCTCCCACCGGTGAAGTTACCGTTGCTGAGGGAAGAAGCCGCAACTTTAATATAGAAGCTGATACAGGTTACCACATAGATGATGTATTAGTAGATGGCGTTTCTCAGGGTGCAATATCCAGCTACTCCTTTACCAATATATCTGCTGATCACACCATAAGCGCCGGTTTTGGTGTCAGTCCTACCCATACTATTACCGCCACCACAGGTACAGGTGGAAGTATCAGTCCGAGCGGTGAGGTTATCGTTACCGAGGGAAATAACCAGACCTTCATGATTAGCCCTGATTTGGGCTACAAAATAGATGATGTATTAGTAGATAGCGCTTCTCAAGGTGCCATTAGTAGTCATATCTTTACCAGTGTAATTTCTGACCATACTATAGAGGCGACCTTTGACATCAGTGACCCTAATGATGCCTTGGTAGGCTGCTGGAGATTTGACGAGGGTGTCGGAACTACTGCACAGGATTCTTCAGGTAGCGGCAACACGGCAACACTGGTTAATGGGCCAATCTGGACAATAGGAAGAATCAACGGCGGATTGAGTTTTGATGGCGTTGATGACGCTGTACAAATTGGAACAGGTAATCTTAACGTAAGCAGTGGAGCTATTGCATTCTGGGCTTACGCAGAGAATTTCGCGGATTCAACTCAATTCCTCTTCGGCCATGCTACACAACCTTGGGCCAACAGAATACAATTGTACACTAATGACACTTCTGGTAGTTTAGGTTTAGGACTGGGTGACTCTCATACCCGCCACCAAAATATCCAAAATTTAAATACGAATACCTGGTACCACGTCACCCTGACCTGGCATGGGACAAATTATGTTGTGTACGTGGATGGACAGGCAAAGGCAAATGGTACGTACACAGGCTTATCAGTTCTCGGAAGTTACGCAGATATTGGAAATAACGGTAATAGTTCGGAAAGAAATGAAGGCTTTAATGGGCTCGTAGATGAAGTGCATATTTATAATCGAGCTCTGAGTGCAACCGAGGTGCAGGCGGTTTACAACGAGTACGCCGGTACCCCGGAGACTTACACATTGAACATTGCTGCTGTTAACGGCTCCGTGACCAAAGACCCGGACGAAACATATTATGATGCCGGCCAAACAGTGGAATTACAGGCGATACCCGACACCGGGTACCACTTCGTGAACTGGTCAGGCGACGCCTCCGGTACGAGCAACCCGGCCGTTATTACTATGAACGCCAACAAGTCTGTCACTGCCAATTTTGCTATCAATACCTACAGCTTAAATATAAACACGAACAACGGTTCAGTCACCAAAACTCCGAACCAAACCAGCTATAACTATGGTCAAATGGTCAGTTTGTTGGCGGCACCGGACGGTGGATACCACTTTACGAGCTGGTCAGGCGACGCCTCCGGTACGAGCAATCCAGTCGCTATTACTATGACCTCCAACAAGTCAGTCACTGCCGGTTTCGAGCAGGATCCTGACAATACTGCTCCGACAGTAGCCGGCCTCTCCCCTGAAGATGATGCAGTACAGGTTCCGTTAAATAATCTGGTTCAGTTGCATCTGGTCGATAACGGTTCCGGTGTTAACGCCGATTTGGTTACTATTATGCTCGATGGTGAGCTTATATACACCTCTGACACGAGCAGCTACCAAAGCGCAACTGGCCGCTGCTACAGGCTCGGTTCGAATAATGATTTCACGTTTGTTTACCAGGCCGACGAACTATTCGATTTCGACCAGCAGATTCAATTGGCTGTTTCAGCAAGCGATGTTGCCGGAAATCCGGTTTCTCAGTCATGGTCTTTCAGAACCCAGATGCGCTCATTCGGTGCAAATAAGAGCATTGCTTCGGACACAGGCGTTGACAGACAGGTAACTGCAACAGCCACTGACAGCAGCGGCAATGTCTGGGCCGTCTGGCACGAAGGTCAAACCGGCAGCAGAAACATCCGTTTGGCAAAGCTCGCTGACGGTGAAGAATCTTTCAGCAGTTATGTTGAACTGACTAATGACAGCTACGACCAGTGCAATGCTGATATTGCAATAGGCGCCAATAATAAATTATACGTAGTCTGGCAGGGTGATAATAGTGGTAGCTGGGACGTATATATATCAACCTCGACTAATTGGTCGATACAAAGACAAGTAACCGACTCAACCGGCGACGAAGTCAACCCCGTAGTAGCTGTTGATGGCTCTGAGCCTGAGAACGCCTATGTCGTCTGGGAAGACGATAGGAATGGTAACGGTGATATATACGCAGCCGGCTCCTCGAACGATTTCCAAAACAGTACTCCCTGGGCCATAGCAACAGAGCAGTCTGAACAGTCTGAACCTGCGATTGCTATTGACGCGGATGACACGGTTTATATTGTCTGGACCGACCACAGGCAGGGCAATGATGATATTTACGGCGCGTCATCTGATGGTGGTTCCTGGACGAATTACCCTGTCGTTTCCCGAACCTATAACCAGTCGAGTCCCGCCGTCGCTGTCGAAGATTCCGGCTCGAGATTACACCTGCTCTGGGCCGATGACAGGGGCTCGGACTACGATATTTATTATGCACACGCCTCCGATGGAATACCTGACTCTCCAATTGATGGCGAAAATATCGTCGATGACACGACAAATTCCGACCAGCTATCGCCCGTGATTGCCGTTATCGGCAGCATCAGCAGCGGCCTGTGTGTTTTTGCGTGCTGGCAAGACGAGAGAAACAGCGACAGCGACTTGTACTTTGTTCAGGTCGGTTCAGCAAGCGGAACTAATATTTTTATCGGCGACCGCAATACGAATTCCGACCAGGACGCACCGGCTATGGCTTTAGATGGGTATGGATATCCTTACGTCGTCTGGACAGATGACAGGAATGGTAATCTCGACATCTATTATGCCGCCAGTACTTATATGCACCCGCAGGCATTGGCACAGGAACAGGTTTCAGCTGGAAGCGAAGCCTTGGTTGGACCGAGTCAAATAAGCGAGGTTGACGATGTATCTATTGATATACCCGCTGGTGCATGCTCGCATAATGTGAATGTGAAAATTTCGAAGATGCAAAACATGCCGGTGTTTGCACAGTGCATTCCTGTCGCTAATTACGATATGGGCCCGAGTGGTATAACTTTCAACGAACCGGTTACTATAATTATTCCTTATGACGCCGTGTACCAGAGTGCCCTCAGTCCTTATTACTACGAACCGCAGGAAGATAATCCCAGCCAGAATGGCATAACGAACATCGAGTGGCTCGAGCTGCCGTATGTGCCTGATATTTATGCGATAAAATTCGATACCTCGCATTTCTCGCAGTTTTTCCTCGCTGCCGGGACAGAAGCTGATGAACCGGAAGTGCTTTGGAAATTCGGCACGTACGATGACCAGAAGAACGCCAGGGTAAATATTACGGATGGCGACGGCAATCCTCTCGCTCTGTCTTTGAGGGGAGGTGGTTATGGGGAGGTTATACAGGAACAGGATTCTGTCAGCCTTGAACTCTACGACACAACAGACAGAAGCTCATTGAAAATATCGGCTAAAGACCGTTCTGCCGGAGGAACCATCGGAGGCATCGTAGTAAATGGTTCGCTCAGACAAATATCTGCAAAAGGCATTGACATTGAAGGCGACATCACAGTTACCGGCAGTCTGGGCAAGGTAATTTTGGACGACGTTTCTGACAGTATCATAACTGTAGGCCCGACGTCCAATCCGCGTACAAACCTTACGTTTAAGCTCGGCAGGGTCAGCGACTCGAACATATTCAGCCAAACCCCAATCAAGAGTCTTACTGCCGTGGACTGGCGGGATACTGATTCGGTTCCCGACCGAATAACCACATATTCAATTCGTACGCTGAAAACTTCCGGAGACCGCAGAAACAATGTGGACGGAGACTTCTGGGCCGATTTGGTGCTGACAGCCGCCACAAATGACCCACTCAAAGCCTCGATTGCCGGTGATCTGTTAAACGCTGACTGGCGCGTAAACGGTGATATAAAAACGCTTGTAGTTAAAGGCGCCTCAGATAACAGCCGCGTCTGCTGTACGGGCAGCATCTTGACGATTACGCTTGGTGCGGCATACGACAGTGATTTTCTCGCCGGCTTCGACCTCGATTTCGGACAGCATGGGCCGGACAGTGTATCCGATTTCCGCACGACAAACGCTCAGATTAAATCATTCACGGTAAAAGGTTTAAAAAGCCGACCCGGCCAATACTACTTCGTTAACAGCAATGTCTCAGCGCCGTCTATTGGCCGTGTAAAGTTGGTCAATCTTAAAACACAGAACTTGGGCGATGGTTTCGGCTTCTGCGCCGTGGATACCGATGCCGGAAATGACTTGGCTTCGGTCACAAACAAAAGCACAATCAGTGAAAATGATAGCTTTACTGCAAAACAGGGTGATGGTATTCCGGGTACTGTAGAAGATTTCTGCATGCAAATACTTCAACCATGAGAATATAGAAGGATAATCAGGAGACGGAGGCATAACAGGGATGTTATTGGGGGTTTTAAACCTTGATTGGCCGTATGCGGCACAAGCACCGACAATATCGGCCGAAGCCCAGGGTAACATCGGAGTGAATATATACAACACTTAAGCGGTCAGGGTTTATAAGCCGATATATCCAATAAGTCTAAGGTACGTACTAAATGAAGAAATGGCCGGAAATATACGTTGGTAAAAAGTACATTAGCGCGACAATAATTCCTGCCCTTATGTTCGCCTGTGTGGTTGTCAGCGCTGTATTATCACAGCAGACGTACCGGGGTTCCTCCGTTGCGCGAGCCCTTGAGCCTACCGACCTCCTCAATCATAAAAAGGCTGAGCAAAACTATACCACAGCAGACTTGGACCGTATACACGACCGGCACGGGATAGAAAATGACCTGCATCAGCAAAAACAACAGCCTGTTACATCCGTACCCGCTGAGACAACCAAAGCAGAATTCCCGGATTCGGCTCTCCTGTTGATTGGAGCTTTTTCCGGCGCCCCCGCAGATGCAATGGCAATCATAAAGGATTTGGAATCCGACTCGGTCGGGATTTACAAAACCGGTCAGCAAATTGGCAACGGTCATATCGAAAGTATTGAGAAGAACAAAGTAGTGGTATTTGGCGAAGGACACAGGTTTATTCTAACGCCCATGTTCGGTCAGTCCCAGAACGCCCGGGTGCACGAGGCAGACGGACCGGCCACTGTTCAAAAAAGCCGCAGCATCCCCATAGGCTCAGGCCCATTCCTCGAAGCTTATGAAGATTACCAGACACCGGTCGCCTCTTTAGTGTCGGTCTTGAGCTGTGCAAAGCTCGAATCCTTTTCGCTGAATGGACAGTTACAGGGTTTAAGAATATCGGGTCTGGACGATATCCTTGTGGCAAATAAAATGGACATCAGAAACGGCGACGTTATACATACAGTCAATGGGCATTTACTAATGAATAAACAGCAGGCATGGCAGGTGCTCAAAAAAGCCAAAGCTCAGGATACGATAGATGTCGAGGTCTTATACGGCGATTGACACGGAATACTTAAAACCAAATCACTCCGTAAACTAACCCTTTTTTTGTTATCATTCCTGCAAAAGTTCGTCACCACTGCAAGTTATAAGCAGGAGTCATACCTGCGCAAGCAGGTATCCATATTGCCCAAACGGCATAAATTTGGGTTCGATTGGGTTTGAATTGGGTTCGTTTTCATTTCGTTCAAATAGTCATAAAATTTCATAATACACTGTCAATAATGGACATACGTTCATTTTTGGCATTTGGCCAATTGGCTTTGAATTGGGTTCGTTTTGGGTTCGTTTTTGGGCAAAACGGCGTTTTTTGGCTGAAAAACGCATAAAATTGGGTTTGTTTTGCAAAAAAAGGTGGATTTGTAGAGGATTCTCTACAAATGTAGAGCGTAGTTCTTTTTTAGACGCGGATTTCGCTGATTTCACTGATTTTAATACAATTTTAAGTAAAAAATTCATTGTTTTTGTGGTTTTTGGGGCGGTTTTTCAACATTCGGTGTTCGTTATTCGATATTCGTAATTTCTGTTGTTATATTATCGCATAACAACAGATGGTATTATACCATATATTGAACAAAAGTCAAGGAAAAAGTGCCGTTTTTTTCAAAAAAATGCAGATTTCTCACCATGAAGAACAAGAAGAACAAGAAGACTCAGCCACTAAGACCCAAAGGAACTAAGGCATTGAAACCGCGGATTACGCGGATTTCACGGATTAATTTATAGCCACAGAGGCCACAGAATACACAGAGTTCAGCTTTGGCGCGGGTGTCTGCGACACCTTTTGCATCCATAGGCACAAACCTCCCGGCAAGTATCCTTCGGCAGGCTCAGGACAGGTTCCTTGCCGCGCCAGTTTGCAGCCTACGCCTGCTGTTCCTTCGGAACTGTGCGTCA
>Ga0315549_1000264_pt1 | contig 65499 bp, 59 predicted proteins | sample SalMarSW160200MG_FD_203101 | JGI IMG/M metagenome (GOLD analysis project Ga0315549, IMG submission 203101) | Salt marsh sediment microbial communities from the Plum Island Ecosystem LTER, Massachusetts, United States - Salt Marsh Sediment SW1601-200 ...
TTCGATAGCGTGCTGAAGATTGCCGCCCGAGTGGGGTCGTTATCCTACAGGGACTTTTACGAAGGCGCGAAGACACATACGAATCCCGCGAAATCAGATGAACCTGTGCTAACCGGATAGGCATAGATTGAGTCTTGCTCTACGTAATAATAACCCCATACTACGAATACCACAATAAAGACAAATATGACCTGTGGCCCCCTGAACCAAGAAAGTAACCATTTAAAAAATGCTTTCATTCAACCAGCTCCTTCTACTAAAAACTTTCTTTCATGGCTCTCTGTTTATAGAAAGAACATTAAACAAGAAAATCCTCATTTCTCTAAATGAAAAATGAGGTTTTAGCGTTTATCTCATAGCAGCCTCGATTAAGCTCTCTTGGTTCTATAGCACAGCATTATTTATCACACGTTCTAATATCTATTCCGAAATGTGGAAAAGGCTACAGTCCGTTTTTTATTTTCCCTCTTGTCGTCTTTCGGCCTTCTTTCCTCTGACCGTGTAAGTCGATATTTATTTCTGCCCGCTTTCTCCAGCTTACCCTCCTTTAGCGACCTGTATAGAGCCAATAAAGTCCAATGGTTTGCATCACGGTCAATGCTTGTTATTAGTGTTGTTATTTGTGTTAATGTGAGTGTGTCTGCGTTCGTATTATGAAAGCAGTCAAGGACAGACTGCTTGTATTTCTCATTCTTGAAATACCTCTTATTCCTCTTTTCTTCCTTTGTTGCCATGTCGGCAAGAGAAGAATTTGGAGCATCTAATTCCTCTAAGTCTTCCTGGTTATCGTATTCCCTTCTCTTTTTTTCTCTCTGTAAAACTTTTCTTAGTCCAGAGATCATATCTCCCATATCTTCCAGTTCATCATACAACAATTCCTCGTTCTCTTGCAGTTTTTCAAGTTTGCTTAGGAGATCAAACTTTTCCTCCAAATCATAAATTAATTCGTCTCTGTTGACCGAAAGGCATTTCAAATGTCTATATCCCATAAAAATTAATATTGCGCCTGCAGTGGCCACAAAGAAAGCTATAGTTTCCCCTATATCACCTATGTGAATTCCCCAGTTAGATAGAAATGTCGTTATTCCAACTCCTATGACCACGACTATAAATACAAAAGGCAAAATCCAACGAACAAGAAGAACTAAAAATACAATAATTGACCTTCCAACTATTATTGGTATCTCATGTATTTTCATTGTCTTAACTCAAGTTGTGTTAATTTCTGAGCGAATATATCAAACGCTCTAAATAAGAAACCGGATCTAATGCCTTTCAAGAAGCCATCCCTTAATGGCAGATTTCATCACAAAGCCAGACAAAATGGCATTAAGCATACCATATCCTCCAACTCCTATTTTCACAAGATACCTTATGACACTATTTACCTAACTTTATCTTAGCTTCTTTTCTTATGTCTTCGAGTTCCTGATGAAGTATTTCGATCTGACCTTCCAGTTGCTCTATATTTAAACACTCTGGAGTTATAAATCTAAGGCCATGCCTTTCAGTGCCTGTGACATAGATGCGTGCGATACGCCCAAGAGGAAATTTATTTTCTCGTTGGTCAATAAAGTGGAGATGAAGGTTGTATGCCATTCTCTTTCCCTCCAAATAACTTCTAGGATTATTAGTAAAGTCTTTCCATGGTAGCTTAACCAATTTTTTAATTAATTTCAAAGAAATATAGCTTTCTTTCTTACTCCCCCCTATTACTATTGATTTATTTCAGGAATATCCTTGCGTTGATTTCTATCTTTTCTGACTGTGCCCTAAATTGTGCCCACTGTGATTATTTCTCCAGAAAAACCATAACATTTCCCAACACAAATATAAACAATAAAAGCCAATAAAAACAGCCTACTTAGCTGAGTCTTTGGCTTTCTATGATTGGTTATTCTGGGATTAGGAATCCCTAGCTCTATCCACCTGAGCTACGGGGCGTGATTACCTTTTAATGATTTTTTATTTTTTCTTCAAGTTTTAAATTAGGACGCAGATTTTCGCAGATATTCTCAGATAATTATTATATCAGCTCTTTGAACTTAGCCCCGACATGTCGGGGAGCTTTTTCCGACAGGCCCGCCCTGGTGCGACTTGCTTGGAATAAGCTATTGTCGCTGTAGTATTTCAAGAGATTAGTTTTTGGAACTTGTGCTTATAAATCAGGTCTGGGCCAGGGATTTACAGGATTAACCGGATTAAATAAATATTGAACATTCACCGCCCGTTCATTTCCTTCACTTGAGTCGCAGAGTACTCTGAGAAGAGCATTGAATCAGATGTAAAGGATCGCTTAAAAAGCATATGGGAAGTCTTAATGGGAAAAATAAGCTAACTTACTTTTCCCATTATAGCATTCCCATTAGTCCCAATGTAGTTCCCATTGGGACCCCGCTATGCGGGATTTTAAGCGATTCTCCCCAAAGAATATTTCCTAGCGTTCTTAGCGTCTCTAACGATCCCGACAAATCGGGAGAGTGGGCGGTGAGTTAATAAAATCCTGAACATCCTGTCTAAAAAATGAGATTTCCTGCTATGCTATCAAGATAAAAATATTTACTCAATTGACCCTATTTGGAGGTGGCTCTCCTTTAAAAAATGCTATTATATTATCAGCAGCAATCGTCGCCATCCTTTCCCTGACCTCAGTAGCTGCACTACCTATGTGGGGGAGAAGGACAACATTATCTAATTTGATGAGATTTGGATGGACTTCTGGTTCAAATTCATAGACATCTAAACCGGCTCCGGCTATCCATCCCTGTTTAAGGGCGTAGACAAGATCTTCCTCCTTGACTAATGGTCCCCGGGCTGCATTGATAAGAAAGGCCTCTTTTTTCATCTTCCTGAATTCTTTTTTACTAAATTGATGGTAGGTCTCTGTTATAAGTGGTGCATGAATAGAAATAAAGTCAGATTCTTTAAGCAGCTCATCAAAAGAGACATAATGAGCGGAAAAGTTAATGGATTCCTTTGCAATGTGTATTGGGTCATGATAAATTATCTTCAAGCCACAGGTAACTGCCCTTTTAGCTACGGCTTTTCCGATACGGCCCATGCCATAAATCCCGAGTACCTTATTTTGTAGCTCAACGCCCAAAAAGAAGGTTGGATAGAATCCTTTGAATTCTCCTTTCCTGACTAATCTATCACCTTCCACAATGCGTCTGGCTACACAGAGAATAAGGGCCATAGCAATATCTGCTGTTGCTTCTGTTAAAACATCAGGTGTATTGGTGATGACAATACCTTTTTCCCTGGCATATTCAATATCGATATTATTAAAGCCCACTGCGTAATTCGCTATTATTTTTATTGTAGTTAGGTGATCGATGATGTCTTTGCTTAGATTGTTCGTAACCATAGAAACCAGCCCCTGAGCGCCAGTTGCCATCTTTATTATTTCATCCTGGGTTAAATCTCGATCAAAAGGAGAGACTTCTACATCGAAAATCTCTTTAAGCTTTTTTAGGCCTGCCTCAGGTATTTTTCTCGTAATAAAAATCTTCTTTCTATCCATATTTTTTCCTTATCTTAATAGGTTTTCATTCTCATGCTATTACTTTAACACACCTTGGACGCTTTACGTCACTTCAAACTCATTTTCAAATAAGGCAATATATTTTCTACCGGGAAAAAACAGATTTTATAATTAAGATAGTAACTATGAAAGGAAGAAATATAAAGTAGTAATAGACCTAATCAGTATCATCAAACACTTTCCCTGGATCTGTACGCAGCCTATCTAATTTTGTCTCAAAACCAGATCCTAAATCAACACCCATTTGCTGCGCCCTCTTTTTGGCTTGAAGCCCAATGTTTCTGGTATCTTTATAAAATGCATCATCTTTTGGAGAGTTTGGTTTGAATGTGGATAATCGATCTTGCTCTGAGACATGGTAGGCAACCCTTGATACCAATTTTTTTAAGTCTCCCCCCTTACATCCTGGACACCTTACATCTGCCTCATCCTCTTTTTTTAACACCAAATACTGAAATTCTCTGCCACATGCCTGGCATTGGTATTCATAGAGTGGCAATTCTTACCTCCTGTAAATAAAACTAGTATATCGTTTCATTAAAACACATACATATCTAATTATTAAAAATGACAAATGTCAAAATCCAAATTTCAAATCAAATCTAAATTATTAAATGTCAAAAATACCGATCAGCGTAAGGCATTTTGAAATTTGAGCTTTGACATTTGAATCTTAATATATGTAAATATTTTAGCGAAACGCACGACTAGTTTGTTATATTTTCTGCTATAGTATATAGGAATATAAAATTATTATCATCTTAAAAATTTGTAACTGCCACCAAGGCACAAAGACCCAAAGAGGAGATAAATATAAATTAAATAACGGAGCTATAATAAAGAATAATTCTATAGTCTTGGTGTCTTGGTGTCTGTGTGGCAAGATACCAGTTACAAAAAATTAAGGTAAATAGATATGCAGCTAAATGATGAATTATATGCCTTTCCGTGGAGGTCTTTAACAGAAAATAACTGTAACAGCTTTTTCATTAATGGCCCCTTCAAAATCCTCATTGATCCCGGGCATCAACATCTCTTTACTGAATTACGTAACTCATTAGACTCTATTAATGTTAAAATCGAAGACATTGACCTAATAATTGCTACACACATGCATCCCGATCATATAGAGGCAGCACAATCCTTTTCATCCTTATCAACTATGGTAGCAATACATGAAACAGAATATCGTTATTTTCGGGAAAAGGCTGCATCCTTTCATGATTTCACTATTGAGCCAGATTTTTTCCTTACAGAAGGGACTTTAAAAGCAGGAACCATTGAACTTGAGGTTATTCATTGCCCAGGTCACTCACCTGGTTCGATCTGTCTGTACTGGCCTTCTCATAAGGCCCTCTTTGCAGGTGATGTTATCTTTGAACAGGGAGTAGGGCGCACAGATTTGCCTGGTGGGAATGGTGAACAGCTAAAAAAGAGTATCGGTCGTTTATCCTCTCTCGATCTTGAGCTTTTACTTCCAGGACACGGTGACATCATCAGGGGACGAGAAAATATAGAGAGGAATTTTTCCCTTGTTGAAAATATTTATTTTGGATTTTTGTAAAGGATTATTGTAGCCACTCAGGTTGTCTTGAGTCGTTCGTGGTATCTTTTGCGCAAGGTTTTGAGGAATTCATTCCACTCTGGGGTATTGTCCAGATTAGGTACAACAGCAGAACCAGACACACCACTCTCTTTCAAAGCCAGAAGAGACTTTTCTGTAAAGGTTTTTTTGGTGCCTTCCTTCTCTGAGTTGTATTCTTTCTGAAGATTTTTCAGGGAGGTTATATTATAATTGGCTAGTTTATTGAGCGCAGACAAGATCAATGAGTTGTCGCCGTCCAGGTCAAAACGAGTGGAAAGATATTTTTTAAGGAAACTATATGCAAGTTCACGATCATTACTGGCAATTTTTTCCATCTCATCCTTGAGACGACTCACAGGAAAGAAGTTATCCAGATATTTGTTACAGAGACCCTGTACTTTTTTATCAAGTTTTTCGCGTGCAAGACTCCGTTTTTCCTCATCACTCAGGGTGAGGTTTCTTGTTTTTTCAAAAACAAGATCAAGGGTGCTTTTTATCTCTCCCAAAATACTACCTCATAGTTAATGTTCTGTGCCTCTGGGCTCCTTAAATGTATACCAATAATCTCAAGAGGAATTATTTTCAAAGACATCTCAGTGTTAATCCTCTGAGAAGTTCTTGATCATCATTTCCCCTAATTCCTTGGATCGGTTTGTGGCTGCCTCAACAGCATTGATAAGAGTGGTTCGAAGACCACCCTTCTCTAAGGTATGCAGGCCGGTTATGGCTGTTCCACCGGGTGAGGTAACCTTGTCCTTTAATTTTCCGGGGTGCTCATGTGTATCCATCAATAATTTTGCAGCACCCAATACCGTTTGGCCTGAAAGAAAAAGAGCATCTTCTCTTGAAAGCCCCATTTTTACCCCGGCATCGGCTAAGGCATCGACAATTAAAAAGATATATGCGGGGCCACTACCGCTTAACCCTGTGATGGCATCCATGAGATTTTCTTCGATGATAACACTTTCCCCCACAGAATCAAAGATGGCCTTAGTTAGCTTAAGATCATCTTTTAGGGCATGCTTTCCTGGTGCAATGGCAGCAGCACCCTCCTTAACAGATGCAGCGATGTTAGGCATGACCCGAATAAGACGCAGGTCCTTGTTGAGACACGACTCTATGGCGGCTAAGGGAACCCCCGCGGCAATGGAGATAATGATTTTGGACATGTCCAGACAGTCAGCTGTTTCCTTTAGTATTGATGCCATGATCTGCGGTTTGATCGCGTAGATAATAATTTCCGATGCCTTAACCACATCGAGATTGTTTTTTGCTGTGACCACGCCATATACTTCCTTGATAGATTTGAGCTTATCCTTACGAATGTCTGAGCAAATGATGTTTTCAGGAATAGACGAGCGGGAATGAACAAGCCCACTAATAAGAGCCTCCCCCATATTTCCTGTTCCGATTATCCCGATTTTTTTGTCTTTTAGCATAGTTTCTCTTCTCCTTTTTCAAAACTTCAAGTAACTATTTAGCCACGGACCCGCCTGCCAGATGGCGGGCAGGTTTACGCTGATTACCGCTGATATTTTTTCTTTTATTATCAATTAAACCTATCTGTGTTCATCTGTGTGAATCTGTGGCTGAATAGAGTTACGTACTGGCCATTTTAAGGTCTAATTTCTTTTAGTCAAGAGAAAATACCCTGTACGTAAGATAAGGTGACTTTACATTATCTAGCTATAGGGCAATTCTTATGTAACGGTTTTATTTGGCCTGATGATCAAATCCACAACATCTGGAAAGTCAATTCCCAGTTCCTTAACCTTTTCAACTGTTGGTATCCCATTTGAGGTCCAGCCGCGACGTTTATAGGTGGCATCCTTAAGTTTTTCATAACGATTCTCCCTGTATTTCCTCAGGGCTGCAAGCTTTTCCTCTGTACTTTTACCTTCAGGATCCAGGATGCCAAACTCCTTTAACTGTGTGTCATACATGTCTTTGCGTGATTCATATTCCTCTTTGGTTACCGGCCCCATTGCCCTGTAGGGAAGGGTATCTTGCTCACGCGTTCCAAAGCCCTGCCTTAGATTGAATATTCTCTGAAAATTATAGACCCTTTCGCTCATCTTTATCAAATCATCGGGCGTAGACTCCAGCCCAGTTACCGCGGAGAAAAACTCAGCGTACCACTCAACGTGCTTCATAACCTTTGCCGGTTCCTGGGTTGCCTTGTTGTCCTCAGGAACAATATCGTTCCATGGAAGCTTGCAAAGGCCATTGAGGCCGAACCAGGTCCGCCATATGGGAAACCACCAAAGGGCCTCGGCCTTTTGCTCAAAGGTGGGCATGAAATTATTCACCATATCCAGGAATATTAGCCATGCCTCATCGTGCTGGGGGCCTTTAAGGGTAAGGCCGTATCCACCCTGTTGTGCAAGAGATTCCTTGGTCACATATTCGGAAAATTCCAGGCCCTTGGACTCCATTCCTATGTCCCTCATAATAGTTGGGTCAGCGCCATATTCCTTCGCAAATATCTCCTTCATCTTCCTCACACCCAGGCCTATTGTGGCACCGAAACCCTCTCCTTTAGCCATTTGGTGGATTATCTCCAGGGAAGCCTCCTTGTTGCCAAAACGAAGCTCTAACCCTCCGGTAATGTTTTTATTTATGAGTCCCATCTCATAACATTCCATGGTAAATGCCGTTGCAGTTGCGACAGAGATGGTGTCTAAGCCGTAGGTGTCGCAATAAAAGTTCGCTTCTATGACAAAATCCGGATCGAATATTCCCCAGTTTGCGCCACAACCCGCTATTGTTTCATATTCCGGGCCGTCTACCCACACCGATTGCCCTTTGTAGGGACCAGTTTTGAGGGTAAAATTCTTGACTCCATGTGAGCAGGCCACCGAACACCCAAACCAGCAACCATCGAACCCGGGGTGGAACTTTTTGCGGTACACCTCTTTACCAAGGTTTAGTGCATCCGGATGGCTTCCATATCGAAAGTTAGTGGTGGGAAGAAGGTCGTAGTCGTTCATGATATTGATCAGATGGGTCGTTCCTACCTTCGCCATCTCGTTTTGTTTGGGATCAAGGGCCCTAATCTCTTTGGTGTATGCCCCCCCCCCCTTTTTTAACCTTTCGAAGTCAGCAGGATGGTTTATATCTGAGGTCATCCTGGAAAACTTGGCCACTATGGCCCTAATATTTTTGTCCCGAAAAACAGTGCCAGTACCTCCTCGGCCTGCCTGTTTATAACGATAGATTTTACGAATGTTATCATACCAGGAAAAGTTGAGACACCCCATAAGGGTATGTTCTGCTCCTGAGCCCGCAGACACTGTTGAAATGGCCCTCAGATTTCCCTCGCTATACCTATCAGCAAGGGCTGCGCAGAGTAGGTGCGAATCCTTCGGAAACTCTTCTGCACCCACTATCTTTACTCTGCCTCTATCCCCGTCTATCATTATAATGATGTCGTTGTCAGCCTTGCCCTGGATTTCCAGTGCATCCCAGCCTGCAAATTTTAGATACGGGCCAAAATACCCACCCACATTGGAATCCATAACAGACTCTGTGAGCGGTGATATACTAATTACAATACTCTTGCCACTGCCTGGATAAAGGGTAGTTCCCCCTAACGGACCAGAGGCTATACATATCTCATTTTCCGGATCATTCCATTTGGTTTTTTCTTTAATGGCGTTCCATAATAACCACAAACCAAAACCCCGACCTCCGGTAAAAATACTTTTCATTTCATCTGTGACTGGTTTGCTCAAGATTTTATTATCAGAGATATTGATGTATAATGTTCGACTGTTATAACCCCTTTCAATAGGATTAAGCGGGTATTCAAATTGTTTTATATCGCTGGTATTATCCTTTCCAAAAGAGCCCATTCTGCAACCTCCTAAGTTGAAGTATTCTTTGCTTAGCCATCAATGATTACCTGGTGATCTGGGATGCTTTTTCCATCTCCAAGGCATATGCTCTGGTCCTTTCTGCGACTTATTTAGACCATTTCCTCTTCAAAAACAAGCTTTCCTGTTTTAAAACGATCAAAGGAAAAGCACGATAGATCAATTGTTTGATATTCTCCGGACCGGATTAACTCTGACACACACTTTCCTATTGCCGGAGATTGCTGCAGGCCATGACCACTAAAGCCCACTGCGCCATAAAAACCTTGAACATCACCAAGATGACCAATAATTGCATTCCCATCTGTTGTATTCATGGCATAGAGTCCTGCCCATCCCCTGATTAATTTGGCGGTATCGAATGTAGGGACCCTTTTAGCCACCTGAGGCCAGACAACGTCCATGTAATAATCTCTGTCCCATTCAAAATTAAAGCCAGGTTGCTCATCAGGGATTGATCTACCTGTTAAAATGGTTTTACCGGGTTCATGGCGAAAATACAGTAATCCGTCTGTGTCAACTACAAGTGGTAAATCATAATCAAATTTGATTTGAGGATCAAATACAAACGCCATCTTTCGTACAGGGGCCACTGGCAAATCTATGCCTGCCATTTTTCCGACAACAGATGCATGCGGGCCGGCAGCATCGACAACAATCCTACATTTTATGTGTGTGTCCTTACGGGTGATGACACCTTCAATTCTCTCCCCTTTTACATCAATCCCTGTTACCTCTTCGTAGAGATAGTCTATGCCAAGGTTTTTCCCCTTCCTTACATATCCCTGTAAAACCCCGTAAGGATCAAGGTATCCGTCTCGAGAACCAAAGCAACCACTCACCAGATTATCGGTATTTATATGAGGAATTAACTCTTTGATTTCATCGATGGAAAGTAAAGCCACATGCGCTCCCAGATTCCTCTGCGTCTCATAATTCTTTTTGATTGTCGCCAAATTTGTTTCATCCGCAAGGAAGAGATACCCTCGCTGTTTGAATTCTGCGTGAGCCAAATCTCCATTAATTTCCATTATGTCATCAAAATTTTCGAATATATCTATACCATATTGAGATATTTTTATATTTTCAGGAAGGCTGAATTGCTCCCTAACACCTCCGGCGCTAAGGGTGCTGGATGCAAATTCATAAGTAGGATCTTTCTCAATGACGAGAATATCGCCATCGAATCCGTCATTGACTAAGTTATAGGAGATGCTTGAGCCAATGACTCCTCCACCAATAACCACGATATCATAAACGTTTTTCACAGGGCCTCCTTGGATGGAAAATTTTAAATTTTCAATTTACTTAAATATCTCTTGTCCCTTAAATTCACGATACGGATCAAAATTTTCCAGGATTTCCGGATCATCTATATTGTATTCTTCAGTTATTAACCTGTAGATTAATTCACCCATGCCAGGTCCGAGCATAAAACCCTGTCCGCACATACCAACAGCCTGGTAGAAATTATCTAATTCCTTCATCTTCCCGACGATCGGAAAGCCATCAGGGGTCATGGGATACTGTCCACGCCAGGTACGTCGAACTTTAAGATTTGCAAGCATAGGCATAATTGCAAGCATTCTTTTTGCGATCATTGGCAAAAATATTGAGGTAGCTCGATTATCTATTCCCCACACTGGTGGATCAGGAGTCAAACAGAAAACTACTTGACCTTCGGTGTTCTGGTAAAAGTAAAAATTCTTAGACCCAGATGCCTCACGCATATCAACAACCATAGGACCCATAAAAGGCTTTACAGGCTCACAAATTCCGGCCTCATGAGAATCCGGATTTACTGGAATATCAATTCCTGCCATACGAGAGACATCTTTAGCATAGGCGCCAGCAGCATTTAGCACATTAGCCGAATGATATGAGCCTTTATCAGTCTTCACAGAGGTGATATTGCCCTTTTCTATTTCAAATCCAATAACTGTTTCGTTAAATCTGAACTCTGCGCCATATCCTTCTGCATTAAAGTATGAGGATTGAGTAAATAACAAAGGGGATGCAGAGCCATCTTCCGGGGAATAAGTGCTGCCCCTCAATCCCTCCATATTAATTCCAGGGTTTAATTCCCTATACTCTACAGGAGACAGCCACTTGATATTAAGGCTAAAATTTTGTTGAATTTTTAATAAATCTCTTAATATATTTTCATCTTTTTCTCTGTAGGCAGGGAATGAATAGCCATTGGCCTGCCACTGGATATCATCTCCATATAGCTCTTTCCAGTGCGAAAAGATCTCTATGCTTCTCTGAGAGACTAATATCTTCCCCTTATCTGAATGGGTAGCACGAATACCACCAATTGCCTTTTTATCTTGCCCCTGGCCAGGAGACGCCAGGGAATCAATAACCAAGACGGATTGTTTGTTCCTTGAAAACTCCATTGCAACAGGTACGCCAATGGAACCACTTCCGATAACAATAAGATCATACGTTTTATTCATTTTTTCTTCCATGAGAGATATTAGAGAAAACTCCGAGTGGGGCCTCAATAAAAACTGGTCTTCTTGTGTTTAAGGTTACCTCTTCTAAGGATATGCCTTCTTCTCTATACATCTGCAAAATCAAGTTTTCACATGTCTTGGCGCCACACGCACCCATGCCTGCTCTCGTAATGGCCTTAATTTGATTCAAGTCTTTTATCCCCCTTCTGATTAGTGGTCGGATTTCTCCTGCAGTCACTCGTTCACACCGACAAACGATTGCATCGTCAGGAATTCTATCAACAGTGGGCTTGCCTGTTGGGAGTGTCACTTCCTCTCTCTGGACATTAAATCCCGCAACTTTTTTCGCGATTCCCCTCGGAACCCTGACCTTTACGATCTGGGTCTTTCGTGAGGCCTTGTTCAGCACCGTGTCGATAATCTCTGCCTCTTGAAGGGGATTTCCCTCATAATCGGTTAATAACACCTGGTCTCCCTTTTTATATTCATAGTTGTAGACCTCATAGGCGAGAGAGACCACAGGGTTGTTCGGATCATCGCGATAGTCTGCCAATGATATCGCCAGTCCTGGACAGATAAAGACACATTTGTTGCACCCGATACATTCATGTTTCGCAATCTGGGGTTTTCCCAAAAGTGAATCACCGGGAATAGAAATCACCCCTTTCGGACACACAGACACACACGGGTTGCAGGGAATTTCCTGTGTGCAATGGAATACCGGAGTTATACCTTCCTCTGGAATGGAATCATAATCGGGTGTGGCAAGAGGTCCGGGTGGGTTTTTGAGGATATTTGCCTTTTGATACCAATCCTGTGGAATAGGCATATCCTCTATACCAAGCTCGCGAGAAACCTCTAAACCGGCTATTTTCCCATTAAACATAGCAGAGGATGCCTCAGCAATTTCCTTTGCATCACCGGCCGCAAAGACTCTTATCCCTGCTTGCTCTGCCTCGCGATAAAATTCATTTACAGGACTGAGCCCAACTGCGATCAGAACCGTATCACATTCATATGTTTTCTCTGTACCGGCTATTCTTTTAAAATTATTATCTATTTCGCATACTGTAACTGACTCTACATGTTCATTTCCGTTAGCGCTTACAATTGTATGCCTGGTATATATAGGGACACCTAAACGTTTTATCTTGTCTGCATGAACCTGGTATCCCCCACATTCAGGCAATGCCTCCACTAATCCGACTACACTAATACCTGCCTGTAAGGCGTGATATGCAGCGATCAATCCTACGTTCCCCCCTCCCACCATAAATATTCTCTTCGCGGGCTTGACGAGATCTCTGTTAACCAATGTTTGAAAGGCCCCAGCCCCGTATATCCCGGGCAAGGTATTTCCTGGAAATATCAGGGACTTCTCCCGTGCCCCTGCAGCATTTAACACAATTTTCGGTTTGACTATTCTATATTGGTTGTTATTGGTAACTATCCCCACCTTCTTATCGCTAAACACATATAGTGCTGTGCTATTGAGCCATACCTTCGCAGAGGAATATTTGCCTATTTTGTCTTGTAAAATTTTGGCAATCTCTATGCCCCTGGTTCCAGCATAACAATCATCAATTGAGCCAAAAAATTTATGGGTCTGAAGAACCAGTTTTCCACCTAACCGATCCTTATCGTCAACAATGATGGTTTTAATCCCCCTTTCACCTAATTGTAGGGCTGCCGAAAGACCAGCAGGACCCCCACCGATTATCAAAACATCTGTGTTGGTTTCTTCAATTCGTGAAAACTGATAATCTTCTATAGTTTTCGGCAACGTTGGTAAACCTTCAACGCTCTCTACGATCATATTTTCTTCTACTTTTGTCATGCAGGATTTTACCGGGACCCCATTGGCAATCACCATACACTGGGCACACTGTCCATTCGCGCAGAATATTCCAAGTGCAGAGTTATTTTTTGGATGATGGCCAAATACATGTATTCCATTAGCAAAGAGGGCAGATGAGATTACCTCGGCTTCGTATGCTTGTAGTCTTCGGTTGTTCCAATAAAATCCGATCTTCTTTCTCTTTGGAATAGTCAGGATAGGATGTTTTTGAATCCTCGATTCGGACATTTGATTATTCTGCTTTTTACGGATAGATTGAGACGTTTACATAACTCATATTTTTGTAACAAGGATGTGTTTTCCTTCAGAAAAGCCCACTCTCTTTGGTAGGGTGACAAAAATTGTATCTGCTCAATAATTTAAGGAAGGGCATAACAAAAAAAGATACCCATGCCCTAAAGAAGCAGTGAATTTCCACAGGATTTTGAGCAATTACCAAAAATTGTTAGATTTTTAAGAGGCCTAAGATTATATGCAAAAGAGAGTAATATGCCAACACTTCTTTTATCTTTCATATTAACCTTCGTGTGTATGGATATTATTTGTGGGATTTTTGTATTTAGCAGTTAAATAAGGTGTAATGTGGAAATAGATTGTATGGGTTTATAATGGTAGTGATATTTATTGAAAAGTGGGTATGAGATTTATGAAATCAGAGTTCGAGCCATGTACCGATATTATTTTCCACTGCCTTGTTATAAATTTTTATAGCTGTTGCCATGTCATCCATGGCGAGGCCAAGGTTTGCACAGATAATTTTTTCCTCTTTTTTTTCTCTGCCCGGCTTTATACCTGCGGCAATTTCACCAAGATCTGCGTAGATTTCAGGTATATGCTGAAAATATCCAAGGGATTTATAATAGAGACACTGATCCTTGTCGTCCGTGACAAACTTATCACAGTTCTCAAAGGCAGACTTCTTCCAATAGGAATCAAAGTCCACTGGGGAGGCAAAAAAGCCAGGCTTTAACCAGTCATCTTCAATGACAGGGTGAGGTTCTTTAAGAATAGGGCCTGCAGTCACAATGATGTCGGAATTCCGGACTGCCTCTTCAGGGCTTCCTACAATACGTACATTCAGTTCCGTGTCTTTCCTTATTTCTTCAGCATATCTGTTGACTGCATCACTTGAAATATCATAGGCCTTAACCTCTTTAAGGGCAGGTATCGTGATCTTGAGGGCTTTCAAGTTCGTTCTTCCCTGAACTCCGCATCCAAGGATTCCTACTGTGTGGGAGTCAATATTTGCCATATATTTTGCCGCTACAGCAGTTGCAGCACCAGTTCGCATGGCGGTAATCCAGATGCAGTCCATCACAGATAAAGGAATGCCTGTATTAGGGTCATTTAGAATGAGTAACCCATTGATATAGGGTAAATTTTGCTTATAATTTTCAGGATATCCACTGACCCATTTGATACCTGCTGAGCCCAGAGAGGGGATATAGGCCGGCATCGCATGAATAAACGCATCGGGCTGTGTGTGGATCCCGGGTTTGGGCGGCATCTCTATCTTGCCCAGACCTTTTTCCTTGAAGGCCTCATCCAATGTCTCAATGATCTCCTCCATTGGTAAGTCTACCTTTTCAATATCCTTTTTCGATAAATAAAGCATTTTTTGTGTTTTCACTGTTTACCCTCTCTTTCTTAAAGCATGGTTAAGATACACAATCTTTTCAAAATTATAGGGAAGGAGCGTACTGTGTCAACAAAAATTACCATATAAGCCATGACCTTACGAACTATACTATCCATATGAAGCGACAATTTTTGCTTGACAAGGTATAGCGAAAAAGTTCTGATAACAACTTGTTATAAAGTACTGTTAATGTTTTACTGGCTTAGGATTATCCTCCGAGTTCTAAATAAAAAAATAATAAAAGAAAGCCTTTATGACGGTTACACAGGTAGTGATTAATAGCATTGTCAGGGCCTCCGAGCTGACCCTTTTAAGTCTGGGATTGACCATAGTCTACGATATATTGAAATTTGCAAATTTTGCCCATACAGAATTTGCGGTAGTCGGGGTCTATTTGGCCCTTTTTTTAAACGTTACCTTAGGATTGCATATTATACTTGCTGCAATAATTGCCTCTTTTGTAACTGGAGGCTTTTCGATATTGATTGATAGGGCGGTGTTTAAAAAAATGAGAAGCTCGAGTGGTATCATTATAATGGTAACATCATTAGGATTAGCCATTGCCTTAAGGAACACGATACGTGCGATATGGGGTGCTGATGCCCAAAATTATGCAGTACCTCTGCAAACACCAATCATTACCGAATACTTTCGAATTACCCCTCTCCAAATCTGGATTATTGTGATTGGATTATCTGCTATGTTCGCCTTTCATCTATTGCTTCATCATACCAAATTAGGTAAGGCCATGCGTGCCACCTCTGACAATCCTGAATTAGCTCAAGCCAGTGGTATTGCTACCGAAAAAATCATTACACGTGTTTGGTTCATAGCTATTACCTTTGCCTCCATAGGAGGTATTCTGATAGGCCTGGAAACCTACATACTTCCTTATATGGGTTTTGCTATCATTGTTCCGGTATTTTGCGCTACTATAATGGGGGGCATAGGGAATCCCTATGGGGCAATGATTGGCGCTCTGGTGCTTGGTTTTGCTGAAAACTTTGGCCTCTATATCAATTTTGAAAAGATAATAAACTTAGGGGGAATTCTAAATTTCTCAAAAGAATTATTTATTCCGACCGGGTATAAGCCAGCTATCAGCTTTATCATCCTGATTTTGGTGTTGCTTATCAGACCGAGAGGGATTTTGGGAAAGAAAAAGGAGGGCTGATGGGCCTTATTAACTTTTTAGCATACTTGGCGATAATGATGGGGATCTATGGTATCTTGAGCCTAAGCCTTAATCTCCAGTATGGTTTTACAGGATTGGCCAATTTTGGTCAGGTAGCATTTTTTTGCTTGGGTGCATATATATCGACTATCATTGTATTAGTATTTAAAATGCCATTTATTTTCGGTCTGTTGGGAGGAATGATAGTAGCCGGTTTTTTTGGATATGTGATATCTATAATCACAGCCAACCTCAAAGAAGATTACTGGGCTATTGTCACACTTGCCGCCGCAGAAATCGTTCGAATTTTCTTTTTGAATGAAGATTGGGTTGTGGGTGGAGGGCCTTACCAGGGAGGCTCCTTTGGCATTGGAGGTATCCCACAACCCCTTCGATCACTCTTTTCAGCCTATACATATCCCTTCTTTTATTTAGCAATTGTTCTTGTTTGCCTGCTCGCAACATACATAGTCATCAATACACTTACCCAATCCCCTTTTGGGAAGGTAATAAAGAGTATCAGGGAGGGAGATAACCTTCCACTGGCTCTGGGGAAAGATGTAAAAAGATTTCGCATGAAGGTAATGGCTATAGGAGGGAGCTTTGGGGGCTTAGCAGGATGCCTTTGGGCCCATTATCATGGATTTGTAAGCCCGAACCAATTTTTACCATTAGAAACATTTATTATTTGGGCTATGGTTATTGTCGGCGGAAAGGCAAACAATAAAGGGGCAATTTTAGGGGCAGTTATCATAATGATATTCTACAATTCAACCCGATTTCTTAAGGATTACATTCCTATTGAAGAGGTCACTTTAGCCAGCCTCAGAATGGTGGCAATAGGGGTGCTGATTGTAGTAGCTATGCTTTTCATGAAGGAAGGATTGATCAAGGAGAAGAAGACGATTTATTAATTTAACATTTAAAATTATCAATTAGCAATGTAGGGGAAGGCATTTGGTAACTGATCATTTTATATTGTTAATTTATCATTTTATATTTAAATTGTTATCATGCTTAAGGTAGAAAAGGTATATAAAAGCTTTGGGGGCATCCTTGCACTTAACGGCGTAAGCTTTAGTGTGGAATCTAACACTATTACAGGACTTATTGGTCCCAATGGATCGGGCAAAAGCACCCTCTTTAATATAATATCCGGTTTTTATAGCAAGGATAAGGGAGAAATCTATTTTAATGGAAAGAAGATCGTAGGGTTAGAGTCACACAAAATAGCTATGCTGGGAATTGGAAGAACTTTCCAGATCAGCGAAGTGCCTGAAAAGATGACTGTATTAGAGAATCTTCTTCTGGCTCCCAAGAGGCAAATTGGAGAAGGGATATTCAATGTTTTCCTGTATCCTTTGAAAATAAAGCAAGAAAATGAACAACACCTTAAAAAGGCCTACGAGATACTTGAACTTGTTCAACTCTATAACTTAAGAAACGAGTATGCTGGAAATCTTTCTGGTGGGCAAAAAAAACTCCTGTCTCTGGGGAGAATATTAATGTCAGAGCCTATGCTTATCTTGCTGGATGAGCCAACAGCCGGTGTGAATCCTATCCTCATTAAAGATCTTATCATTGCCATAAAAAATTTAAGGGACAAAAAAGGGGATACTATTTTGTTGGTAGAACATAATATGAAGGTTATCAGCGAGATTTGCGATAAGGTTATTGTGTTGGATTTCGGTAAAAAGATTGCGGAAGGAAGGCCGGAAGAAATTCAAAAGAATGAGAATGTGCTAGAGGCTTACCTTTCTGGAAGTTCGAAATCGGATGTAATACATGAAGACTCTTGAGGCCAATAATATTTTTGCGGGATATGGTAAGTCGGAGATTTTACACGGGATCTCTATCTGTATTGAAAAAGGAGAGGCAATCACCATTATTGGTCCCAACGGGGCCGGGAAATCAACATTGCTAAAGGCCATTATGGGTTATATACCTGTTTTTAAGGGAGAAACTTACTGGAAAGGGAAAAACATTACCCATCTTGAACCTCATGAAAAAGTTAGCAGAGGCTTTGGCTATGTCCCTCAGTTAGGAAATGTATTTCCCTCACTCACTGTCAAAGAAAACCTGGAAATGGGTGGTTTTATTCAGGATAAAGAGATGATTAAAGAAAGAATGGATAAGGCCTTTCACCTTTTTCCTATTCTGGCTGACAGGTTAAAGCAAAAGGCCGGTACTCTAAGCGGAGGCCAGAGACAGATGCTTGGTATGGCCAGGGCCTTAATGACAGATCCAGAATTGCTTATGTTAGATGAGCCTTCAGCAGGACTGTCTCCAAAGGTGTCAGAGGAGTTATTCTCAACTATTGCTGATATACATAATAACATAGATAGTGCTATTATTATGATAGAACAGGATGCGCATCAATCATTGAGTATCTCTGATAGGGGATATGTTCTTGTGATGGGGCAGAATGAGTTCGAGGATAGAGCTGATAAGATACTATCTAATGAGAAGATCCGAGAGGCCTATTTAGGAGGATAAGAATTCAGGGGCTTTGCTCCTGAATAGAAATAATCATTAGGCAGTAAGCACAATGCAAACTTACTTGCTTTTTGCTGCCTTATGTATACTGTTTACTGCTTACTATGACGATGGGATAAATCGGTTGCCACGAAAAATACTGTAATTTCGAAAGGTTAAGCTGGAAGGAGGTGAGGAAAGGGGAATTTTAAGTGGGCTAAAAAGTCATGAACATTAACAATAACAATTTAATGTAAAAGGGGGTAAACAATGAAAAGATTAGTTTTGTCTCTAGCGGGAGTATTTTTCTTAGCAGTGCTATTAATTGCTGGAATGTCTTTTTCATCTGAGGCGGCTGAGCCAGTAATTATTGGCTCTATATGCCCTTTAACTGGAACAAATGCGGTACAAGGTCTCGATATGAAGCGAGGAGAAGGCCTTGCTTTGGAAGAGATCAATGCTGCCGGAGGAATTAATGGTCGCCCATTAAAAATTATCTGGGAGGATACCGAATCCAGCCCTAAGGGTGGAATGGATGCTGTCCACAAACTTGTGGAAATTAATAAGGTACCCCTGATCATAGGAGCATATTCAAGTGGTATTAGTTTGCCTACAGGACAATGGACCAATTCAAAAAAGGTTATTCAAATCTCTGAGGCCTCCACGTCACCCAAGTTGAGAGAGATCGGTCCATATTTTTTCAATGTAATGGGTTTAGATGAGGTTATGGGTACCAAACTGGCTGAATTTGCCCTTGAAAGTGGGGCCCGAAAATTTGCCTCTATAACAGTGAATAATCCATTTGGCATAGGGGTTGAGATCTGGACCAAGAAAACGGTAGAAAAGGCAGGTAAAAAGTGGTTAGAGGCAGTCAGATACAATGAAAAGAAGACCGATTACCGTGCAGAAATCGAGCGCCTTTTTGCCAAAAAACCAGAGGCCATCTTCTTTACTGCTTATGGAACAGAGAGCAAACTGATTTTAAAACAGGCCTTTGAGATGGGATTAAAGCCCTCTAAAGGTTGGTATGCCGATTACATGACCATGTGGAGCAACGAGGTAATTCCAAAAACCGCTGAAGGGATAAAAGGTCTTGTAATGGGCTCAACCGCTGGATCCCGCTTTGAGGACTACCAGGCTGCATACAAGAAAAAATACGGCGCAAAGGCCAAACAAACAGCATTTGGAATGTATGCCTATGATGCGGCCTGGATCGCTGCATTAGCCCTGAGTATGACAGGCAGCACTGATACTGATAAGATTGGCAAGGCCTTATACACTGTGAGCAAGATATACAATGGAGTTTCAGGAGATAAGAGTTTTGATAAAGATGGTATGCAGGTCACAGACTACTACACAAGAAAGGTCTATAAAGGCGGAACACTGATGATGTATAAATAAAACGCCTCACTTTTAGATATCGGGGCCGATACCGGCCCCGATTATTCAATTAAGGCTTCTCCTGGCTCCCTCCCTTTCCACTCAAGTACTGAACGTCATTCCCGCGAAGGCGGGAATCCAAGACATGATACTATGGATAAACAATTTTATGTGTATATATTGGCAAGTAAGCTCAATGGTACATTGTACATAGGGATAACCTCAGACCTCTTACAAAGGATATGGCAGCATAAAAACAAAATGGTCGAAGGTTTTACCCAAAAATATAATGTAAACAAACTTGTGTATTACGAAGTGCATCCTAATGCAGAAAGTGCCATTTTAAGAGAGAAACAAATGAAGAAATGGCGAAGGTCTTGGAAGATACGATTGATAAAAGGGAAGAATCCCGATTGGAAGGATTTATATGATGATATCAGATTATAAAATGGATTCCCGCCTTCGCGGGAATGACAATTGAAGCCCGGGAATGTCTGATCCCATACTTTCGTAGGGACAAGTCTATTAGGCATAGGCGAGCTCGCCCTCGTCTCTGAGGTTGAGACGGATACTCGCTAGCTAAAATAGGATTAATCACAGTAATGCGGGGCATATGATTGGGTGACAAATCCGATGTCTACCAATAAGGGAGAACCAGGCCAGATAAAACCGTATCTTTTCATCATGTGTGCGGCTTTTTTATGGGCATCTGGCGGAACTGCTTCGAAATACCTATTCAACGCAGGTATGAGCCCCTATATTCTGGTCCAGTATAGGGTAAGCTTTTCCGCATTTGTTATATTTGGATATCTCTTTTTCTTTGAGAGAAATTCACTAAAAATTAATAGCAAGGATTTATGGAATCTTGCCATATTAGGCGTATTCGGTATGGGCGGGGTGCAGGTGACCTATCTTTTTGCCATCTCTAAAATCAAGGTTGCGATGGCTATCTTGCTACAGTATCTGGCTCCATTTTTCGTGGCCATCTATAGTTGCCTCTTTTTTAAGGAGAGAATGGATCGCTGGAAAGTGCTTTCAATCTTTTTGGCCTTTATTGGTTGTTTTTTTGTGGTGGAGGCTTACAGTGTGTCATTTTTCTCTTTAGACAGACAGGGAGTCATTGCCGGTCTGCTCTCGGCCGGATTTTTCTCATTTTATAGTCTGCTTGGAGAAAGATTGATGCGGAAGTACAACCCATGGACAGTTCTCTTTTATGCCTTTGCCTTTGCCACCATACTTTTTAATAGTATTCTACCACCAAAAAATCTCCTTTTATGGAAAACAGAATTTCGCACTTTTATCACCGTTGTCTATATTATATCATTTGGAACGGCAATCCCCTTTGGGTTTTATTTTATGGGGATAGAACACCTGAGAGCTACACGGGCCACTATTGTCGCCACGTTAGAACCGATTTCAGCAGGGATTCTTTCCTTTATTATGTTAGGAGAAGTGTTAACTCAATGGCAGATATTCGGAGGGTTTCTGGTTATTACCGCAATTATTATCATCCAGTCGAGAAGAGAGATAGATCTTGAGGCGCCAGTCTTTATGAAGAAAAATCGCCCTTTTCAAAGATAATAAGTTTATTGGGTTTATTGAGTTTGTTGGGTTTGTTGCGTTAAACTCTATGAACCTCCATGCCCTGCGGCCACAACGAAGAATGAAAGAGATTTTTGTTATTTGTGACTCTTTAAATTAAGGATTTAGGATGCCTTTTTATCCAGTTTCAAGCCCGCCCTGGCGCGACTTCCCTGGCAAATATTGCAGTTCTATATTATTTATAAGTTCTGGCAATAGAGCCTAATCCCGATTGTATCGGGACAGGTCTGGGCCAGGGTTTCCAGTTTCAAGTTTCTTTCATATAAATTATACAAACTTAACAAACTCAATGAACTCGACAAACACAATAAACCTACCTTTTCTTACCAGCCAATTGTTAGATAGTCATGAATAGAATTGGCCGCCATTCTGCCAGCGCCCATGGCCAAGATAACAGTTGCCTGTCCAGTGACAATATCGCCGCCAGCCCACACACCCTTTTTGGTTGTCTTGCCAGTTTCAGGTTCTGCAATTATATAGCCTCTTCTGTTTAATTGGATATCAGGAGTTACTTTGGTTAAAAGAGGATTCGCACCTGCTCCTATGGCAATAATTGCCGTATCGCACTCTGTTTCAAACTCACTGCCTTTAATCGGCACTGGCCGGCGTCTACCTGATTCATCAGGCTCACCCAACTCCATCCTCTGACATCTTACTCCTATCAAACGCCCGTCACCGTCACCAATAAAATTAAGGGGGGCTGCAAGGAGAAGAAATTCTACTCCCTCTTGCTCGGCATGATGGAGCTCTTCGATCCTGGCTGGCATCTCCTCTCGAGACCTGCGATAAATAATCCTTACACTATCTGCGCCAAGTCGAAGTGCAGTTCTGGCAGAATCCATTGCCACATTCCCTGCCCCAAAGACAACCACATTTTTACCCCTTATTATTGGTGTATCATATTCGGGGAACAGGTATGCCTTCATCAGGTTGCTTCTGGTCAAATATTCATTCGCAGAATAAACACCAATCAAATTCTCTCCTGGTATTCGCATAAATGCAGGGAGTCCAGCTCCCACACCTATATAGACTGCATCATAACCTTCTTCAAAGAGTTCATCAATTGAAACAATAGCACCAACAACCATATCACCCTGGAATTTAACACCCAGCTTTTTCATGTAGTCTACCTCAGCGGCTACAATCGCCTTTGGTAATCTAAATTCAGGGATTCCATATACCAACACCCCTCCGGGAATTTGAAAGGCCTCAAAAACGGTAACATCGTGGCCCTTTAGGATAAGATCTCCTGCTACAGTCAGCCCAGATGGCCCTGAGCCAACCACTGCAACCCTCTTTCCTGTAGGCGCTTCCTTTTCAGGGATTGAAACCTCGCCCTGCGCCCTCTCCCAGTCAGCAGAAAACCTTTCTAAACGACCAATGGCTACAGGTTCTCCCTTCTTGCCAAGGATACAGTTATTTTCACATTGTACCTCCTGAGGGCAGACCCTACCGCAGACCGCAGGGAGTGCGTTCTTCTCTTTAATCTTTGCTATAGCGCCTTTAAAGTCACCCTCCTTGATCCTGTGAATAAAGGCAGGGATGTCTATCTCTACTGGGCAGCCAGTTCTACAGGTAGGATTTTTACACTGAATACATCTGCTTGCCTCTCGCATAGCTATCTCAGCTGAATAGCCAAGGGGAACCTCTTGGAAGTTTTTTGCTCTAACTTTGGGTTCCTGCTCAGGCATCGGTTGCCGGGGAATTTTTTCCTTTTTTTCTTTCTCCTCCATTACGATATTCCTCCATCCATGAGAAAATGCTTAAAAGTGATCCAAAGTTAAAAGTGAACTAAAGTTACGCGTGTGCATGCTTCCTTTTTCTCAACTTTAGGCACTTTAGACACTTTTTAAATTTAGACACAATTTACGTACTAGGTTCTACGCCAGTTTCGACTCTCCCATTCCTGTAAGGAGTGGATTTCTAAATCCTGATAGCCCGTTTGCCGAGATAGAAGTACATCCCAATCTACTTGATGGCCGTCAAATTCAGGGCCATCTACACAGGCAAACTTAGTCTCTCCACCAACTAATACCCTACAGCAACCACACATACCAGTACCATCTACCATTATCGAGTTAAGATGGACGATTGTCTTGATGTCAAAGGGTTTTGATGTCTCAGAGGCAAGTTTCATCATATAGGTGCAACCAATGGCAAATATAAGATCTACCTTCTCTTTCCCCTCGAATATCTGTGTAAGCTGATCAGGGATCCATCCTTGAGGGGCATAGGAGCCATCACCAGTAGTTACTATCAATTGATCACTCACTTTTTTCAATTCATTTTCCCAAAACAGGAGATACTTGCTTCTTGCCTCTATAATTGAGATAACCTTGTTTCCCGCCTCCTTCATAGCCCGGGCAATTGGCATTATAGCAGCTATACCGTAACAACCACCAACACACACCACGGTTCCAACTTTTTCGATATGTGCGGGGATGCCCAGAGGCCCAACAAGACTATCAATACAATCTCCAGTATTCAACAAGGCAAAGCGCTGTGTTGTAGTTCCCACTTCCATGAATACAATAGTGATAGAGCCTTCCATTTTATCCCAGTCAGCGATCGTAAGTGGAATCCGTTCCCCCTTTTCATCAATAGTAATTATAACAAACTGACCTGGCTGAGCCTTCTTGGCGATAGCCGGTGCCAAAAATTTTACCAAATGTATATTTGGTACTAACTCTTTCTTTGCTAATATTTTATGCAATTTGCACCTCCATACAAGACTATTTCTGAACCTTCTCTAACTTAACTGCACATACCTTAAATTCAGGTATTTTGGCCACAGGGTCAAGAGCCGGATTGGTTAGTTCATTGGTAGGGCTTTCAGCAAAGTGAAAATTCATCGTTACCACCTTCACCGGTGATACCTCTGTCACTTTTGCCTTGGCAATAACCTCTCCCCTCCTGGATATAACCTTCACCATCTCGGCATCACTAATCCCCAGGGCAGAGGCATCCTTTGGGTTTATCTCCACCATGCCCTCACTAACCAGCGTCTCGAGCCCACGAACCTTTCGTGTCATCGTGCCGGTATGAAAATGGTACCTGCTCCTTTCTGTGGTAAGGAGCAGTGGGTAGTCATCATCAGGAAGCTCTGCTGATGGTCGGTATTGTAATGGTATAAATTTACCCTTTCCCCTGGTAAATTTTTCAGTGTGTAATATGGGTGTGCCTGGATGGTCTTTATCTGGACATGGCCACGGGATGCCACCATTCTCTAACCTCTCAAAGCTAATGCCTGCATAGCTTGGGGTTAGCCTGGACATTTCATCCATAATCTGAGATGGATCCTGAAAATCAAAACCCTTTCCTCCCATCTTTTGAGCAATCTGGCAGGTAATCTCCCAATCTGGTTTAGACTTCCCGATTGGTTCAATAGCTTTTCTCACTCTCTGTACCCGCCTATCAGTATTTGTAAAAGTTCCATCCCTTTCAGCAAACGATGCACTTGGCAAAATCACATCTGCCAGCTGGGCTGTTTCAGACATGAAAATATCCTGAACAACAAAAAAATCAAGTGTTTCTAAAGATTCCTTGGCATGCCGTGCATCAGGATCGCTCAATATCGGGTTTTCACCAATAAGGTAAATGGCCTTTATCTCCTTTTTGTGAGCTGCCTCGAGCATCTCAATCAAGGTAAGTCCGGCTTTACGCGGCAAGTAAGTTCCCCAAGCATCCTCAAATTTTTTCCTTATATCTTCATTCTCAACCGATTGATAACCAGTAAATACATTAGGGAGGGCACCCAGATCACATGCACCTTGAACATTGTTCTGACCTCTTAGAGGGTTTACCCCCGTAGAAGGTTTCCCAATATTTCCAGTGAGCATTGCCAAATTTGCTGTAGCAATTACATTATCGGTACCATGGGTGTGCTGGGTAATTCCCATTGCATAAAGGAGTGTTGAAGGTTTGTCAGTAGCATATATCCTTGCTGCCTCAACTATCTTGTCCTTTGGTATCCCGGTAATTTCTTCTACCCTCACGAGGTCAAATTCTTTCAAGGAATCCCTGAAGGCATCGAAATTCTCGCATCTGGCTTCAATAAAGTCCTTGTCATGGAGATTTTCATCCACAATGACTCTCATCATTCCCATAAGAAGAGCAACATCGGTACCTGGATTCTGCTGAAGCCATAGATCAGCATACTGCACCAGCTCTATCTCCCTTGGATTTGCTACAATAAGCTTCGTCCCATTTTTGGATGCATTCTTCACATCCATACCAATTACAGGGTGCGCATCTGTCGTATTGGTGCCTATTGCCAAAATACATTTGGCGTGCTTGATTTCATCTATGCTATTTGTCATTGCAGCAGCGCCAAAGCTTTGGGACAAACCAGCTACTGTGGATGCGTGACACAGCCTTGCGCAATGATCGACATTATTAGTGCCGAGCACAACTCGAGCGAACTTCTGAGCCACATAGTTCTCCTCATTGGTACACTTTGCCGAAGAAATGACAGCTAGCTCATTCGAGTTGTAACTGCCCATCCTCTCAGCAATCAAATCAAGCGCCTCATCCCAGGTTGCCTCCACAAAGTTTCCGTTTTTTCGGATAAGAGGAAACGTAAGCCTATCTCGGTGATGCACATACTCAACAATCCCAAACTTGCCTTTTACACATGCCTGCCCTTTATTTACGGTGCCATTTCCTTTTGGACTCACTCCAATAATCCGGTCTTTTTTAACCAGGAGTTCTAATTGACACCCGACCCCACAATAGGGGCAAGTGGATAGAACCCGTCTTTCTGCATCACCTTCCCATTTATTAATCCATTCAATTAATGCCCCTGTTGGGCACACATCAACACATGCCCCGCAAAATTGGCACCCAGATTCTTCCAACGTAGGTGACGTGCTTCCAATCACCACTTTGCCGTTTTGAAATACAAGGCCGATAGCACTATTGCCCCTTACTGCCTGACAGGCCCTTACACATCTTGTGCAAGCAATACAGAGATTGTAGTTTCTTTCAAAGAATGGGTCGCTCTTGACTACAGGCAGACCCTTAAATTCATAAGGAGGAGTTGATTCATCTACTCCTATATATGCGGCAACTTCCTGTAACTCACACCGGTTGTTGTTGGGGCAAAATTCACACCCAGTTATTATAGCAGCCTTTCGTATACTGCCTCGAAAAGGATCACATTCCTCTTTGCGATCACAGGCAAGGCATACATTGGGATGTTCACTTAAAATAATTTTCAGGTTCTCCCTGCGTTTTTGTTGAATTTCTTTTGTGTTGGTTTGAACAACCATGTCATCAGAAACATCAGTTGTACAGGAAGTAACAAGGTCATTCACTCCTTCTATTTTGACTAAACAGAGCTGACACCCCTCATACTCAGTTAAAGAATTGTCATTTTTCAGCTCATCTTCACCCCTGTAGACAACAGAATATGGTGTTACTTGCCTTGATGATGGCAAATTAGGGTGAGAACATAATGCTGGGATATAAATGCCAGCATTCCGAGCTGCTTCTAAAACCGTAGTTCCTTTCTCAACTGTAATTGTGGTACCATCAATAGTTATGTTTATCTTTTCCATTACCCTCACCTAAAATTATGTTCGAGAATTCGTAGCTAAAAAGAGTGTGTAAATTAATTGAGGTGTCTATAATATTCGGCTTATGAATTGTCAAGAAAAAATCATAGAGAAGAATCTCCTCTACCTGCTGTCTTTTTTAGAGGAAAAGTTCCTTTTAATGGGGAACCCTATATTATGAAGGAAATCGTAAGACCAGAAGGGCAATAATTTCATATATCAAATTTGGCACCATCCCATTGCGTTTTGACCATGGATTTTCGTGGGAGAGGCCTTTCGGAGAATCCATCTTTGAGGTACTCGATAGAGCACCATTACAGGGACACCTTGGCTCTCACGGACAATGCAAGGTTGTATTTTTATATTTGCCCTATAGTGGTAAGTTTCCCTGTAGCAGGTGGGTGAAATAAATTATGGGGAGAGTTTTTTCCGGTAGTCTTACTCCTTCCAGAGATCCACATCAATCAGACCGAGCCGTGCTGCATACCGTACCAGTTCCATTGTGCTGTGGAGGTCAAGTTTGCCCATAATGTTGGCCCTGTGGTTTTCAACGGTCTTTGGGCTGATGAAAAGCCTTAAAGCAATCTCCTTAATGGAAAGTCCTTCGGCTATCAGGCGTATGATCTCTTGCTCTCGAGGGGTCAAGGTACCGTAAGCAGCATCCGTGATCTTTGCCTCTTTTACCGGGAACTCTATAAGCTTTTTGACCACCTTATGGGAGACAGAACTGTTAAGGAAATACTCATCTTTTGATATAGCTCTAAGAGCTTGCAGAAGCTTGTCAGAGGCGGATTCCTTGACTAAATATCCTGTTGCCCCTGCCTGAAATGCATCAACGATATAATCTATTTTAGAATGCATGCTGACAATCAGGATACGTGTTACTGGTAAAAGACCTCGTATCTCGCGGGCCAGTTCAATGCCACTTTGATCCGGTAAGGAGATGTCCACCACCACCAGATCAGGCTTGAGTTTTCTGGCCATCCGGAGTGCTTCCCGCCCTTTTCCTGCCTCCCCGACCACCTCAAAAATGGCATCGCGTCCTATGATAGCCTTGAGGCCTTCCCTAAAAAGAGGGTGGTCATCAACTATCAATATGCTCTTTTTTTGAACCAATTTTTTTCTCCTTATAGTGAATCTTTATCAAAATTTTTGTGCCCTCCATTGGACGTGATTGAATCCTCATTGTGCCCTGAAGAAGGCCTGCCCTTTCCTCCATGCTCCGAAGTCCCATGCGTTTCTCAGTTCGAGTTTTGATCAACCGCTCCTTCACATCAAAACCATTGCCATCATCTTCAATGCGAAGAATTATTTCAGGAAAAGAAGCGACCAGTCTGATGGTAACATGGCTGGCATCAGCATGCTTTTTGGTGTTGTTGAGGGCCTCTTGGATCAGGCGGTACAGGTTGATCTCAGTAACAGAGTTGAGTCTTAACTCCTCCATACCAGCAGAAAGGAAGTCGATTTCGAGGCTATTTCTCTCAGAGAAATCTTCACAATACTGCTCAACAGTCCTTACCAGACCTAACTGATCCAGTTCTGCCGGGCGCAAGCCATAGGCAAGCTCACGGACATCCATGATGTTCGTATGTATTATTTGGGAGAGCTTGGCAATTCTTTTTTTGATTTCAGGATGGGTATCAGGTTCATCATCAAAGATGGTGTCGAGGGTTATCTTTAACGTAGAGAGGTCTTGGGCAAGATGATCGTGAAGGTCACGAGAAATTCTCTGACGCTCATTTTCCTGAGCCTTTATCAGTTGTTGAGTAAGACAATGAATATGTTCTTCGGCCCACTTACGTTCTGTGATGTCTCTTATATTACTTTGAAAGGCAATTTTTTGAGCATAGCAGTCTTTTAATTCAGTAACTCCTGCCTCAACTGGAATCTTTTTTCCTTTTTTTGTAAGTAAATATGTTTCAAAGACAGGGAGTTCTTTTCCTTGTAACATCGTCTCGATTCTTTCTTTTGTTGCGGGCTTAACAGCTTCTGGATATAGATCTTCCAGTTTCATGGAGAGAAGCCGTTTTTTCGAGTACCCACTGAGTTGAACCAGCTTTCTGTTCACATCTAAAAATTTTCTATCTTGAGAGAAGATGTTTATTGCATCTCTAGAATTCTTGAATGACGTCCTATATTTTTCCTCAGATTCTTTCAAGGCCTTCTCTGTCTCCTTGCGCTCAATGATCTTTCCCAATCGCTCACTAATAGCCTTTAGCAAATTCCTTTTCTCTTTTATTAGTAGTTTTTGCTCGTTTTCAAGAATTTCTTTAAAAAAATAGATCTCCAAAGCACCAATCCGTTTGCCATGTACTATGATGTCACCTGCCTGCTTCCATCTGGTTTCTTTAAAATTGTTAGTTTTGAATTCTTGTCTTTCTATCATCAGGCGTGCGCAGGTGAGTTCTGGATGCTGCCAGGCCGTGGGAATGAGCTCAACTATCCCCTGAAGTATATCCTCTAATGAAATATCGGGGTCTTCGACAAATTGCGAAATACCATAGAGGCAATTCAGTTCCTTGAAGCGTTCACCAAGATCATGAGTCTTTTTAAGCAAAGCCTCTTCTGCCTTTCTGCGCTCGGTGATGTCCTTTGAGACAAAAAGTAACAACGTATCCTTTATAAGATTTGCGGTACTCTCTATGTAACGCCAATTTCCTGACTTGTCTTTAAAACGATAATCAATTTTTTCAAAGAGATCTGTATCCTTGCTGTTTAAATGCTTTTTAGCATTTTCATTGACATACCTTCTAAGCAAAAGGAGCAATTTTGTTTTATCATCTGGATGGATAAAATCCAGACACGGTTTCCCAAGTAGGTCGACAGGATTATATCCTAAAGTCTTATGAGAAGGACTAATATAAGTATAGGTGGGGTTTAGAGAGAATGTGGTTGTAGCAATAAAGTCGCTCGTATTCTCAGTAATCAAACGGTATTTCTCTTCGCTCTCACGTAGCTCCTCCTCCGCACGTTTTCGCTCGGTGATATCATATATTATGCCCGTTATTTTCACAGGCTTCCCGTTTTCTGCTAAGATGGCATTAGCGTGGTCCCTGATCCAAATGACTTTTCCATCCTTCCTTTTCATCCGCAATTCATGAATATACGGCACCCCATTTTTTAAAAGTTTCTCAAGCTTCACAAGTAAGCCCTTTTTGTCATCCTTGTGTATCAACCTGATCCATAGATCCTTGTTGTTTTGGAAATCTTCCGCTGAATAACCGAAGATGGCCTTGACAGACGGAGCCATGTATAATATTTCACCGTCTGGAAGAGCACTATATACACACTCAGGAATTGCCTGAATAAGATTCCTAAACTCCTCTTCAGGCTTCCTCAGCGATTCTTCCGCCTTGTTTCGCTTGACTTCCGATGTGTCCAGTTCAGCAATCCGTTGGCGCAACCTTGCCACTTCATCTATGAGTTGCCTTCTTGTTTGATCTTTATTAGTCATTTTCATTACCTCAGAGGAAAGAATAAATAGGATTTTAATCTCATATTAAGAAATACTTGAGAATAGGGATAAGAACTATTTATAAAAGCCAATTTGTTTATCAAATTTTGGTAAATATCACAAGGGAAAAATGCTTTTATGTTAGGTAAATTTCGAAAGTGCACTATTTAAAAATCAAAAGCGCACTTCCATTATGCATTGAATTTTTGTTGCCCGTAATCAAAATTAATTATTATAGCATAGGCAATGAGTGGCAGATGATGTTTCTGGTAATTATTCTTGTTTATGGGCTTCACAACGGAGATCAACAAATTCATTGAACTGAGTTTTCCTTTCGGCATGCTTAACAAAGCTCCCTACTATTGAATTCTTTTGAGAGATCCGGATAATCCCGTTTTAGGCTTTCACTTTTAATTATTAACTGACATAGGGGGCTGAATATCTTGACATTCAAAAGTCAGTTTTTATATATTTAGATTTAAATTAATGCAAATCGAAGCAGGGTGGAGATGATTGGAAACACATACAAAACCATTTTTGGATTAACTCTTATACAGGAGGGGAGATATGAAAAATTCCAAAAAAAAACTTACAGTGTTTGATCAGGTCAGCACTCCAGATAAGGTGAGAAAAAAGATCATAGATGCGGCCAGTGTCCTCTATGCCAAAAAAGGCTTTGCTGATACCTCCATTGAAGAGATTTCCGAAATGGCAGGTGTGGACCCGTTGGTCACGGGGACCTATGTGGAGACAAAGTCGGCAATCATGAGAATGATTATGGAAGACGTCCTTACCATCTTTAAAGAGAACCTTAACACAATGATTAAGGGCATTGATGATCCGGAAGAGAAACTATCTGTTGCTGCCAACATTTATTTCAAGGTGGTGGATCAGCAAAGCGAGAAGGCGCTTTTGATCTATCAAAAATCCAGTTCCCTTGACAAGGCTTCCAAATCACGGGTGATGCAACTTGAGGTAGATGTAAGCAATATTTTCGCACAAATAATCAGTGAAGGGATTGAGCAGGGTGTATTTAAAAGGTTTGATGTGGATTTAATGGCCTACAATATTCTGATGATGGCTCATACGTGGATCCTCAAGAGATGGCATTTCAAGAATCGTCTCACTCATGAAAGATACTTCAAACTTCAACTGGAAACCATTATGGGTGCCCTGAAGGCATAGTTTAGCTTTTTATGAGCTGTATTTCTTATTGACTCTTATTCTAAATCCACCTTAGAGAAAGTAAAATTGTGTTAATATAAGCTTTCCTCAATAATGTGTTCTTACGAACCGTTGCATCCTCTTTCATATAGTTGAGCATCTCCTGTATTAAAATTCTCGCTACACCCTTCTTCTGATACGCTGGATCGACCCCGATGGTATCAATCCAGCCAATGTTGGCTGGTACTCCATATTCCCATCCGCTCGCATCCCCCAGAATGAAGCCCACAACCTTGCTCGCCATTCAGGCCACCGAAGATGGAAGGAGAGATCTTTTTTCTGCCATTTCAACCTTTCCCACCCAACACTCCGGCATCTTTTTTTCGAGAACTATCCTGTCGATTTCGGTGATCCTGTCAAGATCATCTTCCCTCGTTGACTTAATAACAGGGATCTTGCCTGGCATCTTATCCATATCATTTGACTCTTATATAATGAACTTAAACATGAGGTAATCATTCCTTCATGGATTTTGATCCTGGATAGTGTTACGGGAGATATTCTTCCTTTTTAATCGTGTTACGTTAAATATAATTTGTTTTTATGTCAAAAAAATTTTTCATACTTAAAAAATAAATTAAAATTTCATTCTTGCACAAAAACGGCTTTTTCTTTTGACAAGAGTGACAGTAACTATATATTAATAAACTATATTTTTTGGGAAAGAAAAGATATGGCATCAGAATTAAGAGACAGTGCAAAGCGTGTTCAGGATTACCTTTTAGCCAAAGGATTCTCTTTTGAAGTTAAGGAACTCCCTGGCTCGACAAGGACTGCGAAAGAGGCTGCCGATAGCATTGGATGTACAGTATCTCAAATAGCTAAATCTCTCGTGTTTAGAGAAAAGGAAACTGATCTTCCGATTCTTGTCATAGCATCAGGATCGAATCGAGTAGATGTAAAGAAAATCGAACAATCAACTGGTTTGAAACTTGGCAAGGCTGATGGAAAGTATGTGAAAGATAGAGTTGGGTATGCAATAGGTGGAGTACCACCAGTAGGCCATAATACCCCCTTAAAAACCATATTAGACCCAGACCTCAAGAGTTATGAAGTCATCTGGGCAGCCGCTGGTACCCCTTTTGCTGTATTTCAACTGAGGTCTACTGATCTTGAAACTCTCACAAATGGAATATGGATTGATTTATCAGAATAAATATAACCTCTAGCTGAAGATGGATGCTGCAAAAAGCGCGCCGCACCCCTCAGCCAGCCTATTATATTCTCTAAAATTGAACAATACCTCGTATAGTTCACCTTGCTGAAAATACAGAATATGGCAAGCAGGTTGAACCAGATTACAAAACAGGATTCAAAAAAGAGAAAGGGCGTTTTATGTGCGATGATTGTATACCACTGAATAATCCTGCTCTGGGATATACTCGTATCAAAATAAAGATTTTAAGTTAAATCGGTGGTTAAATGAGTAAAGTAGATTTACCATCCGCTTTTTTCCGACAAATAAAAGAAAATGAGTATGAACCAACAGAAGCCACAATAGGCCCTTGGTCATCAGATCTCCAGCACGGGGGCCCTCCTTCTGCCATACTAACCCACGCTTTACGTGTTTACCCATCGTCTGGAGATTTTAAAATTGCAAGAATCACAATAGAGATCTTAGAGTCCGTTCCACTTAAACTATGTGAGATCAAAGTAGAAAAGGTTCGGGGTGGCAAACGAGTCGAGCTTCTTAAAGGTCAATATCTTTCAGAAGGGAAGATATTCCTGATTGCCCACGCATGGCGCTTCGAATCGGAAATGGGTAGGTCAAAAACTATATCGGATTCTTTTGAATTACCTCAACTTCCCGGCCCACAAGTTCAGAAGTTTTTCCCAGGCGTCAATTACTTCCCATATGGGGAGGCTTTAGAGTGGCGATTCACGGAAGGCAGTTACGAAAGTATGGGACCTGCCACCGTCTGGACCAGACCCCGAATACCACTTATAGAAGGTAATGATATTGATGGACTTGAAGCTCTTGTTCTAATGCTTGACTCTGCAAATGGGGTTAGCGCCGAACTCGATATCCTCAAGTGGACATTTGTACCTGTTGATATGACGATTGGCCTTTACCGGCAACCAAAAGGGCCATGGGTCGGGATGAGTGCTCGGACGACGATAGGAGAAGAAGGCATCGGTCAAACTACGACTATTGCATTTGATAGCAATGGTAGTGTTGGTAACAGCGTGCACACATTATTTGTAAGACCCAGATAAAAACTATATAAAATGTACACATAACAGTTATCATTTTGTTTTGAACATATGAAAAAGAAACAAAGAGCGCCATATAATCACATGGAGTAATTCCTCGCGCCTCTCATTCCTTAGGTTATACGTCTAACAAAAAACTGGACGCATCATGACCTTTTAACCCTTTTAAGAGAGAAAATAAGAATGCCTTATGTGAATATCAAGATAACGAATGAAAATGTAAATCCCGAAAAGAAAGAAGAATTGATTCGGGGAGTTACAAAGTTGCTTCAAGATATTTTAGGAAAGAATCCTCAAACAACCATCGTAGTTATAGATGAAGTTGAAACTGACAATTGGGGAATTGGCGGAGAGACTGTTACAATAAGAAGAAAACGAGGGCAATAATATCATTCAGGTTGCCCAGGCTCGCAAACCGGATCATGAATCAGGGCATATCCTCTTCAGTTTTCCCTTATTGCCTCCCTACTTTCCAAAGACCAGAAACATAAAAGGGCTGATCCCCTGGCTATACTTGAAAGGCATTTCCGTGGGTGATTTCAGCCAGTCCCTGGAGCAGCTTGTGCAAAAAAATGCAGCTGGCTTAACTACCGCCACAATCAGCCGCCTGAAGGGTGTCTGGCAAGAGGAGCTTCAAGAATGGCAGAATCGGGATCTTTCCTGTAAGCATATATATCTGGGCAGATGAGATCTACTGCGATGTGCGTATGAAAGAAAGACAGTGCCTTCTGGTGATCATTGGCGCTGCAAAATCCCTGCAAAAGGACTGCGAAGGAAACATATCAATGGCTCAAGGAAATTAGCAGAAATAATTAGCGGTGTAATATTTGTTAATTACATAGAATAAACTGGATCGCCGCCTAATTCTCCGTAAATAACTCTTAGCAATAACTCAAAAATAGGGAGCCGAATATCTTGATAATCACGGTGAGATTTTGTATCTGCGCTCTTCAGTATCATTCTTTTTGTTAACAAATGCCCAATCTTTAAAATGCCCCTTGATGTGAAGCAAATATTAGGTAGCCATTCTACCGTCTCCTCACCAGAACCTTATAGCCCTTACCTTGTAACTCTTTCACCATCTCATCGACCTTTTCGATATCCACGTGGACCACAATATCTTTACCACCTATTTCTGTAGAGGAGATCATGTGGAGCGTCAGGATGTTTATTCCCTTCCGCGATGTAGCCTTGTTGATGTCCTCAAGGATGGGTTTATCGGTGTTGCTCATGACCTCAACCCGAGTGCCGGGCATCCCGATGCCGAGAGTGGGATTGGCCACTTTATAGAAGAAGTCATTTGTGGTGATGATGCCCACGACTTGTCCGTTTTCTACCACCGGCATGCATCCTATTCCATGTTCCTGCCCTATGGCTAGGGCCTCCTCGACAGTCATCTCCGGGGTGCCGGTGATGACATTTCTTTCCATAATATCTTTTACCGTCTGTTTTCCCAATAAATAACTAATCTCATAGACACTAAGAGATGTCGCTTTTGATGGTGTATACGCCTCTAAACTGTGTTCGGTAACAATGCCCACAAGTTTACCCCGATCCACTACCGGCAGACGGCGGATTTTGTGTGCCTGCATGATCCTCTTCGCGTCGGTGATCGACGTAATGCTCGGAATGGTAACTACATTCATCGTCATGATATCTTTGATGTACATTGTGCGCCTCCTATGTTGTTAAAGGTATTTCTCTGTTTGCATTTCCCGGGAAATAACATGAGAGACCCTGGAAATGAACTTCTTTTAATTTGACATATGTGGGCTCTCCCTTCCCCAGTTACTAACCATTGAGGTCTTCTGCGTAGATCTGCATGGTCCTGTTCAATTGTTCCTGAGTGGAATCTGAATGTCGAATCAGTTTTTCGTAGCCTGCTACGACGCCTGTAAGTGAAAGGATCGGTTTGAGCAACTCATCGAACATCATTCCCCCTTTTTTTGGGTAAATTCGGCTCTTGAGCCGAATACTATTCTCTTCCTGATCTTATGTTTTGTTGTAGGAGCTTCATCTAACACTGACTCACCTGCGGTGAGGTTCACCAGGTGGTGAGCGCATAGAGTCTGGTGGTGAGGTTTCTTATGCCCATCTCTTTCTTGGGTATTAAACGAGAGAGTCCTCTTGCTCATAGAGCTCAATTCCCCTCTTCCAATGGGCCAATTCGTCCACCTTGATGGCTCTCTTGCGTTCAGCCGCCTTCATTAATATCTGCTATAATATTTTTTCCGTTTCCTTTTTTTCATAGTACCTTTTGTCAATTGATTGAAGAGTACTCGATTTCTTACCCGTACGAGGGTGTAGTATCATGCCCTCTGGCAGATAGAAGATCGCGGTATGCATTTGAGAGTCTTTCAGAGATTACACCTGCCAGCCGCTTGAGAACCTGTAGGCCAACATCAGGATGGAGATTAAATATCTTATCTAACTTCTCTCTTTCAATCTTCACCACCTTTAAATCCGTGGCACAGATGCCAGAGGCAGTACGTAGCCCGGACTCAACCATACTCGACCAACCAAATACATCACCTGGATCTATGAGGCTATAGGTTATACTGCCTTCATTTTCTATTACCAGCTTAATGCTTCCCTCTTCAAGAATATAGAGAGAGTCAGCTTCCTCCCCCTTTTTAAATAGCAATGTATCTTTTGTATAGTTCTCTTCAGAGCAAATATTGACTATTTCCTCCATTATCTTGGGATCAATCCCTTTAAAAAGGTCTATTTCTTTAACGATCATTACCTCACCCCTTTTTAGGTTTCGTTACACACTATTTTTACATGATAAAGATAAAATACATAAAATTCAAATAAAAACATACTCGTTATTCCTCACATAATTAAAATGGAATCATAAAAGAGAAAAAATCAAACGGGTCCTCTTTTTTCTATACTCTGCAGAGGTAAGGGTTTGGCCATCTTTGGAGTTCGTATGCATTATTAACTACTTAACGATGAATGTTTGCCTTTCAACACATTACTCCCTCCATCTTACAGCCTTTTTTCGCAATAATCACAATAGATCCACTCCTCACCCCTCTCTATATCCTGGATTGTAATCATGGTGTTCTCATTGAGATCTCTCCAATCTTTGTCTTTCATGCAGTTTACGCATTTCACGCTTCCGTCATCCTCATGGATCCCAGCTAGATTATCAATGTCATGAATTTCCATTATCTTAACTCCCTTTCATGCGCCATTCCTTCGATACCTTATCCGTGTCCATCTTTCCACTTGTTCATGCCTTTTCTGGGCTTCAATAGAAAGGGTAGCAATGGGACGGACCTCAAGGCGCTTTATCCCAATCTGCTCTCCTGTTTCCTCACAGTAGCCATACGTGCCGACCTTAATTCGCTCTAAAGCCTCGTCGATTTTGTGAAGGAGCTTGCTGTATCGACTGCCAGTTCTTAGTCTTAGGCTATTGTCAGCCTCCAATACCCCCTGGTCAACATCGTCAGGCATCTTCTGGCTCTTTTCCTTCACAAGGCTCAAAATTTCCCCTGATTCCTGCATTAATTCCACACGCCACAGGAGCAGCTTTTGCCGGAAATACTCAAGCTGTTTTGGGATCATATAGGGCTCATCCTCTGAGGGACGATACTTTTCTGGAAGATCCATTTTCATACTTAGTCCATCGGTTCATAAATTCGATGATGTATTCATTCAGACTTCGGCTGAGCTCAGTCGAAGCCCTCAGGACTAAGTGCTGCTTTCGGCCATGAGCCTGTCGAGAGCCTCCAGGTCGAATGACTCAAGCCGAATGGAGTAAGAAATCGCACAGGTTATGCTTATAAAAATATGTAACCGTATTTGCGAATCGAAGCACTTAGCTCCCATAAGCAACCAACAGTATCAAAGATAAGATTCTGATATTTTATTGATTAGAGATTTCTTTACCTTGACAGCGTGACAAAGATGTCTACTTGATAACCATGTCAGCAGTTACAGTATCTTGCTTTACATTAAAGCTTAATCACATTTTTGGCCTTGAGTCCTTGCTCAGTCTCTTCCACCTCAAAGCTCACCTCATCACCTTCAGAGAGGCTCCTGAATCCTGTCGAAACGATAGATGTATAATGTACAAATATGTCCTTACCCTCGCTCTCACTGATGAAACCATATCCCCTATTATCATTAAACCACTTTACTGTTCCTTTAGCCATTGTACAGATTTCCTCTTTAAAATTTTTTACAATAAGCCTCAAACCTACTACTCCGTGATAGGTTTTCAAGTTGCTGAGGCCTATATTAAATATTTCTTAGCCTCTAAAGCCTTTTCAAGCAGTTGTTCGGCTGTATCGTAATTCCATAATTCCAAGAATTTATTAAAATTGGCCCCTTCATAATTATAAGGTAGCCATGCCTCAAACATGAGGTCAGCATCATAATCTGTATAGATACGAGCAACGGTAACATCCTGGTTCATTGCATTGATGAAGTTGAGATACCCTTCTCTGTCTTTCTCTGCAAAACCATTGCTGTGAAAAATGGTGGTAAACAGAAACCCATCATTAAGTTCCCTGAGCGCAAAATGCCTTCCATGGTGATGAGTAACCATTATCACTTTATCATCCTTGGCAACCTTAACAGAGGTCTTATACCCTAATACCTGAAGATGGTTACATATTTGGTCTAAAGCAGATATTGTCATCTTATCTCTTTTTCCCTTTGCTTAACATTACTAACTCGGTTTATGCCTTTTTACTTTTCTTCTCGTTGGCACATAACAGAGTATTAGTGATTACATTAGATGCGATTTTTTATTTATTTCATTTACAAGTTTTGCTGCAATTCCTGGATTTTTTATACAATTTCTATCCCGGCGAGCACAGTTGCCCTGAAGACACTGGCAACAGTTTTGCGTATTGGAGAAACCTAATCGATGTTCTTTTTCATTTATCGGTTGCACAGAATGAATACCAACCGGTCTCTTAAGAATCAAAAAGTTACCTTCCGCTCGGTTCTAATAGAGAAGCATTCTCACCTGTAAAGACAAGTTTCACGGATTGACCTTTTATAATACCAAGATGATCGTGAAACACGCTCAATCCGAAAGGATGTATGTCCTTTAAGCTACTGGTATGTATAAATATTCTTGAGGTGTGATCACCCCTTTTTTTCAAGATGTTGAGGAGTTCGTGGGCTGAAGTCCCATCAAAGTCACCCATCAATTTCAGGTGAAGATTCTCGCTGTTTCTGTGGACAGATACCCTAAAATTAGTTGCCATAATGTTACCCCCTTTAAATTCCAGCATAGCCCCAGGGATCAGAGCCCTTACCATACAATGATGTATGCGTGTACTACCAGTAGTTGGGCATTTGTTGTACCTGGTTAAGCGTTTTTTTTTGGCTGGAATTCCCTATTTCCTTCGATGGCCATCTTAATTTTGAGCTTTAATTCCGTTAAATCTGAGCTCTTGATCACATAGTGATCGGCAGCAATTGACCTCAGATCATATTTAAAAGTGGAATAAGCTGTGCATAAAATAACGGGAAGATTATAGTAGGTGTTTCGTATATCTTCAAGAAGATCAAGACCACTATATTCGCCCAATATAATGTCCAGCACAATGAGGTCGGGCCTCTCTTGCTTAATAACCTCCAGGATTCGTGAGCCGTCACCAGTTGTAATTACTTTGTATCCCTCTTCGGTGAGTTCCTCTGCATAAAGTATTTGAATCGCTTCCTCATCGTCCACGATAAGGATCTTATTCATTGTATCTTCCAGTATCTCCTAAAATGAATATCCCTGCAGCAAGCTGGAGGGAATTACAAAGTTAACCCCCTTTTATATATTTCATAATTCCTATTTTTATTTGACGCCATCTCCTTTAGATTGATCGTCTATGATAACTATTTTATCCACCATTTATCTTTTTTTCTGAACCGGCGATCTTATGGCCTTCCAGGCAGTACTTTCGCCAGGCACATTTCAGTTGGTCACAATATCTCTGTTCCCTGCGGAAACAATCAGGGTTTCCTTCAGCACGTTGAATACTTCGGATCAGCTTTGTTAGGTCTACGTAACTTTTTTTCAAGGCCAATTCCTTCATTCTTATCAATTCAAGAAATATCTCTGGATTTATTTGATTTGTCCATAAGGGGAAGGGTTCATTTTCATGGGGAGAATTCCTAAATAGATGGGAGTTTTCCCCGGAGGATGGAGAAGGAGATTGTAAGGAGTGATTTTACTTTTTGATCGGAGATTAGAAAATATTAGATAGTGAATCTATCCCCTTCATGCCACCAGCCGATGATCGAGCCGTATCTTTTAAACTGCACCCCTTCTCTTCGCTCCACCTCTCTGATCCAATCCCCCAATCCTGAGGCATGATGGATAATTAGAGGGATACTATGTTCAGGGAGGATATCAGGGGGAAGACTATGCAGGCTGAGAACTCTTTTGGTATTAGCAGAACTTGCTTCTGTATCCCAAGGGGTAGGGTGGATAAAGCCATGGATGGCGCCCTCAGATCTGGCGTATCCCCATACTAACGGAAATTCCTCTTTTAGCTGGCGCATCAGGTGGATTGCCTGAAGGTTTGTCTCGACGTTCAGCCCTTTATTAAGGTTACGTAGTATGCTGTCGTCAAAGGATTCAAACCCCACTGAAGAAAGCAGTATTCGTGTGCCTAAAGATTGTGCAAGAACCAGGGCCCTTCGTAAATTTTTCTCACCCCTTAAAAACCAGTCTGCCCTCATGATGAGATTAATCTGTGAAAGCCTTATATTACTCTCTCTGGTGTGCTGTAACAAGCGCGAGAGTCCGGGAATGGGGTTCTCATTGATGAGTTCAAAGGGGATCTTCATGCGCTCTGCTGTCTCTGGGAGACAGCAGATTTGCTCAACAACTGTTGCAATATCTAATTGTCTATAAAAGCCTTTATCGACTGCTACGTCACAGAAGCTACAACCTTTTAAGGGAACCTTTACTTTTTGTGTATCCATGCCTTCTATGGGTGCGGGGTAGTCTATCTCGACCCATTTCTCATGTGCTGCATAAGGACATCCTATCTGTTGCAATACTTGCCCGGTACTTATCTTATGGGAAACAAGTCCTGACTTTTCTATCCTGTATATATTGCTCCACTGTACTTTTCTTAAGTACTTTTCCTCCCACGTATTTTTTGGGTTTTGGATAATTCTGTTATTTTTAGCCACGTAGAGCAATCCGGGAGTGTCTTTCCATGCATTTTTATCCAGATGCTGTAGAAGATAAATGGCCTGTTCTGCCGGCCCGTGCAAAGAGAAGCTGAAATTTGTTGTGAGACCTTTAAATCGGTACGGATGATTCTGCCAATTGTCCTCTCCCAGGTAGTCTACATCGGCCTGGGGCCCTGCCAGAATAGTGAGAGCGCCTTCGGCCTTACATTCTTTGGCAAAAGAAAAAAGATCCTCCCGGCCACTCAAGGTTGAGAAGCCAATTATTGGCCTTTCCACTCCGAAATAATCAGCAAGAGCCTTCTTGAGAAGGGCTTTATCATCCTCCCGTGCAACAGCTATTACAATACAATCATAGGGCGTATTTTCCTGGATAACAGTAGCAGCCATCTGAGGCCCAAGAAGTCCATAGGTTTCGTCAGCAAAATAGCTGGCGATAATAGCCATCTTTTTTTTCGCTTTCACACTTACCCCATGTGTTTCTATTCTTTACTATTTTTCATGCGATATTAATGGGTTGTGTCTGAGAAATCAATGGGAGATGTGGAAAACACTCTAAGATCAAACAAGGGAGATCTGCATCCCTAACAGGATGAGGTATACTTTCAGGTGGTGGTAGAGAATATCTTCCCTGGATTAAGTATTCCATTTGGATCTAACAGGCTCTTTATATCTTTCATAAGCTTCAATTCCCTTGGCTTAACCTCAAGGGAAAGATATTTTGACTTGGTATTTCCAATGCCATGCTCACCCGATAATGTTCCACCGAGATTGACTGTTTCCTTAAATATGTCGCTTACAGCATCCTCAGCACGCCTCATTTCTTCAGGCAAACTGGGGTCAATCAGGATGTTGATGTGTATATTGCCATCGCCAGCATGCCCAAAGTTGACGATCTTAACACCATGTTTTGTGCCTATTTCGGATATTTTATTCAACATCGGGGTCAGATTGCTCCGCGGGACACATATATCCTGGTTAACCTTTCCCTTGCTAATAGTATAGAGCGCTGGCGATATTGAGCGTCTCACAGACCAGAGGTCATCAACTTCTTCCTCAGTCTCTGCTTTCCTTACCCCAAACGCCTTATTACCCTCACAGATATTCATAATGCGCACAGCATCCCGGCGTACTGTCTCTGGAGAACCATCTACCTCAATGAGCAGCATGGCTTTCGTTTCCTTGATAATACCGGAGCCTTTATAGAGTCTAACTGCCTTGATAGACCCCTCATCAATAAATTCCAGTGCTCGGGGCACAATTTTTGAGGAGATAATGGAAGATACCGTATCTGTAGCATTTGTTATACTCCTAAAAAGTGCCAATATCGTCTCGATTTTTTCCGGTAGCGGTATTAGCTTGACTACTATCTTGGTGAAAATACCGAGTGTTCCCTCAGAGCCGATAAAGAGCTTGGTCAGGTCATATCCTGTAACACTTTTTAGTGCTTTGGAGCCAGTGTGTATTATCTCTCCTGTGGGAAGGACTACTTCCAGCGCTATCACGTAGTCCTTTGTAACGCCATATTTTACACCTCTTAGCCCACCAGAGCATTCTGCGACGGAACCACCCATAGTGGCAAACTTATTGCTGGCAGGATCTGGAGGATAAAATAAGCCCAATTTCTCTACTTCATTCTGAAGATCGGCAACTATGACACCAGGCTCCACTGTGCTGGTCATGTTTGCCTCATCGATCTCTATTATCCTGTTTATCCTATTCATATTCAGCGATATTCCACCATAAAGCGGCACAGCCCCACCTGTCATACCGGATGCAGCGCCCACCGGATATACCGGTATGCGCCTTTCATTAGCTAATTGCACTATCTGTGACACTTCCTGGGCTGAATAGGGCCGCATCACCACATCAGGCATAGCCCTCTGTTTGGTTGCATCATATGCATGGCATACTCTCGCCACTTCTGCATCAGATATGTACTCCTCGCCTACTATCTTCTCAAATTTTCTAAACAGTTCTCTTTCTATTTTCATTCACCTGCCTTCCTATGCATTATGAAAAGTCTAAAAGAGGGTTTTAGCATCCCTGCCCAGGGCTCTGTTTTCTGTATTGTAATTACCTCGCCGCAGATCTACGCTGATTACCGCTGATTTTTTTTCTTTTATTATCATATACAAATCTCTTGAATTCTCGTTTTCTGCCAAAATTCAATAATAAGCCAACCTCAATATTTGTTGCCTGCCCGCCATCGGCTTCGCCCTCAGGCGAGGCGCGCGGGCCTTCAAGTAATTGATTAATTGAGCCTCATGCGCTGTGTCAAGAGTATGGATTGCTCGTTATAAATCTCATAAAAACTTTTAAGAATAATATCTGTCGTTTCTTTGTGTTTTAGCCTATCTGTGTCCATCTGTGTGAACCTGCCCGCCATCTGGCAGGCGGGTCCGTGGCTGAATAATTATTCTGTGTGTTAAAATGGTTTGCATAGTATCAGAAATTAAGGGACTTATGTATGATTACCATTCAAAAGGCCGTAATTTTTTTTATTGACAACACCCAATAAAAATAATAGTTACATTACAGCTAAATTATAATCACATTTAGGCTCCTTTTTCCAGATAATCAACTTTAATTCCTTACTGTGGTAAGAGGATCACCTGAATGTCCAAAAATGGCATTTTCAAGGCAGAAAAAGCCTAAACATATTTTTTGATATAAGGAGGTGACAATAAGAACATACATAATCTGTTGTGTAAGTGAGGTAATTAAACATATTTTTGCAAATCTTTCTAATAATTAATTAAAAATAGGAGGACAGTTAAATGGCGTATAATGCAGTTGAGATGAGTGATTGGCAGATTTCAGAAGCAGCGGAAGAGAATATGCCAACACCGGAAGAGTGGCGGGAGAAATTAAATCTCCAAGAGGATGAGATCCTTCCAATGGGCAGACTAAGCAAGCTGGATTTCATAAAAATCATTGACCGGTTAAAGGACAGACCAGATGGCAAGTACATAGAGGTAACTGCTATTACCCCAACACCACTGGGTGAAGGCAAGACCACTACAAGCATGGGTCTGATGGAAGGTATGGGAAAAAGGGGCCTTAATGTGGGCGGATGTATCAGGCAGCCCTCTGGAGGTCCTACCATGAATATTAAGGGTAGTGCTGCCGGAGGTGGTAATGCGCAATTAATACCTCTCACAGAATTCTCCATGGGCCTTACAGGGGATATCAATGACATCATGAATGCCCATAACCTGGCAATGGTTGCCCTTACTTCCAGGATGCAGCATGAGAGAAATTACAATGATGAGCAGCTTGAGAGGCTCACCCATATGAGGAGACTGGACATTGATCCTACCAAAGTTGAAATGGGCTGGATCATGGATTTTTGTGCCCAGAGTCTCCGGAATATCGTCATAGGGATGGGTGGTCGTATGGATGGTTTTACCTTCCAGTCAAAGTTCGGGATCGCCGTAGGCTCTGAGCTCATGGCTATGCTATCCATAGTTCGGGACCTTGCTGATCTCCGTGAAAAAATGGACAACATTACTGTTGCATTTGATAAGAGGGGCAATGCAATTACCACAGGCGACCTTGAAGTAGGTGGCGCTATGACCGCATGGATGAGGAATACCATTAATCCTACCCTGTGTTCCACGGTAGAATATCAGCCATGCATGGTTCATGCCGGCCCCTTTGCGAATATTGCTGTAGGGCAGTCTTCTATTATTGCCGACAGGATTGGCTTGAAGATGTTTGACTACCATGTAACTGAAAGCGGCTTTGGAGCTGATATAGGTTTTGAGAAGTTCTGGAATGTCAAATGCCGATACAGTGGTCTTAAGCCCCATGTATCAGTACTTACAAGCACTATAAGGGCAATGAAGATGCATGGAGGCGGCCCCAAGGTGGTAGCAGGACTGGAACTTCCCGAAGCGTATACCAAGGAGAATCTTGGTCTACTTGAAAAGGGGCTTTCCAATATGATACACCACATCAATATCATAAAGACATCAGGAATCAGTCCGGTAGTATGTATCAATGCCTTCCATACTGACACCAAGGAAGAGATTGCTATGGTCAGGAAAGCTGCTGAAGATGCTGGGGCAAGAGTTGCCCTTTCAACGCATTGGGCCGATGGTGGGGATGGCGCCCTGGAGCTTGCAGATGTGGTTAAAGAGGCAGCCGAGGAAACCCACGAGTTTAAGTTTCTGTATCCTGTTGAGATGAAACTGAGGGATCGGGTTGACAAGATTGCTAAAGTTGTATATGGGGCTGACGGCGTGGCATGGGCTCCTGAAGCAGAGGCAAAGGCAAAGGCGCTCGAGGCCGATTCCAAATATGATGATTATGCCACAATGATGGTTAAAACACACCTGAGTCTTACCCATGACCCGGCTATAAAGGGAACACCAAAAGGATGGACAATTCCAATAAGAGATGTGTTGATCTATTCTGGGGCCAAATTCCTGTGCCCATGTGCCGGGGCAATTAGCCTGATGCCAGGAACATGTTCAAATCCTGCCTTTAGAAGGGTAGATGTTGATACAAAGACTGGCAAGGTTGAAGGCCTGTTCTAAAATAAGAAAATCCAGGGGGATGGTTCACAATCTCCCTGGATTTTTCTTTCAACAATTTCAGAAAACACCATTCCCTGTAGTCCGGTCGATCTTATCTCTGAATAAACCCACTTTTTTTCAAAAAATCCATACTATCAATTAATCGTAAATCTATTTCTTAGGCTTATTTTTTCTCATTTTTCTTGACATGATTAAAGATAAAATGATAAACGAGCATCCGAAAGTTTAGTCTTTACATTTTTTTGTAATTGCTCAAAATCCTGTGGAAATTTATTGCTTTGTTAGGGCATGGGTATCCTTTTTTGCTTATGCCCTTAAATAACGCTCAGCTTAGTTGTCATTTCAAAATTGGGTAATATAGACGGATCATATGATTCTAAGGCCAAGTTGCTATTACCCAATTTTGAAATGACATGGCAAGGCACCCTATTAAGAAGGGCATAACAAAAAAAGACACCCATGTCCTTCCTTAAATTATTGAGCAGATACATTTTTTTTGAAATGCAGAAAGTCTCCATTCTTGATTTCTATTCTTCTCTTTTGGTATGAAAATAAAGGGTTTTTCTTTATATATAGCGAGTACCAAAGTAAACTTTAATCAACAAACATCTCTCTATTTTAAAATAAGGCTAAATTATGAGCTTTCAGAAAAGACTGCTGGCAGGCGATTTCGTAGTATTGGCTGAATTTGATCCCCCTAAAGGGGTAGATGCGTCCGACTTGGTCTCAAATCTCATAAAAATCAAGGGGAGGGTTGATGGTGTGATTGTGCCTGAAATGGCACAAGCAGTCATGAGGATGAGCGCTATGGGTGGTGCTGCCCTTATGCAGCAGCATGGAATGGAAACCATCATGCAAATCTGCTCCCGGGATAGAAACAGGCTTGCCCTTCAGGGTGATGTCTTGGCAGCCTATTTCCTTGGCATTAAAAATCTCCTGGTTGTACCTGGCGAAGAGATCATGTATGGTGATCACATTGATGCCAAACAGTTTGCCGATATTGATGAACTTACATTACTAAGGGCTATAAAGGGTCTTCAAAACGGAGTTGATATGGCAGGCATGGAATTGAAAGGCTCCCCTAAATTTGTAACTGGTTGTTCCATTAAACCAGCTAAGAATGAGATTGCCCTCGAAGCAGAATTAGAACTTACTCAAAAAAAGGTGAAGGAGGGTGCTCAATTCCTGGTAACGCCTCCGGTCTTTAACATCAATGCTTTTACCTATTTTATGGAAAAGGCTAAAGGATTAGGTATCCCGGTGATTGCTACTGTTTTTCTTTTAAAATCAGTGGGCGTTGCCCGATATATCTCCACCAATGTTCCCGGACCCCCTATACCTGAAGAGATGATTTCACGGCTTAGGAAGGCCCCTGATAGGATTAGTGAGTGTATAAATATAGCAGGTGAATTGATCACATCCCTTAAAGAACTCTGTCAGGGTGTTCAACTGGTAACAATGGGATGGGAAAATCGGCTTCCAGCCATCTTAGATGCAGCAAAGATCTAAAAACATCATAAACTCTTAAAGGATAAAAAGCCCATGTTCTATTACATTAGCCTGTATATCTCACTTGCAATCTTTATCATTGGCTTAATCTATAAGATATATACCTGGCTCTCTCATAAAATAGGTGTAGATTCAAAAGATATACCCACTTCAAAAAGGCTCTCATCAGCACTTAAAGGGATAATCCTTACCATATTCGGTTCAAAAATTCTGACCCTGATCAATGTATTTTTTCTTGATATAATATTACAGAGAAAGGTGTTCAATGAAGACTTCTTTAGATGGTTAACCCACATCCTTATCTATGTAGCATTCATGCTCCTGCTCTTCATGCATGCCCTGGATACATTTATTACCTCAGCTATCTTTCCAAACTACTCAGCCACCCTCAATCCCTTTCTCTTTCTAAGAGACCTCTTTGGCGCCCTGGTGATAATTGGTGTATGTATGGCCATATACCGTAGATTCATCCTTAGGCCTCCCAGGCTAAAAACAAATTCCATGGATACCTATGCCATAATAATATTAGCCGTTATTATGCTCTCAGGTATCATCTTAGAAGGCACAAAGATAGGCTCTTACTCTATATATAAAAGCATGGTCACTGACTATGCTGGCCTGGAGGAAGGAGAGGAAGAGTTTAAGGCCCTCACTGCCTTCTGGGTAGATAAATTCGGTACCATATCCCCTGACCTAAAGGCGCCTTTTGAAGCCACACTCCTTGAAGAAGGCAAAGAACTCCATGAGATGAGCTGTTCAGGTTGCCACTCAAGACCCCAATGGGCATTTATAGGCTATCCAGTTGCAAAGGCATTTAAAGGCGCTGCCTTAGGCCTTGATAAGGGTGGCATTCATACATTGTTATGGTATATACACTTCCTGGCATGCTTCATAGGCCTTGCATATCTCCCCTTCTCTAAATTCCTACATATCATCACTTCTCCCTTAAGTCTCCTTGCAAACAGTGTAATGGATAAAAAGGGATCGGATCCTGCAAATATAGCAACCAGGCAGGCCCTGGAATTGGATGCCTGCACTCACTGTGGGGCCTGCACATCTCGCTGCTCTGTAGGTATAATTGTGGAGGAGATCGAAAATATAAATATACTCCCATCTGAGAAGATCCAATCTATAAAGGCACTTGTCAGTAAAAAGCAAACCGATGAAACCAAATTTAGGCTCATCCTGGATGGTACATATCTATGCACCAACTGCCACAGATGTACTGATGTCTGTCCGGCTGGTATAAACTTAGAAGATCTATGGTTTAGCGCAAGAGAGGATATGTTCCAAAAGGACTACCCTGAGTTTTCTGTCCTTTCCCCTCTTTCCTTCTATAGGGGGCTAATGAGAGAGAATATACCCCAAAGTGATTATGACAGGCCATTAATTCAGGCCAGAGAGGCTATTGCCTCAAAATATGATCTAATGAAGTCCCCGGATAAGGCAGTAACCCTCACCCCTGATAATAAAGAACTCCAAGGCGGTCTGCTCCTCTCAGATCAGGCAGCTACCTTCTCTGCCTGTTTTGGCTGTCAGACATGTACAAATGTATGTCCAGTGGTTGCAGCCTATGAAAACCCAAAAGAGGTCTTAGGTATGCTTCCTCATCAGATCATGTATGCCACTGGATTGGGAATCAAGGATTTAGCATTTGGCTCACAAATGCTCTGGGATTGTCTTACCTGCTACCAGTGCCAGGAGCAATGCCCTCAGGGGGTTAAAGTCACAGATGTGCTCTATGAGCTAAAGAACTTAGCAATAAAGAATGCAGAGAGTAACGTTGAGTCAGTGACTGGTTAAGTTATTTACTCCTTCTACTAAATGATTTGACATCTCAACCAAAGTTAGGAAAATAACTATGAAATTTGCACTATTTTTAGGATGTAACATTCCTGCCAGACTCACCCAGTATGAATCATCTGCAAGGGCAGTATTAGAAAATTTAGATGTAGAACTCGTTGACATAAAGGAATTTAACTGTTGCGGATATCCCTTGCGTAACATTGACTTTAAGGCATCTATACTTGCTTCAGCAAGAAATCTTGCACTTTCAGAAAAGGAAAACCTCCCTATACTTATCCTTTGCAAATGCGGATTTGGAATGCTTAAACATGCAGCTCATATACTAAAGGAAGACACCACTTTACGTAATGAGATCAACACTACCCTGAAAAAAGAGGGTCTTGAATATAAAGAAGGCGTTGAGATTAAACATCTTCTCTCTGTCCTTTACCATGATATAGGTATCGACACTATAAAAGAGAAGGTCACAAGACCTTTTAAGGACCTTAAAATAGCAACACATTATGGCTGTCATGCCCTGAGACCCAGTGAGATTGTTCAATTTGATGATCCGGTTAACCCCACACTCTTTGACAACCTGGTAGAGTCAACAGGTGCTGAAAGTATATACTGGGAGAAAAGGCTTGACTGTTGCGGAGCTCCATTAACTGGCGTGAATGATGATCTCTCTATGGATCTAACAAAAAAAAAGATATTGAATGCAAGCCAATCCGGTGCCAATTATCTCTGTGATGCCTGCTCATACTGTCATCTTCAATTTGATACAGTCCAAAAGATGATTTATTCAGAAGGAGGAGAAGATCATCTTCTCCCGGCCATCCTCTATCCACAGCTCCTTGGGTTGAGTATGGGTATTGACAGAGACACATTAGGGTTGGTTAAGAACCAGATAGATATAACAGGAATAGAAGGGTTTTTATCTGACTAAAGATACGTGTCCTGCAGGAAGCTAATAGTAATAGAAAAAACGTAATAGTTCAGCCACAAAGACACTAAGTCACCAAGATTATTATATAATTCTTTAAATATCATTTTTAATAAGAGACAGAATCATTTCTTCGTGCCTTTGAGACTTGGTGGCTGGACTTATACGAAAAAAGGAATTGAGTGATTGAGGGATTAAGGAATTTGAACACAATAAACACACCAAACTCAAAGAGCGGAGCGGTTATAGTCGTGGGTGGCGGCATTGGGGGAATGCAGGCTGCCCTTGATCTGGCAGATTCTGGATTCTATGTATATCTGGTTGAAAAATCCTCCAGCATTGGTGGCCGAATGTCACAGCTTGACAAGACATTTCCAACAAACGACTGCTCAATGTGTATCATGTCTCCAAAGCTTGTAGAATGCGGCAGGAATCTAAATATCGAGATACTGACCCTTTCAGAGGTAGAAAGCATTACAGGTGAAGAAGGCAACTTCCATGTCAGGGTCATACAGCATCCCAGGTATATAGATATGGATAAATGCATTGCCTGCGGTACATGTGCAGAGAAATGCCCAAGGAGAGTGCCAGATGAGTATAACGCTAACCTAATAAACAGAAAGGCTGCCTATATACAGTATCCACAGGCCGTTCCTTTAAAATATTCAATCGATGCAGAAAACTGCATATATTTTGAGAAGGGGAAATGCAGGGCATGCGAGAAATTTTGTCCAGCGGACGCTGTTGATTTTGACCAGAAAGAAAGGGAGATAACATTAGATGTCGGTTCTATCATCCTCTCATCCGGTTTTCAACCATACAACCCTTCTCTTAATGATACCTATCAGTATAACCGCTTCCCCAATGTTGTTACCGGTCTGGAATTTGAGAGGATATTAAGTGCCTCTGGGCCTTATCAGGGCCATCTCCTGCGGCCATCTGATAAAAAGGAACCACAAAAGATCGCCTGGATACAGTGTGTTGGGTCAAGAAATACCCATATGGGGGATAAGGGTTACTGTTCCTCTGTCTGCTGTACCTATGCCATAAAACAGGCCATGGTAGCAAAAGAACATTCCTCTGAACCATTAGATGCAGCTATCTTCTTTATTGATATCAGGACGTATGGGAAAGACTTTGAGAAATTCTACAACAGGGCCAGGAATGATGTAGGAGTCAGGTTTATAAAATCAAGGATAAATAATATTTTGCCAGGGGAAGAGGAAGGAAACCTTACAATCAGGTATACAGATGAGGCCGGAAGGATTATCCAGGAAGGATTTGACATAGTTGTCTTATCCGTGGGCATTGAGATACCGCAAGAATCTGTCGATCTGGCCCAAAAGATAGGTGTTGAGCTTAATAGGTATAATTTTGTCAGCACCAAAACCTTTGATCCTGTCCAGACAACAAAACCGGGCATCTTTGTGTGCGGGGCCTTTCAAGGCCCGAAGGATATACCTGAAACGGTAATGCAGGCAAGTGCATCGGCTGCTGCGACCTCGGGACTTTTGGCAGGTCAGAGGCATACACTGACAAAAGAGAGGGAGTACCCTAAGGAAATTGATGTTAGCGGTCAGGAGCCCCGTATTGGTGTTTTTGTCTGCCATTGTGGAACAAATATCGGGGGGGTAGTGAACGTTCCGGAAGTTACCGAGTATGTATCCAAATTACCTCATGTAGTGGTAGCAGATGAAAACCTCTTTACATGCTCCCAGGATACTCAGGACAAGATAAAGGAAAGGATAGGGGAATTTAAATTAAACAGGGTGGTTGTAGCCTCCTGCTCTGCAAGGACACATGAACCATTGTTTCAGGATACTATCAGGGAAGCAGGCCTAAATCCCTATCTTTTTAGTATGGCCAATATCAGAGATCAAGATTCCTGGGTGCATCAGTCGGATAAGGAGGGGGCAACTAAAAAGGCAAAAGACCTGGTTAGAATGGCTGTGGCCAATGCCGCAGAACTTTCCCCTCTCTACAGGTCAAAACTGCCGGTAATTAAACGGGCCCTGATCCTTGGTGGCGGTATTGCTGGTATGACAGCGGCATTAAATATAGCCGAACAGGGATTTGAAGTGGTTCTGGTTGAAATAGAAAAAGAACTGGGAGGTATGGGAAGAAAAATACATAGGACCATACAGGGTGATAACATACAGAAATATGTAGATGATTTGATTGAGAAGGTTACTCAGAGTGAAAAGATAGAGGTCTTAACAGAGACTATTTTGGTAGATTTTTCCGGCACCAAGGGAAATTTCAAAACAGCCCTGACTGTGGGACCTGCCATGTATCACAGGGAGATAAATCACGGGGCACTCATTGTAGCTACCGGTGCCCTTGAGTATACGCCTAAGGAGTATCTGTATGGAGAATCAGAGGCAGTCAAAACCCAGGTAGAATTAGAGGATATTTTATTAAGCGATGAACAAAGGATAAAAGGTTGGAAAAACGTGGTTATGATCCAGTGCGTGGGATCTCGGAATAAAGAAAATCCTAATTGTAGCCGTGTCTGTTGCCAGCAGGCTATAAAAAATGCCATTACCATAAAAGAAATTAGTCCTGATACCAATATCTTTATACTACACAGGGATATCAGGACCTATGCTTTCTTAGAAGATTATTATCGAAATGCACGAGAGATGGGTATTCACTTCATGAGATACAAAGAGGATGAAGAACCCAAAGTAGAACAAGCAGAAGGAAAAATTCAAGTTACTGTGAAAGACCTTACCCTGGGAAGAGAAATAACAATTAGACCTGATCAGGTTATCTTAAGTGCAGGAGTTGTTGCAGGAGATACAGAGGAGCTGGCAAAAATACTCAAGGTTCCTTTAACCAGCGACCGTTTCTTCTTGGAGGCCCATGTTAAGCTACGGCCGGTTGACACCCAGTCAGATGGTATCTTTATTTGTGGTATGGCCCATTCGCCACGGTTAATTGATGAAAGTATCTCCCAGGCCCTTGCTGCCTCTTCACGGGCAGGTTGCCTGCTTTCTCAGGATTCCATAGAGGCAGGAGGTGTTGTTGCCAAAGTAGATCCCGATCTCTGTGCTGCATGTCTCATTTGCGTTAGGGCATGCCCTTATGATGTACCATTTATTAATGAGGATGGAGTTTCAGAGATTGATATTTCCAAATGTCATGGATGCGGTGTGTGTGCGGCTGAATGTCCGGCCAAGGCCATTACACTCTTGCATTTTGAAGATACGCAAATATTAGCACAGATCGATGCACTGATGGAGGCGGGATAGTAAGAAGTGCCTAAAGTTATAAGTGCCTAAAGTTGGCGGTTTATCCCAGACTGATTTGTTAAAATAAGATCAAGGTATCTCAGAGATAAGATAATAAATGGAAGAGTTTAAACCGATTATTGTTGCATTCTGCTGTCACTTCTGAGGCTATGAAGCAGCGGACCTGGCAGGTACCATGCGACTATCGTATCCTGATAGCATCAGGATTATAAGACTACCCTGCACCGGTAAGGTGGATGTTATCCATATAATGGAGGCCTTCCAAAAGGGTGCAGACGGGGTGTATGTTGCAGGGTGTTTAGAGGGTGAGTGTCACTTCCTTACAGGAAATTTAAGGGCCAGAAAGAAGGTCGAATATGCAAAAAAGCTTTTGGATGAGATTGGTATCGGCGGAGAAAGGCTGGAAATGTATAATATAGCGGCCTCTGATGGTCCTCGATTTGCAGAGGTAGCTAGAGAGATGCACGAAAAGATTAAAGCCCTGGGCCCCAGCCCGATAAGGGAAGCGCTCCAAAAGAAAAAGGCTGTCGGATAAAGGTAGGTGTCTGTTGATAGTTGTCCGTAGTCCGTTGTTTATTTGTTTTGAGGTAATGAACGATACCTATCCCTGTTGATTACAAGAGGCTCAATTATATCTTGGTGTAAAAAAATCTTTTTTTCGCCACTGACTACTGACAACAGACAACTGACGTCACGCAGTGATAAACCTTACATGAAAGGTCGTGGAGTATGATCGTAGCAGAAAGAAAACCAATTGAGGAAATTATAGGATTTGTTAAGGATTGCAAAAAGATCATTATTGCTGGATGTAACGAGTGCGTTACTGTCTGTTATGCCGGGGGTAAGAAAGAGGTTGGCATTCTGGCCTCGGCCTTAAAGATGGCATTCATGAAAGAAGGAAAAGAGCTGGAAGTCAAAGAGGTTACTCTGGAACGTCAGTGCGACCATGAGTACCTGGAAGAGATAAGAGATATTATTGATGAATATGATGCGGTTGTTTCATTGGCCTGTGGGGTTGGTGTACAATTTATGGCAGAAAAATACCCCAGGACACTTGTTTTTCCGGGTGTTAATACCTCCTTCATGGGTGTGACCGAAGAAAGTGGCGTTTGGAGCGAGCGCTGTCAGGGATGTGGCCAGTGTATCTTAGGACAAACAGCGGGAATCTGCCCCATTTCCCGGTGTGCCAAAAGACTTCTTAACGGTCCCTGTGGTGGCTCCACGAATGGAAAGTGTGAAATAAACAAAGAGCTCGATTGTGCCTGGCAGCTTATCATTGATCGGCTCAAAGAACTGGGCAGGCTTGACGACTACGATAAGCTTATTCCAATCAAAGACTGGTCCACTGAACGAGCAGGCGGGCCAAGAAAGGTGGTCAGAGAGGATCTGAGACAATGAACACAAAGACTCCGAGCAAATTGGAAAAAATTCTTGCAGCAGGTCATCTGGCTGTCACATCAGAGTGTGGTCCACCTCGGGGCAGCGATGGAGATGTGATCACAAAGAAGGCCGAAATGATCAAGGATTATGTGGATGCCATTAATATTACAGACAATCAAACTGCGGTAACCCGGCTGTGCAGTCTGGCTGCCGTTATTCGGCTTAAGCTGATGGGGCTGGAGCCTATTCTGCAAATGGTCACCCGGGACAGAAACAGGATTGCCCTGCAAAGCGACATCCTGGGAGCTGCCTCATTCGACATCCACAACATCCTCTGTCTTTCCGGTGATCATCAAAGTTTTGGCGATAGTCCTCAGGGTCAGAACGTCTTTGATCTCGATTCCATGCAGTTGGCGCAAACTGTGCGGTATATGAGGGATGAGGGGAAATTCTTAGGTGGGGATGATATCGACCGACCTCCTCAAATGTTTGTTGGTGCAGCGGCAAACCCGTTTGCTGACCCCTTTGAAATACGCGTTCGGCGTCTTGCCAAGAAGGTAGCAGCCGGGGTTGAATTCATTCAAACCCAGTGTATCTTCAACCTGGATAAATTCGAGCTCTGGATGAAACAGGTCCGGGACATGGGCCTTCACGAGAAGGTGTATATCCTGGCTGGAGTCACGCCTTTAAAATCAGCAGGCATGGCAAAATATATGAAAAAACGTGTTCCGGGAATGGATGTCCCGGATGAAGTGGTTGAGCGAATGAGTGGAGTCCCCAAAGAAAAGCAACCTGAAGAAGGAATAAATATCTGTGTGGAATCCATTCAGCGGCTCAAAGAGGTGGAGGGAGTACGGGGATTTCATGTGATGGCCATTGAATGGGAAGAGATGGTGCCCGAGATTGTGAAACGCGGCGGGCTTTACCCGCGACCCAAAATTGAATAGAATCATCTCTGTGCTCTCTGCGACTCAGCGGTGAAATACTTGCCATTTGAGTGCAGTTTGGGGCAAAACTTCGCGAGCAGATAGAAAAATCCCACCCTTGCAAGAACATATATGTTATGGCCCATAAAGGCACATTTCAAAAAGTAAAAAAATCAAACAAGAAGATGTATGGAACCAGGGGAATCCTGGTATGTGGGTATTCTCTATCAGAACATCCATTGTTTATGTCCTTCATGGAGCAGACAGGCTTTCAGGATTTAGGCGTGGTCTTTGTCACTACCAATCAATCCACGAAAACCCTGAAGGAATTGCTGGCTTTGCCGGATAGATCCGGGCAAGGAGAGAAATCTGACATGAAAAGGGCCATTGTCATGTCTGGTTTTACGCAAAAAGAGCTCCACAAGCTTATGACAGCCTACCGCCTTGCTGAACTGCCTTCTCAGCTCTGGGCTACCCTCACCCCCACTTCAGAAAATTGGTCTGTTACCAACCTATTGGAAGAACTGGCAGCAGAATCCGAGGCCATCAAGAAACAAAAAGAAGGCTCCAAGCGCCCAACGCACAAATAACCCACACTCCTTGCTCTATTCCCGGAACGCTATTCCCGGAACGCTTGACATACCTATTTTTAGGGCATACCATATTTATCTGGATTATCAGGCTCAACACGAGTGGTTGCGATTTAAAAACCATCAATAAAAAAAGGGGGTAGACCTATGGATGAATTTAAAGATACCGATCTTGTGTGTATGACGCGGTACTGTCCACACTGCGGAAGCGAAATATTTTGTCGATCCGACTACGACACGTATAGGGTTTTTTATATTTCAGAGGATATGACAGATCCGACTAATACCTGTCCGCATTGTCAGTTTAATCTCCTGCTTCTTCCAGCCGAGGCACTCTTGCCTGAACCTGATCGCGGAAAAAGGGCGTTGCCCCGCATGATAACGGCTAGTACAAAGTTGATAGAATCATTGCGCAGCAAAAGTCCTGAAATTTTCACCAGCAAGGTATCGGCCAGGCGAGCCCTAACTGCAGTGGGGGCAACTATCTTTGATTTACTTTCAGCCGGTGAGGGCGTTCGCTGGGGAGGACTCGGAAGCTTCAAGATCCGGCAGCGAAAGCCACGAAAGGGGCGCAATCCACGAACAGGTGAGGAACTTCAGATTCCAGCACGAAAGGTGATTACCTTTTCACCTGCGAAGGCACTCAAGCAAAAACTTAATGCCTAAACAACATCTGACATCCCTCTCCTTTTCCCAATTCTCATATTCCACATCAGCTAAGTTTAGCCCGTTAAATCCTCAAAGGCAATTTACCTGGGGCGTACCTGTCCGCCGGAATTATGGCGGATTTCACTGGGGTTCACCCCGCGTGTCGAAGCGAAGCGAAGATCCCGCCTCTCGGGGCCCCATTTACCCTCAAGTTTACCCCGTGAAATGCCTTTAATTATTTCACTGGGGCAAAGCGCTCCTAAAGAGAAACGATCCTTTTGCCGCCGCTCATCAGAGCGTTATCCCTTGACAAACCCCACCCACAGGGGTAAGCTTGCCACAATATAATTCAGCCCTTTAAGGAGGGTATTATGCCTGCCCCGTGGAACCTTTATCCCGCCCGTAATATAGATACAAATGGTCATATCAAGGTAGAAAGCTTCAATTTACTTAAACTTGATTTAATTATTCCACTGGGGTTCTACTGTTCTAAAAAAGGTTTCCCAAAAAGCTCCACTAAATCAGGTTTAGTGGAGCTTTTTTACGTCTATTCTGATAAATGAAACTATATGGTAAATAAGAAAAACAGAACATGAGTCAAACGGAGCCTTGACCCCTTGATGGGTAGCGATATCAGGCACTGGCCCAAAACCTTCCCATAAGGATGTGGTTTTTCCTTTCTGTCGTCCTCCGCCCTGTGGAATGCGGAGCCTATTCCTCTGGGGTCAGCAGAAAGGAAAAAGAAATAACAAACTCAGCGCGCTCTGCGTCTCTAACGACCCTGAGCACCGTCGAAGGGGAGTGGGTGGTTCATACACATAAATGAAGAAAAAAGTAGCTAAATACCCCATACCAATTCGAGAATGGTCGGAAGATGACCAGCCTAACTGGTGTGAAATTTTTACCCCGTGAAATTGCGAAGCAAAGGTTCAAAACGAACCTATTTCACTGGGGTACTGCCCGCACCGGGCCAGTGTTCGTGGAGCTTTTTTACGTCTATTTTGATAAATAATACTTGCTGTTAAGCAATACAAAAAGGACATGAGTCGAACGGAGATTTGACCTGTTGATGTTGATAGTTGTTTCAGATAAACGGCAAGCAGCGAATTACCCATTCATGGGAGAAGATAGATGTAATAATTCAACATAGTTGACAACCTATTATTGCAAGATTATGGAAGATGAAGAATCATTAGTTCCTGTTGGGCACATTGAAAGCATTATCCTTGTTATACGCGCACATAAGGTGATATTGGATGCTGATCTCGCCGAATTGTATGGGGTAGAGACAAAAATTCTGAACAAGGCTGTGAAGCGCCATTTAGATAGATTCCCTGAGGATTTTATGTTTCAGCTCACGACCGAAGAGGCAGAAAACTTGAGGTTCCAAATTGGAACCTCAAGAAGAACGCACGGTGGTCGTCGTTACCTGCCTTACGCATTCACCGAGCACGGGGCGCTAATGGCCGCGAACATTCTCAAGAGCAAGACGGCGGTGTCCATGAGCATTTATGTCGTCCGTGCCTTTATACGAATGCGGGAGGAACTCACGTCGCGGCGTGATCTTGAGGAACGTCTCGATCAGATAGAGAAAATCCTACTCGTTCACGATGCCCAGCTAAAGGAATTGTTTGAGAAAATACGCCCGCTTCTCCTGCCTCCACCTGAAAAACCAAGGAAGAAAATCGGCTTTGAGGTCAAGGAGCCCAAAGCTCGGTATGGTAAGGCAGGTAAAAAGAGTCAAACGGAGACGTGATCCGTTGACGGTTATAAGATAAGATATGAAAATCCATTCGGATGCACAACGGTTTAGCAGATACCAATCGGTTGTTAATGTCCTGTTGGCAAGGGATTCTTTTCACAAGCCTGATATCTATGCCGCACTCAAAGACGAGGAAAAGGCCTTTATAGGCCGTGTAATCGGCGAACTAGCTCGTAGCGGTTATCTAACCAAAAATGGATTAAAGTCAAAACCTCGATATTCCTGGGCAGCCAAAAAAGAAGAATTCAATCCTGGTCGTTGGATTGATCAACGGGTTTTTACTGCTACCGTTAAGCGCGCACCTTCTGCAGATCGCCCAAGAGAACGTCTCCTTCGACTTGGGCCATCAGAACTCAAGGCTTCGGAGCTTTTGGCAATCCTAATCCGTGCAGGTCTCCACGGTGAGTCAGCTATGCAGGCAGGCGAAAAACTGGCAGCTCTTTTTGGTAACGATCTTCCTGGATTATCTCTCAAAGCGAGAGGAGAACTTAAGCAGATCAGCAGAGCGATAGGGGAAACTGCCTATTGCCAGATAATGGCCGCTCTTGAGCTGGGTAAAAGATTGGTAAATCAGCAGGCGGCTGAAACAAAACAAGGTCATAAGATAAGTAACACATCTGATGCCCTGATTTATTGTAAACAGCATTTTTTGAGGCTGGCGCAAGAAGCAAAACGCGAGGAGTTCCATGTGGTCTTGCTGGATGAAAGGCACCATGTTATAAAAACGGAACGGATCACAGTTGGAATCTTAAACAAAAGCCTGGCCCACCCACGCGAAGTCTTAAAGCCTGCTATTCGAGAGTCGGCCTCGGCCCTTATTCTCGTGCACAACCATCCCAGCGGTGATCCTACACCCAGTCAGGACGATAGAACAATCACAAAGGAGCTAAAATCAGCTGCTGAAATACTGGGCCTTCGGATTCTTGATCATATCATCTTAGGCAAAGAGAAAGCCCTTAGCATGGCAGAGGAAAAGATAATGTAACCTTTCAACAAGGGACAATGGCCATGAATAATGTTGACATAAATGAGGCACAGACACGCAAAAACTTTATAGATAAGGCTCTTTTGCAGGCCGACTGGGGGCCGATTGTTCCTTTCCAGCAAGACATCCACTATTCGCACGGATCCGTTGAGGAATACCCCACTGAAAAAGGCCCGGCTGATTACATTCTATTCTATAAGGGCAAGGCACTGGCCTGTGTTGAGGGTAAAAGAGTAAGGGTAGGGCCGCAGAATGTCCTTCAGCAGGCTAAAAGATATGCTCGGGGGTTTCCAAATGGCGCTTACTCTCTCGGCTCCTTTGGCGAATACCAGCTTCCTTTTGTCTATTCCACAAATGGAAAAATCATCTGGTTTCAAGATCTACGTGACCCAATGAACCTCTCAAGAGAGGTTGACGCATTTCACACGCCTCAGGCGCTCATGGAAATGTTGAACAAAAATGAATCTACTGCCAAGGAGTGGCTCAAAGAAAATGAAATAGACAACGAATATTTATGGCCTTTTCAAATTGAAGCCATCGAAGCCATAGAAGAGGCCATTCTTAATCGCAGGCGGCATATGCTCATCGCCATGGCCACAGGTACAGGAAAAACCTTTACCATAGCCAATTTGATTTACCGATTGATGAAGTCAGAGCTTGCTAAACGCATCTTGTTTCTGGTAGATCGAAGAGCTTTAGCGGCCCAGGCTGTTACAACAATGGCCAGTTTTGAGGCCGAACCGGGCCTGAAGTTTGATCAGATTTATGAGGTTTATAGTCAAAAAATCCTGAGGGAAGACTTGGATGAAGATGTTAAATTCGATCCCAAAGTTCTCCCTACAGAATATCTCACGAATCCCAGCACCAGAGATAGTTTTGTATATGTCGCTACTATTCAACGCATGCGGATCAATCTATTTGGCGATGAGGGTATGTTTGGTTCCTCGTCCGGGGACCAGGATGACGATTCTGATGCCTCCAAACTGGATATCCCAATCCACGCCTTTGATGTTATTATTGCCGATGAGTGCCACCGAGGATACACCGCCCGAGAAGAAAGCAAATGGCGTGAGGTGCTAATGCATTTCGATGGGATAAAAATTGGTCTCACAGCCACACCGGCATTCCACACTACTGCTTTTTTCAAGAAGATTGTCTTTACGTATGATTATGAGCGGGCAGTCAGGGAGGGCTATCTTGCGGACTATGATGCCATAGCCATCCATTCGGACATTACCATCAAAGGTGCCTTTCTTGAAGAAGGAGAAGAAGTCGGACTGATAGATACACACACCGGCCAGCTTTCTTTTGAAACCCTGGAAGATGAAAGGGAGCTTCCTGCACCCACCACAGAAATAGACTGGTCAGCTCCGGATAGAAATAGAAAGATAGTCCAGGAAATTCAAAAATATCTCCTGGATCAAGAGGAACAATTAGGCCATTTCCCAAAAACCCTGATCTTTGCCCAGAACGATATCGAGCATATCTCGCACTGTAATTCATTAGTTGAAATCTTGAGGGAGGAATTCAACAGGGGGGATGATTTTGTCCAGAAAATAACCGGAAGCCCATCTGTGGACAGACCACTTCAGAGAATCCGGGAGTTCAGAAACCGTCAAAATCCAGCGATTGTGGTCACTGTGGATATGCTTTCCACGGGTGTGGATGTCCCCAGGATAGAAAATATTGTTTTCTTGCGACCAGTGAAGTCCAGAATCCTCTTTGAACAGATGATGGGACGGGGGACCAGGCGCTGTCTGGAGATCCATAAAAGCCATTTTACGGTCTTTGATTGTTTCAATGGCACCCTTCTGGAATACTTCCGCAAGATAACCGGCATTACAGCAGAGGCTCCCCTCAAAGCAACAAAAACTATTCGGGAAATCGTCCAAGCTATTGCAGATAATGAGGATAGGGAATATAATATTGGGGTTTTATCTAAGAGGCTGCATCGTATATCCAAAAATATAACTCAAGAAGGCAGACTCCAATTCAAATATATCCTGGACTGTGACATAGCCGAATTTGCTCAATCCCTGCACCAGAGTCTTGAGCAGCAATGGGAGCAAACCATTAAGATATTGCAGAGCGAGACCTTCCTGGATTTGTGTGCAAATTACCCGCGTCCAAAGAAAAGATTTCTCCGAGCTGACACAGCTGAAGATTTTGTGATCTCAAAAATTATTTTCAGATCAAAGGACGGCAGAGAACTCGGTCCACAGGATTACATTCAGGAGTTCGAAAAATTCGTAAAAGAGAATCCAGTGCATATGGCGGCATTGGAAATTCTCTTGAATCGCCCAAAAGACTTTGATGCCAGCCAGTTGAAGGCCTTGCGGAATACCCTCGTTAGGCAACCGGATGATCTGGTTGACAAATTCACTGAAAAAAACCTCCGCCGAGCCTACAATAAAGAACTGGCAGATATAATCTCCATCATACGTCACGCAGCAACAGGCGGAGAATTGCTTACCACGGAACAAAGGGTCAATAAGGCCCTGATGAAGATCAAATCCGATCGCGCCTTTACAGAAGAACAAGAGAAATGGCTGGCCCTGATCAGGACACACCTCATCGAAAACCTGTTGATGGAAAAGGAAGACGTGGATTATTTGCCCATTTTTACTCGTGAAGGCACTTCATGGGGTAAGTTAGACAAGGTTTTCGGGGGTGAACTGGAAACCATCATTCATGAAATTAATGTGGCCATCGCTGTTTAAAGTCAAATAAACGAATATCTGCAAATTTAGTTTTGACCTTGTAAGCAAATTGAGATAGCAATTATTAACTGGGTTTCCCACTGTAAGACTGGAGCTTAAAGATGACGGATATTGTAGGAAAACTCTGGGGATTCTGTCATACCCTACGGCATGACGGAATCGATTACGGCGACTACATTGAGCAATTGACCTATCTCCTCTTCCTTAAGATGATCGAGGAGAAAGGGGTGGAGATCCCTGTCGATTATTCATGGGCCGTTTTGCGGGAGAAATCGGGAACGGATTTATTAGAGCACTATGTGGATATCCTGAGGGAACTGGGAAAACTGAAAAACATGTTAGGGGACATCTATGCCGGGGCCATATCTCGATTCAGTAACCCAGTCAATCTCAAGCGTCTGGTCAACCTCATAGATGAAGTCGAATGGACTGGCCTCAATGTAGACGTCAAAGCCGCGGCCTATGAGGGATTACTGGAAAAGTCGGCCTCGGAAGGAAAGAAAGGAGCAGGACAGTACTTCACGCCACGGATATTAATTCAATCTATTGTTCGATGTGTTCAGCCCGACCCTCGTGGGAGAGAAGATTTTACCATTCACGACCCCGCGGCAGGGACAGGTGGTTTTTTAGTCTGCGCCTACGAATGGCTGATGGAAAAGACCGGCGGGGGTGCGCTTAAACGGGAAGAGTCAAAGCGCATTCATACCTCTACTTATTCCGGCACCGAGCTGGTTCCCCGGCCCAGGAGACTGGCCCTGATGAACCTCTACCTTCACGGCATACAGGCCAACATCTACCTGGGAGATGCTATCTATGAACCCAAAAAGAGCGGCCTTTATGATTGTATCATGACCAATCCTCCCTTTGGCACAAAAGGGGCAAATCAGGCACCCACCCGCGATGATTTCACCATTGCCACCAGCAACAAACAGCTCAATTTTGTACAGCACGTGATGAGTATTCTAAAGCCCGGGGGCCACGCGGCCATCGTCGTGCCCGATAATGTCCTGTTCGCGGATCAAGCTGGGGATGTTTTCAAAATACTCACGGAAGACTGCGACCTCCATACCGTCCTCCGCCTCCCCAATGGCACCTTTACCCCATACAGCCCCGGCACCAAGACCAATGTCATCTTCTTCTCCAAGGGGTATCGGACAGAAAACACCTGGGTCTATGATGCCCGCACCAATGTACCAGGGATCACCAAAAAAGACCGTCCTCTCACAACACAATACTTTGCCGAGTTCGAAACCTGTTATGGCCTGAATTCAGAAGGCCATTCAAAACGCGACCCTAATCATTCCAAAGAAAACCGTTGGCGATCCTTCACCATTAGCGAGGTTAAAGACCGCGACTTTAAAATCGACAGCCTCAAATGGCTCAAGGACGAATCGCTTGATGATGCTGGAGAATTACCTGAGCCTGAGGAACTGGCCACCGATGCTATTGCCGAGCTTGAGAGTGCCGTTGAGGATCTGAACAATATCCTATCTTTGCTAGAGAATGACAATAGCGAGGAAGCACTGTCTTTGAGGAGTGAACAAGCATGACGGCTGCTAATTCACATGGGATTGAAATTAACGCAGGTGATCAGGCCACAGATTCGGACCTGCCAGAGGGTTGGGAATCTATTGTACTTCGAGCCTTAGTTACTCAGAGAAAAGGCAAGAAACCAAAAAAACTTAATGAAACTCCATGGCAAGGTGCGGTACCATACATCGACATCGAAGCATTTGAAATGAGGAACATTCGACGCTATGCAGACCCGGCTTCGTCAGTTTTAGTCGATGCGGGCGATGTTCTTGTTGTATGGGACGGGGCGCGATGTGGCCACGTCGGAATGGCACCCGCATATGGTGCTCTTGGCTCAACTTTGATGACCATCAATCCAATATTAATCCATTCGGATTACCTCGTAGGTTTTCTACGATTGTGTTATGAGACTATCAATTCCAATCCGCGGGGTACTAGTATCCCACATGTTGAACCAGACTTATTTTGGAACCTTGAATTACCTATCGCTCCTTTTGAAGAACAAAAGCGGATTGTGGCTAAAGTTGAGGAACTGCTTGCGCAAGTCAACGTAGTGCGTGAGCGTTTGGCCAAGGTTAAGGGAATTCTTAAGCGCCTCCGCCAGTCCGTCCTCGCGGCTGCCTGCTCAGGCCACATCACTTCGGACTGGCGACAAAGCCACAAGGACATTACGCCGGCGGAGGTTTCAATCCAAGAGATATTTAGTCTCCGTCAAAAGCAGTGGACGCAAGAGAATGGTCCAGGCAAAAAGTACAAGCCGCCAAGGAGTGTCACGGTGCATGACCTGCCTGTGTTGCCAGAAGGTTGGAAATACGTGAGTTCCGACGCACTGTTCTTATTTGTAACGAGCGGGTCAAGGGGTTGGGCCAAGTATTACTCAGAGGCTGGTCCGAGCTTTATACGCGTAGGAAATTTAGACCACGACACGATTACTCTAGACTTATCTCAGACTCAGCATGTATTTCCGCCGCGAGGGGCGGAGTGTGAACGGACGCAGATTCGGGATGGGGACATTCTTATCTCAATCACAGCAGACGTGGGAATGATTGGGCTGGTACCAGATGGAATGGACGAGGCATACGTGAACCAGCATGTTGCGATTTCTAGGAGCCTGTCCGAGAATAGGCTAACAGCTAATTTTTTAGAAAAACAATTTTTGGAAGTATCGTGAAATATACTTGTATCTAAATCTTAAGTCAACTAAAGCACGATGATAACAAAACATGATTTACTAACAATAACAACAAGATATAGTATTTATTATATTGACAATATCTATACTTTGTGCTAATTCTCTTTCATGATTTTAACAGTAAAAGGGAGCGCCACAATGCAAATTCCTTTCAAGAAAGATCCTGTTGCGTTTAATCAAAGATCACTGTTTGCCACCAACATCTTTGATTTACTGCCCTACGATCATACGTGCTATGTTTATGAGGACATATTTGAACAACTTGAAACATCAAGTGTTGAGGATAATTACAGTTTACTTGGTCAAAATGCCTATCATCCAAGACTGATAACAGCCATCCTGATATATGCCTATAGCCAGGGGATTTTCAGTTCCCGTGAGATAGAGAAAAAATGCCATGAAGATCTTTCCTTTATGTTCATATCACATTTTAACTGTCCTAATTTCAGGGTACTGAGTGACTTCAGGAAAGACAACTATGAGTTTTTTAAGGAGTGTTTCAAACAAAGTGCACTATTGGCAA
>Ga0315549_1000268_pt1 | contig 64439 bp, 71 predicted proteins | sample SalMarSW160200MG_FD_203101 | JGI IMG/M metagenome (GOLD analysis project Ga0315549, IMG submission 203101) | Salt marsh sediment microbial communities from the Plum Island Ecosystem LTER, Massachusetts, United States - Salt Marsh Sediment SW1601-200 ...
CTTACCGTAACTTATAATATTTGGAGGAGCATTTCCGTTCTTACTCATTATTGTAAATTCAAATTCTGAACCGGGTAGGAACTTTTCAACTCTCATTAAACTAAGTTTACCGGCCTCTGTTTGTTCTGGTACGGGATTTAGTAGGTAGCTTTTTGTCTCCACATTATTCGGCACTGCTGGCGTACAGTAAAAATTAGTATTCTGCAGATTTTCTAAATGTTTTTTAGTTGGATCGGCTTTTATTTCATTAACAGCAAAGATCAATGCCCAATTGTGAAGTATTCTATCCACCGTTGTTGTTTTTAAAAATTCTGTCGAATAAAAGTACAGAAATGAGTTAGCGACCAATGTAGTTTTAAAGAATTTGAAGTCTAGAGAGTTCATTTGTCTTCCTTCTTAGATTTAGATTTATTATCTGCGTCTTCTCTTCTCTTTTTGAGCTCTTGTACATTGGGAGTTGATTGTAAGTTTTCAATAAGTTTATCGACTTTGCTTTCCTCAATCTTTATTAGCACTAACTTTTGTTTGTATGTCCTTTCAAGATGTCCTTTGATCTCGTCCGCACTCTTGAAATTATTGATCAGAGCATAAGATGTTACTTCCAGCCTGTCTGATTTTATTATGCCCAAGATTTCATTCTTCATTTGCCCGTAAACCCTGACATTGGCTCCATATCTATTGCTGTGTTCGATTCCCCAGACAACAAGTCTTACAAAATCTTCGTTGTCTACATCGACATCTACGACATTTATGAAATCTCGTGGCTCTATAACCTGGTTAACTCCCAAAGCTTGACCTGTTATATTTCGCTGTTCATCTACTGCATTAAAAGTAATATCTCTTACGCCCCCACCAACAAAGGGATACGCTTCTGAATAGTTGATCTTAGTCCGCTCATTTACTTGTGTTTTTTCTCCTGTTGCAGGTGCATATGTTCCTCCGAACAAATAGCATGCTGGACAACTCATACATAGACCACTGATTCCAGAACCACCTTTTTCATGCACTTTTAGATAGCAGTCGTTTTTAATAACTTTTCGTACACGACCCATTATAGTTCTTCGCTCTACTGCCCTCAGTTTAGTTCCGAAGATAAAAGGCCTATCTTCGCCATTTATCACGGTGGTATTTATCTCATCCCGTCCTTCTGTAACAAATTGACCAAAGCTTTCCAATTTTCTATTTACTACAATTTGATATTTCATTTTTTATACCTCCTAAGATATATAGGCTAAATAGTACGCCATCGATCTGACAAGTTCAGTTCTCTGGGCACTATTATCTTTATATTCATAAAGTTTTTCGGCCATTTTTCTAAATGCGTCGATTTCCGCCTGTTTTCTTTCGTCCTGCCATGTCTTGAAATCTCTAGTCGACATCGCTACTTTTAGTCCTATTGCCACCATTGCATCTATAACCACGTCTTTATTCTCGGTATCTTTCAGTTTTCTAAGCGTTTCATTTACTCGTCTTACAACTTTATCGGCATTTGATGTTTTCGTGTCTCTTATTCCACCAATCCAGATAGCACCCAAAAAAGATAGACCAGTCTTCTCTCCTAATTCTTTTATCATGTTCTTATCCTCCTTTAATTTGTTTGTTTTAATTAAACTTCCCCAAGCATATAGAAAATCTCTCCCGAAATTGTCTTTTTGATTAAATGCTCTGACAACTAATGAGAAATTATTGCTTTTTCTAGAAGCCTTTACATTTTTTAAAGCAACTTTGAGTATATCATATTTGCTTGCGTCTATAGTTGCTCCACCACACTCAAATAATTTTATGGAAGGTTCAATTAGAGTAGATATAACTTTCCCCCGAAGACCGTTTTCGTAAAGCTTGTCTAAAATGCTACATCCATTTCCATTACTATGGACAACCTTTGAAATAAAAGCAGAATAATTTTGTCCGCTTAGACCAGTCACAGCTACATGAGGATAAACATACCACTCCCTTGGATTCCCGATACTAATTATTTGATCTGCCTCAAATATATCGTCCCAGTTTATTCTTCCGAAGACTCCATGAGGCTGTACACACAACTTATATATTCTGTTGCCAGTTTTACTTTTAAATAGTGCAAACCAGAGTAGACACCATTTACATATGCCGCCGCCTTCTTTTAATTCTGGCGACCTACGCATTAAATCAGTATAAAACACATCCGTTTTTCCACCAAGCTCCGAATTTGGGAATAAAGCTGCAGTAGTTGTCGTTTGATCAAAGATATGACACACTCGACAGACTTTAGTAGGATTTTTTTCCCAGTATTTATCATAATAAGTTTTAGCTTCTTTTTGTATGTCTATTTTGTCAGGATTGATTACTGATGAATCTTTTATTAACAGATCTTTAATATCGTAATTACCTGGTTTCAAAGCCTTCTGTATATCTCGACTAAATTTTTCTAATATTGTGCGAATTATTACGGTATATGACTTATCTTTACCGTATTTTTCTTCGATAAATTGTACAGTGCTTTTATCTGCAAATCCCCCCCCGCCCTTTGGGACTCTTTCTTCACTGATATTACAAAGCTCAATTATAGAATCATGAATCCATCCACATACGCGCCCGTATAAATAAACTTTTTTGGAATCTTCTGTCCACTTTTCTTTTTGATATCTTTTATAACTCGCCAATCGTCTATTGATTTTCTGTATAGCCTCCTCAACAAATTTGTCTGGTTGTGAAGCTAGCTTTAGAAAATTTTCTGGATTGTCGTAGATTCTATTATTCGTTCTATCAAAATCAATAACTCCACCACTTCCCAACATAACGGAGTCTATTTGAAGATTTAAAAATTTGTTAACATCCTCTATTTTTGGTAATTTTTGTTCTTTCTTTTTAATAAACAACGTCCCATTTTTCGAAAATAGAATGGGCTCGATACCATTACGTGCATAGATATAGTCAAAAGCACCAATAGCATAACTTGAAATTGGGTGTTCAGTTAATTCGACTGTAAAGATATCATAATCTACAGAATCAATTAGTGCATATAGTGAATTAATTATTTCTTGGCTTAAGTTTTCATTAGAAACAATGGTATCACAAACGGAGACTATACGAGTTAATCTACCTCGTTTACTGTCAGCTTTGTCAAGGTTAACGTTATGGTGATTTTGAATAATGTAAATTATATCGTCGATGTCTGTGTTATCCAATCCTGGTACTTCATTGGATAGAATATTTCTGATTAGCGGAATATCTCCATCTTTTAGTTTATGAGGTCCATGCAATCTTCTCTGAAATTCAGAATATGTTTTTCCATAGTCGTGAAGTAATGAAGCAAGTTCTATTTTAATAATATCGTTCGTACTTAATCCTGCAATGTATTTGGAGATCTTCTGTACAATAAAATACGTATTGTAAGAATGGATAAGTAAACTTTCTCCGTTTGACTTTGCATTGTATTTGTTAAACCCCACAGTTCTTAAAAATGCGATCGAGTCTACCATTTTTATCTCTCGCCCACTACTCAAAACGTTTCCTATCTCAATCTTCATCTCACAAACCCATTATCCATCCACACATCATGATACATCGGTATCTCGATGGTCATCTTTGTGCTCACTTCTTCCCTTATCATAATTGCCTCCTCTTCTTAATCAGGAACATCCCCATTGGAGTATCCCTAACTAGATTAGAACTCCCCCTATTTATACTTTACTGTAGATGTCGTTCAACAGGTGGATGTAGGCAGAGCCTACATCTCTTGTGCTACGTGATCTCGATTCCTTCCTTCACCGCCTCTGCAACGATGCCAATTTCTTTCTTTTTTTCCTTAAATTCCTCAGGAGTGAAGCACAGAAAATCAACAGGGTAATCTAAATTCCATTCTAAATGAAATGGAACTGGTCTTTTCAGGGAACTTTTTCCCTGAAACTCTTCACTGACAAGAATCAAATCTAAATCACTATCTTTTTTAGCTTCTCCTCTTGCAGTTGAACCGAACAAAATTATCTTTTTTATCTTATACTTACTGTTTATTTTTTTTCTAAAATCTTTAAGCTCCTCTATAATTGCAGTGCTTTCTTTGTCCATTCTACCACCTTTTTGCTGTAATCCAAAATCTCTCTGACTTCTTCAATATCAAAATCAGAAGCAACATCAGGGTATCTTGCTGATGTATAGGCCGGATCAATTCTTGCGCAGAATTCAATGATATCCTGAGGAGCTTTTGACATTCTTGAAAGTTTTACCAGATCATGAATCCTTGGAAATTGACTTTTTCTTTGGATCAATAAAGCTTTAAGAGCTTTTTCTGATGCTTGCTGTGAGTGAAATGCAGCGGCTTTGTGTTTTTCATTTTTCAGAAGAATTTCTGCAATTTCATCATTCTCGGCGTTTTTTAGCCATTGTAAAACTTCTTTCTTTTTCTCACTCATACCTTAATCCCCTCTTTCACTGCTTCTGAGACTATGCCATTTCTCTCTTTTCTCATTCATACCACATCATGAATTCTTAATACATGTTTTCTCTTCTTCTATTTATATTTTTTTATAAACATCCAGCATCCCGAACCCCTGTGAGTTCTTTTCACCGATGCCGCACTCATACGCAGTTTCCAATAATTTGTTAGATGCTATGATTTTGAGCGGAATTTTAAACCCGATAACATGTCCTTTCTTTATCTCGATGGAATATTTGATCTTTCTTGGGAATTTTTCATATATAGGCTCTATGTTTATCTCTTTTTTGTACTGTTTACCGTGTACCATAAGGTACTTTTTTCGTAGGTTAGTTTTGAGATTTTCATAGAACTTTTCTTTATCGGGAGAAAGATAGTAAATTTTTCCTTCTTTAAATGTAGATGTTACGATGGGACTCAGTGCTTTGAACAGGGTACTATCAGCAAACTCGATAGATCTCAGCGTTTCTATTGATTTTATTTTTAATAGAGCGTTTCTCAGAGTAAGCGTGTTTTTGTCTATATCATTTAATAACCCTTTCACAAGATTTGAGATGAACTCTGAGCGTGGGGAAGAGAGATAGAAAGAAACATCATTTTCGCTGGTAAATATGCCTTCCTTGGATACTCTGTATTTTGGGATATACAGATCTGAAAAGACAAATAATTTTATATCTCTGTCAAAATGAAGTATTTCAGAATACTCTCTGTTATAAAAATTTATGCACCTGTAAATCCACGAAGAGATAGCATAATTTCTGTTAAATGGTATAGGATAACTACCATCATAATGAAACACTAGATTTATCCTCATACAATCAGTATCCTATCGGAATTAATAAGTATTTTGTTATACCCAACCCCTCTCTTTTCATGCATATTTTCTTTCGCTTGTGCTTTTTTTAAGCTCTTTGAAAGTTATTGTGGGTTCGTCTCTGCGTTCGGCTATGACCGCGAGATCATGTAGATCTCCCAGAAGTTCCTCATACTCCTCAACTGATAAAACTACCGCAGTTTTCTCTCCCTTTTTATCTACAATGTATCTCTCTTGAAGTTTTCCCATACTTATACTCTCCAAGTCTTAATAAATAGTTTTTTGTAGTATATTATGTTCTCATTCAGCAAGATCCGTCAACCACGCTTTTTCGTTTTCTATATCTAAGTGCTCCAGATACAACCAATTATCGATATTCACCATGGAAACTATGGAGATGGGTGTTACTTTTACGAGAATCATGCCCGGCTGAGACGCAAAGCCTTCAAAGTCACGAGGAACTTTATTTCTGTATATTTCTGCGTATTCTCTATTCTTTTCATCTAAGGGACTTCCCAGTATCTCCGCCAGTCCTTCTATTTGTACGTTATCCCTGCATAATGCGACTCTTGGATTTTCGCGGATCTGGAGACATTTAGTGTGATGTTCCCAGGACATAAAGTAGATGTCTAATTCCTTACTCGCGAAAGTTACTGTTCTTGCAGTAACTCTATTATTATGAGACGTTGCCAGAATTATTGCATGCTTGCTTTCCAAAAATTTAATTATTTCTTCCTTCTTTTTTTGGTAATCTAACTCTTTTTCATTATTCATAGTTCACTCACCTACCTCAAAAGAAATCTCCAATTCTTTTTTATTCGGTCTCGCTCTGTGTTTTAGGATTTTTATCTGACCTATCCCTCCCGTCGTTTTGACGTGTGGTCCTAAACAACAATTTATATTCCAATCTCCGATTCTGGTTATTGTAAGTTTTTGAACATGGGCAGGAACCGGAAATTTGTCGTATATTATGGTTCCATGCTTCTCTTCGGCTTCCTTTCTATCCATTTCGAACATCTCAATCGGGACGTTCTCCTGTATTTTCTTGTTTGCCAACATTTCAATTTCCCGTATCTGTTTTTCCGTGGGCTTCCCATCATACTCAACTGTAAGCCTTCCTTTATTTTCTTCTGCATACACACTCGTTGTCAGGGTCGCATTGAGTACCTTCTGGACTGCTCCCTTCAAGACGTGGAGTGCAGAGTCTACTTTAGGATTAGGTTTCATAACAAAAGTGTTTTTTACAATTTAATAAATATTTGGGAAAAATATACTTATATTTCAATACTATCCTCGTTACATACAGAGATTAAGTGAAATCCCACTCCAAGAAAATCTTTTATATTGCAAGGTTATTGATATAATAAAAAAATGTTAAACCTATAACAAGGAGAAAACACGATGAAAATAAACAAAACACTGTATGTAACTAACAGGAATGATTGGCGCACATGGCTGGAAAAAAATCATGATACTGAGAAAGAGATTTGGTTAATCTATTATAAAAAACACAGGGAAAAGCCGAGTATTCCATATGCCGATTCAGTTGAAGAGGCATTGTGCTTTGGCTGGATAGACAGCATTATCAAAAGGATTGATGATGAAAAGTTTCTCCGAAAATTTACTCCCCGTAAAGATAAAAGCAAATGGTCAGAACTGAATAAGAAAAGAGCTAGAAAAATGATAAAGGAAGGAAAGATGACAGAAGTAGGACTGACAAAAATCGATCAGAAGATTCTTGATGAAAAAGAAGGTAACCCCGTACAGAAGAAAGAATTTGTTATTCCTCCTGAAATAGAGAAAAAAATACGGAAAAATGAAAAGGCTTGGAAGAATTTCAATGATCTTGCTCCATGCTACAAAAGACAATACATTGGGTGGGTAGCAAGTACAAAAAAGGAGCAAACAAGGGAAAGAAGGCTTAAGGAGCTTATCAGTGTTTTAGAAGAGGGAAAGAAATTGGGAATGAAATAAGATTTTATTATTCCCACTTTTTTAGAAATTCCTTTGCTATTTTTCTCGTCTTTGGACTCTCACTGTCTAGTTGGTTTTTAATAAAGTCTATTATTTCTTTTTTATTCTTGGCCTCCTCAAAGTATTCACTGAATGATTGTATGGCTCCAGATTTTATAAGATCTTTATGCTTTTGATTGGTCTTATCTATATTCAATAACTTGTTTGTTATTTTAGTTTGAAGTTCCGGTATTGCCTTAGCAATCTTTCCGGAATTAGCTGTAATGTGTCCAGCTACGATTACACTATCATTGAGTAAATTGTAATACTTGTCGAATATTTCCTCAAACTTGTTTTCTTTATCAATCCTTGTAAGGTTTGCTATGAGGCGGACTGCAATCAATTTTCTGTAGGAGTTATCACTGTTAATCAACTCCGCAAAGAAATCCCACTTTAGGTATAACACCTCAGGATGCTCCTCGCTTAAGAGTAATAAGATTTTAAAACTGTTGTACCTTATTGTATCCTTTTTGGATAAGACTCCTCCCAGTAACTCTGAAAGTATTTCTCCGTCCTTTAATGCCTTTTTAGCTACGTTTTCCACACTGATATCCTTTTTATCTAAATCAGGTGATGCACTCATAATTTAGCCTCAATCAATCTTTCTTCATCTTCCACCACAGCAGCATCGGCACGCTGGCGATGATACTCCAGACGACAAAATCGCCGATGAAGTTTGCAATGTCATAATTGGCTACCGGATTGAGGACAACAGGTACGTATCTCCACGCCCAGGGGTATCCATACCATGAGGCACCTATCAAACCAGAGGGTGTAGTATTTATGAAACCTGTTATCAGCGTTATCACCAAGCCGAGTATTGCAGCAGGAACCAATATCTTTTTTATACAATCACCTCAACAATGTTTTTTAGTCTTTATATTCTCCTTGAGATATTTAAATTTTTTCTAAAAAACAAAAGATACCTCGCAATACTTCGGGGTAGACAGAGTTTATGTCTTTTGTCTGCGGGTTTGCAGTGCATTTTCTTTCTTTTTTAAAGAACTGAGGACCTCAAATCTTTGATTTGAGTGTCATCTAACCTGTGCACCGGGTTTGCGGTGCTGGGGAAAACTATTTAAAAAAGTAATGTGGTAACTACTATATGCTGTAGTAAATACTACAGCAGCCATTGAAAATAACAGAAGGATGATCATATGAGAACGAGAAATTATATCATAAAAAAGGAATTGTCCAGAATTATCATGCTCATATCTGTACTGGTCTTGATAGGGGGCTGCATTACTACAGAACATCCTGGTGAGACACAGAGTCCTGATACCGAGCGTATTGTATCCTCTCTGTTCGATATATCCTGGGAAGACCATACAATCTTCCGTGAAGGATTGATCAGTGCAGAACAGATAGTAACTGATCAACTATCGGAGGCAACGGTGTATCACATTGACCTGCAGATTCTTGACGGTTATCTTATTCTACAGGGCCACGAAGAGGTCCGCTATACAAATCAGGAAAATGAACCTCTCGACGAGATCTATTTTCGTCTGTTTCCCAACATAGTGGGTGGTGCAATGACTGTTTCAGATGTCAGGATAGACAATCAGTATGTTGACCCCATCTATGAATTCCAGAATAGCGCTCTCCGCGTACCATTGCCGGTAGCCTTGCAACCTCACGGACAGGTAGTCATCCAGATGGACTTCAGAGTAGTGGTGGCGCAGGATATGGGAGGCAACTACGGCCTGTTCGGTTACTTCGACAATGTACTGGTTCTGGACGAGTTTTATCCTGTTATTCCTGTCTACGACGACGAGGGATGGAACGTGGAAGTTCCGCCCCCGCATGGAGACGTAACTTACTTTGATGCCAGCTTTTACCTGGTGCGCGTGACAGCGCCAGCCAATTTGAAGATCGCTGCTTCAGGAATCGAAATCGGTCGTAAGTATGAAGATAACAATCAAATTTTAGCCTTCGCAGTGGGACCTGCACGTGATTTTTACATTGCCGCCAGCGAAAATTACACTGTGATCAGCAGTACAGTAGGGGAGACGACGGTCAACAGTTACGCTTTCTCAGAGTGGAAGGATGGAGCGGAACTGGCTTTACAGTTTGCGATAAATGCATTGAAGAGTTACAACACACGATTTGGCACCTATCCATACACCGAATTTGATATAGTAAGCACATCGATGAGAGCAAGGGGCATGGAGTATCCTGGCATAGTAGCAATCTCCCAGGAACTTTATGATACAAATGCAGTAGTTTCGGGTTTACCATCTCGTGTTATGCTCGAGAGTGTTATCGCACACGAAACTGCACATCAGTGGTTCTATAATGCTGTCGGGAACGACCAAATAGACGAACCCTGGCTCGATGAGGCAGTTGTCCAATATGACACTGGACACTATTACGTCGATACTTACGGAGAGACTTCTGCGCAGGAATATCGTGTTTCGTGGAGATCTCTCTGGGATCGCATTGACAGAGCCAATATTCCTATAGGATTACCTTCGGGAGCTTACGAAGATGATGAATATACACCGATCATTTATGGTCGTGGACCGTTATTCATTGCGGCTCTGGCAGAGGAGATGGAACAAGAAACGTTTGATGAGTTTCTGCGTGATTACTACGAATCTCACAAATGGGAGATCGGTACGAGCGATGCGTTCAGACAACTTGCTGAAGATCATTGCCAGTGCGATTTGACCTCTCTGTTCGAAGAATGGGTATATGAGAAATAAAGACATCTCAAAGAGATAAAAAACTAATTTTGTTTGGAAACAGTTTTGTAAGCCTTTTTTTCCAGCTCTTCAAGATAAATGCTTTTATTTTCCTTAATAAATTCCAATATGCATGGATATGTTTCCTCAGCAATAGGGAGCGTTTCAAGCTCTTCCATTTTTAATTTTGAAATGTCCTTTTGGAAGTTTTCCAGAAACATGGCTGCTTTATTCAATTTATAAATTTCTGATCGTGAACTCTGGAGAATGTAACCTTTGAGATATGCAATTTTCAGCAGAATTTCCGAGATTCGTAAGTTTATTTCAATACATCCGTCCGGAATATAGCGCTTGGCAGTATAAGGTAAATCATGCTCGTAACCTATTTTGTATCCTTTAAGCTCAGGCCATACCGCTCCCATTTTCTTGAATTGATCGACATCTAAGTTTCCGTATTTGTCTTCATTGCCATACAATCTTTCGTATTTTGGAAGAAGCGAGGGAAAATGCTTTTCTAAAGTCTGTAAAAACTCCTGTTTATTACGACCTGGCTTCAAAGTCAATCCCCAGCAATACACGAACTCTGCTCCTACTTTCTTTGCTCGTTTATATATCGCCTGCATATTCTCGTCCGTATCGCCGATAAAGGGTAATGTAGGGTAAAAATATACACCCGAATGGATACCTTCTTCTCGAAGTGTTTTGATTGCCCCAAAACGTTCTTGAGTCGTACTGGCTCTGGGCTCGAAAATTTTTTGCGTCTTTTCATCTGCCAAAGTAACTGTAAAACTAACACACGCATAAGTATCTTCATTGATTCTCTTAAGAAGATCAAGATCTCTCAAAACAGACTTGTTTTTTGTTAGAATAAGAACTGGAAATTCGTAGTCATAAGCAATTTGAAGCAATTTTCGTGTGATCTTAACCTGTTTTTCAGCAGGCTGATAAACATCGCAAACTCCACCACCGATATGTAAGATAAACTTCTCTGGCGTTTGAACTGAATCCTTTAAAGAGGGAATAAAATCAATTAATGTTGAAGTCTTTTCACGATGAATGGGAATAAAACCTTTCTTTCTTAGAAATTGTTCCAATAGCGTAGGCGCATTGACCTTTACCCGGATACGTTCAGCAAAATCAGCATGCATATAATACCCTTCTGATTTACCGTCACAGTATTTGCAATCATGATAGCATCCCTGATACGGGTTTAGATAAACCTTGGACCATGAAAAGAGACCGGACACACTGATTCTAATGATAGATTTTGCCTTATAGTTCTCTATTATCATCTTTTCCACAGTTTATCTGAATATTTATATATTTTTCCTTATAAATCGTGGGTAATATTTTTGAAGGTTTAACCTCCTGAGTGCTAAGATATTTAAATCTCGAAGCAAATTTATTTAAGAAATAATTGGAAAACAAAGTGAGAAACATGAAAGAAACAAAAATTTTAATAGTTTATGATTCGAGAACTGGAAACACTGAGAAGATGGCTTTTGCGGTGGCTGAAGGCGTAAAAGAAATGAATGAAGCTACAGCAATCGTTAAGAAAGTGGATGATACCCAACTGGAGGATTTGTTAGAAGCTGACGGGATAATAATAGGTTCACCTACCTATTATGGACAAATGTCATCAAAAATAAAAGAATTGTTTGACGAATCCGTAAAGATTCATGGAAAATTAACCGGAAAAGTAGGTGCTGCTTTTACCAGCGCTGGCGGAACTGCTACAGGTGCGGAAACGACTCTTCTCTCCATCTTGCAAGCAATGCTGGTTCATGGCATGATAATCCAGGGAAGAGCCGACAACAAGCATTATGGTGTGGCTTGTGTGGGTGCTCCAAACGAAGAATCGACGAAGCTATGTAAAGAACTTGGGAAGAGAACTGCTGGATTAGTGGCTAAGTTAGCAAAAGGGTGAAAAAATGGACGAAGAAGGGTTCAGGAAATTCTTGAAAAGAAGTGGGCGGTCACAGAGTGTTCTCAAAAGAGTAATAACTTATGTGAAAGACTTCGAGCGATATCTACAAGAGTACCGTGATGTTAAAGAACTTGATGGGATGGTCCCTAAGGATCTGGAAGGTTTTGTAGAGTGGATCGAAAAAAAACCTAAAACATCGGCAAAAACACATCTATGGGCTATAAAATATTATTTCCAATACACGTCGAACAAAACCATGTTTAAGCGAGCAACTGAATTGCGAGAGGAGAGAACGAAACAGGGTAGAGTACCTTTCCAGATAAAAAAATTCAGAGGTGTAAATCAAGGTCATGCAGAGAAACTAGCTGCCATAGGTATAAAGACAGTTGACCAAATGCTGGAGGCAGGAAGAACTAAAATTAAAAGACAGAAGCTTTCAGAAGAAAGGAGAATTCCCCTTGATGCTATTTTAGAGTTTGTGAAACTCTCAGACTTGTCAAGAATTGGAGCTGTGAAAAGCATACGTGCCCGACTCTATTACGATGCGGGAATTGATACTCCTGAAAAAATGGCTCAATGGGATCCAAAAAAACTCAGAACTTACTTGATAGAATTTGTTGAAAAGACAGGCTTCGACGGCATAGCAACATTACCAAAAGAAGCAGAATATACTGTTGCACAAGCTAAAAAGCTACCCAAAATAGTAGAATACTAACAATTTCATTGTTTGTGGAGTTTCTTATCTCGATCATACATAGTTTTAGTTTTGGCAGTATAAAATCTTTATGAAAACCTGAGAGAGGGTTAGAAAAAATTAACTTCTTAACCTAATCAAGAAAGTTAAACCATTCTTCTCTCTTTTTATCAATTCTTTATTTTCAAGATCTTTCACAATTCTGCATACTTTGAATTTACTGAATCTGGAAATTTTAGAAAGTTCACATTGGAATATCTCTTTTCTTTCTTTAATAATACCTAAAATGAGTTTTTCATCTTTTTTTAATTCTTTTATATGGAGACTTTCCTTAGCCTTGAATTTCTTTTTTTCAACAATATTTCCAATAAATACCTTTTCTCCAAGATCAATGACAATAGAAGGATCACCTCTTTCTAAGTTTTCTTTAATATTTTCATCTTTCCTCTTACCCATTAGGTAGGTATATCCTTTAGGGATTTATAAAGTTTATCATTAGTTGCAACAAAAAGTGCAACTATTTATAAATAGTTGCAGAAATCTGAGGGAAAAATATTTATATAGTTGCAACTTATAGAATAATGGTGATAAGATGAAAGTGGAAATACTGAAAGTTAAGGATGGAATAATAGAGCCACTGGGTGGCGACATGCCAGCCTGTGTGATGATGGGATGCAGCGTTTATCCTCTTTGCTCTACCGTTGTCTGTCCCGTAGCCCCAACTGCACCTTTTTGTCCGTGATATATCCCTATTCAGGTTGATTCTATTGTTATTTTGCAATGTCAAATAAGTCCTCTCACAAAAACATGTGGGAGGATATATTTTTTTGTGTTTTTAGAAGGGATGGAAATGAGAGAGAATAGATATTGTTTGTATTTGAGTAAAGGAGATGGAGAATATCTTGTAGTGAATCCCATTGATAAAACGTGTGTAGAATTAGACGAAGAAGCACTTGATCTTATAGATAACATAGAGGGTATGGATATAAAAAGAATCCCTAATAGTCAAAGTGAGATAGTTGACAAACTAAAAGATCAAGGAATTATTGTCGATGATAATTCGAATGAGTTAGAAAAGTTAAGAACAAAAGAATTTGAAGATCTCAAAAATAAAATTCCTACTAAGTTCACTTCATTTGAAATTATCACAAATTGGGATTGTAACCTTAGTTGTGTATATTGCTTTGAAAACAAAAATAAAAATAAATTATTAAAAGATAGAATGGATTTTGAGAAAATAGAGAATATTTTTGAATTTATTGATAAATATTCGGAAAAAAAGATATTAATTTTCTTAACTGGAGGGGAGCCGTTACTGCTCTCCAATTTTCCCCTTATCAAAAATATATTTAAAGAAGGAGTTAAAAGAAATGCTGAATTCCATGTTACAACAAATGGGATGACTCTAAAATATCTGACAAATTTCTTAATTAAATATAAAGACTCTATAAAATGGATTAGAGTGACTTTAGATGGAACAGAACAAATCCATGATATGAGAAGACCAACGCAGGGCAATGGAAAAAGTTTTTCTGACATCGTAGAAGGAATTGATTCTCTATTAGATAAAGGATTTGATAAATTAATACTTCTTTCAAAATTTGATGAACACAATATTGATTATATTAGCCAATACGTTGATTTTCTAAGAAAAAAAGAGTGGATGGGGAAATTATCACCTCTTTTTGGTATGGTAGGCAATTTTGGAAATCGCATTAGTGAAAATGAAAGAGAATCAATATTGATTAAGAGATTTTTAGATTTTTTTGAATCAGATCCAGAATTGTTGCAATACATAGGGTTTGACGATGAATGCGCAAGTGTTAGGCTGGTGCGGTCATTGATTTTCGAGGGTATATTTCCCAAAATTAATTATTTTGGGTGTAATGGATTTTCTGCTGCATTGGGAGGATCTTTTTCACCTGACGGAAAATTTTATCCGTGCGTATCCTGTGCCGAAAATAAAATTCTTCCAATAGGAGAATACATGCCAAATCAAGAATTATATCCCGCAAATATTAAAAAAGTTAGAAGTAGAAACATATTTAACTTGAAAAAATGTTATGACTGCAGTATATTGCCCATATGTGGAGGAATTTGTCCATTTCGAGATATGGGCAAAGAGGAGTTAGATGGAGAGAATTCAGATATATTAAACAGTGTATCCTGCATGGCGAAAGACCTTATGGAAAATGAAATAAGTGAGTTTTTCTTTAAAATACGTAAAGAAACGGAGGCAAAAAAAGAATGAATAAAAAAATTTACGTAGGTTTTATTTTAATTTTATTAGTTCTCTGGCCAATTAATGCAGAATCCAACGATTTGCCAGAGATAACGGTTAGAGTGAATCCAAACTTTGAATTACTTGCTGTTGTCTATACTCTCGCAACTGAGAATCCTTATCCTGTAAACCAAGATTATTTCGATGATCTCATGGAGTATTTTGGAGAGTACAAAGAACATGAAGCTGTAAAAAGTATGAAGCAAAAAATTGATCTCGATCATAGCATAGTGGAGAATTTCTTTTTCGGACAACAACGGTTGTTGTTAAATACTTCAGATCCTCCAGAAATAAAATCAGATTCAAAAGATGAATTTTTAAATCTTTTACGAGATTTCGCAGTGAAAACTGATTTTATGAAGTTTTATAATGACCATCAAAATTATTACCAGGAATTTTACGATTTTCTCTATGAAAATACAGCCATAAAAGAAGTTCCTTCTTTATTTTACGGGTTTTTCGGAGCTTCTATGAGTGAAATGCATATAGAAACATCTTACAATTATATTCCATGTAGGCCTAATGCTTACTGGGGATTTAAAAAAGATAACTCTGTTATTGGATATTTTTTTAATAATAATTGTTATTTACCTAGGAACGATTCAGAAACTAAAATAATAAGTTTAGGTTGGAATTATCTCTTGCTCCATGAGTTTGGACATTCCACTGTAACAATGCTGACAAATTTGGGGAAAATGCAGCATACACTTTCATATATCTTGGATCCAGCAATCTCAGATATGAGACAGGGATGGGAATACATAACAATAGATCATTCTTATATTGAACCTTTTGTAGCATGGGGTTTAGATCAGATTCATGGTGAGCCTTGGGGCGAATTGTATGTTTCTCAAGATTGTAGCATGGGGATGCATATAGTTCCTGCTGTCTATAAGTTATATAAAGAGGATTATATGCCAAACAGAGATAAATATCCAACTTTTGGCAGTTATATACCGCGATTATGCGAAAAACTTGAAGAGATTGTAACACCTTATACAACTCATGATTATTACGAAAAAACAATGTATACATCTGTTCTCCGAAGTTTCTACGGAAACAATCCTGAAAATAAGATACTTATAGTATACGGAACCCAGAACCCTGATCCTACCGGTACGGAACATGACAAAAAAGTTGCTGAAGAATGGGCTCAATATTTTCTCTATTCTGGCACGAAAGTAGATGTTATGGCAGATACAGAAGTTACAGAAACCGATCTTTCTGAAAATAGTTTCATTCTCATTGGAGGACCTGTTGCTAACAAGATTACAAAAGAACTGAATGAAAATCTGCCCATAAAATTTGAAAATAAAGATGGAAGATGGGGACTTGAGCATAATTTACCAGAGGATACTCTCGTGTTCTCAGGATTTTATGATAAATTAGTAAAATCTATAGAGAAAGAGAGATACGAAGATCCGAACATAGGAGTTATGGAAGCTTTCCGTAATCCTTACAATGAAGAAAAATATGGCGCTCTCATCGCTGGAAATGCACGAGAAGGTACCTCAAATGTTGTGAAAATAAAATTCGGGATTTACTTATTTGCAGTTTCATATCAAATCGGCGATGGCGAAAAAATATATGAACAGGGATTCTATCGTGATTAGATGAAGTTGAGTTATTATACAAATATAATAAAATTGAAAGAAGACAAATATCTCCTTCTCAAACCTTTCTCCAGACCTATTGTAGTTGACAATGAAGTTGTAGACTCTTTAAATGGCAATTCTATTTCTGACAATAAATTAGCTGATATTTTAAATAAAGAAAATTTTACTACACAACTTGAAAAAGAAGAAGAAATAGCTCTTTTATGGAGCTTTCTTGAAAAACAGAAAACGGGAGGAAGATACAGTATTGCTTTAACTTACGACTGCAATTTCAGATGTATATACTGCTATGAAAAGAATGTAAAAAATAATATAACAATGACTAAGAAAATGGTAGATAAATTTATAGATATTTTACTAAAAGATGAGATAAAAGGAAGTATCGGGATTACGGGAGGAGAGCCTCTATTGGAAGAAAATAGAGATATTCTCAAGTATCTCTTTCAAAAAGGAGATGGACTAAAATTCGATATAATCTCCAATGGATATGAACTTTCAAATTTTATTGATCTTTTGAGCAATTATAATATAACATCCATTAAAGGGAGTTTAGACGGTCCAAAAGAGATACACGATAAAAGAAGAGTCCACTATAGTGGTAGAGATACATTTGATGTAATAATAAGAGGAATTAAAGAGGCGTTAGATGTGGGATTAAAGATCGTGATCTATGTCAATGTAGATTCTCAAAACATTGATAAAATAGAGGAACTTACTCAATATCTAAAAGAGAACAATATAGAAACTCCGATCTTATTAAAAAGAGTCAATGATAGATCAGGTTTTAAATATCCTTATATTTTAACTCCTGAAGAATATTTTGCAAAAATATTTCAATTATTAAAGAAAGAGAGTTTGGATATCTATATCTATGAGTTCGAAGCACTTTTGAAAAATCTTTTTAAGTCCCTGAGAGATGGGTCTATCTTGATTCCCAAACTTAGATACTGCGGCGGATGCGAGCCCAATGTCCTGATATTCGATCCTATGGGGGATATTTATTGCTGTGATTATATTCTTGGCAATGAAGAATATAAAATAGGTACATATTATCCTAAATTTGAGTTTAATAACAATTATTATTTGTGGAAAAACAGAACTGCCAGCAAAATAAAAGAATGCTATGACTGTAAATTAGCACCATTATGCGGAGGCGGATGTGCTTTGGAAGCTAAAAATAGAGATGGAACAATCTATAAATCTTATTGTAAAGAAACCGAACCTCTAATCGATTATCTACCTATATGGTACTCTAATATAAAAATTAAAGAAAAAATAACGTTAATGGAGGAATAGTCACGTTTTTAAATCCTTTTGTAACTAAAATAGAGTTTGATAATGAATGTTTATTAATTAATACAAAAAATGGAGCGATAATAAATGTAGATAAAGAAGTAATGGCCCTAATAGAACAGAAAAAAGGAAAAACAAAAGAAGAGAGAAATATATTAAACTTATTAGAAGAAAATGATTTTTTGGTATCTTCACAAAATGAAACAAAAAACATACAAGAATATTTTGATCATTTATGGGAAAAAGAGTATGCTTACAACTATCATCTTATTGTACTTACATATACTTGCAATCTCAACTGTTCTTATTGTTACCAAAAAGATTTGAGGAAAAAGAAAAAAGATCTTTCTTATGAAGAAGTGGACAAAATATTTGAAGCAATTCAAAAATTTGATAAAGGGGAAATAGATAATAAAAAAAGTGGTGTTAAACTCATGCAATTCTATGGAGGTGAACCTTTACAGGCGAGACTATATAATATAATAGAATACATTTTTGAGGAAGGAACAGAGCTTGGATATAAATTTGCAATATTAACGAATTCTATAGAGTTAGACAGATTTAAATCTCTATTAGAAGAATATAAGGATTATATAACAGATATACAAACAACTTTGGACGGACCAAAAGAAATTCATGATTCTTTTAGATATAATGGTTCCTTTGAAAAAACGATAGAAAATATAGAGGAGATAATAGATCTTGGGATACATGTTAGTCTCAGAACTAATATAGGACCAAAAAATAAGGAACATCTTGAAGATTTGGCAAAATTTTACATGAAAAAAAGATGGAACAGAAGGAAGAATGTTACTATATATCTTTCAGTAGAAAGAGAGAAAATGGGTGGACCTTGCTATTATTTACCATCTCTTTCTCATAATGAACTTTTAAAAATTTTTAAAAATCCTTTGATCAGAAGAGTTTTTAGGATATTACCTGGATTTTTTAGGAAGTTCTACGAGAGAGGGCATTGGATACCACAGCTCTATCACTGCCCTGCTCATTACAATCAAATATTTTATGATCCCTATGGGGATATGTATACATGCATGAATGCTATTGGTATTAAAGATCTAAGTATAGGGAAATATTATCCCAAATTTGAATTAAATGAAAATTTCAAGAAATATAGAAACAGGAACATATTAAATATGAAAAAATGTAGAGAATGTCAATATCGTTTCATATGCGGTGGAGGATGCAGTTTTAATTCATATTTGAGAACTGGTGACATTTCTAATCCCGATTGTAAAACAATGGAGAATCTAAAAGATTTTTTTAAATTATATAAAGACTCAAATTTCTTTTGAAAGTATTCCACGCAAAACCTTATAAAATATGTCTGAGTGTGGATTGTATGGGAATAATAGAAGCTGAGCATCTCAATAAATATTATCCTCCTCCGAGAAAGGGGACATTTGGATTCGTTGATCTGATAAAAGACCTCAGAAAACCGAGAGAGACTTTGCCAGCACTGACAGACGTTAACTTTGAAGTCAAAGAAGGTGAGATCTTTGGATTACTGGGACCGAATGGTGCAGGAAAAACTACATTCTGCAAAATAATGAATGCACTGGTGATACCTACATCGGGACACATTTACATAGATGATTATGAATCCGTAAAAGATCACGAAAAGATCACAAGAAAAATGGTAACTATTTTCGGAGGCGAAAGAGAGATGTGGGGTTTATTTTCGTGGAGAGTAACAATAGAACGGAATCTAAAATATATTGCTGAGTTATGGAAAGTGCCTTCGGATCTCGTGAAGAAAAGAATAGAGTATGCCATGCAGATACTCGATCTCGAAGAAAAGAGAAAAGAGTGGTACCAGAAACTCTCGGCAGGCATGAAACAGAAGGTTCATTTGGCCTTGGCATTTATCGTACAGCCGAAAATAATAGTTCTGGACGAGCCGACGATAAGACTGGATGTCCCGTCAAAAAGAAGAGTTCATGATGCCATAAAAAAAGAACTCTGCCGGAACTTGGGATCTACTGTTCTATTAACTACTCATGACATGAGCGAAGCAGAAAAGATGTGCGATAGAGTTGCGATTCTCGATACGAAGATTGAATTTATAGACAAGCCCGAAAACATCAAAGAACTCTCGAAGGAGTATGAGATTCTGGAACTGAAGTTAAAATATCTGAATTCAAAGATAAAAAAGGATCTTGAGCCCTTTACGATAAGAACCGAAGAGGCTTATAAAAACGGGATTTATAAACTAAAAATATTTTTTGAAGACAAAGAGAAGAATCTCCCTGAAATCTTAGGAGTCTTAAAAAGTTCCAAAATTGAGGATATAAAAATAAGAACACCTTCTCTTGAAGATGCTTTTATCTATTTAATCAACAGGGGTAAAAAAGATGTTTAATGAGATTAAATCAGAGATAAAAGTCATAAGCTCGTTTATAAGAATGGGGGCATACACATTTTTCTCGCAAAGGTGGGGAGTTATCTCGCAGTTTTTGGGGATCGCTGTGAACGTAGGTGTCATCGGTATCTTTGCAAAGCTTGTAACTCTAGACGCAGATATAGCTCAGTACGGAACACCGAGATTTCTGGAATTCTTTGTAATAGCCATGTTTATTACCAATTTAGTATTTATCGGCACAGGCAGCGTCTCTGGAATCTTACGAGGAGCCAATTTTGCCAATCTCTATACATCTCCATGCAAGTTCGTTACTATATTCATAGGGGCAAACTCATGGAGAATAATATGGAGATTTCTGACGAGTTTCTTCTTTATTTTTTTAGCTGTAACACTTTTTAATGCTAAAATATACTTTAATTCTGGATTTGTGGTAGTTTTTATATCTGGATTTGTTTTGATGCTCGCGTTGGATCTCTTTGCTGCCGGTTTTACGATAGTAACAAAAGCACCTACAGACCCTATAAACTGGTTTCTGGGACTGACATCCCAGTTAGTTTCAGGGACTTACTTTCCCATTGAGAATCTTCCTTCATGGCTCCAGCCGATCGCACACATACATCCGCAGACATACGTAAACAAGTTTGCAAGGCTGACAATGGGGGGAAATGCTAATCTTACCGAAGTATGGCCAGAGTTAAGAGCTTTCGTGCTCACAACGATAATAATGCTTATGATAGGATACGTGATGTTCAAGTATGGATTTAAAAGAGCGAGAGTCTCCGGAACTCTCGGGCATCAGTAATCTTCTATAATCTTTCTTATGGCTTCTGCTCCCCCATTGCCATACGATCTTCTTGTTATATAATCTGCTTTTTCCTTTAATTCTTTCACTGCATTTTTCACTGCTATTCTATATCCTGCTACTTCAAAAGCTGGAATATCATTGTAGTTATCACCTATATAAACGGTTTCGTTCAGATCTATGTTCATCATTTTTGTAAGCTTTTTTAAAGCGTTCCCTTTATTAACACCTTTATTTTTTATGTGGATTCCAAACCCGGAATCGGTAACTTCTACATTCAAATTATGTTTCCTCGCAACATCCCGGATTTCGTTAACGTCTATGTTATAAACAACAATTCCTGTTTTGCGTAAAAAAATTGGTGCTACATCTACCTTTTCTTTTATAAATTCATAGCATCTTAAAGGCTCTTCGAGCGATCCTAAAACTTCGATTTTTGAGTTATAAAATATTATTCCCCCATCCTCGGCGATCACGCCCCCAGAAGTACCTATAAGCTTGGAAGCCCCAAGAGCAAAGCCGAGGATAGTCCCGGTACACAGAGAAACTTTAAAACCTACTTCTTCAGCTTCTCTTAAAGCTCTTATAGCATCTATGTTTATCCTCCTTTTTTCGTCTGTGAGTGTGCCATCTATATCAGAAAATATTAACTTCATTATTAAGAGAGAATCTGATCTATGTATAAAAATGCTTTGGTATTATGAAGGTTTAGAGAAAGAAAAAAAATCGTGAAAGAATAGGATTATTGGGCAACATTCAGATTAGATTATGCAATCATGCAAGATTACCGAAAACTTTTTAAATATATAGGTAATCTCTATTCATATGAAAAACCGTAAGACAGATCTTTCTAATCGTTCTTTGCAATGGACTTCAATTGAAGCAGCAAGATGTCTTTCTTGCTACGATGCACCATGCAGTCAGGCTTGTCCTGTTCATATCGATGTACCGGCATTTATTCGAAGAATTAAAACAGGTGATTTTATAGGTGCAGTTACTGTTCTCAGGAAAGACCTTGCCTTCCCCGATACGTGTGCTTTGGTTTGCCCGCATTTAAAACTTTGTGAAGGAGCTTGTTGTAATAAGGAGTTATCTGGACCGATTGAGATTGGTGCAATTCAGCATTTTGTAGCCACTCTTGGAGAAGAATTAGAGATTAAAGAGAAGAGACTGAAGCCATCGGGGAAGAAGATAGCAATTGTAGGTGCCGGACCTGCCGGCTTAGTTGCTGGCAAAGACTTGACGGCAATGGGACACGATGCCACGGTATTTGAGTCGCAGTCCATACCTGGAGGTCTTCTAACTAATGGGATACCTGCATATAGGCTTCCCAAAGAAGTATCGGATGAAGAGATCCAGTACATAAAAGATATGGGATTAGCGATCCGTACAGGTGATCGCATAGACTATGTGAAAAAACTTCTCGATGGATTCGACGCAGTATTAATAGCCATAGGCGCTCACGAAGGTCTTCCCTTAAACATACCCGGAAAGGAGCTAAAAGGTGTAAAGCAAGGTATAGACTTTGTCAAGAATTTTAACGCAGGTGCTGAAAAGTCACTTTCAGGGAAGAAAGTAGCAGTCATCGGGGGCGGTGACGTAGCCATAGATGCAGCTCGGTGTTCTCTCCGTCTAGATGCAGAAAAGGTGTATGTGATTTATCGCAGATCATTTGACGAAATGCCTGCCTACGATCCTGAAATCGATGACGCTAAAAAAGAAGGTGTTGAGTTCCTGATTCAAGCTGTGCCAACAAAAATTATCGGTGAGAATGGCAATGTGAAAAGCTTGGAATGTGTAAAGACAAAATTGGGCGAAATGGACGAGTCAGGGAGAAGGAGACCTATACCTATTCCAGAATCAAAATTTGAAATAGAAACAGATATAGTTATTGAGGCTATCGGTCAGAAAGTTGATGAATCCTTCATCCAGAACAATCCAAATATTGAGAATGCCAGAGGACTTATTAAAGTTGATGACTCTTTGATGACATCGCATCAAGGTATCTTTGCTGCAGGGGATGTTGTAAGGGGTGGCTCTACAGTAATTCAGTCAATAGCTGATGGAAAACGTGCTGCCATTGAGATTGATAAATTTTTAAGGAGAGGATAATCATGAAAACAAATAATAATGTAGATATATCTGTTGATTTCTGCGGTTTTCATTTAGAAAACCCCTTTATGTTATCGTCCGCACCTCCTACTGCAAGTATCGAGATGATCCAAAGGGCATTCGATGCTGGATGGGGAGGAGCTGTTACTAAAACTTTAGCGTTCAAACCCACAGCAAACGTCGAGCCGAGATTTGCAACTTTACGCTCAGATGGAAAGATCATAGGGTTCGAAAACATCGAGCAGATCAGCGATCGGGGATTAGAAGAGTGGCTACCAGGAATACGAAAAACCAAACAGAAATATCCTAATAAATTACTGGTTGCAAGTCTTATGGCACCTGCAGATCCTGATGAGTGGCATGAGTTGGTTCAAAAAGTACAGCCTGCCGGGCCAGATATGATCGAATTAAATCTCTCGTGTCCTCACATGGCTGAAGGTGGCATAGGTTCAGCTATCGGACAGGATCCTAAATTGGCAGGAGATGTAACGAAATGGGTCAAGGAAGTAGCTGAAGTGCCCGTAATAGTCAAACTTACGCCGAACGTTACAGATATTATATCTATAGGAAATGCTGCAAAAAGAAACGGTGGGGATGCCCTATCTGCCATAAATACCGTACTATCAATGATGGGCATTGATCTTGACACAATGGAACCAAAACCGTCTGTTAAGGGATACTCCACATTCGGTGGGTTCTCAGGTCCCAGTGTCAAACCAATATCTCTGAGAATCGCAGTACAGTTGGCTAAAGGCGTTGGTCTACCACTTTCGGCTATAGGTGGGATAACTACTTGGAGAGACGCTGCCGAGTTTCTCATGTGTGGGGCAACTACCATGCAGGTGTGTACAGCAGTCATGCGTGGTGGCTATGGAATTATAGAAGACTTGACGACAGGATTATCCAATTATCTGTACGAGAAGGATATTGGATCTGTAAAAGATATTATAGGTCATGCCCTACCAAAGATCCATGGCAGTTTATCAGAGCTTGATTTTGCACATAAAGAAGTCGCGGAGATTGACAAAACTAAGTGTATTAAATGTGGTCTATGCTACGTATCTTGTAGAGACGGTGGTTACGATGCTATTACATTAGATGAAGAAAGATTACCGACTATTGATGAAGAAAAATGCGACGGATGCTCACTTTGTATGCACGTATGCCCTGTATGGGATTGTATCAAGATGAAGAGAGTATAAACGCTTTACGGCTAAACATCAAAAATATAAACTAAAAATAAATCATGCTCGAAATAGATGATCCCCTACAGGATATTCCTTAAATAGTCTTTACTCTACATGATTATCTATGTCGTATAAAAATCGATTTTTATCCATACTTATTAAATAAGCTCTAATTTTATTTTAAAATTTCAACTTTCCACCGAAACATTTTTAAAGTAGAACTTATTATAAGATGTACTCCACTTTAAAAAGTGGAAGGAGGAAGTAAAATGGTAGCACCAAAAACAAAATTGTTTGGAAAGGATTTTATATCGACGCAAGAATGGGAAAAGGGAGAATTGGACACTATTTTAGCAATCGCTGATCAGCTGAAGACAATGTGGTCGTATGGATACATGCCAAGAATATTGGACAGGAAAACACTATTCATGCTGTTCTACAACTCTTCATTGAGGACGAGGAACTCTTTTGAGGCTAATATGACAGAATTAGGAGGACATGCACACTTTTTGGATGCTTCAACATCTTATATGCCTGTCTTAGGAAAAGAGTCAGTAATCACGCCGGAAGGAAAAAGTAGAGAACGTGTAAAAGATGCAGCTGGAGTTCTCGACAGAATGGGTCACGCACTCGCTATTAGAATTTTTGGAAAACCTGCAGGACATGTCTACGGTGCTGCAAACGGACTCATAAGAGAGTTTGCTAATCTATGTACCATCCCGGTCATAGACATGGACTGTGACATGTACCACCCATGTCAGGCTATGGCAGACCTCATGACTGTAAGAGAACACGTTGGTCCGAGTAACCTGAAGGGTAAGAAGTTTGTAATGAGCTGGGCAAACGCTCCCAGTCCGTGGAAACCACTCGCAGTTGCACACTCCGTCACTCTTTTAATGACGAGATATGGATTAGATGTGACACTTGCCTATCCTAAGGACTTCCATGTAGATCCAAAGATAGAACAGCAAGCTAAGGAGAACGCCGAGAAGAATGGTTCAGAGTTTGAGATTGTTAATGACATGGAAGAAGCCTTTGAAGGTGCGGATATTGTATACCCAAAGGGATGGACAAGTATAGAGTATCTCCCACCAAAAACAAAGGAGCCTCAAATAGATAAAATCGTAGACCAGCTGAAGGGATTCACAGAGTCAGGTGAGTGGACATGTGACGCTGAGAAGATGAAAAAGACAAATAATGCATATTATATGCACTGCCTTCCAGCCGATGTAAAACCAGGATACGAGGTAACTCCAGAAGTCATTGATAGTCCAAAAAGCATTGTAATCGACGAAGCAGAAAACAGACTTCACGCTCAGAGAGGCATTTTAGCTGCAACAATGGGCGGAAGATACTAAAATGTTTTTATTTTTTATTTTTTACTATTTTTAGGTGTTTGTCATGAATAAAACAATTGTAGTCGCCCTCGGAGGGAATGCCATCAAACAAGCACATGAAAAAGGCACAAATGAAGAGCAATTCAAAAATGTTGAAACAGCGTGTAGTGCAATAATGAATCTCATTAAGGAAGGGTATGAGGTAGTCATTACTCATGGTAACGGTCCCCAGTCTGGAAACCTCATGGTACAACAGGAGGCAGCGAAAGACAAAGTACCTGCCATGCCGATGGACGTCGTAGGATCTATGACGCAGGGGCAGATAGGGTATATGATCCAGCAGACACTACAAAATTTGATTGCTCTGGAAGGAAAAGAGATACCCGTTGCCACGGTAGTCACACAAGTAGTCGTATCGAAAGACGATCCAGACTTTGAAGACCCGTCAAAACCAGTAGGCAACTTTTTCACAAAAGAGGAAGCAGAAGCACTCGCCGCAAGAGATGGATATGTAATAAATCCGCCTTCTGGAAAAGAATACCTGGAAAAAAAGATGGCGGGCTATGTCATAAAAAAAGTGAAACCTACGGGAGACAGACCATTCAGAAGAGTTGTTCCATCGCCAGATCCTATAAGAGTTGCAGAGGCTAAAGCCGTAAAAGCTCTTGTAGATGCAGGAACTGTTGTGATAGCTTCCGGCGGAGGAGGAGTTCCGGTCATGGAAAAAGATGGAGGAATTCTCGCCGGGCTCGACGGTGTCATAGATAAGGATAAGGCAGGAGAACGACTTGCAGAAGCTGTGAACGCGGACATCTTTCTGGTCTTGACAGATATTGAAGTTGCTTACCTTAATTTCGGTAAGGAAAACCAGAAACCTGTAAACAAAATGACAGTTGCAGAGGCTAAAAAGTATCTAAATGAAGGACACTTTCTGGCAGGAAGCATGGGTCCGAAAGTACTGGCATGTATCAGATTTCTCGAAGAAGCAAAGGGTGAAAAGGCAATAATTACATCATTGGATAAAGTTGGAGCTGCACTGAAAGGAAAAACTGGGACGGTAATAGTTCCGTAAGAACTCTGTGCTGATCGGTAAAAATTTGAAAAACATTGCTAAAAAACAAAAGTTCCATATTTTTTTTTGAAAATTTCAATTTATATACGAAAAGTTTATAAAGTAATTTTATTGAAAATGAACAAGGTGATTAGATGAGGCTGTATGAATATGAAGCTAAGGAAATATTCGGAAACAATGGGATACCTGTACCAGAAGGTAAACTTGTATTAAACACGGAAGATGCAATAAAAACCTATAATACTCTAGCCCCTGCTATCATAAAGTCGCAAGTTCTGGTAGGAGGAAGAGGGAAGGCTGGAGGAATAAAATTTCCTGAAAACGAAGCTGAAGCTAAGAAGCTTGCTGAAGAGCTACTTAGTTCCGAGATAAAAGGATATAAGATCAGAAAATTATTGATAGAAAAAAAGCTGAATATAAAACAGGAATTATATTTTGGAGTGACTATAGATAAAATTAAAGGTGAGATAGTAGTAATAGTAAGTTCGAAAGGAGGAGTGGATATCGAAGAAGTTGCAAAAAAATTCCCTAATGAACTAATAAAAAAGAATGTAGATATTTATGAAGGGCTTCCTTTCTATGAAGCTATGAACATGGTGAGAAAAATAGGCCTCAGAGGCGACACCCTGAAAAAGGGGGCAAGAGTACTGTCAAAATTATACAATCTATTCGTAAAATATGATGCCGAGATAGCAGAGATCAATCCTTTAGTAGTAACAGACGATGGAGATATCGTTGCTGCAGATGCAAAACTCAATGTAGACGGTGAAGCTCTGTACAGGCACTCTGAAATAAGAAAAGAAGATGAATTTTTGACAGAACTTGAAAAAGAAGCGAGAGCAAACAATCTTGGATATGTTGAGATAGGCGGAAGTATAGGTGTAATTGGGAATGGTGCAGGATTAAATATGACAACTCTCGACATATTGAGGTACTTTGGTGGGACTCCGTCAAACTTTTTGGAGGTCAGTGGTAGAACGTATATGCTGGCAGAAAAAGCTGTAGAGATCGTTTTGAAGAATCCAACTGTCAAAGTTCTTTTTGGGAACTTCTTCGGCTCCGCAGCAAGATGCGATGTAATTGCAGAAGGACTGGCTGAGGCGTTCAAGAAGGGAAAAATAAAAAAGCCATTTATTGTTTCTATGAGGGGAATGGGGGCAAAGGAGGGAAGAAAACTTCTGAAGGATCTTGGAATCGAAGTTTATGAGAATGATGAAGAGGCAGCAAAAAGAGTTGTCGAACTTGCGAGGTGAAAAAATGTCGATATTAATAAATAAGGATACAAAAGTTCTGGTTCAGGGGATCACAGGAAAGGAAGGAAGTTTCCATACAAAGTTGATGCTTCAGTACGGTACAAAAGTTGTTGCAGGGGTAACTCCAGGAAAGTTCGGTCAGGAAATAGAAGGAGTACCGGTATATGACACCGTAAAGGAAGCTATAGAAAATCATCACATAGACGCTACTGCGATATTTGTTCCTGGTAGATTTGCCATGGGTGCAGCCTTGGAGGCTATAGATGCGGGGATAAGATTAGTTGTCGTAATTACAGAAGGCGTACCTCTCCATGATTCATTGAGAATCAAATCGAAAGCAAAAAGGATGGGAACTACAGTCATAGGACCGAATACACCGGGAGTTGTCACGCCCAGTGAATGCAAAGTTGGACTCGTAAATATGGATTATCTTTCCAAAGGAAATGTCGGTTTGATATCAAGAAGCGGATCTTTAATGACAGAGATCGCTGCAAATCTGACAGATACTGGCATAGGTCAGAGTACTCTCGTTGGCATAGGAGGGGATGCAGTTCTGGGTTCCACAATCCTCGATGTTTTGAAGATGTTTGAAAAAGATAAAGAGACAAAAGGCGTTGTAATCGTTGGAGAGATAGGGGGAACGATGGAAGAAGAAGCTTCAGAGTATATAAAAACAATGAACAAACCTGTAGTGGCCTGGATAGCAGGCAGAAATGTTCCTAAAGGAAAAAGAATGGGTCATGCGGGAGCCATAATAGAAGGAACCATGGGAACTGCAGAGTCAAAGGTTGGTGCACTGAAAAAGGCAGGAGCAAAGGTAGCAGACGTACCATGGGACATCGGAAAACTTATGAAAGAAATGTTATAAAATATGTTTTGTTGCATAAAACAATGAAAATAATCCTGTTGGCTTGCCTACATGGATTTGCTATCTTTATCGATCGATTGTGTGTCTTGAAAAAAAGAGATTATATATTTCACCTGCTCTTTAAATTCTGGTAATTTGGTTTGTCAGGATAAGGTGAATAAAGATTTACAACTATAGAAGGATGCTTGAATTACTCAATCTCATATAAAAAAAGAAAAGAAAGTTAAATAACTTCTTTATCACCGATCTTCAAGACTTCGTCCAGAACCTCGCATCCTTTTTCAATTTCTTCTTCATTCGTTGTACATGGAGGTGCAACAATTATAGTGTTTATAACATGGATAACGTATACGCCCTTCTTCATAGCTTCTCCCAACATTTTATTTATTGTAGATGCCTGGAACTTCTGGCTCACTCTTGCAAAAGGTTCCTTGGTCTCTCTGTTCTTTACAGGTTCTACTCCCCAGAAAACACCTTTACCCCTTACATCTCCCACGCATTTATGATCTTCCTTCAGTTCCATCAGTCTTTTTCCAAGTATCTTTCCCATTTTTGCGGCATTTTCGATTACGTTATGCTTTTTATATGCATTTATTGCTGCAACGCCTGCTGCGCAAGGCAATGGATGGGATACGTACGTATGTCCATGACAGAAAAGATTTTCATCAAAATGGTCAGCAACTTTTTTACTTAAAACAGTTGCACCTAGCGGAATATGCGCTCCAGTAATTCCCTTTGCCATAGTCATTATGTCTGGAACAACATTCCAGTGATTTATCCCAAACCACTTTCCAGTTCTTCCAAACCCTGCCATAACCTCGTCATCTATCATCAAAACCCCCCACTTATCACATATCTCTCTTAATCTTTTGAAGTATCCGTCAGGAGGAACTATTATACCGTTAGATCCAACGATTGACTCTGTAATAACTGCTGCTACTTTCCCCTGCGCTCCACCTTCGTATTCTATCATATAGTCAACATACTCTGCACATTGTAATCCACAATCTGGATATTTCAGGTTGAAAGGGCACCTATAACAGTAAGCATCCGGAGCAAATATGACCCCTGGCATCTGCATCGGCTCTGTATACCATCTTCTTGGATCTCCTGTTATTGCCACCGCACCATAAGTTCCACCGTGATACGACCTGTATCTCGATATGATCTTGTGTCCCCCTGTATAGAACCTTGCTGCTTTTAACGCTGCTTCATTAGCTTCGCATCCGCTGCTTGAAAAGAATGTTTTTGACAAATCCCCCGGAGTTATCTCAGCGACAAGCTTTGAAAGCTCTGCCACTGGCTCGGTTCCAAATCCGCCATGTACATAACATAACTTTTCTGTCTGTTTCTTTATACCTTCTATTATATCGGGGTGGCTGTGTCCTAGATTCTGACACATCAACTGCGATGAAAAATCTAGGTAGTCTTTGCCATCTGAATCTGTAAAATAACTTCCCTTTGCTTTGACAATTACTTTTGGGTTATATCCTCCCTGCGTAGACCAGCTTTTTATCATGTACTTTTTCTGGTTTTCATTAATCTCACTCGGGCTCAACATAGTTTCACCTTCTTTTTTAAGTACGTACTTTGATATATAAATGTTTCGGTGAAAAGTAAATTTTCTTTGGAAAAGATGTAAAAATATAGGATATGATCTAAAAATTTAGATGAAAATTCAGATAACTTACGGGAAAAGATATTTAAAAACAAAAAAATCGAATAATCTCCTCAAGTTATGGATAATGACCGAAAACTTTATAAATAGTTTCGATAAATGTCCATTATGGGAAAAAAACTCGATGAACTCGACATAAAGATCCTGACGGAACTTCAGAGAGATGCTACAATCTCGTACAAAAATCTTTCCAAAAAGATAGGTGCTCCTGAATCCACTATCTATGACAGGACTAAAAGATTAAAAGATCTGGGGATTGTAAAAGCAATTTTACCGCTGTTAGATTCGCGTAAGTGCGGCAAAGAGATTACAGCTTTTGTCAGGGTATCAATAAAGAATATATCCGAGCTTGGAAAGATAGCAAAAGAAATTGCGAAGATTGATGAGGTACTGGAAGTTCATGAAATCTCTGGAGAATGGGACCTTTTGCTAAAGGTAAAGGTTGAGAATGTAAGAAAACTCAGAGATCTCGAGATAGAAAAGATAGGACGAATAGATGGGATCCATGGGCTTTACTCGCTGATAGCTATTAACACAGTAAAAGAAGACATAAGAATAAAATTAGATTAAAAAAGAAAAGATTAATATAAATCGTCTATAATGTGGTCTAATCCTAGTTCTTTCAGTTTTTTTCTGGAAGGCCTGCCATCTTTTTGCCATCCTCTCAATTCATAGTATTGATCCAGCAGTTTTTCTAATTCTTCGGGCTTTGCCTGTGCACCTTTTGATCCCCCTGTTTTTATAGGCTCGTTCATGATTCTCCACGGCAGTGTATCATCTTTTCTCGAGAACCCTTCTCGTATATTAAAGGCTCTCTCAATATTGTATATCCTCTCACCTATCTTTGTAAGCTCGGGAAGATCTATGTCGAATCCTGTAACAAGGTTTACCATCGCAACATGGTTTTCAGATAGGAATATGCCCATTACTTTCTCCATCAGATGGCATATCAGTAAAGAATCCCCTACGGTTGTCCAGTTTGATGAATCAACAGCTATCTTCGCTTTGCCTTCCAATGTTCTCTTGTCTTTTAATCCATACTCGTACGTGGGTCTTGCATCGTGGTGGCTTCCTCCTCTCGTTGCAGTAGCGTACCCCACAGACATGCTTTTTAATGCCCTCGGTGAGTGTCCTGCAATTTCCATTCCTTTAACATTTATTGCAAACTTTTCAGAGCCTTTTCCGATCTTCTGAGCCATTCTTTTTGTTCCTTCAGCCAGCAGATCTCCAACACCTTTTCTGTACGCTGTTTTCTTTATGGCTTCAATTACTGTGTCCCCGTTTCCAAATGAAAAATCCATTCCATCCACTGAGTCCTTCGAAACTAAACCTTTTTCATAACACTCCATAAGGAAAGCTATAGAAACCCCCATTGATATAGTATCTATACCATACAGATCACAAAGTCTGTCCGCTTCAACTATATACTCTGCGTCATCTATTCCTACGCAAGATCCCAGAGAGTATAGAGTTTCATACTCAGGACCTTCTGAAACTGTACCCCTTCCCTTGAATATCTTACCGCATCCACCAAGTCTGCAGTAGTAACAGGCGGTATGTCTTAAAAACAGATTTTCTTTGTAATATTCGCCAGATATGGTTTCAGCCCCCTCAAAAGTTTCATCCTGCCAGTTCCTTGTTCCCAATCCCCCTAATGTGTTTATACCGTTTACGAGGATAGGAGTTCCATAATCTGTTAAAGCTTTCAGAGTTTTGAGATATTTTTCTTCTGAATTCAAAAAGAAATCGTAAAGTCCGTCAAAGTCATAAACATCTACATCGTTTGTTCCGCGAACTGCCAGACCTTTCAGATTTTTAGAGCCCGCGACAGAACCTGTTCCTCCTCTTCCTCCAGATCTTAGAGAGCCCATATTAGTTGTGTACCTGACAAGATTCTCTCCTCCCTGTCCAATGCTCAGGGTTTCATAATCCTTTCCAAGATCTTTTCTTACTATCTCCTGGGCTTCTAGCGTTGTCTTTCCCCATAGGTGGTCTGCTTTTTCTATATAGACCTCATCGTCATCTATCCTTATGTATACCGGCTTTTTTGCTTTCCCTTTGACGACTACAGTATCGTACCCTGCAAACTTCAGATTTGCACCGAATCCGCCGCCGAAATAGCCGTCCGCAAAGCCCCCTGTCAACGGAGATTTTGTCATGACACCCGTTCTTCCTGCACCGTGAAGGAACGTTCCCGAGACTGGTCCAACAACGTAGCATATTACATTTTCAGGGCTGTACGGGTCTATTCCTTGTTGTATCTCTTTGTACATAATTGCTGCACCAAAACCATTTCCGCCAAGATACTTTCTTGCAAAATCTTCCTCTAATTCTTTTTTTGTTATCTTTTCTTTTGTAAGATCGACATATAAAATTTTTCCAGCATAGCCATACATTTTAATCACCCAAACTTATAGCATCTCTCGGACAGTGTTCAATACATTTCGGTTCTCCTCCGCAGAGATCGCACTTCAATGGGATATCTAAGTCTTCATGCCTGAAGATCAATCCCCATGGGCATGCATCCACACAGTTAAAGCAGTGTATGCACTCTTCCCTTATAAATTTCACATATCCGTCCTCTAATTTTAATGCGCCGGTAGGACATGCATCCACGCATGGTGCGTCCTCACACTGTTTACAGACATACGCTTTTGGAGCCTGAAGAGGCTCTGTTTGAATTCTAATCTTTGACTTTGCGGGATTAAAAACCTTATTTGCAGTGTATCCTTCTTTACTTTCAGATAAAGAAGCACATATCTGAACACACATCTGGCATCCGACACACTTATTTTCATCTACAATCAGTCTCATTGTATCTCCTCAAATTTCTTCTTTATTAAACTTTAAAAAGATTTCGGTTATAATTCATAATGATCTATTTTTTATGGTCAATATACAAAAACTTTTATAGATTTCCACATACTCCTTATTCACCACCAAAAATTATTTAAAGAACAAACATGTATAACAAAGTGAAGTTAATAGAGGTAGAGAAAATGGATTTAGTTATAAAGAATGGGAAGATAGTTACTGCAACAGACATGTACAACGCAGATATTGGAATAGAGAATGGCAAGATAACGGAGATCGGAAAGGAACTGAGAGGAGATAAAACTATAGATGCCAAAGGAATGATCGTATTCCCCGGGGGTATAGACATACACACACATCTTGATATGCCTTTCATGGGAGCGTTTTCGTCGGATGATTTCAAAACAGGGACGATTGCTGCTGCATTTGGAGGGACTACTTCTTTGGTAGATTTTTCTATCCAGAGCAAAGGTGAAAGCTTGAGTAATGCAATAGAGACATGGGGAAAGAAGGCTGAAGGAAAGGCTGTTATAGATTACGGATTTCATGTCGCAGTTACCGACGCCACTGACTCTGTGATTAATGAAATCCCGAAGATGGTGAAAGAAGGTATCACAAGCTTAAAACTGTTTTTGGCATATAAAGGATCTTTGATGATAGATGATGGAGGATTTTTCAGGGTACTTCAAAAAGCCAAGGAATCTGGAGCTCTGGTAATGGTTCACGCGGAAAATGGTGAGGTCGTAGACATACTCATAAAAAAGCTTTTGGATGAAGGAAAGACAGATCCAATATACCACTGGGAAAGCAGGCCAGACAAAGCAGAGGGTGAAGCTAGCGGCAGAGCAATAGCCCTGGCTGAGATGGCTGGTGCTCCTCTTTACATAGTACATATGACATGCAAAGAAGCGTTAGATAAGGTCAGGATGGCGCGAGATAAGGGACTGCCAATATATGCAGAAACATGTCCCCAGTATCTTCTTCTGGATAAGGAGAGATATAAGGAACCCAATTTCGGCGGAGCAAAATACGTCATGTCTCCTCCTCTGAGGATGGAAAACGATAGAAAAGAATTGTGGTCAGCTCTAGTAAATGGAGATCTGCAGGTCATATCCACAGATCACTGTCCATTCTTCTTCAAGGGACAGAAAGATGCGGGAAAGAACAACTTTGCCAAGATACCCAACGGTGCCCCGGGGATAGAAACGAGAATACCGTTAATATATACAGAAGGTGTTCTTAAGGGACATTTCGGTATAAACAAATTTGTAGAGCTTGTATCAACAAATCCTGCAAAGCTTTTCGGTATGTTCCCTGAAAAAGGAACTATTGCCGTAGGAAGTGACGCAGACATCGTTATCTTTGATCCGAAGAAGGAAGTAGTATTCAAAGCTGAAAATCTACATCAAAACGTGGATTATACACCTTACGAAGGATTTAAGGTAAAGGGGTACCCTGTAAAAACGATAGTAAATGGAAAGATTATTATAGATGACGGAAACTTTACCGGCAAGCCAGGAGAAGGAAAATTCATAAAACGAAAACCTTTTAAAATCTTATAATCTTTTTATTTTTTAGTGATAAATATGGATCTTCCCTACGGAGACATGATCCTTGAGTCCACTCTGAACCTGGTGGACTTGGAAAAGATCTTAAGTAGTTTTAAAGATTCTGATTATCTTTGTCTGTTATCTGGAGATGAAGAGATCTACCTGATTCTGGAGAAAGGAAAAATTGTAAATGTCTTCTATGAAGGGAAGGAAAGGGGCAGCGAAACTGAGAATTTTCAAAAGATCTTATTGAAAAATCCAACATTAATCCTACGCAAATTAACAGAGATGCAAATTGGTATAATAAAAGAAGTTTACGGGGCTAAAGAATATACATTTGAAGAACTGTTCAGAAAAAAAATAGAGATTAAAGAAGAAGCTAAAAAAGAAAAACTTGAACCTATAGTGATAAAGAAATCAAAAGCTCTAGAGTTTGTTGGAGACATAAGCAAGATAACGACAGAATACGTCGACGACGGAACAATAGCACATCCTCACCAACTAATTTTAAAATTTATAGACGGAGAAAAAACGATCGATGAGATTGTAAAAAAGTCGGGTTTCCCCGAAGGTTTTGCAAGGGAAGTAATTCTACATTATATTGAAAAAGGATTGGTAAAATATAGGTAAATAAGAGGCGAAAAAAATGGAAAAAGAACTGAAAATAAGGAAGAACTCCACAGTAGAAGACGGCGCTGTTCGTCTTTGCACTAAACTCTTGACGGAGATAGGAATAGCTGCAGGAGATACAATAGAGGTCTCTAACTCTAATTTCTCGAAGAAAATGAGGGTAGAGGAGTTAGACTGGATGTCTAAAAAAGAGATCGAGTTAAATGAGAATGAATTAAACAACTTTAAAACAAAAGGAGGAAAACATCTGACTATTTGTATTGAATAAAAGAGGCGAAAAAAATGGAAAAAGAACTGAAAATAAGGAAGAACTCCACAGTAGAAGATGGCGCTGTTCGTCTTTGCACTAAGCTCTTGACGGAGATAGGAATAGCTGCAGGAGATACAATAGAAGTAGTTAATTCCCACATCTCAAAAAAGATGATGGTGGAAGAATTAGACTGGATGTCCAAAAAAGAGATCGAGTTAAACATCAATGAGATAAAAAATCTCGAAACAAAAGAAAAAGCTTACCTAACTATCCGTTTATAGGTCTATTTAGCCTTTTTTCTTCGTTTTTTCTTAGATAAGCCTGACTCTTCTCTTTCTCTTTTATTCCAGAGATAGACATAGCCAATCATTATTACCATAAAGGCAATAAAAAAAATATTCTCAGTAGCTTTTGACATGTTTTCCTGCATATCCGCGAAAAAGATAATGAGAAGAAGCAAAACACCCGCAAGAACTAAAAAGGGATAATCCTTCCATATATTCATTCTTCTACCTCCTTACTTTTTGATTGCGACTCAAGCCAAAAAACACGGAACTTCTTTTTCTGATTATCGGCTCTATGCGAGTATATCAAAGTTTTTCCTATTGCATAGGCAAATCCTACGATCCCTATACCAGCAAGTATCCAGAAGATTATGTGCAGTCTCACGTATCCAGTTCCGAATGAAACGAAGAATAACGCTATAAAAAAGAAACTATATATTCCCCATCTATTCATATTTTTGTGGAAAGATTCGAGTTCATTGAGCATTGCATTAGCTTCTTCCCTCTTCGATCTTGGAAAACTATTGATTAACTCCCTTCTTTCTCTAGTTACTCTTTTCTTCGCTTTTTTTTCTTCCGCTATCTTATCTCTCGTTTTTAATCTAAGTTTCATAATTTTCATCTCTAAAAAAATAAAAAAAGAGAATTTATTATTCTTCTGCCATCTTTTCCCAGTACGTAAGACCTCTACTCTCCCTTGTTCCTGGTATGATGTTGTCTAACACAGCCGCGATAATCGCCGCCACAGCCATACCCGTAGCCGCTATCGTAGTAAGGATCTCGGCCATAGTTCTTCCAAGCGTTCCTGCAGAAGCTTCCCAGTTTATGGGTAACTGTACCGTTGGCGGCAGGAAGCCCTCAGGATATCCGGCTCCGGCGTCAGCAAAGATCCATCCACCTTTTGCCCAGAATGGTACACTAAGTCCCATGAAGAAGGCAAATCCTATGATGAACAGATTTCTTGAGTCGTTCAGGTCAACGAACTGCAGATTGGATAGACCCACTGAAGCGATCATTCCGAATAGTCCACAGAACATAGCTCCTACAATAGCTGTTGGAAGCCCAGTAAAGAATGCCCCGAACTTTCCAAATGCTCCGAGAAGTATCATTACGATACCACCGATCTGGACAACGTATCTCGATCCGACCTTTGTAATACCGATCGCACCTATATTCTCAGAGTACGATGTGGTCCCGTTTCCCGTTCCGATAAGTCCAGCGACAAGACAGCCCAGACCTTCAAATCCTATACCTCTGCTTATCCTCTTTGCACTTGGAATTGGTGCACCAGACAATCTTGCACATGCATAGTAGTCTCCAACAGACTCAACTATAGATGCAAGGTACCCAGCCAGCATTCCTACTGCAAATGCTGCTTTGAACTGCGGCATTCCCCACTGACCCGGGTAAGGTATTCTTATCCATGGAGAAGCATCTATAGTGGCTCTCAATGCTTCTGTATCCACTCTTCCGGTAGCAAAGGCAATTACCCACGCTGTAAATATCGAGAGTATTACAGGGAACAGCAGGAACAATCTGTACTTTCTACTCAGGAACTGAGAGTAGATTATCAATGCTAACAGTGCGATTCCACCGATGTATATATCAGTCATAAGCCACGGCCATCCTATAGCGTACAGGGCAAGTCCGATCAATGCAATCGTTGGAGCAATTGTTATAGGACCCAGGTATCTCTTCAAGTATCCAATAGCACCAGTAAATCCTAGAGCAATTTCAACGAAAGAACCGATAATGATTGCACCTTGGAGATACTGTATCTTCATCTCCCAGCCGGCTCCGGCGAGCGCAGCAGAAAACACGATAGCAAACATAGGCGGCAGGAAAGAGAAGGTACCTCCTTGTACTATTGGTAGCCTATTTCCCCATGTGGTCTGCAACAACGTTGTTATTCCTGAAACAAAGAACATGGTACTGATCAGCAAACCAGTTTCATGCGTCGGCATTCCTATGGCTCCAGCAATAACTATAGGAATAACTATCGTTGCACCGAACATTGTCAGATAGTGCTGAAATCCAAGAAATATCGCTTCTATTAACGGCGGCTTGTCATCTATACCATAGACGACCATCAGTTTCTTTTCTTCTTTTGCCATTTTTTTTAACCTCCTTTTAAATTACTTAAGTTCCTTTTAGGAACTCTTCTTTTTCTATGTTTTTTTTATTTATATAGTTTTCGGTTAGTCCACAATATCTATCGTTGATCATAGATATTATTGGAATTTTTTAAAAAATTCCGACTAAAATACAATCACATGAAAAAGCATATGATTATTTATTTTTTATATTTCATCTATCCTCAATGAAGACTCATCGAAAACGAATTTTATTTTATCTCCATTAACAATTTCTAATATTATGGAGTCTCCTTTTGTAATATATATGGAATTTTTCCATCCCTTTAATGTTTTAATATTTACTTGCATTTTTTTTAGTCTTTTAAGATTTCTTTCTTTCCAGAGAGTAAAAACACTATATTTTGGTTCTTCTTTTGATAAAAGATCACTATCAAACTTTATGTCCACCCTTTTTCTCCATACCTTCAAACTTATATCAAGATTTCTCTTTGTTCTAAAATTATAGTCCATCGGATATATTATTTCACCAAACATTACTTTTCCTCTGGGATAGTATTCAAATGAGGGAAAAATATATATTTCATCCTTAAATCTTATCTGTTTTATCTTCGGTATTATACTTTTAGCTTTGTTCATACGATCGCATTGGAAAGAAAAGATTAAATATCTTTCTCGAAAAACTTTTATAAGATACCCTTTGATAGAATAATGGCGATATAATGTTAGAAGGAATAAAGATTCTGGACCTGAGCAGAGCACTTGCGGGTCCTTACTGTACTATGCTTTTAGGAGATATGGGCGCAGATGTCATAAAGATAGAAAGACCCGGGAAAGGAGATGACAGTAGAGCGTGGGGACCACCTTTCATCGAGGGGGAGAGTGCGTATTTCCTTAGTGTGAATAGAAATAAAAAAAGTATAACATTGAATTTGAAAAGCAAAAAGGGAAAGGAAATACTTTTCAAATTAATTAAAATATCGGATGTTTTGATTGAAACTAACAGGCCTGGTGTCATGGAAAAACTTGGATTAAGTTTTGAGGAGGTAAAAAAGATAAATCCAAAAATAGTTTACTGTTCAATCTCAGGTTTTGGACAGACTGGCCCCTATAAATTAAGACCAGGATTTGATCAGGTCATTCAGGGAATGGGGGGATTGATGAGTATCACTGGAGAAGAAAACAGACCGCCAATAAAGGTAGGAGTGGCTATCACAGATGTTGGAGCGGGAATGTATGCAGCTATCGGAATTCTTGCAGCTCTGCTTAGAAGAGACAAGACAGGTGAAGGAGAGTACATAGATATTTCAATGCTCGATGGAACGATTTCTTGGCTGACATACCAGTCAGGAAGATACTTCGCATCTGGTGAAGTTCCAAAACCTATGGGTTCCGGACATCCATTGATAGTTCCTTATCAAGCTTTCAAGACAAAAGATACCTATATAAACATAGCTGTTGGGAACGATTCCCTGTGGAGAAAGTTCTGTGAAACTATGGGATTGGACATAGCAGACGATCCAAAATTTTCTACGAATGCAAAGAGAGTCGAGAACAAAGGGGAACTTATTAAGATTCTGAACGAGATTTTATCTAAAAAAACTGGAAAAGAATGGCTTGAGATATTAAACAAAGCTGGAATTCCCTGCGGTCCGATATATAAATTAAATGATATGTTCTCTGATCCCCATGTTATATCAAGAGGAATGGTTTCTGAGATAGAGCATCCAAAAGCCGGGAAAATAAAAGTCACCGGTGTACCAATAAAGTTTAAAAATAGTCCTGAAAAGATAAGATTACATCCCCCACTATTAGGCGAAAATAACTTTGAAATCTTGGAAGAAATAGGATATAAAAAAGAAGAAATAGAAAAATTCAGAGAAGAGGGAGTTATCTAATCTAGATATTGCTTTTCCACGTAATATCTTCGATTTTTATTTTAAAAACTTCAATTCCAGAAACATCTTTTATTTGCCCGGATGTACTATTTTTATCGTATTTCTCAATCATTTTCTTTAAAATATTTATTTTCTCTTTTTCATCTTTCAAAACTTCTGCCTTTCCATAGATTATAACACTTCTGTACTTCATTGTAGATTTGCAAGGATCTTTTGAGAGCGAAAGTTTATGCTCATCTACTTGAAAACAAACTTTTGGATTATTTTTAATATAATCGACTTTCTTTCCAGTTTTCCTGGAGTGAAAATATATACTTCCGTTAAAATAAACGAAACATACAGGAACTACGTAAGGATCTCCGTTTTTACACATAGAGATTCTTCCAGCCTCTTCATCTTCCAGTATTTCTTTCGCCATAATTATCCCAGAAGAGCTATCAGTACCCCAGCTGCAGTTGCCGATCCCAGTACCCCTGCAATATTTGGCCCCATGGCGTGCATCAACAGATTGTTTTGCGGATCCGCTTCTTTTCCCAGTCTCTGAACAACCCTTGCAGCCATCGGTACTGCAGAGACACCTGCAGCCCCGATCATTGGATTTATCTTTTCTTTTGATAACATATTCATTAGCTTCCCAAGCAAAACTCCACCTGCTGTTGCCGTGGCAAAGGCAAAGATTCCGAGTACCATTACAAGTATCGTATCAGTCCTCAGGAACTTGTCGGCAGCCATCGTGCTTCCAACTCCGAGGCCCAAAATTATAGTAACTATGTTCATGAGCTCTTCACGGGAACCCTTTGCCAGTCTATCCGTTACCCCACTTTCCTTGAAAAGGTTCCCTACCATGAGCATTCCTATGAGGGGTATGGCTTTTGGTACTAGCATCCCCGCAACTATGATTACAACGATGGGAAATATTATCTTTTCCTTCTTTGAAACATTCCTCAACTGCTTCATTCTTATCATTCTTTCTTTTTTTGTTGTCAGGGCTTTTATTACGGGAGGCTGTATTATCGGAACTAAAGCCATATAAGAGTATGCCGCAACAGCCGTGGCACCCAGCATGTGAGGCGCTAATATAGAGGTAACATAAATTGTTGTCGGGCCATCGGCTCCTCCAATTATACCTATGGAAGCTGCTTCTGTAGGAACAAAACCTAAAAACATTGCCCCTAATAGGGCAAGAAATATACCTATTTGAGCTGCAGCTCCGAGAAGGAATGTTTTCGGATCGGCCAGCAACGGCCCGAAATCTGTCATGGCGCCGATTCCCATAAAGATCAGGGTTGGAACGATCTCGAGGCTGATTAGATATTTGACAAATATGCCCAAGACTCCTCCGATCTCTTCCGGATCTGCAATACCAGCAAGAGGGATATTCGCCAGTATGGCACCAAGACCTATCGGTACGAGAAGAAGCGGCTCCATCTTGTATCTTATCCCAAGGTATATCAAACCTATCCCGATTCCAAACATTAATATGTTTCCCAGGGTTAAGTTGAAAATCCCGCTCAGTCTCCATACCTCCAATAAAGATTCTAATATCATCATTTCACCTATCCGATAACAGCTATTATGTCGCCAGACTCGAGATTCTCTCCTTCTTTTACTCTTATCTTTTTAATGGTGCCACTTATTGGAGCTGATATCTCATTTTTCATCTTCATTGCTTCAAGAATAATGACAGGACCACCCAACTTTACCTCACTCCCACTCTTGGCAATTACCTCAATGACTTTGCCGGGCATCGGTGCCGTAAGAGTTGTGCCTTCTCCTTTTATAATAGTTTTCTTTTCTATCTTCCTTTCAATTTTTATATCTTTTCTTTTTATCTCCTCTTTTTCTTTTCTCTTTATATCAAGAACTTCTTCTATCCTTATTTTTGCTTCCTTTTCTCCTAATTTTATTGAATATACTCCGAATTCACTTTCTTCTACCTCAACAAGATACTCAATTCCATCAACAAAGACTCTATATTTTTTCATCAGATCCTCTCCGTAGAGTTGATTCTAGCTTCTCTTTTCCAGTCTGTAAGTGGTTTGAACTTTAAAGCTGTTCCCTCAGTTTCAGAGATGTAACGGTATACTGCTCCAGATATAGCTAAAAGTTCACCCTTGCTAAACTCTCCCTTCTCATTTTTCGCAGTTTCTTCTTTCTTAATTCCCATAGTTTTTTCTTTCATCAATCTCCCAGTAAGCCACATTGCAAAAGACAGCACAGCCAAGGTTAGAAAAACAACAAACATCCCTGTTAGAGTGAGCTGGATTCCCAAGGACATGTCTGACATATAATCACCTATAGGGGTATGTTCCCATGTTTTTTTCTTGGAAGAGACTCTTTTTTACTTTCATATATTTTCAGAGCAGAGATTATCTTTTTTCTCAAGTCCCCTGGATCTATAACCTCATCAACATATCCTCTTGCTGCAGCCCTATACGGATTTGCAAACTTCTCTTTGTATTCTTCGATCTTCTCTATCCTCATCTTTTCAGGATCTTCTGAAACTTTAATCTCTTTTTTGTATATTATATTTGCAGCTCCTTCCGGCCCCATTACGGCAATTTCCGCCGTAGGTAACGCAAAAACATGGTCTGCTCTCAGATGTTTGCTTGCCATGGCAATATACGCCCCCCCATAAGCTTTTCTTATTATTGTCGTGATCAATGGCACAGTTGCTTCGGAATATGCATAAAGGAGCTTTGCACCGTGCCTGATTATCCCGCCATGCTCCTGTTGTACTCCCGGCATATAGCCCGGGGTATCAACGAATGTGAGGATCGGGATATTAAATGCATCGCAAAACCTTACGAATCTTGATCCTTTGTCTGAACAGTCTATATCCAGTACGCCCGCTAGGTGGATCGGATTGTTCGCTACGATACCTACAGTTCTGCCATCCATTCTTGCGAATCCAACTACCATGTTTTTCGCAAAATACGGATGTATCTCCAGAAATCTCCCATTGTCTACAACCTCTCTGATAATATCTTTTACATCATACGGTTTATTTACGTCATCCGGTACTATTCCATAGATGGCATCCGTTTTCCTCAGTGGATCATCACCTGTTTCAACTATAGGCGGGTCTTCTAAATTGTTTGACGGGATATAACTCAGGAGCTCTTTTATATTGTCCAGTACCTCTTCATCATTATCACCGATCATATGTGCCAATCCACTCTTTTGACTGTGCGGTAAGGCTCCCCCTAACTCCAGAGGCGTTACCTCTTGGCCCGTTACAGCCTTTACTACCTGCGGCCCTGTAATAAACATCATGCTTGATCCTTTTGACATCAAAATAAAATCACCGATAGCTGGAGAGTACACAGCACCTCCGGCACATGGTCCGAGTATGGCGGTAATCTGCGGGATAACCCCAGAAGAGATTGTATTTCTGTAAAATATCTCCCCATATCCTTTTAGAGCATCGACACCTTCCTGTATCCTTGCACCTCCAGAATCATTCAATCCTATAAGAGGAGCTCCAACCTTTCTTGCCTGATCCATAACATAAGATATCTTTTCTGCATGAATCTCTCCTAATGATCCGCCCATAACAGTAAAGTCCTGTGAGAAGATAAAAACTAACCTGCTGTCGATCGTTCCATATCCCGTAACAACACCATCTCCAGGAAGCTCTTTCTTGTCCATTCCGAGTTCTGTAGATCTGTGTTTCATCAAGGCATTTACCTCAACAAAACTCCCTGGATCGAGAAGTCTGTCAATTCTCTCTCTTGCAGTAAGCTTCCCTTTTGAATGCTGTGCTTTGATCCTCTCTTCTCCTCCTCCTTTCATTACTACAGATTTTCTCTTAGAAAGTTTCTTTAACTTATCTTCAATCGACATAGTTATCATCCTTCGATATTTTACTCTACAAACTCGTATAGACGCTTTATAAACCTTTCGTATATAAATTGAAATTGCTAAAAATTTTTGTAGATTGTTTATATTCCCTTTTAAAAGGAGCAAAACTCTACCGAAAAATATTTAAATAGTTGGACTCAACTTATTGAAAACGGTGAATGAATATGGGATATAAATCATACGAAGAAGCATATAAATTGTCTCTTGAAAACCCTGAAGAATTCTGGGGAAAAGAAGCTGAAAAACTCCACTGGTATAAAAAATGGGACAAAGTTTTAGACGATTCTAACTATCCATTCTTTCGATGGTTTGTCGGTGGCAAGACTAACCTGTGTTACAATGCCGTTGATCGTCACGCACTGGGAACTAAGAGAGGAACAGCTGCAATCATCTGGGAAAGTCCCGAAACGGGTCAATCGCGAGTATATACCTATTATCATCTTTATAAAGAAGTGAACAAATTTGCTGGTGTTCTCAAGAATCTTGGTATCCAGAAAGGTGACCGCATTATTATATACATGCCAATGGTTCCTGAAGCAGCGATTGCAATGCTTGCCTGCGTGCGTATTGGTGCCATTCACTCCATTGTCTTTGCTGGCTTTAGTCGTGAAGCCCTTGCCGGCAGGATCGATGACGCCAAACCAAAACTACTTTTAACGTGTGAAGCAGGCAGCCGGATGGGTAAAATAATCAAGTTAAAAAATATTGTTGACGATGCCCTGGCAATATCCAGAGAAAAAGTAAAACATGTTATAATCCTGAATAGAGGGCTTGATCCTGATTTTCCAAAAAAAGAAGGAAGGGATCTTGACTGGATGGAACTCCTCGAAACAAAGGGTATGAATTATGTCGAACCTGAGGTCCTGGAGAGTACGGATCCTTCGTACATACTCTATACATCAGGGACAACTGGAAAACCAAAAGGCGTCTTAAGAGATACTGGTGGCTATATGGTTGCCCTTCACGCTTCAATGGAGCAGATTTATGATTGCCAGACAGATAGAGACGTTTATTTCTCAACCAGTGATATTGGATGGGTAGTTGGCCATTCTTACATAGTTTATGGCCCTCTATTACTGGGAATTCCGACTATTCTCTACGAAGGTACACCTGTGTACCCTGATCAGGGAGTTTGGTGGCGAACAATGGAAAAATACGGTGTAACATGCGTGTTCAGTGCCCCAACAGCTTTGCGTATCTTAAAGAAATTCCCTGAAAAATGGATAAAAGACCGTGATCTTTCATCTCTACGTTATTTCTTCCTAGCTGGTGAGCCTCTTGACAAGCCAACATATTACTGGGGTACGGAGGCACTTGGCACCAAAGTTATCGATCACTACTGGCAAACTGAATCAGGGTGGCCTATTCTTTCCAATATGCCAGGTATTGAATTCTTACCTATAAAGCCAGGTTCGCCAACTAAACCTGTCGTGGGATATGACCTCCTTATAGTAGATGAAAGAGGCAAAGAACTGCCCCGTGGACAAAAAGGTATCCTGGTTTCCAGGGCACCCTTACCTCCAGGAAACTTGATGACTGTTTACGGTGATGACGAACGTTACAAGACAACTTACTGGGAGGTATTCCCAGGAGAAAAACTCTATAATACCGGCGACTATGCAATTGAAGATGAAGATGGGTACTTCTGGGTCCTGGGCCGTGCTGATGAAGTGATAAAGATAGCGGGACACCGTTTGGGCACACGAGAGATAGAAGAAGCGGTATCCTCACATCCTGCCGTAGCTGAGACATCCTGTATCGGCGTCAAAGACGAAATAAAAGGAACTGTTGTCATTGCCTTCGTTGTTCTAAAAGAAAGTTATGAATCCTCAGAAGCCCTGAAGAAAGAGATAGCACAGGTAGTCAGAGACAAGATTGGACCTATCGCCAAGCCAAAGGCAGTTGAAACAGTCAAAATGCTGCCAAAGACTCGCAGCGGAAAGATAATGAGGCGTATTCTGAAGGGTGTTTATGAAGGAAAGAAACTGGGCGATCTGAGTACGATTGAGGATGGTGCGTCCATCGACGAGGTCTCGGCAGCAATCGAGTTAATGAAAGAAGAACTTGATAAAGAATGAGTAAATAAAGTACTTATTATTTTTTTATTTAGTTTCGAGACATACCGGAATCAGGCTTTGCAAAGCCCGTGTTATCTGTGTTGCAGGCAGTAAAGCATATCAAGGTTTCAAGATACGTACTAACTACTGTAATTTAGTCATTGGTTTATTTGTACGATAAACTTCTTCCTCCCTTTGCTGCAATTTCGCAATAATTGATGACTCAGAAATTTTCATTATCATAGCATCACCTGAACCTAGATCCTTAATCGAATGTCCCAAGTGCCACCACTCATCATCAATTCTGATAAACCTGTCATGGAATATTTCACACCTATAAGTATCAATATCCCTATCTTCTCGTTTCAATTTTCTTAGCATGATAAAGAAGTCTTTCCCTTCGAGCCGTTTAGTTATGATCCGAGATCGGATTGCTGGATTTAGAATAGCTACAAGATATAGAACATCTTCATTAATGTAATTATCAATAATTGTTATGCTGCGCTTTGCAGATGTAAGAAGTTCTCGGATTTGAATATAATTATGGAAATAAAGCCCTTTCTCTAAGTAAAAGGCTTTAATCGCATCCTCATTCGCAATAGTTTGCATTGTAGCTTTTGGAGTTACCTTAGGTAAACCTGATTGAGAAAATAATTCATCTAAGTTTAGGAATTGATCTGCTTCTTGCCTTAATTCCACGCTAGTTACTATCGGCAGACTCAACACAATGATTTTTCTTCCTAACTCTTTAAGAGTTCTTAAAAGCGGCACAAAGTCTTTATCCCCTGAAACTATAACAACCTTGTCGAAGTATTGAGAAACAGAAACTGCATCCACAGCAAGTTGTACATTTATTGCCGATGTATAACGCACAGACTCTCCAATTTTACGAAGTGGGTAACTTTTAACTCGATAGCCAGTTCTCTGGAGGTAACGAAGGAAAGAGATTTGTTGGTTCGCAGTAGGATCAATGGTTGAGTAGTAATATAGGACGCTCTCACCAAAAGTTTGAATCAATAAATCATGGAATTTTGCGAAATCGAGAGTAAGGCCAAGAGATTTGGTGGAATAGTAAAGATTATCTCCATCTATAAAGACGACTGTTCTACTTTCTTTTGGGAATGTTTTATTGAGATTCGACATTCTGGATAAAGCCTCCAATAAGAGGTATAAAAGCTTTGTGGGAGTGAAGGTCTTGTGTAATCATGTGCTATACTATAAATAATTCTTCTTGCCTCTGCCTGCAATTGCACATAACGTTCCGCGTGTTTGTGAAGTGCTGAAGGTAATTTGGGCGAACGAAGCGAACTGCAAACACGCTGTTAGCTGAAGTTTCGATTTCAATTACGTGAGATCAAATCTTATTTTTTCATATCCGGAAATAAGTATATCTAAGAGGGAAACTTGTTTCTCAATAACTTGCTCAAGTTGATCAATCACTAACGGAACAATTACAACCCCGTGACGGTAATGAACCTTAAGGATTGCCATTCTTGCATCCCGTGCCGCTTCCTTTTCTGCATCCCCTGTTATTCCTTTTTTAGTAACTAGAATTCCACTATTACATGACGCCTGAATAACTTTTGCCGCAAAATCTCTAATGGCTTTTGCATCCACCTTTTTGCTAATGTTCCGGCACTCTACGATTATATATTTTCCAAACTCATCCAATATTGGGTCGCTTGTATGAAGATTTCTTATTAACAAATCAATCTGTGCATCAAAAGAAACAAGGTCCCGCAAAACTTCAAAGCCCGGGGAAGTCAAAAAAAAGATACGCCAAAAGTATCTCTAGACTTACACCTTTCTCATTTGCTGTCGTGGTTCGTTTAACATCCTCCATCAATTGTCTCGCAAGTTTGGAATCTAAATCGTAGAGGCTCGACCTTTCTTGTTTACTTCGGTCGATCACATACTCTAAATAAATAAGTTCTGGTCTTAAGCAAGCGTCTTCTGGATGCTTTTTTTTATAAATTTCAACCGCTTGTGCAAGGCGATCCAAATAAGTCTCCGAAAGATTATGCTCCCCTCTAAGAACTTTATAAGCAGGTAGGTTCTTGAATCCATCATCGACTGTTATTTTGTCTTCTAACATTGCCAACTTCATATAATACTGGGATCTCTTTATCGATTCTGGAGTTCCTCGCAATAAATCTACCCAACCAATTTGATGCAGAGGAGTGCCTTTTGCTATTCGGCCTTTATGTGACTGCAAATCGCAAAAGAGATCGTAGAGTGCTCTATAAATTTCTTCTGACCATTTAAAAGCTCGCAACTTCCCAAGGGCAATACCCATCCAATTCCACTTATCAATTTCTAAATTCCATTTATCTGAATCAACATCTAAATCTTTGAAACGTTCCTTGAAGTGTAGGATGAATTCTAACAATAATCCTTGCGACCAGTATTGCAATCCTTGTAAACAGTTAGATAGTAGTATTTTCTGTTTTACTTTATCAAATTCTGCTTTAGTGGGGGCTTCGATATATTGATGAAGGATATCCGAAAAGCTTCCTTCGTCGTATTCATCACTACTAATAGAACATACTTTTTTTGTCATAGTTTTTTCATGCCTGTTTATTTAAAATTGGTTATATTAAGCCTTACTTCTATTGTTTTGTAAAAAGGTCATCCAAATTTCGCCTAACCCGTTCATATCCACAATACCTACATACTCATTTTAAGTGAATCTTCCTATTTTATTATATCTTTCTGCTCCTTTATAAAATTTTCTATTCATTCTTTACACCACCTCTTTTTTCCACTCTCCATCCTTTACTCTTTTATCACTTTATAATAGTCTTATCTGGAGTGTTTCCATTTTTAAAGTGCTTATCTAGCCATCCAGAAATGACGTTTTCTCGAGTATCAAAATATTTGACATATGGTTTTATATCGAGAAGAGGTGTTTCATCCAAAACATCTACCTCTGTAAAATACATTTTGTTTTCCTTTATGCTTTTGATTTTTACAATGGAAATTCCTATATGATTCGGGCGATTGGGGCTTCTTATGGCGAATATTCCGTGTTTATTTTGTTCAAGAAACGGTTTTCCTTCTATTCTTTCTATCTGCGACTTATGAAAATAGTATATTATTATAGCATGGCTGAATTTATCCAGATCTTTTAAGCCTTTGACATACTCATCTTTTAATTCCGCCCAAGCTTCTACATTGCTTTTAAAAATCCCCTGGATAGGAATATCTTTACTCTCTTTATAAGGTGAATGGATTACTCCAATTGGGTGCATTATTATTCGATCATAATTTTTACCCATTTTCAATCCTCTTCACACTCTATTTAAGACCATATCCGCATTTCCTGCAAAAATTAGCGTTAGCTCTATTCTTGGTATCACATTTTGGACAGATTTTTGTATCCTCTTCATATTCATGAGTTATTGTTTTTTTCTCTGACAGATCTAAAAGTTTATTCACTCTGTTTAAAAGAGGTTTTGCTTCATCCTTAGTAAAATTTCCCTCTTTAAACGCTTTGATTATGTTTGTCTTTACTGTTTCACAGTATTTTAGAAACTTTTCGTCACTGAATTTTTCTTTTTCATTTTCGAGAAGATAAAGTGCCTTGAGGATTTTGTCTTCAATCTCATTCATGATGGTACTCCCAGTTCAAAAATATAAATCTTTTGTAATCAGCTCTCAAGATCAATGATCTTTTCTCTTATCTCGACAGCTTTTACGAAGTCCAGATCTTCAAACGCTTTTTTTAATTCTTCTTTGAGTTTTTGGATCTTTTCTTCTTTTTTACTGATTTTCTTCTCCACAAGACCAGAATAAACCTTCTTCGTTATTGTTTCTGGGGTTATCCCGTGTTTTACATTAAACTTTTCTTGTATCTTTCTTCTTCTCTCTATCTCTTTAATCGCCTTCTTCATCGCATCTGTAGTTTTATCGGCATAAAGAACTACTTCTCCTTCTACATTTCTAGAAACTCTTCCCATTATCTGTATTAACGATGTATCCGTTCTCAAAAATCCCTTTTTGTCGGCATGCAGAATTGCTACAAGAGGGACCTCGGGCAGATCTAATCCCTCTCTGAGTAGATTTATCCCAACCACACAGTCTATTTCACCTAACCTTAGATTTCTTATTATCTCCACCCTCTCTTCTGTATTGATGTCGGAATGCATGTACTCTGCTTTGATGTCATTTTCATTTAAATAATCTGCTATTTTTTCCGCTTCTCTCTTTGTGACAGTTATTACTAAACTCCTCCCTTTTTCCTTTATCTTCTGAACCAAATCTTCCATATTCGGCTTTTTTATCGAAACTTTTGGTTCCAAGAGCCCTGTAGGTCTTACTAATTGCTCCACTACTCTTGAGAGTTTACACTCATACTCTCTTGGCGTAGCAGACATGAAGATAACTTTTTTCATATACCCCTTAAACTCTTCCCATTTTAAGGGCCTGTTTTCAAAACAACTTGATAATCTAAACCCGTATCTAACTAATATGCTTTTTCTGGTTCTGTCTGCTTTATACATGCCTTTTATCTGTGGAATCGCTATGTGGGACTCATCTATAACCATCAAAAAATCTTTGGGAAAATAATCTAAAAGATTGTAAGGTTTTTCTCCCGGGGATCTATCTTCGAAGTATATCGAGTAATTTTCTACCCCCCTACAGTATCCTGTCGCTTTCAGCATCTCTATATCATAATTTACTCTTTCTTTAAGTCTCTGAGCTTCGACAAGTTTATTCTGTTTATTTAACTCCTTTAGTCTTCTATCTAAGTCTCCTTCTATTCTTTGCACGGATTTTTCTATCTTCTCTTTCCGTATCATATAATGTTTTGCGGGGTATATCATGACAAAATCTCTCGGAAATCCTCTTCTGGTAACAGGATCCATAATGGAGATCTTCTCTACCTCATCATCAAAAAACTCTATTCTATAAATTCTGTCGGAATAAGCGGGAAATATCTCCAAGATCTCGCCTCTTGCTCTGAAAGTTCCTGGTAAAGGAGAAAAATCATTTCTATTGTACTGGATCTCCACAAGCTTTTCTAAAAGTTCTCTTCTATTATAGTTTTCCCCCTTTTCTATATATATCCCCATTTCTTTAAAGTCGGACGGTTTACCCAAGTTGTATAAGCAGGAAACACTTGCAACAATTATAATATCTTTTCTTTCCTGTAGAGATGCAACAGCCTTTATTTTTAACAGTTCTAAAGCTTCGTTCAATTCAAACTTTTTCTCCAAGAAAATATCTCTCTCAGGGATATAAGCCTCAGGTCTGAAATAATCGTAAAATGAAACAAAGTATTCCACACTATTTTCCGGAAAGAGCTCTTTAAATTCCAGATATAACTGAGCAGCTAAAATTTTATTTGGAGATATCACTAATGTGGGTAGATTTACCTTATTGATAACGTTGGCAATTGTAAAAGTTTTTCCAGAGCCGGTAACTCCTAAAAGCGTTTGATATTTATATCTACTCAATCCCTCAGATAATTTCTTTATAGCCTGTTTCTGATCGCCCTTAGGAGCTAAATTTGTACGAAGCTTGAACATCAATACTACATTCTTTTCAGAGATAAAAAGTTAATCCTCAAAAATCATTTCCCCTGTTTAAAAGCAGAGCTTATGATTATCCCTATAAAGAGACCTATCAATCCCGATCCCACGATCAGAATAAGCTTCGATCCTTCCTCTTTTGGTGTCTCTATACCAGTGGGGATAGGTGTCTGTGAAACAATAGGAATCGGCGTTTCACCAGTAGAGAGATGCTTATAAGCAAGTGCTACTTCTTTTGAGTATTTATACATTCTAAAAGCATTTGCCACATCTTCTTTTTCTTCAAAGTTTGTACCATACTCGTAATAGCATTCTGCAAGCATCGGTTCGTACCCTTCCTCCCTCGATAACTGAATAGCTGCTTTAGCATCGTCTTTAGCTCTCTGTATCTTTTCGCCTATTATACTAGGATCATCTCCACTCATGCTTAATTCTATTGTTATGCTTGACCTGATGTTACTTTCTATAGCGTAAAAAAGAGCAGAAGTGTACCTCTCGGCCTCATACTCACTTTGAGCTGCGTTTAAAGATTGAAGAGCATCTGATACAGGATCATTCCCAACTAAACTCTCCACATAAACATAAACAAGCTTTGCTTCTTCTATCCTCTTCCATGCGTCTGCTTTTAAGTTATCCAGTGATATCTTATCACCTTCAGAATATTCTACAGCTAAATCCAGCCATAATTTCACTGTATCAGCCCTTTTATCTGCGTATGCTATCGAATGGGCTGCATTCACAGTATCATTATAGTTCTCGGCTTCATCTAAATAATCATAAGCTTCTTTTAATCTTTTTTCAGCTGCCGAGAGAAATTCCAAACCTATTATTCCTCTAATGTCCTCTCTTTTTTCCTTCAATTCTGAATCAATATTTTCTATTTTTCCTTCTAACTCATTTATACGTGTATCAAAATCATCTGTGTGGATATATTCGTCAACTACCCCAGTATATATTTCCGAATTAAAGAGAACGCTCAAAGCAGTGTAATATTCTCCATTGTCCACATCCTCCTTTGCATTATCTATAAAATCTTCAGCGGTATCAAGATACTTTTCGAGATATCCTTTTTCATATTTGCTCATGTCCAAAGAATCCAGATCTTCCTTTATTGCATCGTGATATTTTACGTTCCTTTCTAATGCTTCATTTGCTTTTTTTGAAAGAAAATCTGTGTTTATCTCTATTTCACCTTTTATTTCTTTTTCGGCAAAATTTTTTCCTGTGAAATAGAATATGGCATCGTTTATATCCTCTACTTCAATAACCTCGATGTTGTATTTTTCTTTGGCGTATTCCACAACATTTATTTTTTTAGGTTTTGTTATGATCTGGATCATTCCTCCAGTTTCTTCTCTTGTTGTTTCCTGCGTTGTGATTATTGTTTGCCCCCACGGAACCAAAAACTTCTTTATCCCGAGCTCAGCAGAAGCATCTAATTTTTCAACGATTCCTCCTACGGGTCCTATGGTACCGTCTGGATTTATCATTCCTGTCATCATAACATCGTTATCCAATTCCCAGCCTTCGAGCGCAGCTATAGTAGCTACAGTCATTGCGCCTCCTGCAGAGGGCCCACCTATCACGGGCGAATCTGATCTTATTACATAATAAAAGTTGTATTTTGTGACATCTTTTCCTGTCATTCTCCCGGCAACCTCGACAGCTAATCTTGCCGATGCCTGTGTATCTAACTCCGTTAAAGGCCACGTGTCCACATAAATATGTCCCTCTCCGGGAAGTACGGAAACAGTAATGAACAAAACTGCACCTACATATCCTGTAGACGTCTTGCTGACAGCGGGTGCACGGATAGTCACACTGGAGTCTGCACTGCCCCCTAACATTGAGAAAAAAACTAAAAACACTAAAAATACAGAAACTCTTTTATTCATTTTATCGCCTCCTTAAATTTCTGTTTATTGCTCTACTTCCAACAATACCTTATCCAAGAGTTCGGTAAGTTGTTCACCAGTTTTGTATCCTGTTATCCTGTATAAAGCTTTTCCTTCGCTATCCAAGATCAATAATGTGGGAAGGTATCCCTGAACGTATTTGTGATAATTCGCTTCATAAATCTCTTTGTTAGTTTCTATATCGAGATCGAAAAATACAGGTACAAAATTCTCATTTACAAGTTTTATGACCCCTTCTTCTTTGTACGTTATTTCTTCCAATTTCCTGCACCAGCCACAATTATCAGCATTGAAATCTATTAAAATAAGTTTGTTTCCATTCTTTGCTATTTCTTTCGCTTCTTCTACCCCGTATACCCATGTAATTGAGGTTTTTTCCTTAGGTGTCTCTGTTATCGCAGGTGTTTCTGTTGGTTCAGGCGTTTTTATACTATCCTCTTCACTTATACATCCCAATAAAACACTGAAAATTAAAATTATAACTATTTTTCTCATATTACCACTCCATTATTCTCCCTTTAACGAGTTCTGACCATGTTTCTACATCTTTTAATAAATTCTCCTTTATCTTTTCTTTCGATATTGAATAGTATACAAAATTGTATCCTCTTCTCATGTTAACAGCTTTTCTCATTATCATTCCTCTGTTAATGAGTTGGCTGAGTGTTTTCTGGACAGATGTCCTGTGTTTACCAAGAGACTCTGATATTTCTATAACTTTAGAGTTAGGATTCTTAAGAAGAAAAAGAAGTACCTTTCCTTCTAGTTCATTTAAGCCCAAAAGACAAAAAATAAGTTCATCTTTATTTAGGGAGTCCAGCTGCATTTTTGAGCATAGATTCTCATTTAAGAACCTCATCCCATCACTTGTTTTAACTTTCCTTCTAAAATATGCTTCGGAACTGCACCGATAACATTATCAACCAAACGTCCATCTCTGAAAAACAATACTGTGGGAATGCTCATGATCCCGAATTTTGATGCAACGCCCCTGTTCCCATCCACGTCAAGTTTTCCTACAGCTACTGTGTCTCCATACTCTTCAGCTATCTTTTCAACTGAAGGACCAATTATTTTGCACGGCATGCACCACGCAGCCCAACAGTCTATCACTGCATATTTTTTTCTTGTTATAAAATCGTTAAAATTATTCTCTGTAACTTCTACAGGTTTTTTTGATTTTTTTATCATCTTTTCCAGTTTTTCCTTTTTTATCCTTTCAACTTCATCCATCATATCACCTCCCTGTTTTTAGAAGAATCATTTAAAAACTTTTCTCAAATATGTTCAACATCTTTGCACATATATTAAAAAACTTATTTAAATAGAAGGTATAGGATATAGATTAATGGTTTTTTCGAGAAGATCAGAACTCTCCATTTGCATGAGTCTTTTATTCTTCTCGATTCTTTCATTTCTTTTTATTAACAGATTAGATAATAAAATTATTCTTATCTCTCCAGTTAATTTCTTTTTAAAAAAGCGGCAAGGGTGTTATTATGGATAGAAAACATGAGAAAGCAACAAAAGCGATATTAGATATCTCTGGGGATATACTCGAAAAGAAAGACCTCCCGGAGATTTTGGATAAAATAACGTCTACAGTCGGGACTCTTTTTGGATATAAAAGAGTTGTTCTTACACTCTGGGATAAAAATTTTAATGTTTGGTACTCCACCTTCTATGGTCTTAAAGAAGAGGAAATAAAGGTTCTAAAAGAAAGAATAATGTCCAGGGAAGAAAGGGCACTCATACTGAATGAAAAGTATAAGATGAGCAATTCATATTTTATACCTGAAGAAGATAACCCCCTGATAAAGAAAGTGCTTCCTGGTAGTTCTGTCGGAGAATGGAAATCTCTTGATGCTTTAATAGTTCCTTTAAGGATTAAAGGAAAGATTATTGGGATACTCTCCCTGGACGAGCCGATTTCCGGGAAAAGACCTACAGACGAAAGTTTAAAGAGTATTGAGATCTTTGCTGATCAGGCTTCTCTGGCAATAGAAAATGAAAAAATAATAAAAAAAGAGATGAGATTTGCTCAGAAGCTTAAAATTCTTAATAATATAAGCAGAGAACTGTCTAAACTCGTGGATTTAGAGAATCTTTTTTATAGGATCCCAGAATTAATCAGGGAAACGTATAATCTCCCTTTTGTTGGGCTGGGCATTTTTGATGGAGAAAATATTACTTTCAAACATTACTCAACTCAATTCGGACAGATCGATAAACCCCTCATTTCAAAACTTGAGAGGGGTCTTGTTGGTTGGACTGCTCATAATAAAAAAACTCTATATGTTAAAGATGTTTCAAAAGATCCCAGATATTTTAAATATTTTGAAGAGACGAGATCCGAGCTGGTAATACCCATACTGAGCGAGGAAAATTTATTGGGTGTTCTGGACTTCCAGAGTAATGAGATAGATTATTTCACCTCTGAAGACATTTTGATTCTTGAAAATTTGACAGACCAAATTGCTATAACTCTAAAAAACTCGCAGCTTTTTGAAAAGATCAAGAATGAGAAAAAAATGCAAGAATTCTTTATATCAATGATCTCTCATGATTTAAAGACACCTCTCCAGGTTATACTGGGATATGCTGATCTGTTAAAAAATGATAAATATTCTAATATTATACAAGAAAATGTAAAAAAAATTAATGAGATACTGAATAAAGCAGGTATATACTCAAAATTGGAAGTGGGGTACAAAGAAAACCCGAAAAGGAGAAACATAAAAAGAATAACGGACACTCTTATGACTAGCTTTGAAAACGACTTGAATAGAAAGAACATCAAAATTATTCTGGACCTTGAAGATATCTATATCGAATCTTTTGGTGCCTTGGAGAATATCTTTCAGAACCTGATAGAAAACTCCATAAAATTTTCGTATGAAAACAGCAAAATTGAGATTTATTCTGAAAATTATGAGGAATATATTGTCATTAATGTAAAAAATTATGGTCAAAATATCCCTGATGAAATGAAAGAAGAAGTATTTGAAAGGTTTAAGAAATTGGATCCCAAAACGAAAGGTACGGGTCTTGGGCTTGCAATTGTAAAAAAAGCAGTGGATTTACACGGGGGAGAAGTATGGATAGAAGAGTCTCCTGACGGAGGAACTGTGTTCAAAGTAAAGCTCCCGAAAAACATAAAAAATGTATAGCAAATCCAGTAAAAACAGGGATAGCAAAGTTATCGTTAACAATATCCTGTAACTCCGAGATTGTAGCTACTGTAGCGCCTATAAAAGCTGCAGGCGTACCGAGAATCAGGTATCCAATTATAAAACAACTGAAAAAGCATGAGAGTGTTCCAACTATAGTTTTATTCTTATATATCTTTATCCTCCCAAAAAGTTGTCCATTTATTGCTGCAAACATGTCCCCAATGACTAACATGAGAATAGATGCTATGGCTATATTTTTCTCCACAAAGAAAACAACAACAAGACATCCTGCAATAAAATACACATCCCCTCCTAAGCCGTTTCTTTCGTGTTCTCTTGTTATTCTGCTCAGGAAATAGCCGACTAATGGGATTTTTTGAAGGTATTTTATCCTGTAATAATTAGAAAGGAGGAACAGTAATAAAAAAATGCAAAGTAAGATCAATGTTACCATTCTATTTGTAAAATAATAGAAAATCGGCACGAATAAGCCGAAAGAATGAATGATTTTTCTTATGATCTCCTCTCTCATAATTCCAAAAACAAAAAAGAGTATAAAAAGTTTTCTAACGGATCATTCCCAAACCTTTCAATTCAGCAACGAGTTGCTCGATTCCCTTTTTAACGTCTTCTTCGCTCTTAGCACCCGCACATACTATTTTTCCAGTGTTAAAAACCAAAATAGCAACTTTTGGATTCTTTACCCTGTAAACAAGCCCGGGAAACTGTTCAGGCTCGTATTCACAGTTTGGGAGCTCGAAGATCAATGTTTCCAGATCTATCTCTATGCCAAGATCAGCTGTTGCAACAATGTTCTGAAGTCTCAGCTCAGGTTCTCCTCTCATTTCAAATCCTATTTTTTTTAAGCTCTTTATTATCTTTTTAATAGCTATCTCAGCATCTCCTATGGATCTGGCACCTGTACATATGAGCTTTCCAGTTGAGAATACGAGTGTGGATGTTTTTGGAGACTCTACTTTATAAACAAGGCCGGGGAACTGCTCAGGTTCAAACTCCGTAGTTTTTATCTCGCGTGTAATATAATTCAGGTCAAGATTTGCGTGAATATCTGCAGAAACAACAATATTAACTATCTTAGGCTCTATCATATGTTACCTTTTAAACCTTATATTTAAATACTTATTCAATGCTCTCCGCTATCTCTCCGATAATATCTCTAATTCTTTTGTCTTTTTCTGCTTTCAAAATTAGATTGATCGTATATAATTTCCGATACATCTCGAGATCAAGATTTTTATTCTCCAATTTTTCATTCCAATCTTTATGAATCAAACTAAAAAATTCTAATAGTAATTTTGATAATTTTTCTTCATTTTCTAATTTATAGTTCAATTTTTTCAATTGCACTATCAAATTATCAATCATTTTCTTTTTATATTCCTGTTTTATCTTCATTTCTTTCTCAGGAGCTTTTTCGTCCATTGCAAAGATATATAAGTTTGAACTTCTGCCGTAAATCTTTTCAGGTATATGATACCTCTTCCTTTCTCCCACGGCATCTACAAGCCCCACTTCTTCCAGCTTTTTTATATGCCTGTAAATTGTGGATTCATCTTTGCCCAAAATCTCTGCTATCTGGGATACAGTGAGATCGTTAAACCTCAATAATTTTAGAATATCTCTCCTATTCTTCTCGATTCCTATAATTATAGCTTTTGGATCCCTGACGACCTTTATTCTCTCTTTGTCCATAACAAAAATAGTAGAGTTATACTTATAAATGTTTTGCATGTACGTGCAGTGATTGACCAAGGACTTTCTGACAGAAGATTATGATATGTTTTTGGAAATAAAACAAGACAAAGACTCAACAATAGTCAAACTTCTCGAAGGTGAGTTAGATGTGTGAATCACATCCTGGAAGAAAATGGATCACACTCATACGAAATTGTTCAAATTACTTGTAAATTTTTTCTCTTGTTTCAAGCTTTAAAATGTGAATCCTCCCTTTGTCTTTTTCAATATAATAAACAACTCTATATCCCCCAATCCTGATTCTGTATGTATCTTCAATTCCCTTAATTTTCTTTAAGTCAAAATTCTTCCAGGGATAAGGATCTTTTTCTAGAGTATCTATCACTTCTGCAAATTTTTTGAGATGCGTCGTCTCTAGTTTTTTTAATTTTTTAGTAACTTGATTATGAAGAAGCACCTCAAGCATTGGATCACAAGTTTAACTCTTTTTTTAGGTCTTTCCAACTTGTATTTTCCCCCTTCAGGGATTCCTCTCTCAACTTCTGTATTTCTATCATTTTATCTTCAGGAATTTCTTCTTTTGGGATTATAATTTCTTCTAATATCTCTAATTTTTTTCTTATCTCAATAAGTTCTTTATGCATTTCTTTCAACAATACTTCGCTCATGCTCAAGCATCTCCTTCTTATTTAAATCATGTCATCGCTCTATAAAAACCTTTTTATTTTCTCTATCTTAATATTATCTATGAAAATATGGGCATTGATAACAATCTTGATAATATTTTCTCTGTGTATCTCTGAGAGTCCGCAGGAGACATTACCGCCAACCACGACACCAACTGTGACAACACCAGTTCCAACAACGTCTACACCTACTACCCCACCGGCACCAATTACAGAACAATCGGGGAAAGAAAAGATTGCGGCAATGTCTGAATTGCGCAAAGTTATAAAGATAAAAGCAGAAGGAGAAGTTTTGTACTATCAAAGAGAATCTTTTTGGAATAATGAAGAATTTTCTAAACTCTTAGAATTGAAAGAAGAATTTGAATCCAAAGAGATTGACTCTTTTAAAAGTACTCTAGAAAGATACAACAGAGATGCTGTTAATCCTAAGATAGAATTTGACAGATCAAAAAAGTCAACTGTTTTGATCTGCGATATAAAAGATGCAAAAGAAGGTTCCTGGTTTGATTTTGATTGGCTCTTAAGACCTTATGGTTTGGACTTTCTTGATAGTAATTTTAAAAGAAAAGAAAAAGAGCTTTACTGGGAAGGGGAAATTGATGGAGTAGAAACAACAATAAGCATAAAGTTCCCTTACCCCATCTCTAATTGTCATGAGCATGTTTGGCCAAGATAAAAATGATAATTGTAAAATGTGGTAAATGCAAAAGGAAAATTTTTAAATATCAAAAGATTGGAAAAGGCCGATTATGGCACTGCTGGAAGGATCGAGTAATCGAGGATTATAGCGTTAGAGATGGAAATGAAGTTAAATGTCAGTGTGGTAATCTAATTGGTATTGTTGAAGAAAAATGGATTAAGATGAAACAATACTCTTTTACATATTCAGGTGCAATAACAAAAAAATGAAGATCACTATTATTTATGACAATACTGTTTATCGAAGAGATCTTAACTCAGATTGAGGGTTTCTCTTGTCTTGTAGAAATAGAGAACACACCGAGACAAAAGTATTTATAAATCAAATCTTGTTGTGTTGAAGCTTGGTATTAAATATTGCGAAAGGTAATGAAAGAGAAAAGAAGAGGATTTAACCTCTGATTTTTTTATTTTTTATAAAAAAATTAAGGGAGGTAATAACATACCAGATATAGATGAAGAGTATATAGGCTGGATATTGGGTAAGCTCGAACTTTCACTGATTGCTAAAGAAGCGATGGAATACATAAATGTAGAAAAACTGGAGGTTCAAGGGAAGAGTGCATGGGAATTTTCAAAGTCAAACCTAGGATCCCAAAGCCATGGCTCGAGATAAAAATTTCTCCTAAAGACAAGGTCATTGTACTTCGGAGTATAAAAGAGATCCTTTTGAAACAAATAGAACTTCTTGATATGAAAATGAAACAGATGAAAAGACAACGGAAGTAGAAGTTAGGGATAAAAAACTCTTTTATTTTTTTATTTCCATTTTTCAAAAATAATCTTATCATATCTCAAAAAACTTTCAATCAATTCAAAAACTTTTTCTTTATTAGTTAAGTTTATAGAAACTTCTTTCCCATATCCCGTGGGCTTCACCATCAATAAATCTTCTTTTATCATTTCCTCGACAATATTTTTGATCTCACCTCTCATATGTTTTGGGAACCCTTTCTAAATATTATCAATAGAAGTATGACTGGCTTTAAATTTGCCATATCTTGCCAATTTGTGGAGTATCTTTCCCTTAATTAATATTTTTTGCATATAACATTACTTTTTATTTTCAAGTATAAAAACTTTCGAGTATGAAAACACTATATACCCTCGCAGATCTAAACCTTCAACCGTCACATTTTTATACTCTCAAAGTACATTTTAGTATATGAAAGGAAAATCATTACTTATAAAGTTTTTAGGAGACACACCATTCACAAGGATAATAGACTTTTTAATAGAAAATAAAGGATTTGACTTCTCAAAAAAGGAGATCGCAGGAGGAGCTGGAATTTCGGGAACTTCTCTCTTTAAATATTGGGATAAATTAGAAAAATATGGTATAGTAAAGAAAACGAGAACTTACGGCAAAACAAAACTGTATACATTAAACAGTGAAAGCGAACCTGTAAAAAAATTACTTGCATTGGAACTTGGACTGATACGAAAAGAAATGGAAGAAGAGATTGAGATTAAGGTTTAGAAATTCAATACAAACTCTTCAATTTTTATTTTCTAACCATAAACAACTCTGAAAAGATTTTTGAACTCTAAGGGGAGTTTCATCCTTTCAGCTATGTAAGGACCGTTTCTCTTATCTTTAGGGTATGGTTTTAGATATTCCTCTATGTTCCTCTTCTGAAGACAGTAGACGGGACATTTTTTTCCTTCTTTTAAAGTTCTTTTAACGACTCTAAGATTTGAACAGAATTTCAAGGGTTTGAGATTTTCGAGTCTGTTTCTATTGTATTTTTTTACGATTTCTTTTGCTTTTTCTCTTTTGTCTCCATCAAGAACTATAAGAACTTCGTAAGGATCTTTTGGGATTGTATAAAGAAGATGGGACCAGAAATCCCCTGCAAGGTGGTAAATTCCCGTATTGTTGTATATCTTTTGCCATTCTCTCTTTTCACTCTTCAAATATTTTTTTAAGAAAGTTTGATAGATATAAACATCCAGAGTTCCTTCCACGTATATATGTTTCTTTTTTAAGCTGATCGTATGAGGCAGATACCCCGCAAAGACCACGGGGTCTTCCCTACTCTCAGTTATATTTATCCTGACATAGTTTTCGCTGATCAAAGAAAATAAATATATTGAACTTCTTGAGAGCAGCAGGGGATTTACAAACGTGGGATCATGGGTGGAAATGAATATCTGTTTATTTTTCGATTCTTCGAGAAGAAATTTTAGAAACTCGTGCTTGGCTGATGCACTGAGCCCCATCTCGGGATCGTCTAAAAGTATAATACTGTCTCTTTCTGAGTTCATTATATCAACAGCCAAAAAAATTACAGATCTGATTCCAAATCCCTGATCTTCTATCATCCTCTCAAAACTCTCACTATTTAAGTTAATATTCTTCAACCTTGCCTTTGAATCAACTACCTCTCTTATAAATTTTAGAATGGCAGAAATATTTTTACTTTTCAGGATGTAATCGGAGACATCTAAGTCTTCATACCACTCAAATCTATTCTCCGGCGAAAATATGGTATGTATTCTCTTAAAAGAGGGTATGCCTATGTACTCAGCTCTCGTTTCACTTCCACTTTTTAAGATAAAATCAAGGAAATTCTCCAGGACATTGTACAGATAAGGCTGTTTTATTTTTAAGTTCATTTTTCTCTGCGAAAATAGATATCTGATTTTAAAACTTTCACTGGATTCATAGACATCCTTTTTTGAGTGCTGATACCTTATTCCGGGGATATCAAAAAGCTTACTTATCTCTTCACTCTCTTTATCCAGATAACTAAAATTCCCTCTTTCAATCTTTCCAAGGATATTTATGGAGTTCAGTATATTAGTTTTCCCGCAGTTATTAGGACCTATAAAAATGTTCAGATCGTTTAATTTCTCCAATCTGGCGTATCTTATATTTCTATAATTCTCAATCTCAAGTTCTTTGAGGAGTATCATTCATTATATTTTAGACTCTGTTCTTATAAGGTTTTCACTGAATAGTGTAATGTGTATATAAGTCCTATATACTTGCTTTAAATCTAAGTATAGATTCTATAAGCTTTTCTACTTACTTCTTTGTAGTGTTTATATCTCTTTTTTCATCTATTTTCTCTTTCCTCGTATTAAATTTTTTAATCGGCTACATAATACTGTTGATAATCCTTATAATTCAGCACACTCATATTGACAAGATTATAAGTTCCATTTTCAGGATCGCCTTTATACTGAGCAAATGTGTACCCTTCTTTTTCTCCTCTTTATATAACAAAAAGAGCAGTATCTAACATGATTTTTATTTGGATGTATCTCTCTTTTTTATCCCAGTATTCTCTTGTTAAATCTTTTATTTCTGACCATACTTCTACTGCTTTTTCTATCTCTTCACTTTCACAAAGTTCTAAAAGTTCTTCTCTTTTCGATTCTATTTTTTTTCTAATTCTTCTACTTCTTTTTCCAACTTATTCATCTCTGATTTTGAAACTTCTTCTTTGGAAATAACAATTAAATAAATTCCATTAACTTTTTTTATGATAGGAGAACCTGGGATATGCAAAATGTAAAATTCTTTGCTTTCTATTTCTTTTATTCCTTTGATAATATTTAATCTCCAATATTCTTCCTTATAATTCCAGAAATCCTTTTCCAAGAAATCAATTTCATTGAATGTTTCTTTTATTTTATGAGTATCTGCTGTTTCTATAGCGTTATTCATTTTTGGGTATTTTTGCATGACAATTTGCTCTCCAGTAAGTTCCCACGCATTCATTTTAGCTGAAATCTCTATATCTTCTACATCTGGTAGAGATCTGGAGAGTACAATCATGAGATTCCTATTATTTATAATCAAAAAAGTATAGAGAGTTGAAAATAATATCAAAAATATAATGACAGCTATTAGCAATATTTTATATCCTTTTTTCATTTTTTTGAAGTCTATTTTCGTTTTGATCACCTTAAAAATAAAAAAAAGAGAATTTTTATGGATTCTACATCATATCTTCCTAACTTTTATAGTTGACTTCCTTTTACCTTTCCTGATGTAATAACCTACAAAGATGAGAACTAGTATACCTACAAAAATTCCAACGTAGAAGAGAGAGCTAACATCTGGGAGAGCTTCTGTAGTAGAGGGAGATGTTGTTTTTACGATTGGTATCACGGGTTCCCACGCAAGTTCAACTCCTCTACATTCTAATTCAGGAATATACGTCTCAATAGACTCTGAGTTGAGTGGATTGGAACTTACGTTTACTGAATCCCCCAAATTTATTCCTAAATTCTCGACAAGGGAGGATATATCAACGATCTGATTATGAGATAGATCTAGATCGTAATCTAGATCGAGTACTATTCGAGACTTTTCATGTTCCCCCAACATAACCATTTTTTTCAATATACCAATATCCTTTACGTTATTTCGCTGGAGATTCAACGCGTGAAGATCAGTCAGTCTCTCAAGAGGAGAGATATTAAAGACATTATTTTCCCCAAGATCCAGCTCCATAAGATGGACAAGGGTAGAAAGTGGAGAGATATCAGAGATATCGTTTCTTCCCAAGCCTAGAATCCTAAGGCTAGTAAGTGTGGAAAGAGGAGAGATATCGGAAATGTTGTTTTTCCCAAGATCCAATCTCCAAAGATGCGCATCTGCGAACTTAGTAAGATTAGATAGTGGAGATATATCAGTTATATTATTTTCACGAAGATCCAAACCCCCGAGATTAGTAAGAGAAGAAAGTGGAGAGATATCGGAAATATTGTTTCCCCACAGATATAGACGTGAAAGGTTTCTAAGAGTGGAAAGTGGAGAGATATCAGAGATGTTGTTTCCTCCTAGATCAAGACATGGAAGCTCAGTAAGAGTGGAAAGTGGAGAGATATCG